>Ga0194129_10006115_pt1 | contig 14918 bp, 12 predicted proteins | sample TA2KigCa35mmetaG_FD_150862 | JGI IMG/M metagenome (GOLD analysis project Ga0194129, IMG submission 150862) | Freshwater microbial communities from Lake Tanganyika, Tanzania - TA2015038 Kigoma Deep Cast 35m | ecosystem: Environmental > Aquatic > Freshwater > Lake | place: Tanzania: Lake... | reverse complement strand
TTTATTTAATAAAGAATAATATGAATATGTATATACTTTATCATATGTTTCATTATCTAAAAATTTATATGTATATTGTTTTTTTATATATTCTGGTAAGTTCTTATTATATCTATCCAAAGTAATAGAAGGATCATTATCTTTGTTAATTTCTTTTTCACCAGTTTTATTATTTATAAAATTAATTATATAGGTTGTTATATCTTCAATACAAATTTTATACTGGACTTTAGATTTTAATTCTTTAAAATCTTTTGATGATGTTAAATAGGTATAATATATTGTTCCTGGCTTGACTCTTCCAACACGACCTTTTCTTTGTAATCTATTTGGATCAGCAATTGGTTCCTTTACAAGTTTACTATTTCTAATATCATAATCATAATAATTTGTTTTCTGCATTCCATCATCTATAACAAAACCTAAACTATCTATAGTAATAGAGGCTTCAGCAATATTTGTGGCTACAATAACAAATTGTGTATAAGTTCCTGCATCAACTTTTTCATTTTCTTCAATATTATTAATTTCATTAATATCTTTATTTTTTGGAAATCTAAAATAATTTGTTCTAATATTTTCATCAGCAATTTCTTCTACATTTTCCCTTAATTTTGTTTCTAATTCTTTATAAAAAGGTATAGCATAAACATGACTAGGTGAATTATTATTAATTTCATCTATTGTTTTTAAAATTTCATTAGTGCCAGATTTAAATAATAATATATCATCGTTATTAGATATATTAAAAATTTCTTTTAATATTATCATTTCATTAACATTTTTTTTAAATTTTTCTGTTATAGTAAAATTTGTTCCAGTATATGGAGCACCAACATTAATTCTACGATCTATTAAATTACTATCTAATCTTTTATATTTATCAGGTATTATATTTATAGCAAATTCATTAAATTTTAAAGGAAATCTTAAATTATCATTAATATTATAAAAATATTTTCTATATAAAGGTTCATCGTAATCTATTGTTGCACTAACTATACCTAAAGTTATTTGATTATTTAAATACAAACTGTTTCTAGCCATTGTTAATATTAAATCTATATAAGTATTATGTTCGTGTGCTTCATCAATTAAAATTATATCAAACAGATTTGCATAACTTTTATCTATATCTACTTTAAATAAATATTTATCCTTAACTTGTTGATATAATGCACCATCTGTTATAAATCTTAGTGTTGGATGATAATAATTATCTACTGTATTTTCTGCTGCATGTTGAAATTGTATGTAAGTAATAATATCTTTTTTTATTATTTTTTTCTCTCTTTTACTTTCTGGATCTATTTCTTTAATTTCTTGATATCTATATCCTAAACTATCTGATATACGCTTTGTATTTTTAGTAACAGGACCAATACGAGGAGCAGTGCATACAAGTTTACAATTATTTTTATAATTTAATATTTTTATAGCATATAATAATATAAACGGTATAACTGTTGATTTACCTGCACCAGTGACAGCTGTAATAATCATAAATCTTTGATTTATAAAATGATGATAAATTTGTATTTGAGCTACCCAATCACCACCAAAATTACCATACCAAAAACTATTTTTAATATTTTCACAACTATTTGGAATATCTTTATATGCAGTATTAGATAAAAAATTATAAGAATACTCATAATCTTTAATTTTTAATCTATTTTTAATATGATTCTTATATTTAAGTAATTCTTTATTTTTATCTGGTAATTCAGTTTTACTTGTTATTTCTGGATTATATATAAATTGTGTTAATATACCATTATAAATTAGTGTTGTAATAATTATTTTTGGTATAAAATTATCTTTAAATAAAGATGTTCTTAAATTAATCATTAAAATATCAACTATTTTTTTATCTTTTTTATCCAAAAAAGGTATTCTTTTTAGATTATTTGGTATATTAAACCAACTCTTATTATTTTTATCTTCATCATTTAATCTGTCTATAAAATTTTCTCTAAAATCATCCTGCATTTCATCCCAACTATTACCTCCTTTAATATAATCATTTTTATCAACTTCATCAGTAGAAATAATATGTACGTGAATTAATGATTTGAAATAATTATAAAAAAGTTTTAATGAAATAAAATTTTTAATATCAATTCCTTTTTCATTAATTTTTAGTTTCTTAAATTCATCTTCAAAAAAATTATCAAATATTTTTAGATATTCCATTTTTTTCCTTACTATATATTTTTCGTCAATACATATGAAACCATACCATGTATATCTAAATTGTTGAAGACAACTAAACATGTATTCATAAATATCTGCATATTCTATATTATTAGCTAATTCTTTTATACATAATTTATTATCTTCATTCTGATATATATAATTTTCTTCAACTTCATCACTCCCCTCTGATTCTTCTTTTAAATTAAATTTAAAAAATGATTTACATCTTTTTGATAAATTCATTTTATCTATCTGATGAATGTTAACTCTTATATAAAATAATAAAAAATTTGTTAAATCACTCAAATATTTTTCATTTGATATTGCATTTTTCCATATATTTTTAAGTGTCTCTTGTCTTTCTAACGATAATTTATAAAATATTTTATTATCTTTTAAATTTGATAAATCTGTATTATAATCTTCAACAAGTATATTATTTAAATCTAATAATTCACAAATATGAATTATGGATGGATATATATTTAAATTTTCAATATCATAATAATCATAAATCATCCATTTTATACGATAAACATCATTATAAAGAAAATTAGCAATTGTTCCATATAATGTATCATAACCTATTTCTAAATCATTACTTGTATAATCAAAATTTTTATTTATAAATATATCTTGTAAATTATCATAAAGTTTTATATTATATAAATCACTAATTTGTTTTAATTTATATGGAAAAATATTTAACCAATTTGGTAGCAATTTATGTTTTATTTTATGAATAGTATTAATAATTTTTTGTGAATTATTATTAAAATATTTTTTGTAATCATCTAAATTATAATTTAATGTATCATGATCTAAATAATATGTTGACTTAAATACATTTTGTTTATATAATTTTTCATTTGGATTTGGATCTTTAAAAATATCATCAAGAGATTTTATTTTTAAACATGTTTCTCTAACAGAAAAATCAAAATATGGTAATAATAATATTACAAATCCTAATATATCACGAGAATCATTCATTTTCATTTGTTTTATAAAATGTTCTTCATTATTAAAAAATATAGTTTCTAATAAAACAACAAATATCTCATTTAAACTTTTAACTATTATTTCTTTATGCTCTCTTAATAAATTAGGAAATGTTATATCTATTAAATTTTTATTATGACCGTTTAAAATATAATTATTATCTCTAATATTACTCATATCAATATATAAATAATATCTAAAATAAAAATATTTATTTTCTTTAAAATTATGCTATTATTTTTTTTAATTCTTCTATATTTTTAATATTAGCTAACTGAACTTCTATTAAATTATTATTTTTAACTATAAATAATGATGGTAAATTTTTAACTTCAATATCTATGTCTTCTGAAGTTAATTTAGATAAATTATATATTTTATTGTCTTCAGTTAATTCTACAATATCAAAATTAATATTATCTTTTGTATCTTTAATTTCTTCTACCCATTTTGAATATTTAGAATTTTTATTCTTTTCCTTAAAATATAATACATTTTGCTTATTTTCTCCAATATGTTGAGGAAATAATAAAGCTATCTTTTTAAATTCAAAATCTATGTTATTTACTACATTTGATACATTTTCTATAATAGATGTAAAAGTTGACAAGTCATATAATTCATTTTTACTTCCACCCTTTTGTAATTTAATGTTTTTATTTATATTCTTTTTTAAATTATTTTCTAATAATAATAACTCTCCATGACTTTTTCTTATATTGATATAATTATTAGTTAATTTTTCTACCTTAATGCTAATATCTTTTGCTGTTATATCTTCTAAAATATCAGTGCATATATAATCAAAATCAGTAGTTTTTTTTAAAATATTCTCAATATTGTTTGATAAATTAAATATATTAGAGTCCATATATATATTAATTATATAATATATTTTATCTTTAATTTTTAAGATATATTAATATATATATAAATGAATTCTGATAAATATTTTTTTGATAAAATATTTTATTTAAATTATAATAAAAAAGTTGATGAAACTATATATTATGATGAAGAGTGTATAAGTAAATGTTATCCAAAAAATACACTATTTTATGATACAATTGATAATAAACCTTATATTTTTGATAAGGATAAATGCTCTATATTAATAAAAAATAAAGAAGGTGAAACTACAAAAGATTGTAAATCTAATAATTTTGTTGATAATATTGATGAAAATGATAATTTATTAAATATTTTTATAAATAATTCATATTCATATTTAAATAATATTTATAATTTAAAGACTTATGATGATGTTCTAAATTTTTTAGAAATGAATATAAAAGAATTACCTATATTAACTCAAAAAAGAATTATAAATTGTATATATTGTGCTTACATTAATTATTCAGAGTTTCCTAATAAAAAATATGTTTTTAAATTAAAAAATATTCTTAATTTAGTTTATAACATTAAAATTAATTCTAAAATAATTTATAAAAAAATTATTAAATTAAAAAATAATAATAAATATAAAGAAAATAATGACATTTTTCAATATCTATATTCCAAATTTTATAAAAATGAATAATTTCAAATTTTATTTTTATCTTTACTTATTTTATTATATAATTAAAAATGACTACATTAAGTTATGGTATTGATTATTTATTAAGACACTCTCCTGTTATTGGTGTTCCAGTTGTAAATACTACTATAATGAGCTCGACAAATATTGTTGATCCAGATAGATATACTCCTTTTATTGCTCCTGATTATACTAATCCTCTTAGAATTGTTACAGGTTATTATCCTGATTTAGATAAAGATCCTCAAGTTCATAGAACACTTAAAAAATATTATTATTATAAATTATTGGATAAATGGATGTATGGAGATCTTAAATCATTATTGGCTTATGTTGCTCTTGATGGCGGTAAACCCAGATTAATTAATTCCTTATCCGATTTAAATACAAATTCTGTTAATAATTCTAAAGAAGATGATCTTACTATAAGAATTAATTTTCTGGAAAGTATAATCTCTACCGATTTAATTAAAACTGTTCTTGAACGAATCGTACATAAATATGGTATTCATTGGTATCATCTTAATAAAAATGAAGATATTATAAAAAAAAAATTAGAAATCGCTATTAAAGAATTATTGGAAAATAAAATTAAAAAAAATAAATAAATAATTTTTTTATTACATAAATATTAATTTAAGATATAATATATATATATTATATAATGAGTAAAAAAGATACAAGAAGCCTAAATATAACTGATGATTATATTAGATATCATGAAAAATATGAAAAAGTGTATGGTAAAAATCGTTCCATAGTATTAATGCAGGTTGGTTCGTTTCATGAAGCATATGCTACAGACAGTAGAGGACCCAATTTATTTACAATATCGGATATATTAAATATAGTATGCACTAGAAAGGATAAATCACAAAATGAGATTAGTGAAAAAAATCCATACATGTTAGGTTTTCCATCAGTTTCACTAAGTAAATTTTTAAAAATACTAATTGATTGTAAATATACAGTTATAGTTATAGATCAAACTACACCACCTCCTAATCCTATGAGAGAAGTGACTGGTGTTTATTCTCCATCTACATTTATTGAAAATACATCAATAGATAACAAATATTTAATGATAATTTATATTGAAATTAATCAATCAATTAATACATCTACTAAAAATGCTACAAAAAATAATATTTCTATCGGTATGAGTTGTATTGATGTTTCTACTGGCTTTATTAATTATTATGAAACTCACGGAACTGGACTTATTGATGAAAATGAAGCTATTGAAGAATGTCAAAGATATTATCACTTTTTTAGACCTATTGAATTAATTATTTATGAAATTAATAATTGTGATAAAGATATAAATAAACAAGAAACTAATAAACAAACTGAAAATAAAATATTAAACAAATTAGATATAATACCAAATCAAACCTTATTTTTTTATAGAAAAATTAATCCATCTTACACTAAATTATCTTATCAAAATATGATGTTTAAAAAAGTGTATACTAATATTGATAATTTAATTTCACCAATAGAAAATTTAGAATTAGAAAAATATCCTTATGCTATTATATCCCTCATTATCGGTTTAGATTATATTTATCAACATAATAATAATTTATTAAAAGAATTACATATTCCACAATATTTTAACGAACATAAATATATGATTTTAGGTAATAACGCTCAATATCAATTAAACATAGTAGACTATTATAATTATGAAATAATTAATACAAAATATCAATCCTTAAACGATGTTATTAATAGTTGTTGTACTCCTATGGGTAAAAGAAAGTTAAAAATGAGATTATGTTCTCCTTTTACAAATGCTGTAACAATTCAAAATTATTATGATATAACTGATAAAGTGTTAGTTAATAATATTGATAATAGTATTAGAGAAAATTTAAAAGGTATATTAGATATTGAAAGATTATTGCGGAAAATAGTTATAAAATATATTCAACCTTATGAATTACATCAAATTTATGAATCATTTACAAATATTGTTAGTTTATTAAATACTTTAATTAAATCTTGTTTAAAAGATGATTTATTAGTAAAGATGGATAAGAAATCTATTAAATTATTTAATAACTGTATAAATTATATTGAGGATAATTTTGATTTAGAAAAATTAAAAAGAAATAATTTGATTGAAATTAAAGAAAATATTTATAAAGTAGGTATTCATAAGGATATTGACAATATAATTTATAAAATAGATCACAGTATTGGTTTTATGGAAAAATTAGCTAAAAAATTAGATACTTTTATTATTAATAATGACAAATCAGCAATTATGATTAAACATAATGATAGAGATGGATATTATTTATTAACTACTAAAACTAGAGGTATTAAATTAAAAGCAGAATTAAATAAATTACAAGTTTTAGATTTAGATGATAATAACTTAGTTAAAATATCAGATCTTGTTTTTAAAGATCTTAATAATAATATTAAAATATCATATCCTGAACTTGATAATCATTCAGATGAATTAGAAAGTTTATATAGAGAACTTGATATACTAATTAAAGAAAAATTCTGTTTGGATATTAAAAAATGGTATGAGGTCCATTCTATCATTCTAAATAAAATTATTAATATAATTACAGAATATGATATTATTGCTAATAATGCTTTTATTGCTAAAAAATATCATTATACTAAACCTATTATCATCCAAAATAAAGAATCATTTATTGAAGCGAAAGAATTAAGACATCCTATTATTGAAAGACTTATTGATTATGAATATACCCCACATGATATTGTATTAGATAATAAGTTATGTGGTAATTTAATTTATGGTGTTAATAGCTGTGGTAAAAGTTCTCTAATGAAAGCAGTAGGATTAAATTTAATTATGGCACAATGTGGTTTATATGTTCCTTCTGCTAAATTTCAATATAATATCTTTACATCACTCTATACTCGTATATCTGGTAATGATAACTTATTTAAAGGACAATCTTCTTTTATTGTTGAAATGAATGAATTAAAATGTATTTTAAAGAAAAGTAATGCTAATTCACTCATTATTGGTGATGAAATCTGTAGAGGAACTGAATATTTATCTGGTAATGCTCTAGTTGGTTCTACAATATTAAGATTAATTGAAAATAAATCTAAATTTTTATTTGCGACGCATCTTCATGATTTACCAAATTTAACAAAGATTAAAGAACAAAAAAGTATTAAATTTTTTCATTTATCTGTAGAAAGAAAAGGTGATGAATTATATTTTAATAGAAAAATTGAAGAAGGAACTGGAGAAGAAATTTATGGTATTACAATCGCTAAATATATTTTAGATGATCCTGTTTTTATTAATAGTGCTATAGAATTAAAAAATGAATTACTTGAAAAGAAAAATGTAAATTATAAATTGGTAAGTGATAAAAAGTCTTTATATAATAAAGAATTTTTTGTTGATAAATGTTATATGTGTGGAGAAGAAAATAGTAAATTAGAAACACATCATATTAATTTTCAAAAAGATTTTAAGAAAATAAACGGTTCTCTAATTAAAAATGATAAAATCCATATAATTAAAGATGATAAATCAAATTTAATTGTTTTATGTGAAAATTGTCATGATAATATTCATGCTAGTAATTTAAATTTTTCTAAAATTAAAACATCAAATGGAACTAAATTATCAACATAAATTATTAGATAAAAAAATTATATTCTAAATGAAAAGATAATATCTAAATTTTTATAAAATCTAGCTGTTTTGTATTCATGATATTTATATTCTAAATTAGAATTATTTAAAATATTTTTTATTTTTGTTATATAATTTAAATAAAAAATACAAGTTTTATCTGCTAAAATTTTGGGTATAGAATTCTGCACTAATAATAAATTATCCACTAATTTAAAATCCCATTCATATGAATCTAAACTATATTCATTGTTTAATGGATTAATAAACTTGAAAAACTTTTTAATATCTGAAATATTATTATTTATTACTGTTTCTTTACTATTTAAAACATAATTTATTAAATTAATTTTAGCACTATATGCTGACATAATCTTATTATTCATATTTTTAATTAAATCTTCATCAGAAGCTATCATATTATTTAAAATATAATTAGGATCAATATTATTATTATATGTAATAAAATTATTCATTTTTATTGATTGAAGATTTACAAGTCTTTTAACTTTTTTATTTTTGTTTTGATTATCTATTTCTTCTGTATTATTTATTATTTCTTTATCCATTTTAAGTAATAAATATAATAATCTTTTTCTTAAATAATTATATTTATGACAGAAACTGAAAATAATGAATCTAATTTTTTTTTATATAATATAATTAATTTTGAAGAACCTCAACAAATATTTATTTATTTTGTATTATTAGTAATATTTTTATTTATATTTTCTAATATTGATTTTAATATTTCATTATTTATTGGATTAATATTTTTTTCTATTTTATTATATTATCTTTATACAAAAAGAAATAAAAATTTTATTGATTTTGAAAAAAAATTAGATACCAAATACGAAACATTTAAAAATAATAATATATTAGAAACTTCAAATAAAAATTTAAGAAATTATCCTGATATAGTTGATTTTATTTTTTATTTATCAACATTTAAAAATTATAATCCTAATGTTTTTCAAGATATTATAAATTTATTTAATAGATTTATTGAACTATATGATTCTGTTATCATTGATAAATCATTGGCAAGCACTATATTTAAAAATATGACTAATATAAAAGTTCAAATTATTAATAATATCGAATCTTTTTTATTTACAACAAATAATTTAGTTTTTACTAAACAAATTAATAAATTTAAAATAAAAGGAGAAAAATTATTAAATAAATATTTAGATAAAATTTTACTAATAAATAAAAAATATAATTATTATAATGGATATAATATAAATACAAATATTATAACTAAAAATAATATTTTAGAATATAATTTTTCAAATACAAATTATGATAATATAAGAGGTAAAAGTATGATTCTCTATACTAATTTTATTTAGTTATGATTAAAACTATTTAATTTTTTATCATATTAATTATATATATATAAAATTTTTTATGTCCCAAGAAGACCAAAAATACGAATTTATTAAGGGATCTGATTTTTATCCTAATTTTTACGATCAATCAATTACAAAAGAAGTTTATATAAGATTTTATCAAATTACTCTATTTAATGTAAAAAATAAAAGATTAATAAGATCTTTTTTAATAAAAGGTAAAACAAGTGAAGGAGCTTGTTTATATGATTACAAAATTATAGAATCTAATATTTATAATATTAGTGAAAGAAAATTAGATAAATTTATTAATTATATAATAAATGTATTACCAAGACAAAAACCAAATAATGATATTAAAATTAAATATAAATTTTATCCTGTTTATGATTTTATTAATACACCACCTCCAAACGGTAATGAAATTAATGAATGTGTTTCAGAATTACTAAATTAATTTATTATTTGTAGAATTAGAAAAATATAAAAGTAAATGTTAAATATATTAATCCTACAACAATAAATGTTAAACCAAAATAAAAAGGATCATCTACATTACTAAACATATATTTACTATTTAAATAATTATTATATAAATCAATCCAAGCTTTTTTAATATTAAAAAATAAATCTTTTAATGGTAATTGTGTTGGAGGTATTTTAATATTTTCTATACTATTTAAATCATTGGCATTAACTTTTTCATTTAATATTCTATCTTTAGTTTGTTCTTCAATATATACTTCAAAAGCTTTATTAAATTGTACAGGATCAAAATATTTACCTCTATTATTATACATATCTTTTAATAATTCATCTGATGTTGGAGATTTTCTTTCCATTATATATTTAAAATCTATAAAAAATATAATTTTTTTATATTAAATCTATTATTTTTTCATCAATTTTATAACTATGACTTTTAATTTTATGATAATAAAGAGCAGTTATTTTATATTTGTATTCTTTATTATAATATAAATAATCATTAAATCCTATATCTTTTTTACATTCATCACAATGATATGATTTTGTATTTATATTTATTAAACATGAATTATTTAAAAATATATCTAATTTATTTATATTGTAAAAATCCAATATTGATGATTTATCTATACAATTTTTTTCATCATATATAAATGTCTTTTCTTCATCTTTTAAACTTAAATTATTAAATGAATTACCTAAATTGTTATAAATATTATTCATTTTTTATTATTATTTAATTTATATTAATATTTAATAAAATTGAATTATTAAATATATATAGAAATATATATATATTATATTCTAATAAAAATGATTTATATGAGATGTCCTACATGTGGTTATATTCTTGGTAATAGACAAATTTTTTATGAATCTAGAATGGAAGAAATTGTTAATAATCCAAATACCGATGATGATGTTAAATTAGAGCTTAAAACTAAATTAGTTGAAAGTCTTAAATTAAAAAGATATTGTTGTAAAGTAAGAATTATGACTTTTAAACAGTTAACCGATATTATTAAATAAATAAAAGTTTTTATACTTATATACTTTTAATTTAAAATTAAAAAGATATTTATACTTAATAATGGATAATTATAAGAAAATATTAGATAAATATTCAAAATATATTATTGATAATAATATAAATAATTATGAAAAGATTGAAAAAATCATTAAATCAGATGAAAATTATGGCTCTTTAGATATTATGGAAGAAGATACACTTGTAGATGAATTAACAAAAAAAATAAAATTTAAAAAAACAAAAAAAAATATTACTATTAAAAATACATCAGTATCATCTACTTCAACAAATATAACTTCATCTTCACAAACTATTAATCCAATAAATCAACCAATTACAGATATGGAGTATAAAACAAGAGTTGATATATTTAATAAATTGAGACAGATTGTTTTACCAGAACAGCGTTCAAAGGAATGGTTTGAAATGAGAAATAATAAAATCACAGCATCAGATTGTGGAGCTGTATTAGGAGAGAATAAATATGAACCACAGTTTAATTTTATATTAAAGAAAGTATTTGGTTCTACATTTGAAACGAATGATAGTTGTTATCATGGTAAAAAATTTGAGAATGTGGTGACATTAATGTATGAATTTAATTATGATACAATTGTAGATGAATTTGGATTATTAGGACATCCTGAATATTTATTTTTAGGTGCTAGTCCAGATGGTATTTGTGGACCTTATAAAAGAGACGGGAAAACAAAATCACCATTAGTAGGAAGAATGTTAGAAATTAAATGTCCTTTATTTAGAAAGATTAAATATGAAGGTGAAGTTAAGGGGGAAATTTGTCCGATATATTATTGGTGTCAAGTTCAACAACAATTAGAATGTTGTAATTTAGATGAATGTGATTTTGTCCAATGTAGCATTGAAGAATATAAAACAAGAGAAGATTTTTTAAATGATAGTTCTCATAATCAAGAATACTTAAGTTTAAAATCTGGTTTGGAAAAAGGGGCATTAATAGAATTGGTTCCATTAAAAATAGGAGAAGAAGATATTAAGGATGGTAAAATAGCAGATAAGATAATTTATGACAAGACATCCTTTATTTATCAACCAAAGATTGATATGACAAATAAAGAATTAGATGAATGGTTATTAAACGAAGTTGATAAAATCTCAAGAAGAAAAGATGTTAAATTAAACAGGATTATATATTGGAGAATATTAGAAAAGAATTGTACACTAATTATGCGAGATAAAGAATGGTTTAATCAAGTATTACCAACCTTAAAGAAAATATGGACATATGTAGAATTATTAAGAGAAGATAATGATATGTCTCAAAAATGGAAAGATTATATTGATAAACTACCAAAAAAAATGAATGAAAAGATTATTAATTATTTGGATAGTTTAATAAAAGAAAAAAGTAAATAAAAATTAATTTTTTATATAAATTAAATAATATATAAAATGTCATATTATAAAAAATATTTAAAATACAAGAATAAATATATTAAATTAATAGGTGGGGGAGGTAAAGGTACTTATAATCCAAAAGAAAATATATGTATTCCGTCAGTAGTAAATTTAGAAGTTCAAAGAAAAATATATTCAATTAATTTTTTATGGTTGAATAGAAATATACAGAACTCATATAGACTTCAACAATATATATTTCCGTTTAATAATAAACATATAAAATATACAGAAAAAATGTTTATTAATTTAGAATATATCAAGAATATTATAAATGTTATAAGATGGTCGCAAAAAAATCCAACAGCTGTTATAAATATTTGGCATGATTCAAATCCAAAAATGGTTGAAAACACTAGTCAATTAATAAATAATTTATTAAATTATGATGAATTAATTATAGAATTTGAAACGTTATTTAAAATTATTGATAATATAAATTTATTAAATAAATATTTAAGGAGCAGAGAAGAAAAATTAGAGCAAATTATACATGATAAATTAACTAATCAATATGTACAAATTAATATAAACGTAGATAATCCTAAAATTATTGATAGTTTTAATATCAAACAAGAATTTATAAATAAAATCGATGAAATTAATCATGTAATTAATTTTAATGATGAAACTCAATTAATAACTATTAATCAAGTAGTTTCTTTAGGTAAAACATTAGACAATTTAAGATTTGAACCAATTTTAAAATTAGATAGGTTAAAACAGCTTGAAAATAGTAAACCAATTTTAGAATATTTTGGACTTAAAATAGATGGTTCGCCGTCTTTATATGATAAAATACCTGTTTATTTTAAAGTTGATCTTGTAAGACTTATGATATTATTACAACTAGTTCAAGAAAATCCAAATTCTTATGCTATTTATGCTGATTTTGATACACAACCTTTAGATGAAGAAATTATATTTACAGAACAATGTCTAAAAATATTAGATACTCATGGTTTAGTTTTACCAAGTGGTCAACCAATGGCTTTTTTTGAAAATAGCTTTCATATTATAGCAGGTGAAAATTTAACATGTGATAACTATATGATTTTATCTATAAATAAAATATTAATTGAATATAACATTCAAAAAATAATTTATGAATATCCAGTTAAACCACAAGATGTTTTTCATAATTATAATGATTTATTTACTTATTACTTTATTATAAAATTTGATCTCGATATAAATACAGGTGAAATTCCTAATGGAGATCCAATTTTATTTTTAAAAGATAAAGAAATAAATATTTCTTTTAATGATGATCTAATTAGAGCATATAAAGAAGAAGAAATAACTATAGAAATAAATAAAACAAATTTATTAAGTTTAGATATGGCTTGTATTGGTTATTTATTATTTTCAAAAATGAAAACTAAATATAATGGTATATTTGATGAAGGTTTTAGATTTTATAATTTACGTAAATATAAAAGTTATTATCCTATTAGAGACGATTTAGGAAATATAAGTCCTCATCATTATAATTATGATAAAAAATATTTGTAAAAATAAATAAAAGATAAATTTATTATTGATGTTAGTAATATTGATTATCAAATTAAAATAACTCAATAAGTATTATATAGCTTAGTAAATCAAGATTCATCTAATAACTTAAATGGATATATTATACATTCTTACGTAAAGGGAAAAAGGTCATAAACCATGGATATTTTGAGATAACATCTTTTTGAAGTCATATTAAAATTTTATGGTTTCCTATTACATCTTAGTTTTTCTTAAAGATTACTCATTTTTTTGTAAATAGGTGTAATTATTTTTTAATTTTAAATATTTATATTTATATTTTAAATATTTAGTTTGAAAAGATTCTTTTGGATTAATTTGTTTTCTAAGTAATTCATTATAATTTGTATTCTTTTCTTCATTATAAGAGATGTTTATTTTAATAAATTGGTAAAATTTATCTTTATATTCATTATATAGATTAACAATTTTTTCATTATAATTATTATAAATTTTACTATATTCTTTTCTGAAAAGTAAAATTAATAAATATAAATAATTTACTGATATATTAAACAAATAATTCGTTAATATATTTTCGTCATCTTTTATACTTAGTATGTATTCCATATTAATTTTTAAACTTTCTTTAAATATATTAAAATCAGATTCATCATAATTTTTTGTAATTATTTTTACTAATATATTTTTTTTTAATTCTACTTCGTCATTTTCATCCCATAA
>Ga0194129_10006112_pt1 | contig 14923 bp, 17 predicted proteins | sample TA2KigCa35mmetaG_FD_150862 | JGI IMG/M metagenome (GOLD analysis project Ga0194129, IMG submission 150862) | Freshwater microbial communities from Lake Tanganyika, Tanzania - TA2015038 Kigoma Deep Cast 35m | ecosystem: Environmental > Aquatic > Freshwater > Lake | place: Tanzania: Lake... | reverse complement strand
TTTCTTGGCCGCCGCCCGCTTCCCCACCCGCTTATCTTTGACAAGCAACTTGAGGTCATTGAGATCAGAAATCTCCCGCACGTCGTTAAGTGAAGTTCGTTTCATTGGGAGAGAAACACGTGGGGGTTGGGGAATGTTTTTGTCTTGTAAAAAAAATGAGCAAAGAAAAAAGTAACTTTAAACCCATGACCGAACTCGAAAAACTCCGTACTGACCCAAACTACTACAGTAGTTTGTATCGCCAGCACAGAGTGGTTGTATTTGCTCACCTCAAGCAATTCACGCCAGACGAAGCCTACATTGCGGACCTTTATCAGGATGCCATTATTGTACTTTTAGAACGCGTTCGTGACCCTTATTTTCAATTGACTTGTTCAGTAAGAACCTACTTAATTGCGATTTGCCGCAACCAATTGTTTAAACGTGCAGGGCGTCAACCTGAAATTGTCAAAATTGAAGGTGAAACAGCCAATTACAATGACTGGCTTTTGCACGAAAAAGAAATGGAGCAAAATAAAGCCCAAATTGATCAACTAGACAGGGTGTTGGAATACTTCAAAGAAAAATTCAAGCAATGCTATGAGCTGTTGTATAGGTTTTTCTTTTTGAAAGAATCCTTTGCGCTGATTGCGCAGGTCATGAAGTATACAAATGCCGACAACGCTAAAAACCAAAAAGCCCGTTGCCAAAAAAAATTGCGCGAACTTTACATAGAAAACGATGAGTACTGAGCAACAAGAACAGCAAGAATTTAACCGTTTACTTAAACTGGCTTTCTTGCGCAAGGAAAGACAATTATACAAACATGTGCTCCGGAAAGAGGAAAAATCAATTGAAGACGTACTCAATCCGAAACCAAAAATCAAGTTCCAAAAAACAACTTCAGGCGGTTCCGAAATCAAATATCGAAAAAAACAATTGAAACCGGCTCCATCTCTTGAATTTGACCACGCAACAAGTGTTTTAGCGCAACGCAAACAAAAACGCAAAGAAATTATAAAGAAAATAATTATCGCTATCATACTGATTTCCATAGCGTTATTGTTTTTCGCTAAATTTTATTTGTGACATTTTTCATTTTCATGGTTACCTCTTAAGAGGTTTTGGTATAAACCACTAGAAGCGCTTCTCTAGTATTCACCAATTAAAACTACGAACTATGAAAAAGATCCTTTTGATTTTAGTACTTACTGCAAGTACCGCTCATGCCCAGTGGAGCGTAATGCAGAAATACAGTGAATTTGGTAAAGGTAATTTTTATCTTTTTGCCGATACGGAGAAAGATGCCAAGCGTATTATTTTGGAAACCCTAAACGACAACAACTTCAGTTATGAAGTTACCTTCCACAAGGGCTCCAATTTATACTTTACCGCTGCAATTCTAGACCCGCTCAACAATGAGTACGTCTATGTGATTCACAGTATAAAAGGCCGCTACCAAGGCAGCACAGGCTACCAGATTCTATGCTATTACATGGAAAACCGCTACCGCTATTTCTATGATATCACAGAAGGAGACGGTAGAATATCCTTGATCTACGACCCTGCAATTTTAAACGTAAAACCAACCAAGCCATGAAAAGCAAACTTCTCATCATCGGTTTTTTGCTCAGTAGCAGCATCAGCCCCATCTTTGCGCAATACCAATTCAACCTCATGGAAGACTTCCTGGAAATTGGCGCCGGCAACTACTTTGTGCACCTCGATAAAGAGGCAGAGGTGAAAAAAACAGTACTATCTGTACTTAAGGCCAACCGCTTCCCTTTCCAGGATCTGGTTTTTAACAAAGGAAAGAACCTCTTCTTTGCCGGCTACTATGTCAACCCCTCTGACGACCGCTTCATGTATGTGGTACACGCCGTGCGAGCTCGCGAAGGTTATGACCTCTACTTTTTGTACTGCATGAACACGCTCACGCATCATTTTGAGTATGTTGAAGGTAAAGACCTCTACAACTTGGTCTACGACCCCAAAATAAACAACAGCACAGTATTCACCAGCTTCGGCGCCACTAAAGTAGACGAACCATGACTCCCCTATTTTTCCAAGACGAGGTCTTTCTGGATTGCAGCAAAGACCTCGACACCTCAGAATGCACCTTTACATTCAAAGGCAAAGAAATCTATCTCAAACACACTATTGAAATCAAACCCAAGCAGCGAGTCCATAGAATGACTTGCAAGGTTGACGGGCAAACATTCAATTTCGGCGTTGGCCGTTCTACCCTTGGCGGCGGCACTTTCGGCACGTGGCCAAGAATTCAGATAGAAAATATTGGCTATCGTTTTGTAATCAATTGGTCATTTGGAGAAGGTAGAAAAGGAATAAATTTCGAACCCGAAAACAACCCCAAACAACTTTCTAAAGTACTCCAGGCCGTAGCCGAGGCAAAAATCCCAAACGCGGGCCTAAACATACATTACCTCAGCGACGAAATCAGAAAACGTTGGAGTGAGGAGACTAGGAAAAGGAGGGCCAACAATTCATAAGATCAGCAACTTAAATTTTAACGCATGATACCCATCATCATTTATGGCGAGGTTTTTATTGACTGCAGCCAAGACGAGCAATCTGGCGAATGCCGTTTTCAATTCAAAGCAAAAGCCTTCGTTGTGAAATACAAATACGAACGCAGCATGAATCATTTTGTGCTTCGCATTACCTGCACGGTAGACGACCAAGAATTCAACTTCGGAAAAGCCTACGCACGTGGAAGAGGCTTAGAAAAATTCGGAGAATGGCCGATTCTCCGAATCGAAAATGAGAATTATCATTTCGAAGTAAATTGGGGCCATGACCATAAATTAAGGTCTTTCCGTATTGTTGCCGAAAAATCGGAAGCCCAGAAACGCCATGAAAAAAGCCAAGCAGAACAAAAAAAAGTGATGCAAGACATGATCAAGGAGTTAAAACAGTACAAGGAAGAAAAGGAAGGCCATGCCAATCCCAAATTTGAAGAAGAGATCGACGCACCAAGTGGCAAAAGAAAACTTCAGCAGTTAATATATGAGATTCGAAAAGAATTCAAGGATTTAAAGAAATAAAATAAGCAATAGATGAAATTTACAACACAGATGAATTACATTGTACTTAACGAATTTTTCGTAATGATGCGTTGAGGGGGATGGTTTTGGGGAGGTGGGAGTAAAGAAAATTACTAACTTTAAATCATGAAAGAAATTAGGGTAGTTGAGCTATTTGCAGGTGTTGGTGGTTTTCGATTAGGATTAGAAGGTTGGCAAGGAAAAAGTGCTTCTAGTCACTACACTGAAGCCTTTGAATCTCCTTACAAAGTGGTTTGGTCTAACCAATGGGAGCCAAGTTCTGCACGTTCAGGAGAACTGCAAGAAGCAAATATTGTTTATCACCGAAATTGGCCTGATTCTGCTTCTTCTCAGCACTACCCCCACGACCTTAACACGGTTGCTTCGCCAGATTTTACGGACAAAAAAGTTGCTGGCCTTATCCCCGACCACGATATGCTTGTAGGTGGCTTTCCTTGTCAGGACTATTCGGTGGCGGGTGTTAATACCAAAGGCATAGAAGGCAAAAAAGGAGTTTTGTGGTGGAATATTCATAAAATACTCCAAGTGAAGCGCCCAAAATATGTTTTTCTAGAAAACGTAGATCGTTTGCTAAAGTCTCCGACAAACATGCGAGGCCGAGACTTCGCTATCATGCTGGCTACACTTAATGACCTCGGCTATACGGTAGAATGGAAAGTCATCAATGCAGCAGACTACGGCATGCCACAACGCCGCCGCAGGGTTTATATAATTGCCTATCACCAAAAAGCTAAAATTAGCATCAAAGACCTAACAACTTGGATCGAAACCGACGGTACTTTCGCCACCGCCTTCCCGAGTGCTTTTAATGGGGCTGTCCAGCAATTTGAACTAGAAAAGGACATCCAAAAAGTTTCGAATGATTACAACCTCGGCAAATTTTTAAACTGCGGGATAATGCACAAAGGCAAGATTGCCATGGCTGACTTCAAAGCCATTTGCAGTCCGAAACAATATAGCCATTTCAGCAAATCATATCAACTCCTCGGCGATGTCTTACTCAACGGAGAAATGAAAGACGCCAGCTATTTTGTTGATGCCAAAAAACCGCTCAAACAAGCGTTAGTCAAGATTACCCAACCTGGTTTTGAAACAGATGCCAGACTCAAGCGCCAAGGCGACGTCATAGAACTACAGACCGAACTCGATAAGTGGATTTACTTAAAGGGACGCAAAGCCGAAGAACGCGTCACATCCAAGGGTAAATTTTTCTACAAAGAAGGCCCCCTCTCCCTTACAGACGACCTAGACAAACCTTCTCGCACCATCATCACCAGCGAAGGCGGCCCTGGTGCATCTCGCTTCAAGCACCTCATCGAAATAAAAGGCAAATACCGCCGTTTGCATCCTATTGAACTAGAACGCCTCAACATGTTCCCCGACAACCACACTGCCCTTGGCTTAGCCAATGGTAAAGAAGTTGCTATCAGCCCCGCCCGCAGAGCCTTTTTCATGGGCAACGCATTGGTAGTTGGCGTCGTGGAGAAAGTTGGAGAGGAGTTGAAAAAGAGATTAATATGAAATATAATCTTTATCGAACAGTAATAACAAGTGAAAGTATTGATTTTATTAAATCTGAACGAAAGAGTATTGAATTAGACGCCCTACTTTTTAAAATTCAAACTGAAATTGTCAATTTATATAGCATTAAGCAGGAAAAAGAAAATGGGATTAGATCATTGGGGAATGAAATGAGGTATTCAGAAAAACTGAATAACCTACTTGAAAATAATGCCCTTGGGGCGTTCATTATAAAATTTACAGAAAATAATCGTTACTTTCTAAGTAAATTCATAGATGTAACACTGAACACAAAGGAAAAGGAAATATGTTTTCTAATACTACACAATGATTTTGGCAAAGAGAGTAGATTAGTTGACAACTCATTTATTAGAATAGGTCAAGTTAAAAAGGATTTATTATCTTTTTTTAACATGTATCAACCAAGAACGAGTTTACCACAAATATCATTTATTGAGATTACGGGTTTTTCAAACCATTTTTTTGAAGACCGCGATGGATACAATTTTATACACAAAACAAATTAATATGATTGACAACAAAGTCTTTGATAACATCCTGAGTTATAAAGGAAATGGTCCAAATAAAGATTACCTGGTTTCACCTAGTACAATACAAGCATTTTTTAAAGATGGTAACAAATTAATTCGTATTCCAGATTATCAGAGGCCCTACTCCTGGACTAAAAAACATGTGCTGGACTTATTAAATGATGTCAAAAAGCTTACAGAAAATGAGAATTCGTCTTGGTTTTTCGGACCTATTTTTACCGTTAAACAATCACTATCCGATGAATTAACAGAGCTTTTAGATGGCCAGCAAAGGATAACAACCATACAGATTCTTCTTCGTGAAATTAGTTTATTTCCATTTTATGGGAATGTAAATTTCACGAATGATGTGTTTTACCGGGAATTTACAGACGCAATGAATGCCTGTAAAGAATGTCTAACAAAAACTTACGGGATTGGAAAAAAGAAAGCCGTTTTCACTACAGAGGATTCAATCAAAGATTTATTCAATTCTTATATTGTGGGATTTGACGCCGTTAATAATGCCGAGACCTACAAGGATCAAAATGAGCAGTTTAATATGGAATTGAGAATAGCGCAGAACAGTGGGTCCAAAACTGCCGAAACTATTGGCAATACTATTCAAGTTATCCAAACTTATTTAAAAGAGAACTTTTTAGATTTAAAAAATCATAACGTCACAGAAAATCTCAAAGCACTTTATAAATTCGTTGATTGTTTGTTGACTAAATGTTGGTTAATAGAAATACCGATGCAAAATCATCATGATTCTATTCAAATTTTTGAATCAATCAACAATAGAGGAAAAAGCTTAACTCTTGTAGATAAAATACAATACAAATCAATAATAAAAATTAGTCCTGACAAACTTCCAATTTTAAGGAACAAATGGAAGAGTGTGTATTCAGGTCTGATTTCTTTAGAATCCGAGGGAGACATTAAAAGTGAAGATGATTTTTTCAAGGTTTTTATAAATTCAATATCCGGTGACGATATAACAAAAGAAGAAGATTTTGTACAAAAGTTTGAATCATTATACCTTGTCCACGGTGACGATTGTATAATTGAATTTGTAGATGAGGCCCTTGAAGTTATCAAATTCTACTCGATAATGAATAATTGGGTTTCAGATGATAACGATTATATTAGTTCATTTCCTTCGTCTGAACAGCCGAAAATCCGAGCATTACTTCATTTGTTAAAACGTACTCTTGCCGTTTCTGACAATTGTCGTTTCTTGCTGTTTTATATGGTAAGAAATGTCAGCTTTATCAAAAGTCAAAATAATACCATGGCGAATTGGATATGGGGTTTAATTAAGTACATTTTCATTGAAGAAGTACTTGAAAATATTAAATCTAATATGCTAAGGGTTAAAATCATGGACATAATTAAAGATGGGGTCCATTTAGATATGATTGATAAAGTAAGACATTTTGAAATTCAAAATAATTCTTTCTACAAACTCATACACAACAATGACAATTCAGAATCTAAATTTGTATTGTATTTCTACGCTTTCCTCAAAAATCATAAAGTTTTATTTTCATATGCCCCCGTGCAATATAAAAATTCACATTTAGAACATTTAGCACCTAAAGCATGGAAATCAGGTTGGTCAGATTTTATTTATACCTACGAAAACGTAATTGCATTCGTTAGTTCAGTAATTGATAAATACACTCATATTAATGGGGAATTATTCTTAAAGGAATTACAAAGTAAAGAAACTTTAGAGCTAAAAGATTACGTAACTGCACCGCTAAAACAAGAAGATACATTGCTTGAATTCATTGGTAACAAATGGATTCTACATGCAGCATCCAATATTTCTGCAAGTAATGAATCGTTTCAGCTTAAAAAAGAAAAATACTACCTGAAAGATAGTATTATTAAGATCCCTTCGAATGATCAAATTTCAACAGGAATAATGAATTACAATTCATTTACCTACATGGATGTCATTTCCAGGAGTTTTGAAATTTCGAATTCTATATCAATGCACTTTCATAAAAATTGGAACGAGGTTGATTAACCCCCCAACTTTCCATTCCCCTCAACTCCACAAAACCTTCATTGATTTGAACGAATTTTTGGAAGAGGTTTTCAAGTGAAATTTCAGTCTCTTTAACTAAAGAAATTTGGCACTGAGTTTGGAAAACGTGAGAAAGTTCTGGAGCGCTTCGATATGTATCCCAAATTTGAAAAATGCGGTTTTTTGAGGCAAAAAGTTGATTTTTGGAGAGAATTTTGTCGCTTTTGCTTGAATTCACGGTGTTTTTGGCTGGGACAAGATTCCAGTAGTCGTTGTTGAATATTACAGAAAATGGGATGGCGTGATCTATAGCTAGTTCCTTTTCAGATTTTATTTGAGCACCAGACCAAGTACAAAAAACTGGGGTATCTGATTTAATTTTCTCAGACCAAAAATTTCTTATTGTTTGTGTTTCTCTATTAACTTCAGAACTCTTCAAGAGTATATTTAACGGTGTTGGCTTTGCGTAGTCCACCTCTAACTCAGAAACAACTTGCTCATTATTGTTTGCTTTTTTGGCGGCACGCTTTTTTTGTTTATACATGAAATCTACCCAATTCATGATTATTGAGTTCGCGCCTGACAATAAACCACCATATAATCTAAGTCCTTCAAAATGATTTTTATTCACTATTATTTTAGGTGAACATTTGAGCAAATCAAGATATCCATTGGCATTGCCAGTTATTCTACCAGACTCTACCTGAAAAAGAGCATTGTAGCCCTTGCCCATCGATGTGCCGATATATTTGACCGGATTTTTGATTATCGTTTCATTTAAAACTTTTACCAAGGATACTAAATCAGGTTTCAAAGTTGTTGTATAATTTGCTTTCTGAAACTCTCGATTAAAATCCCAGTAATTTTGAAGATGATGCTTCGTTTGAAGTTTAATCAATTGCTCTTTAAAAACTAAATCACGTTCTGAATGAATTTGGGCGTATTTATGTTCGATTAAATCCCAGTAATAGAAAAGCCACTTATCAGAAATCAAAAGCACTGGAATAGACACATATGTATCTCGATCTTCAATATGTGGCGACTGCGCTGAAATGAGATCAATTACTGCGCGTAACAGGGCAAACTTGTAAGTAGAAGTTTTACTCTCTTGCTCGATGATTTTTTGGTAAACCAGGATGGTTTGTTCTGTTCTTTGGTTGCTCATAGAAAAACAATCGTCTAATGTATGAAAATAGGTTGAAGTATTTCAAAAGCCTGGAACAGATCATAAATAGTTTACGACCTTATTCCCTACTTTTGATATGTTAAAACATTCATTATGACCGAAAAAATTAAAAAACTAATTCCATACAAATACTACTTAATCGAAATGAGCCCTTATAGACCATTAAGGCTCGATTGCGAGGTTTGCAAAACCACAAGCTCATTTTGTGGCCACATGCGCTTGAATACATCGAATGGGTGTATTTACCTCTGGCACTATCAATGTCAAGATTGCGGCAAACTCACCTATTCTGATGAAAAAGCTGAAAAAGGCACAATTGTAGCATTGCAAGAAGCCTGCGAATGTGGTGGCCAATTCAGGCGAGACAAAAATATTTTTTGTACATCTTGTCATTATAGAAAGTCAGATGAAAACAGGTCTGAAGAAACACGAACTGCAACAAAAAAACAACTAGAGGTCATTAAAAAATCAAATGATGCAGAGGAAATGACTTTGCAGTTTGAGAAAAGTGATTTTTTTGAGTTTGTGGAGGAATAAAACTCGCATCGATTTTTTGGATATTTTCAATACACGAAGCATTTAATTCATTGACTTTTCTAACTTCAACCTTGATTTCATCAATTACTCTGTCCTTGAATTGTATTAAAATTGTCCATGACGCTGCCATTCTACGCCATGTATCAACATGATATATTTAAAATGGCTGACTCAATACCCCCTTAATTGTTCATGCCTTCTCGATGTATAATAATTGATAAATCTATTTTACCACCTTCTTTACTGGGGATTGGTAGGTCTAAGTTCAATTGCTGAAATAAAAGATATTTTAAAGTTATAAGCTTTAATTTTGAGTATCAAACTTATTATATCAGATAGTATTCTAATTACGTCCTTTCATCTACCCTAACGTCTCTAAATCGCTGCTCCACAAATAGCAACCGTTTATGCTTCTGGTCATGAGTGTGGGTTCACTCTGTTTTATCCTTTTAGTATGTTGTCTATTGAAGACATTAAGTTTCTATGAAATTCTAAATAGTTTTTTCTTTTGTCATTTAAGATTGTTGGTTCAAGATGATAATCTTTCCAAAACTCCTTTACGTCAGCCGGAATTCTATTTGAAAAAATCATTTTTCCTTCGTCTGTAAATGAGATGTATTTCAAGTCAAATAACGAATCTATTGTTCTGCTAAGTAATAATCCATTATTTGGGTCGTATGCCTCTGTGTCATCAGATTGAAAAAATGGTTTTATATGACTTGCAATAAGAACAGGATATGCTAATCTTTCCAAAACACACATAGGTTTTCCGTAAACTTCCTCACATTCTTCTTGCAATTGATTTTTGTAAAGTCGGTGTAAATATGGATCTCGCTTTTTAGTTATCGATGTTAAGTCCTCGCCAAAAATTTGTTGAGCATCTTCTTTAAAATACAAATCGTCATTTACAAAAACTAAATCATCTAACTTTCCAAGAATATTGTACAAATAGGCAATTTGATTATATTTTCGCTCAATAAATCCAATTTTTCTTGCTTCTGCTAAATATTCTTGAAGTTCTATTTCTGTAATAAAAGGTTTATTATGTTCTTGAATATCCACTAACATCAATGCAATAATTTCTTCTTTTGACAATTTGCCTTTTTCAATTAATGTTTTAATTAAAAAATTGATTTGTTTAATAGAAGATTCGTTGTTTACAGTTCTGTTGAAACTTGAATTTGAATAAATTATTTTAGAAAACAACGTTTCTCTTTTCTTGTTGGTTCGTGCTTCAACATATTCTCTCGCTTGTGGATGATATGACAATAAAAATGAGTTGATAAATCCCATTTTTACCAATTGGTTTATCGACTTACGAATTGAAATCAGATTAATTGGGTTTACTTTTTCTATTTCTAATTGCAAACGAGAATACTTATCTTCGGAATAAGGTTCATCGCTGTATGTATCAATAAAATTGATGCACACAGCGAGGGTGTCCAGAAACTTTTTACCATTATAATCGGTAAAAGCATTGGTTAATTTCCAATATTCTTCATAATTCTGCTCAGACATTATTCAAAGATATTTTTTACAATAGGCATTAAACTTGATAAAGGAATTTCGTAATAAGGTGCACCTTTATTTTGTTTAACTGGATATTTCAAAATATCGGAGCGCTTTATATAACCTAAAATGTGTATTTCGTTTGGTTCAACGATTTCATTATATTTAACTCCGATATAAATATCTTTAGGTTTATCTTTTACGTCGTGAATTTTTGGCATTAGATATCTGAAATAACTTTTTGTTGCAGATTTTATTTCAATTTTTTTGCCATTTATTATCATATCGCAATCATCAACGATGCCCGAATCGTCTAAACCTTTTGCATCTTTATCTGCGTTGAACTTTTCCTTCAACCACTTACTTGTTAGCATTTCACAAACAATTCCTCTCCAAGCTTCTACATCGGAATATCGCCAACTCCCGGCATCTATTTTTTCAAATGCTTGAATCTGCTGTTTCGCAAATTGTTTATCCTCTTCGCTTACTTTTATGAGTATCATATTTTGTATTAGTAATAATGAATAAAATTTCTTTATTTACTTCTTTTTTATTTTTTCCTGTTATTTGATAATTATGTTTTCTTTCGATTACTTGTACACTATCAGAGTATTTATAAAGTAAATTAAGTAATTCATCTTTACTTGGATAAGACGAATTATTGTAACTCAAAAACCAATATTTGAAGTTGTATAGTTTTGAAAACAAATTATCAAAAAGTAGAACGACTTCACTTTTGCTAACAAAATTATTTTCGAATGGCTTTGTTTTTGTTGATGAAATAAAATCGTCTAATAAGCCATAAAAACCGAAATAATTATTCATTGTCCCTGCGTATGGCGGGTCAAGATAAATGATGTCGGCTTTTACGTTTTCAATCAGATTAAAAATATCATCGTTGTATGCAATATTGTTTTTTCTGTTATCAAATATTGCATTGTTATATTCATTTAAATTTTCGAGAAAATGATGTTTGAACGATTCATTATGATAAGCTCTTTTGCGTTTGTATTTTTGATAACTGTATTCTTCGTCTCTTAATTGAAGAATTTTATCCCAATTCAAAGTAAAACGAGAATACGGCATTTTACGAATCATCGATCTACGCATAAGAGCAAATGCCAATGATTTTTTTTCTGCTGAATCTAATTTATCAATGTTACTTCTATACAAGTCCAACTCTTTACATTCCCCAGGAAAGAAATAAACGTTTGAATAATTATTAAACATAAAGCCCTCAAAAGGATTTCCGCTAAAAATCACTTCAATGTCATTTTTATCTAATACAGTTTTGTTATTTTGAATTAAAGCATTTGCAATGTGATAATTTACTCCCAAAATATCGTTTGTATAAACTTCTAATCCTCTGCATTTTGCTTCGTAACTTAATGAACAGCCACCCGAAAAAGCATCAAAAAGTGTTTTTGCCTCCGCAGGAAATTGATCGCATATCCATTTTGCAATTTTTTCTTTATTGCCTATATAGTTTACTTTAGGATATTTAAACATTTTGATTCATGTTAATAATAATACTTGCGATTGCTTCCGCCATTTTTGGCGGGACGGAATTTCCAACTTGTTGTTGTTGTGAAATTTTTGTCCCCATAAATACAAAATCGTCTGGATAAGATTGTAATTTTGCCAATTCACGAACCGTTAGTGCTCTGTTCTGTTCGTAGTGAAATATTTTTCTCATATCACCTGTAACACAAACTGAAGGTTTGTCACTTTTGTAGCGAATATATTTTCGAACATCTCCCGATTTTGGTCTTAATTTCACTGGAATTTCCTCTCTACTCCCACCATCTGAAACATAACTCATTTTTTCAAGCATTTGATTTGAATGTGTCATTGCAGCGTGATTTGGAATGTTTGATTCTTCTCCTGACAAAAGCATTGGATAATCGTGTAACGCTTCTTTTACCGTTATATATTTGTCTGTTGTCTTATTAGGAAATTTAATTTTTTGATTTGAACTCGAACCTATAAAAATTACTCTTTTCCGAATTTGCGGAACACCATAATCGGCCGAATTTAAAATTTTACATTCAACTTTGTAACCCAATTTTTCAAAATCATTTATAATTTCTTTCCTTGTTTCCCCTTTGTTGTGATTGTATAAACGTGCAACGTTTTCCATTACAAAAAATTTCGGTTTAACAACTTTCACGACTCGTACAAACTCTTTGAAAAGTTTATTTCGAGGGTCATCAATAAATTTCCGTCCGATATTTCCCGCAATGCTAAAACCCTGACATGGTGGACCTCCAATAACTACATCAACCTCTTCAACTTCTTTCAAGTATATTATTTCTGCATCTGATAATTGGCAAATGTCTTTTTCAATTAGCTTGTGATTAGGAAAATTATATTTGTAAGTTTCACAAAAACTTGGTTCTATGTCAATTGAAAAAATGTTTTGAAAACCTTTGTTGTCAAAACCCAAAGAGAAACCACCAGAACCAGAAAACAAGTCTATATATGTCATTGATTTTTTCATAATTTAGAAATCTATTTTAGCTTGTCCTAGATTTACGCTTTTTAGGTATTTCACTTTTTCTTAAACTTGCAGAATCAAGGTCTAGCTGCGATGCAAGTTGTGTCAAGGTCAAACCTTTGTTCGTCCATAACTGTCGAATATATTCGCCGAATGTTGCTTTCATTTACTTGTCCAATTTAATTAGTCATTTTTTGACAAATTTAACTTGGTTTTTTAATCTGATAAATTTTTTGTTTTTATCTTGGTAGGAATTAATGTGCTCGGTTTTTAGATTGGGGTTCATCATACTTATACCTCTCATGAATCCTCTAAAGCTCAAAATACATTTGTTTGCAATTCCTCATTAATCAATGAATTAGATAATTTGCATATTAAACACGAATGGAGAAGGGATTTACTGTAAACTCTTTGTGTTTAAATGTGTTTGAATTTTGTGAAATGATAAGTTGTCATGAAAATTTAATCCCTGTTTGAGTTGCTTAGTCATCGCTTTGCAATTTTTAATTTCTTTATGAATGAAATCAGCAAGTTCTGGCAAAGATAGTTGCCAATAATAATTGTCCAGTTTCTTTGAAATTGACAAGTATGCTAATTTCTTAGGTTTATTCAGTTTTTTATAGCCGAAGGTATTTTCTTGATTCAATTTCACGAATAATGGAATTATGTTTTGAATCCATTGTTTTTTGGAGGTCAAATAATCACTGTTTTGTATTGCAAAAGTAAATTTGACTGTCTCACCTTGAAGTTGTAAAGCGGTTGAGTAAAGCCTACCTTCAAATGTGATATCACTTTCGATTTTAAAATCGACTAAGGCGTCTCCTCTTGTTTCACTTATTCGACCTACTGGATTTTTAACTTCATCAACTAACTTTATTAAAAAACTCTTTTGTAAAATCGTTTCGAGCTGATTTGATGCAATAAACCACTCATTCTCTCGCTTGTAATCTTCTTCTATCTTTTCATGTTTTTTCTTTTTACCATCAAGAAATACCATGTCATATTTTCGCACATTTTCATGAAAATCGGTAACTACCTCATGGAGTCTCTTGAGAAACAGCAAATACTCTGTTAATATCACACTATGATTTGAACCCGGAATAATTTTCACTCTTGAAAGTTGTTTATACAAAATCGAGTAATTCAAAGACTTCCATGGGTTCCGGGTTGCTTTTTCATTGACCAGAGTAAGAAAAAAGTAGAGAGGATTATTTTTGGGATATACCTTTTTTACATGTTCTTCATATTTAGCAAGCTGATCGGAGTGTTGGGAAGACTTCAATTTATTCTCAACAACTATCACATCTGACTTAGTCACTAGTAAAATATCTATCCCATTTCTTTCTGTTTGTATTGATTCCAAGGGGCCTGAAACTCCAAATAAGTTCATAAGTAAACAATCGCGTTCCTTTTGATCCAGAGCATTGCAATTTTCAGACAATACCCAAGCTAAAATCTGAGAATGAATCCGCTCAACATCGGCAAGACCTAGATATTCAAAAAATGATTTTGTTTTTAACATGTTACTTAATGAGTAGGTTTAAGGATAAATATGGAAATAATAAATGTTATTTAAAAATGTCATCCTTGATGATAATCTAAATCTTCCACCCTAAAAATCCCCCAACCACTTCCCCACTGCCAAACTCATCTCCAACACCTTTCCTGCCTCTTCATATTTTCCCTCCTCCATCAACTTTTCATGCAAGGCTGTGAGTTGCACGAATGTGTGGGCGAAGTGTTCTTGGAAGGCATCTTGTGCGGCTATGTTGGGTTGATTTTCTGGCACTTCGGCTACGGTTGGGTTGGATTCTTTGTCGAGGTTGGTAGCGAGGTTTGTGTTGTTAACCGTCTTTGATTGCAAGGCGAGGTTGGCTTCGGATAAAAAGCGTTCGAGTTGGGGGCGGTAGATGTTGCGGTCTTCTTTCATGACGTGGTAGGTGAAGGTGTAGATGGCGCCTTCGATCAGGGAGCGGATGTGCGTTTTGATTTCTTTTTCCCACTTGCGGGTTTCGGCGGCTTGTTCGTACTTATCATTTT
>Ga0194129_10006107_pt1 | contig 14932 bp, 12 predicted proteins | sample TA2KigCa35mmetaG_FD_150862 | JGI IMG/M metagenome (GOLD analysis project Ga0194129, IMG submission 150862) | Freshwater microbial communities from Lake Tanganyika, Tanzania - TA2015038 Kigoma Deep Cast 35m | ecosystem: Environmental > Aquatic > Freshwater > Lake | place: Tanzania: Lake... | reverse complement strand
ATCCAACTGCAGGACCTGTCACAGGCCCAGGCCCAATTAGCGCCGCGCCCTTTGGTTCGGCTTTGATCTTGCCAATTTCGTGGGCATATATGCGCATGATGGGCGCAGAAGGTTTAAAGCGAGCAACCGAAGTCGCGATTTTGTCTGCAAATTACATCTCAAAGAAATTAGAACCTTACTTCCCGACGCTTTACAAGGGGGATACGGGCTTCATTGCACATGAATGCATTATCGATATCCGCGAAATAACCAAGAGCACTGGAGTAACAGTTGATGACATCGCCAAGCGATTGATGGACTTTGGCTTTCATGCGCCAACCATGAGTTTTCCAGTAGCAGGCACCTTGATGATTGAACCTACGGAGAGCGAAGATATTGGTGAGATTGATCGATTTATTGAAGCGATGAGATTGATTAGAAGCGAAATTGATGAGATCGCATCTGGCAAAATCTCAGTTGAGCAATCAGCGCTTCGAAGCGCTCCACATACAACTGAAGTCATTGTTGGCGAGTGGGACCGTCCTTATAGTCGCGAGAAAGCAGCTTTCCCAGCAGGAATTGATCATGGAATGGCTCGGCGAGGGAAATATTGGCCTTCGGTTGGCCGCATTGATGGGGCATATGGGGATAGGAACTTGGTCTGCGCCTGTGAGCCCATCGAGGCCCTAGCAATTGATTAGTTTACATAATGTTAATTATCGGCTAAATACTGAGCGTCGCCGTATCGCCAGGGCCACGAAGAAAAGGCCCACCCAGGCCCAGCTACCCAATTTCGAAGCTAAAGACCTTTCTTGGCGAGTTTCTAGATCCATCTCCAACGACCCTGGTTTGAACTGTTCTAGTGAATTCACAATCTCGCCTCTTGAGTTCACATGCGCCGTAAAACCGGTCGTACTAACAACGGCAAAATCTCTTTGGAACTCGGCAGCACGAGCTCTGATTATCTGGAGCTGTTGCCGGGCCTGAGGTGAGCGTCCGAAAGTCGCATTATTTGTCTGGGCCACTACAAACTCAACATTAGCCAAACCCTCTCTAATGAAGTCATCATCCAATACTTCAAAGCAGATAACCGACTGAAATCCTCGCCCAGCCACTTCATGGTCGATCCATTTTGATCCTGGTTGGAAATCTCTAACACGTTTAGCTTCTGGCGCAATGAATTCAGCGACAGCGCGGATTGGCATGTATTCCCCAAAGGGAGCTAGATCTTGCTTGACGTACATACTCTCTATCTCGTTGCTTTCATTGTAGAGAATTGAGACGTTTTTCGGACCTAAATCATCGCCAAGAACTGCTCCCACCAATAATGGCGCTCTCGCTTTGTTGATTGTAGTTTCGATGATCTCCGCGGCTTCTGGAGTTTTTAGCGGATCGATATCCGACGCATTCTCCGGCCAGACAATCAGATCAGCATCAGTTGCAACTTTGCTAGTTGCATCAGCATGTCTCTTTAGTACTGAGAGCGCTCGCTTGTTGTAATCAAATCCCAGCTCATCAACTCCCCCTTGTACAGCTACAACATTGATCAACCCGGTAGATGGAGTTAGAGGTAAAAACAAACTTAGCAAAAATGGGATTGGCAGGACGGCAACGATTCTGATTCTAAAACTTGAAAAAAGCGCCGAAAGAAAAACAACAACAAAAGTGATGCCTGCTACTCCGACAATTGAATAAAGTCCAGAGAGATACTCAACTTGCGTGTGCCCCACTCTCCCCCATCCAAAACCACCAAAGGGCCACTTCATTCGCGCTATTTCTATGACGGTGAAAAGTATGGCAAAAAGAAATACCGACGAAAGCTTTCGGCTCCATGTAAAAAGGGCAATGGTGCTAAAGAGCGCGGTTTGAAGTAGCGCGAGGCTTAGCCAAGGTAGCCATCCAACATATGAACCGGACCAGTGCAGTAACGGTATAAAAAAGGTCAGCCCAGCAAGGATTGAAACGATAAATCGGTCGCGTAACTGTCTATCGATCATCGATCTATATAGAAGCGCGCCGCCAATATATGGACCGAGCGCAAACTCCAATGGAGCAAAGCCAGTCCAAAAGAAAAACCCAGAGAGAATTGCGAGCGCTATTCCCACCCTAAGGCCGCCTTGAGTCGAGTAAGGCTGGTGGAGAGTCCATGTTCGGTGCTCAGTTTCTCCAACATCTTTGGATCTTCGGGTCGATTTGGAATCTTGAAATCTACTCTCGGAAGTGAAATACTCGTGGCGCAGGAAACTAACTCTTCGACAATCGAAGCATAGGCATGATCCGCAAGAATTCTTTTACGGTGAATATCACGGAGATTTGCATCCTCCGATTTAGCAGCAGCCATAACTGCGTCAATGGAGTGATAATTCGATGCGATTTCTGCTGCGCCCTTCTCTCCAATTCCCTTGATACCGGGCAGTCCATCTGAGGCATCGCCACGTATCATGGCAAAGAGTCCGTACCGCTCCCCAGGAATTGCATACTTGTTGGCAATCCAAGCGGTATCGACTAGATCGTGTGCGCTAATCCCCTTAGCAAGGTAAACAACCTTCACATCGCGCTCATCATCTACGAGCTGAAAGAGATCACGGTCGCCTGTTACGACCCGCACAGGCCCCAGTTCGCGCTTGGCGAGCGTTGCTATTACATCATCGGCTTCATAGTCATCAGCTCCAATAATTTGTACCCCAAGTGACTCAAAGAAATCCAAAATGACGGGCACCTGTGGAGTTAATAAATCCGGCTCCTCCTCTTCCTCACCACCCTCATCTAAACGATTAGTTTTGTACTCTGGGAAAAGTTCAACGCGCCAAGAAGGTCGCCAATCGCCATCAAGACAGATGGCAAGTCGATCAGGTCGATAAGAGTTAATTAGCCGAGCGGTCATATCGATAAACCCTCTTACCGCGTTTATTGGCTCACCTTTTGGCGAAAGCAAAGTGTCCGGCATCCCGTAATAGGCTCGATACCAGAGTGAAGCGCTATCAATCAACATTAGCGTCATGCAATCACCGCCGAGTATGCAACTACCCCTCGATCTATCCGCTTTATCGCTTCACGTGCCAAGGTTGCTAATTCACTTCGCGCACTGATGAGCTGACCGAGCAAGTCAATGATTTGTCGCATATTTCGTACAAAGTCCCCCACCGGAATCTCGGTTTCGCGGAGAATTGAGTGCAAAGAGTTGCCGTTTGCCCATCGATACGAACTCCAGGCCAAATCAAAATTCGGTTCGCGTTGTGGGTTGAGCCCTACATTCTCTTCAAGGTAAACCAACTTCGACCAAGCGGAAATGCATGCCTTCACGGGGTTCTCTAAACTCTTTGGAATCCTCGGAATTTTGCTCCGTTCACCACGTCCTTCAAAGATCAATCCAGAGAGCAAACCCACAAGATCAGCTGGTGATGTTGCGGCAAAGAGGTCTTGATAAATCATTTCCGTTAACAACAAGTCGCTCTCGGCATAAATACGGGTAAGTGATACCCCTTTATTGCTCAACTTCTCGCCTTCCACGTAGCCAAGTTCTTCCAAGATGGAACTGACTTGATCGAAAGTGCGTGGGATGACATTTGTGCGATTTTCCATTCGAGAACGCAAGCCCTCAGTCTCTCTCGATAATCGTTCTCCTCGCTCATGATGCCTAGCGTGGTTCTCTCTATCTGGGCATTGATGGCAGGGATGCGATTTCGATTCTTTTCTATGAAATGAGATTTCTTCCTCAATGTCACGACGATTTCGACGCTTCACGCCGCGCCCTGGTCGGGTGGCTGCGCTCTGCTCCAATTTCTTAATTGCAAAACGGTGCTCCATATACTCTGAAAAATCGCCCAGATGACAACCACCCTCGCCAGATATTCGGCTAATTGCATCCTCATTCTTTGCAATCTGTTTTAGTAGCCCTGAAACGCTGTGATCCGCTTGGAATTGTGCGAAAGATGCTGCTAGGGATTTGCGAGCTCGCTCCTTTCCAAAACGCGAGATCAAATTTGCGGACATGTTGTAGGTTGGGGAGAACGAAGATTTCAAGGGATAAGTGCGCGTACTGGCGAGACCGGCGGCCATGGAGCTATCAATCTGTTCGCTCCAGAGAACCACGGCATTACCTTCAATATCAATACCGCGGCGTCCTGCTCGACCTGTGAGTTGGGTGTACTCCCCCGGCGTTACTGCAACATGGCTCTCGCCATTCCACTTGATTAACTTCTCTAAGAAGACAGTCCTGGCGGGCATATTGATACCAAGCGCTAGGGTCTCAGTAGCGAAAACTAACTTGATAAGTCCTTGTTGAAAGAGTTCTTCAACCGTCTCCTTAAACATCGGCAACAAACCAGCGTGATGTGAAGCGATACCTCTTTCGAGCGCTTGGGACCACTCATGGAAACCCAAAATTCCGAAATCCTCATGAGGTAATTCTGCAGTTTTGCGGGCGATAACAGATTGAATTATTTCACGCTCATCACTTGTGGTAAGTGAGATGCCATCTCGAATACATTGAGTAACCGCTGCATCGCAACCTGCTCGAGAAAAGATGAAGTAAATGGCTGGCAGATACTGCCGTTCATGCAACTTCCAAATAATCTCAGGCCTGGTAGGCGCCTTAATGGAAGAGAACGAGCGACCTCCACTCCGTGAATTTCCAGGAATTCGTCGCGCAGAACTTCGCTCTAGGCGGATCAACTCAGGGTTCACTCGACCATCATCAACGAAGAGATCTAGCAGTCGATTGCCAATGAGAATATGTTGGTAAAGAGGTACGGGGCGGATCTCAGAGAGAACAACTTCTGTTTCTCCCCTCACATTCTTGAGCCATGCGCCAAACTCCTCAGCGTTGGATACCGTTGCCGAAAGAGAGATTACTTGAATGCGCTCTGGTAGATGAATGAGGATTTCCTCCCATACTGCACCACGAAATTTATCTGCCAAATAGTGAACTTCATCCATCACTACATAACCAAGATTCTCTATGCCTTCGGGTCTGGCATAGATCATGTTGCGCAAAACTTCTGTGGTCATAACCACGATTGGGGCATCTCCATTAATAGAAGAATCTCCGGTCAATAAGCCGACATTCGCCTCACCATGAACTTTGCAGAGCTCAGCAAATTTCTGATTCGAGAGCGCCTTAATCGGCGTTGTATAAAAGCATCGCTCCCCTTTCTGCTCTGCCATGAAAGCAGCAAACTCTCCAACAATGGTTTTCCCTGCCCCGGTAGGAGCTGCGACGAGGACACTCTTGCCATCTTCAACATGTTGGCACGAAATAGTCTGAAAATCATCAAACGGAAACTCATATCGACTAGCGAACTCGTTGGTGAGCGGGTACCTAATTCGACGTTTAGCTGCAACTAAACGTTCTGCTGGGGAAAGACTCATGCTCTCAACCAAGTTTTGAGCGCCCCAGGAACAACCTCGGCAGTTATAGGTAAGGGGCCAATCCGTTCACCATCGGCATATGCAATCGCTTGAGAGTTGATGGTGATCTTCTTTCCCTGCAAAATCTTGACCTTGGGATGCGTGATATGCGTGCCCTTAAAGACTTTGGGAAACACCTTCAAGAATGCAAACTTGGAGACTGGCTCAAGAATCATAAGATCGAAGAGCCCATCTCGGATATCTGAGTTGGGACAGATCTTCATCCCCCCGCCATAGCTGATTCCGTTGGCAACGGCGATTAACATCGCTTTTGTAACCATTCGAGTTTCATCGACGCTGATCTCGTACTCCATTGGCTCGAAAATGGGGAGTTCCTGCAACATTGCCAAGTCATATTTGATCTTGCTTCGAATTCTCATTCGATTAGCACGTTCATTCACCATCGAGTCAAAACCAGTACTGAGAATCTCGGCGAAGTACCTCCCGTTAACCCTTCCCAGATCAACGGATATAGGTTGATGCGTCAGGGCATAGTGCAAGGATGCAACTGGTGAATCCAGGTCAAGATCCATAGTTCTCGCGAAATCGTTCCCAGTGCCTGCAGGAATAAGAATTAGAGGCACATCGGTTCCGGCAAGTTCCTGTATCGAAAGATGAACCATTCCATCCCCGCCTACGACAATTACTGCCTCCAACTTCGATTCTTTGAGGCTGGACCGCAAGTTCAATACCGCGCTCTCGTAACTAGTGCCCGAGATATCCTTGAACGCTATCTCTAGCTTCTTCAACTCCTTAAGTACTTCGGCTGTGACGCTTTTACCCCACCCCGCTCCGGATGTTGGATTGGCGAGCAATAAGTACATTGAGGCGCTCTATATAGATTCAGGGGAATCGATTGGTCCTGCCGAATCGATGTCGGATGCAGTCGAGTCTGAAACGGATCCGGCTTTCTTAGCTCGACGCTTATCAACTAAAAGTGCGACCAGACCAGCTCCAAAATATAGAAAGATCAGAGGGACTGCCAAGGCTGCCATTGATAGTGGATCAGCGGTTGGCGAAAATGCCGCAACGAAAAGCGTGATTCCAAAGATCGAAAACCTCCAGGGTTTTAGGATGGATTTTCCACTTAGAACTCCGATCAAATTGAGCGATACAAGGAATACTGGGAGTTCAAATGCAATTCCAAAGATGAGAATCAGCCGCAATACAAAATCTAGATAATCATCGAAACGAACCAAGTTGTTCAATGCATCAGGAGTAAAACCAAAAAGCACTTCGATTGCTAGAGGTAGAACAAAATACGCAAGCACGGCTCCTAGGGCAAAGAATGGAGTGGCAGCTGAGATAAAGAGAACCGAGTTGCGTTTTTCTCGCCAAGATAACGCCGGGGCGATAAATGCCCAGATTTGGAATAGCCAGAATGGCGCTGCGAGAATGATTCCGGTTAGAAATGCAACTTTCAATTGCAAGTTCAAGGGACCGAGAACTCCAGCAATGTATAGCGCGCCGCACTCTGCCGCATCCGATGCTTGAGCTGCCCTGAGGTCGCAGACTGGCGAAGAGAGCGTAGAGATGATGTCGTTGTAGTAAACAAACCCAACAACAGCGAAGGCCACGATCGCTATGGAGGATCTGATTATTCTTCCGCGAAGCTCACGAAGATGATCCAAAAGCGGCATAGTCCCGCGATTAGTAGACAATTTGGCACTCACCGCCTATTACGCGTTGGCCGATTACTTCAAACTGAACTAACTAGCTGACTTTCCATCATCGTCGACTTTTTTGTCATCCTTGCTCAGTTCCTTTACCTCGCTCTTAAAGATTCGAAGCGATCTACCAAGTGCACGAGCCGAGTCAGGGAGGCGCTTTGCTCCGAAAAGGATTATTGCAACAAGAGCAAGAATCAAAAGCGATTGGGTCTGGTTTAGATACAGAGCTGGCTGTAGGTAGAACATACGTACCCTCCTCTAAGAGCCCTTCTTCAAAAGCTCCTCTTTAAAGCTAATGAGGGCAACGCTATCACGACCTAAAACAGGCTCTTTCCTCAAGGATTTCTGCTGTAGTTCTTCAGCGACTCCTCAGCAAGAAGAGCCACTCTCGAGCGAATTCGATCCGGACTTTCGACTACAAGATCCCCGCCTTCCGCAAGGGCGCTACGGACCAGCCATTCATCTTGAAAAACGTCTATAAGGATTTGATTCCCATGCTTTTCTAACTGCGAAGCGTTCTCCTTGATAAAGCGGCTCTCGTCGGACGAGCGCAAAGTGGCTTTGCTGTTCGCCTCCTCATCCATTGCAGTTGCCCTAACCGAATCTTCATCAATCAAGTTCACTGATTTCATGTTTGCAAGATTGAAGGTACGTACTCCGCTGCTCAAATCGCACCATGCCTCAATCAAGGTTCGATTCGATTCAGGAATCACCGCAGTCACGGAAATCTTTCGCTCGGTAACTTGTGATTTCGTTGGATTCATATACGTGATGAAAAGTTTCTTTCCTTGAACCATGGAATCTGAAATAACTCTTAATTTGGTTCGCTCGGCATCACTTTCAAAGTAGATCGCTTCATTTGGTACTTGATGTGTAAACAGTCTGGTGAATTTCTCGCGCAATTCACTTACTTTGACTCGCTTTGAATCAGGTAATAGCTCCTCTAGGGCTGCAAGTGCTACCCGGATTATCAGGGCCTCGGTCTGTGAGAAGCGTCGAGGTGAGTCCAAATTCTGAGGCTCCCGTAATGAAACAATGCCATCATGAATTGAGAGATCTATCAATTCCAGCGGCGTATATCCGGGAAGTCCGCACATGAAGAGCAGGTCGAGATCTTTAACGATTTCTGGGACTGTGACACCAAACTCCTCGGCTACCTCCTTTAACGAGATACCAGGATGGTTATGAAGATATGGAACGAGATCAATTAGGCGAATTGCGCGCGCCGCCGCCGTTTCAACCATGGCTGGTCACCAGTTTTTTCAAACTTTCCACGAGAGCGAGACGAAGTTCAGCCGGCTCTTCTACGACGGCATCCGGCCCCATCCAGAGTATTTCCCGAAGCGCTTGCTCTCGATTTTTGAAGTTGACCTTTAGTAGATCCCAATCATCATCCAGTTGTGTAACCGTTTCGGCCAAATTTCGTAGGTTCAATGCGAGCGCGCGCCGGACCCTTACTGCAACGGAGTATTCCCCAGGTTTTAGCATCACTAGGTAATCCTTGGCGCTGAAATCCTCCGGAATTACATATGCATTACTTGGACTAGATGCATCAATTCTTGAACTGATTCGTGACAACTTAAAGACTCGAACGTCGTCGCGGTCCAAATCTTCACCTACAAGATACCAACCGCCACGCCACGCGCTAAGACCTAAAGGGTTTACTCGTCGATCCTCATCCTTAGAAGTGCCTTCTTTCCGATATTGAAAAGTGACACTCCTGCGCTCACTCAGCGCTTTAAGCAATTCGGTCAATCCCTCCTCGGTGATATCGATTTCAGAGAGGCGGAATTCCTCCGGTGTTATCGGCGAAACGGCCAGTGAGTTGATGCGGCGACTCAGAGAGTGCGTGGTCTCGCCAAGTTCGGAACCACCAATCAAACCCAGCGCAAGTGATACAAGTCCTAGCTCTTCGGAGTCAAATTTCTCGCGCAGTTGAAATAACTCTGCTCTAATTCGATATCCCACTTCATCCTCAAAGAGTGGGTCATGGCTGGCAACTTCAATCTCTATGCCAAGCGTTCTGAGATCATCCTTATCCCGCTCAAACATCCGTTCTTTTGTCTCGCTAGTACCGGAGTAACCAGCAACCCTTCGGAAGATCTCACTCTTAGTCATAAACCGCTTGGTACCCAGCAAAGCCATAGTGAGATTCACCAATCGCTCGGTCTTGGCGCTGGACATGAGGCGCATTATTGCCGGATTTCGTTATAAGGTGCGCTTCATGAAACGTAAACCTTCCTACCTAATCTCCCTCTTCAGTTCATTTCTAATTGCATCGACCTTCCTTGTGGGCTGTACCACCGATGGTGGCGCGCCTTCTGATGCGCCGATGGGACAACAAGAAGATGAAGGCGCTAACGTTGCGGGTATGCCCAAGATCTCAGGCGAACTTGGCCAGGAGCCTCAAATTCGAGCCCCCGAGGGAAATCCGCCTAGCGAATTGGTTACGGAAGATGTTTTCGTCGGTTCTGGCGCGGAAGCACTGCCCGGTTCGACGCTAACGGTTCATTACACCTTGATGACTTGGTCAAATGGTCAGATAGTAGAAAGTTCGTGGATTGGAGATCCTGCGACTTTTCCACTGAGTGGAGTGATTCTTGGTTGGCAAGAAGGAATACCCGGAATGAAAGAGGGTGGACGTAGGCTTCTTGTTATCCCGCCAGACTTGGGCTACGGCGAATCAGGCGCTGGCGCCTCAATCGCTCCAAACGAAACTTTAATTTTCGTAGTTGACTTGATCAAAGTTAACTAAGACTCGCTCTCTGAATAAGCTCCTTTCGAAGGCCTTCTACGCCTTCTAATTGCTTTTACTCCTGGCGCCAATCTGCGCGCAAAGAGTAAGAAACCAGTATGGGCATTCATTGCATGTTGGGGGCGTACCGATAAGCCTTCGTGATGCCAGGTTCTAAGCATCGTTTCAAAACTCTCTGGCTCTGAATATAGGTCAGATTCTCTTACGGCCTCGGCCGTTCTGGAGAGTTGGGTCGTTGTAGCTACATAACAGCATATGACTCCCCCAGGTTTCAAAGCGTCAGCGGAGGTCTTTAAGACATCCCAAGGCGCAAGCATGTCCAATACAACTCGGTCGTAATCGCCAGAAAAAGATGCGCTTTCAACTCGTCCACTTCGTAACTGCCAATTCTTGGGTAACTCTCCAAAGTAATTCTTTACATTGGAACGGGCAATCTCTAAGAAATCAGAACGTTCTTCATAGGAGGTCAGAAGTCCAGCGTCACCAATCGCTCTCAAAATAGAGATTGATAAAGCTCCACTTCCCGCGCCGGCTTCCAATACGCGAGCGCCCGGAAAGAGGTCACAAAATCCCACGATTACGGCGGCATCTTTGGGATAGACAATCGTTGCACCGCGCGGCATGGATAGAACGTAATCGTTTAGTAGTGGCCGAAAGGCCTGATAGGAGGTTCCGCTACTTGAAAGAAGAACCACTCCTTCCTCGCTACCGATGATTTCATCATGATTAATCCAGCCCTTATGCGAATGCCACTGGTTGCCGGGTTGAAGGAAGAACGAATACATCTTCCCTTTGCTATCGGTAAGTTGCACTCGATCTCCGGCTCTAAATGGCCCGCTTCCCAAAACCTTCATTCCAAATCAACTCGCAATCTTTGCATGGAATAGTCCGGCTAAAGAATTGAGATCTAGATCTTCCAAACTCTCTCGATGTACAACTTTTTCGCCCTCAGGAAGCGGCGTGAGATGCGGTAAACCAAGTACGTATCCTCCTGAATCTATCGCCGCTCGCATACCAGTAACCGAGTCCTCGATAATCAGAGTCCGCTCGATATCGACACCCAGAGTGTCGGCAGCCTTTAAATAGCCTTCTGGGCTCGGTCTTGTTGCAGCAACATCATCTGCAGAGCAAGTAAATGTGAAGAATTCATTACCAATACTAATTAGCGCAGCATCCATAATCTCTCTTGTACTCGCCGAGACAAGGGCCATAGGCAGTTGCTCTCTGTGCATCGCTCGGAGCAGGCTTTCCGCACCTAAAGTGAAACCAACGCCCATAGATAGGCGTTCAATCATCCGATCAATCAATAAGAACGCGAGTTCTAGCGGCTCGTGCTCGCCCTTGACCCGCGACCTCATGTAGGCATCAACGCGCTCCAATGGTCCACCCAGGCAATGCTTTGCATCCTCATCGCTCCAAGGGACTCCTAGTGATTGCATTAAACGATGTTCCTCTTCAATCCAAATTGGCTCAGAGTCGATCAACGCTCCATCCATATCCCATAAGACCGCTTCAAACGGAAAAGTAGTTTTAGTTAATCCGGATCTAACTAGCCCACGTTTAATTGGCCCACGTTTAATTAGCATTGAAATACTTTGCCTCTGGATGATGAACGATGATTGCAGAAGTTGATTGTTCGGGATGAAGCTGGAACTCTTCAGATAGTTCAACACCGATTCGACCCGGATCCAATAACTCACAGAGTTGGACCTGCGCCGATAGATCAGGGCAAGCTGGATAGCCAAAGGAGTATCTAGATCCTTGATAACCCTGATCCAAAATGCCTTGCAACGCTGGATCATCGCTATCTCCAACCCCGAGCTCTTGCCTTACCCGGGCATGCCAATACTCAGCAAGCGCTTCAGTTAATTGGACGGAGAGACCGTGTAGCTCCAAATACTCGCGATATTCATTGCGCGAGAAGAGTTCTGCTGTTGCCTTACTTACTGACTTACCCATTGTTACAACATGGAATGAAACAACATCGATTTCACCACTTTCCTTCGAACGGAAGAAATCCGCCAAACAGAGCCTTCGATCCCGGCGCTGTCTTGGGAAAGTAAAACGAACTCTTTCAACTCGCTCGGGCAACTTCTCGTGATCTAGAACTACTAAGTCATTTCCTTCGCTGTAGCAAGGATAGAAACCGTAGACAACAGCAGCATTTAGCCAACCCCTTGATTGGGCTTCATTTATCAGAATGCGAAGTCTCGGACGGCCTTCCTCTTCTGCCATCTTCTCAAATTCACCCTTTGCTCCGCGCAAACCCCATTGCCCCATAAAGAGTGCACGTTCATCAAGCATCTTTGCGTACTCAGCTAGTTGAACACCTTTAACAACTTTCGATCCCCAGAATGGCGCATTCGGTAAGCGATTATTGGAAGCCACATCACTTCGATTTGTATCTATCTCGCGGCTCGCATCCTCCGCACTAGCGCGAGTTCTCCGCTCTTTAAGTGGTGGCAAGACTGCAAATGCATCACCTCGCTTTTGCGCCATCAAGGTATCCATAAGCGAGAGTCCTTCGAAGGCATCACGGGCGTATCGAACAGTTCCAGGGAATTGCGAAGCTAGATCACTTTCCACATACGTCCGAGTTAGAGCGGCTCCACCTAGAAGTACCGGCCACTTCTCGGCCAGTCCTCGAGCGTTGAGCTCCTCCAAATTCTCTTTCATAATTACGGTGGACTTCACTAACAACCCGCTCATTCCAATAACATCAACTAAGCTGCTTTCGGCCGCCTCAATTATCTGATTAATTGTCTGCTTAATCCCAATATTTACCGTTCTATAACCATTATTCGAAAGAATAATATCGACGAGGTTCTTTCCAATGTCATGGACATCACCCTTTACCGTCGCTAACAAGATTGCGCCTCGATCTTGGGCATCGCTCTTCTCCATATAAGGCTCAAGGAGCGAAACCGCCAATTTCATAACTTCAGCAGATTGAAGAACAAAGGGAAGTTGCATCTCACCTTTGCCAAAGAGTTCTCCAACAATCTTCATGCCCTCTAGTAAGTGGTCATTGATAATGCTTAGCGGGGCAATTCCAGAAGTCATGGCTTCCTTTAAATCAACCTCCAGCCCTTGCTTCTCGCCATCAATAATCCGGCGCGCCAATCGTTCACGGATTGGTAGAGATGCGAGCTCTTCGGCTCTACTCTTCTTTGATGATGTAACCGCAACGCCTTCAAAGAGCTCTAAAAATCTCGTTAATGGGTCATAAGTACAGACATCGCCATCAAAAGTGCGTCGGTCATAAACTAGATCAAGCGCCACCTGCAATTGTTCCTTTGGAATTCGATTCATTGGAGAAATTTTGGAGGGGTGAACAATCGCAGAGTCCAATCCCGCTTTCACACACTCCGCAAGGAAGACGGAGTTTAAGACGATTCGAGCTGCACGGTTTAAACCGAAGGAAACGTTACTTACGCCAAGGGTTGTTTGTACTTCAGGGAACTCGAGCTTAAGAGCCCGAATTGCCTCAATCGTTTCAATTGCATCGCGTCGAGTCTCTTCTTGGCCGGTAGCAATTGGAAATGTAAGGGTGTCAATAGTGATGTCACCAACGCCAATCCCCCAATTTCCAACCAGATCCGAAATCAATCGCTTCGCAACGCGGAGTTTCCATTCGCGAGTTCGTGCCTGTCCTTCTTCATCAATAGTAAGTGCAATTACCGCTGCGCCATGCTCTTTAACTAGAGGCATGATCCGGGCAAACCGTGAATCCGGCCCATCTCCATCTTCATAATTAACTGAATTGATTACGCTCCGCCCACCCAATCGCTCTAAGCCCGCCTTCAAAACTGGTGGCTCGGTTGAATCGAGAACGATTGGAAGTGTTGAGGAAGTAGCGAGGCGACTAGCGAGCTCACTCATATCGGCCACTCCATCGCGCCCAACATAATCCACCGATAGATCAAGCATATGAGCGCCATCTCTAATCTGGTCCTTGGCAATCTCTATGCATGCCTCCCAATCCTCTGCAAGTAGCGCTTCTCTAAACGCCTTACTGCCATTTGCGTTCGCGCGCTCGCCAATCGCTAGGTATGTTTGATCTTGCCTGAAGGGAACAAATTGATAGAGCGAGGAGGCTCCCGGTTCAAGCTTTGGAGTAACTCGAGGGAGCGCTCGGCCACGAACCTTCTCAACAAGTGCACCAAGGTGCTCCGGAGTGGTTCCGCAACATCCGCCAATCAAGTTCAGTCCATATTGATCAACGTAATTCGAAAGCGCCTCGGAAAACTCCTTAGGTTCAAGTGGGTAGTAAGCACCGCCATCTTTAAGAATCGGTAAACCGGCATTTGGCATGCAAGAAATTCCAACTTTGCTGGTCTGGCTAAGTTGTCTTAAGTGTTCGCTCATCTCGGCTGGGCCAGTCGCGCAATTCATGCCAATCAGATCAACCCCAAGATTTGAGAGCGCATTTAACGCAGCGCCAATTTCAGAGCCGAGCAACATCGTTCCGGTTGTCTCAACAGTTACTTGTGCAATCAAAACGATGTCACGAGGCGAAGCTTCAATCGCCTTGCGCGCACCATTTACCGCTGCCTTTGCCTGTAGAAGATCTTGTGTGGTTTCAATCAACAAGGCATCAGCTCCACCATCGATTAGACCCTTTGCACACTCGCAATAGGTGTCTCGTAATTCCTGATATGAAACATGTCCAAGGGTTGGCAACTTAGTCCCCGGACCCATGGAACCAAGCACCCATTTATCAGATCCAAATTCATCAGCAGTTGCACGGGCAACTTTCGCGCCCGCAAAGGCGAGTTCATAAATCCGCTCTGGAATTCCATATTCACCAAGATTGGCGAGGTTCGCCCCAAAGGTATTTGTCTCGACAGCATCTACTCCAGCCTTGAAATACTTGCGGTGAATCTCCGAAATTAGATCGGGTCGGGTGACATTTAGAATCTCATTACAACCCTCATGGCCCTCAAATTCTTCGAGAGTTGGGTTGGCTGCTTGGATCATCGTTCCCATCGCCCCGTCGGCGATAACAATCCGTTCAGCGAGCGCTCTACGAAGCGTACTGGGCTCAAATTTCGACGCGCTCATTAGGCAGACTTTATCGTAGGGTGGTCTTATGCATCTCTTTGAGAGCGCCTTCTCG
>Ga0194129_10006106_pt1 | contig 14932 bp, 13 predicted proteins | sample TA2KigCa35mmetaG_FD_150862 | JGI IMG/M metagenome (GOLD analysis project Ga0194129, IMG submission 150862) | Freshwater microbial communities from Lake Tanganyika, Tanzania - TA2015038 Kigoma Deep Cast 35m | ecosystem: Environmental > Aquatic > Freshwater > Lake | place: Tanzania: Lake... | reverse complement strand
TTGTTATTTTAAAAAAAAAAAAAAAACCAAGTTTATTATAAGTAAAAAAAACTTTTTTATATAAAAATAAAAAAATTGAATTAAATTCTATATAAAGAAAAATATACTTATTATATTATATAGAATGACAAAAAATTATACATGTGATTTATGTAAAAAAACCTTTAATCAAAAAATAGATTATACACGACATAAGAATAAAAAAACATCATGTATAACAATAGATGAAATTGAAAAAATTACAAAAATAAAAGAAACAGTATCGGATAATAAAGGTAAATTAATCAATTTATTTAAAAATTGTTTAAATACATTGAGAGATAATGAAGGACTAACAGGAGAGAAAGCCTTAAGAACATTATCCCAATTATTGATATTAAAGATGATTGAACCAAGACTTGGAAGCGATATTGATATAGATAATTATAAATATGATTTAAGTCATATACAAGATGATATGGTAGAAAATCATAAAAAAAAATTATTAGAAATAGTAAGATTTAGTAATTTATGTAAAGAAAAAGAAGATAATTTACCTATTAAAATGAAATATTTATGGGAAGATATTTTATCAAATCATCCAATAACCAAAAATATATTTTTAAAAGGTAAAAATTTTGACATACAATATAAGTCAACGTATAAAAATATTATAAATCTTCTAAATGATGTTGATTTTACAAAAATAGAATATGATATATTGGGCAATGCATATGAAGAAATATTTAAAGATATTATGACAGGTAAAGTATTAGGACAATTTTTTACACAACCACTAATTAAAAAAATGATGGTTAAATTAATAAATCCACAAATTCATCTAGATGGAAAAATAGAATCATGTGGCGATCCTACTATGGGTACAGGTGGGTTTTTAATTACATATTTGCAACATATTATTACATTAGCTAAAAATAAAGATATTAAACTAGATTGGAAGTTTATTAAAACGTATGGTTTATATGGTAAAGAAATTGATCCTGATACTTATCAACTAGCAGTATCTAATATGTTAATTTCATCAGGTCATATCATTGATAGTTTAGAAAAAGGTGATAGTATTCGTTCCCCTATAACTAGAAAATTTGATAATATATTAGCCAATCCTCCGTTTGGTATTAAAGGTTTAAAATATGATGATTTTAATTATGAATTAAAAAATGAATATATTCCTATCAAGTCTGATAATGCTGTTTCATTATTTATTCAAGCAATTATTTATATGTTAAAAATTAATGGTAAATGTGCAGTTGTTTTGCCTGACGGCCAAGATTTATTTTCCAAAACAAATAATACGCTAATGAATATAAGAGAATATTTAATGAAAACCTGTGATTTGAAGGAAATTATTTATTTACCAACAGGTATATTTACTTACACTTCAATTAAAACATGTGTATTTTATTTTGTAAAAAAAAGAGAAGGAAGCGAAGTATTAGAAACAAAAATTAATATATCAAAAAGTAAAAAGGAAAATAGTAGAGATTATAAATTTTCCAAAACTCATCAAACAACTAAAGTTAAATTTTATGATTTTAATCCATATGAAGATATTAAAAATTTATTAGTTGAAGTTCCTATTGAGAAAATTGCGAGTAATTCTTATTCACTTAATTATACAGAATATATGAAAGAAGAAACGGATGACGAACAATATGAAGATAATGTTGTTGTAAAAATACTTGGAGAAGTTTGTGAATTTTTACCTAAAAGTAAAAGACAAGCTTCTTATGGTGAAAAAGATGGTAAATATCCATTTTTTACTTCATCACAAAATTGTGATAAATATTGTAATGAATATGATTATTCTGATGAATGTTTAATTATTGGTAGCGGAGGAAATGCTAATATTAAATATAGTAGTAAATTTTCATGTTCAACTGATAATTTTATTATTAAAATAAATGAAGAACTATTAACTAAATATGCATATTATTATTTATTAATTAATATTGATATTTTACAAAAAGGATTTATTGGAATTGGATTACAACATATTTCAAAAGAATATATAAAAAATATAAAATTACCAATCCCTTCATTTAAACAACAACAAGATTTAGTTAAATATTTTGATTTCATATACGAAAAAACAAATAAAACTACTATAAATAAAATTACAGAATTAAAAATACTAAACGAATTTTGTTTAAAAAATCAAGAAAACTATGGTGATAACTTTACTAAATTACTTGGAGAAGTTTGTGAATTTTTACCTAAAAGTAAAAGACAAGCTTCTTATGGTGAAAAAGATGGTAAATATCCATTTTTTACTTCATCACAAAATTGTGATAAATATTGTAATGAATATGATTATTCTGATGAATGTTTAATTATTGGTAGTGGAGGAAATGCTAATATTAAATATAGTAGTAAATTTTCATGTTCTACTGATAATTTTATTATTAAAATAAATAAAGAACTATTAACTAAATACGCATATTATTATTTATTAATTAATATTGATATTTTACAAAAAGGATTTATTGGAATTGGATTACAACATATTTCAAAAGAATATATAAAAAATATAAAATTACCAATCCCTTCACTTGATCGACAAAAAGATATTATTAAGTATTGCGAAAAAAATGATAATCTAATTAAACAATTAGAAGTTGAAATTGAAAATAATAAAAAACAAGCACAACTATTTTTCACTAATATTATAAAATCTAAATCTACTTTAGAAAATACAGATTTAGATACTGAACTTGATAAAGAATTAGATACTGATCTTGATAAAGAATTAGAAAAAGATAATATTGTTATAAAAAATAAATTAGAAATTGATGATGATCGACTAACTAATAAAAAAACTAAAAAGAAAGGTTCCCTTATAAATATTATTGATTAAATTATTTATATTATCATACGACAGTAAGGACAAGAATTATTTGTTTCAATCCATTTAGTTATACATTCAATACAAAATGTATGTCTACAAGGTGTTTTTATATACTCATCTATATTACTTATACATATAGGACATGTTATCTCTAATTCTTCATTATCTTTTTTATTTATTATATTATACCATTTCTTCCTATTTATCTCTCTAATGCAATAAATAATTTCTGGATCTATAAAAGAATGAACATTATTTATATTCCAATTGGTTTTTTTTGTAAATAGAAATTTAACAACTTCAATATGTCCGTTCGCACAGGCCCAGCCAAATGCTGATTCGTTATTTATATCTATCACAATATCTGGTTTAATCTCTAATAACCATCTAACTACATCCAATTTACCATTTTTACAAGCAAATAAAAAAGCATATTCACAATAACCAGATATATTTATATCTGCTTTAATTTCTAATAACCATTTGGCTATATCTAAGTGGCCATTGGCGCACGCAAATCTAAAGGCATAATCATCACAAGCAGATATATTTGTATCAGGATTTATCTTTAATATCCATTTTGCTATTTCTATATGGCCAGCACTACATGATGAACGAAAAGCTTCTTCATCGTATAATGAAATATTAATTTTTGGATTTAACTGTAATAACCATTTGGCAATATCTATAAATCCATTCTCACATGTTAAATAAAACATTATATTTTCTATTGTTATATTTGGTTTTGTATCGTATAACCATTTTGCTACATGTAAATGTCCTTTATAACATGCCAACCTAAATGGATAATCTGATAATGCGGATATGTCTATATTTGGTTTTATATTTAATAACCATTTGGCAAATTCTAAATTACCATTCTCGCAGGCATATCTAAATGGTAATTCATCCTCAATAGAAAGATCAATTTTATCTTTATTCTCAAAATAATACTGTTTTAACGCTTCTATATCATTCTTGTATAATAATAATTTCAATTTATTATTGTGATTTTCTACTATTTCAACCATTTTTATTTATCATATTCTTATATTTTATTTACTTTACTAACTAAAATCAATTTTTATAACCAAAATTGATTTTTTATTATTATAAACATTATATTCTATATATTCATAATATAATGCATTATGATTTGAAAGGAAAATCACGTTCAACAAAAGAACAAACCTACACAACACGACAGGGTGAAAGGTGTGAGGAATACCCTCAACAAAAGGCGAACAAATACGATAATCCAAGACATGATTATAAATCATCTCAACAACAAGAGGCAAAGCCTTCAACGCAAGAAAAGTCAAGACGTGTTTTCAAATATAAAATAGAGCGAGACGAGTCAGGAAATTCTAGATATGTTCTTGAGGAACCAGTTGACAATCTGCTTAAAATAATAAATTATCATGATATAGTGTGTATTTATCCTAGTAATGGAGCAAAATATTACAAAAATGTTAATATTTATAATTACAAGAAAAAAATTATAATTTAATATATAATATTATATAATGTCAATTATTACACTACCACAACCTCGGTTATTAGATTTTACAAAATTAAAAAAGAATGAAAAAGTTGTTATAGAGATAGAGAATACAACTCATAAATTCTCATCAAATTCTCATCCAAGTGGAAAAAATGAAAGATGTCAACCTATTTTTGGTAGTAAAGTTTTTATATGCGATAAATTGTATTCTAAATCGTCATATGGATTACCATTTATTAAATTTGCTAAACATTCAGAACCTGAAATTACTTATAAAAATAAAACCCTTTTTACTTTTAATATTCACTATCATGGATTAAATACTGTAGGTTCAGTTGATGGCACTAGTATGGAAGTTGTTTTTGGTAAAAGCACGTTATTAGGACCGGAAGTAACCTTTAAATTTCCAAAGATTACAAATAATCAATCTCTATTATGGTTTCATAATCATAATATGTTTATATCTATGGAACTAATTTATAGTGGAGCAGTCGGTTTATTACAAATTGTAGATGATGAAACCAAATGGTTAAGTAAAATGTTTAGATATGGTAATAATAATATTATGATGATAGCATCTGATTTAGATCTTAATGAAAAAGGAGAACAAACCAATATTAATTTAACAGTAGATCAAAATAGATCTGCTTTTACAGCTATTAATGGTATATCAGCAGTAAATTGGTTCGGTAAATGTGATGATAAATATATAAACTTACTTTATCACAAGACTAGTGAAAATTTAGTAAAGATAGATATATTAAATGCTTGTTTAAATTGGCGTGTATATTATATTGGTGTTTGCGATGAAGACAGAACTATAAAGTCTTTTCATCTAATTCAATGTGATAGTGGATTAATAAATCCGGTAGAATTAAAAATGACCAATATACCAGTAGCAGGTAGAGTTAGTATTCTAGTTGATTTAGATAAATTTAAAAATAAAACAGCTTTTGTATTTTTTTATGATTATGATTTAACAGAAATATTTGATTCAGTTCAAACAAATCCATCCAATCCTAATGATCCAACATTAACTGGAACTATACCAAATTTTGAAAAAAATAATCATACTATATATCCAACACCTATACCTGATCCAAATAGTACTAATCAACAGAATAATCCAAGTAATTTACTTTATCCTAAAGTGCGTGAAATAGGACAAGTAGATAAAATATTACAAAATGGAACTATAAGAGTGCCTACCGTTACTCATATTAAAGCATTTTTAAAAATAGTGCAAAAAACATGTGATAATAAAAATAAAAAATTGTGTGTAAATAAAGTTTTAGAATTAATTAAAAAAACAGTATTTGGTGAAGAGAATCTTAAAAAGTATTGTGAAATAATTAGCAAACCATATTTTGAATATAATAATGTATCAAATTACATAAAATTACTAAATGATAAATATTTTTATAATTTACCAACTATAAGTGATAAAGTACCTACTAGAAATTTCTTATTATTTCCAGAAACAAATAATAATGCTATAGCATCAGGAAATATAAATGGTGTCACAGAATACATAGATTCTGCAAACCGTATTATGGTTGATTTATGGAATTCATCACAATTAGATTTAAATTATGCGTTAGATCAATATAATCTAAATCCAAATAATTTTAAACCAGCAACATTACCATCATCTAAATTTAAGATTTATAAAACAAATGATAAATATTCAAATACAGCAATGATTTCTAATGATACTATAGAAATTCAATTTTATAAAGATAAAATAGCATATGGTGAAAAGAAAGATCCAAAATATAGTGTTAAAGTTGTATTTCCAGAAACAGATTTTATAAACATACAACAATGGGTAGAATTAGTAAATACTACTTTTCATAATACATGTGTTAAGGGTTTTCATGATTATAAAAAGTTAAGCGAGATATTAGAATGTGATTGGTCATTTTTTCCATATCAATATCCTTATATGTATGATAAAAATATTTGTATAAAATCTGCGATAATTAAAACTAATAATAATTCTAGTTATTATATTAGAATTTTAGGTAGATGGCCTATATTACAATTCTTTGGTAAATCTATGACAGGTTCAACTTTACAAGATTGTAATTGTAAAAAACAAAAAAAAATAAAATTAGGAAATAATGTTACAAAAAATAATTTTCATATTGATATGCTTGAAAATAAATCACAATATATTAAATGTAATGAATATGATATATATGGCATATACGATGCTGATATACAGGCTTTTTTTCCATTCTATGCTACAACTGATGGTGAAGTTCAATTACCAATTGCTTGCATGAAAAGAAATGGTGAATTAATTATACCAAGCAATTATACTTTTAAAGGATTTTATGATGGTTATCTTAATGATAATCTTAATTCATTTTCTGTTCAATTAAAATCTACAGAATTATGGCTATATAATAATGGCGATAATGCTGATAATCATCCAATACATTTTCATTTAACTTCAGGGTATGCTGTTCCGCATATACCTTTCAATTCTCCTAATTTATTAAGTGTTGATAGAATATATACTCCACTCACTTATTCAAGAGATATTTATCAAATAGGACCTCAACAAACTGTTGGATTTTATTTAACTTGGCCTAACTATCCGTCTAATGTAAAAACTTCTTCACCAAATATTAAAGGTGTTGGTGGTGTTATTCATTGCCACTTTTTACCACATAATGATTCAAATAGTATGATTATACAATATTATATTGATTCATAAATTATTTTTTAGATTCAGAAATTATTTTTTTGATCCTTTTTTAGATCCTTTTTTAGATCCTTTTCTTGATCGTCTTTTGGCACCACCAACTAGTTTTTTAGAAGATGATTTTTTAGAAGATAATTTTTTAGATGATAATTTACCTTCTTCTACATTTTTATTTAATTTAGCAACAGGAGCATATTTAATAACTCTACCTTCAAGTTGAATAGGTTCTTTTAATTTTTTAACGAAACCTAAATAAGGTCCATAAGTTTTTTTATTAGAATCTTGTGTTGTTTCACGAATATAAAATTCTACTTGTCTTTTTTTATCTTCAGCACATAGTTTAGAAACTGCTTTTCTAGCGGCAGAAGAAGGATTATATGAATTGTATAAACCTTGTTCTTTATTACCTACTACAGCAGTAAAATGTCTTTTTTGTTTTTGTGATCCAGTTTTAGATTGTGTCATTATATATATACTTTATATATTAAAATTATTTGTATATTATAATTATATTTGAAAAAAATTGAAAATTTTGATTATTTATTATATTTATTAGACATGGTACAAATACAAAGACCTGCACCACAGCCAGGACCCGCTCCACAGCCAGGACCCGCTCCACAGCCAGGACCAGAACGAAGACCGGTAATATCCTATGCCATTGTTCTATGCTCATCCTCTATGTTAGGCATGCCTCTGCCAGAGAGTAATGATTTATTACAAGTGGTACAAGCCAGTCATGATCCTTTTCCACAGGATATGTTGGAACTTATCCAACAAGCAAATCATACACAAGAACAGAAGCGATCACTTTTTAGAAGGATGGTTGCTTATGTTTTTAGAGAGCCGGTAGGTTATCTCCTCGTCGAGTTGCTCTATCAGCAGAGAACAGTTGAAGGATGGCAGTTCTGGAGAAATCCTCAAAGAGTCCAACCCGACACACTGATCTTTATGGTTGTCACAGTTGCTGTCTTATCTACACATATTAATATAGATGCAAGACACATCATTGAGATTTTTCAACCGTTTGTCCTGCATCATATTCAGGCAGACCAACGCCTTGCACCTCTTCTTGAAATGTTGAGGAGGCCAGAAGAGCACAGAAATTTTAGGCTAATATGGCGAGAACGTATCGTGGAGGCATTCATCCAGCTTGATGAAAATTTTTATCAAGTTCAAGCAATTGGATGAATAATAAATATAATCCTCAATAAAAAAATTTAATTATTTAACATTTCTATTTTTATAATTTGGTACCCCATTCTATAACCATTCATATTTGTAAAAGCTTTTTCAGCACAGCTCTTATCCAAATAATTTACAAAAGCAACTATATCATCATTATATTTTTTTATAGTAATACCTCTTTCCTTAATTCTACCAAAAAATTCAAATAATTCAGTTAAATTATGATATTCAATATCAGGTGGTAAATTTGATATTTTAATAGCAAATGTATCCCTTTTTTCTTGTTCTCTTTCCACATATTTTGTTCTACTGGTAAAGGTATATAATTTACTTTCTTTTTTTTCTTCTTGTTTAGACTCTTGATGTCCTTCTTTTTGTATAATTTGCTTACCTTCTTCATATTCAAGAGGAATATTAATATCATTTATAAATTTTAGAGATTCAGTTGTGGTTGAGGGAACATCATCATCAATATAATTTAAACGAACAATACCATCTTGGCTAGCAGTTGTAAAACATTTCCCATCAGGATGAAAACTAATATATCTAATAGGACCAAAATGGCCTCCAATACCAGAAATAAATTTACCACTTTTACCTGAATAGAATCGTGCAGTAAAATCATTATTAGATTTTTGGGAAACTAACATAGCATCAATACCGCCACCAACAATAACATAATTTCTAATAGGAGAAAATACAGCATAATTACAAGGAACTATATTTTCAATTACAACTTCACAATTATAATCAGATAAATTAATTATTTTACAAGTGCAATCAATAGATGATGTAATTAATTTAGTTCTGTCTTTATTAAAAGATACTGATTTAATTGAATTTTCATGTAGTTTTTCTAATTTTAAAAAACTTTTACTTTCAGTGCTGAATACACCATAGAATCCATTATCAAAAGTAATAAATAATATATTATCATCTAAAAAATTTATAGTTGTAATTTTCTTTTGATTATTTTCTTCTTCATAATTATATAATAATTCATCATTATCTAAATTAAATATTTGAAAACTAGATACAGATTTTTTACTGATTGGATCAAAAGAAACAACATAAAAATTTTTATATATGTTAATATATTTAGGAATTGATTTAACAGTAATTTTTTTATATGTAGCATTCATTAGATTCCATTTTATAATAGACATATCACCAGATAAAGATATCATAATTTTAGAATCAAAACTAATATCTAGATACCATATTACACCATTATGACCTGTATAATTACCTAAAATAGTTTTTGAATTTGTATCAATTACAGAAATTGTCTTACTATCTTTATCCGCTATAAATAAAAGATTACCTGAACTATTATATTTAGAAATAGTCATAAAGCCATTTCCTCTATAAACATTAACTTTTTTGGCAGTAATATCCATATTTTATAATTTATATATATATATATATAATACTATAATCAATTTTTATATTATTTATTTAAGTGCTATGCAACTTTATTTAATTTTATAAAAATTTTAATAATATTTGAAATATTATTATTTTTAAAATTATATTTAAATTTTTTTGTTATTAAATTATTATCCTCATATATGTTATTAATATTATTAATTACTAAATTATAATTTTTAATGAATGAATCTTTATAATTATTAAATAAAAAATTAAATATATCAAACATATCATAAGCAGAATAATACATAAAATATTCTTTAGCTAATAATGATGATATATTAATAATAATATTTTCATCATTACTATTTTTTAAAAAAAGAATAATATATTTAATAAAATAATTTTTATCGATAAAAGTATTTATAAACTTGTATAAAGATTTATTAATTTTTTGAATATTAATATTTTCATTTACTTTATTATTAAATTCTGTAATAATTATTTCTACCTTTTTAGCATTAATTAATATTTGTATAATAATAATAATTATATTTAAATATTCATATTGATCCATAAAATTTAATTTTGATATTATATTAACTAAATTAATATATTGTTCAATTAAAGTATTAGAAAATTTTTTATTATATATAAATAATTTTATAATTGATTTTTTTATTTCTAAATTAAATATATTTACTAAAAAATCAATTTCATTAAATATATTTTTTATTAAAATAGTTTTATTATAATCAATATCAACATTATAAATATTATTTATATTAAAATTATTAAATTCAATCATTATAGATTTATAATATAAATATTTTTTATACTTTATATAATGATAAAATATAAAATTATGTCACCTAATGTTTAAAAGGATTGCATTGTTCAAGTAACATTACTTTTAATTCTTTTTGAGAACCCTTATCTTTTAATACTAATAAAGACCATACAGCTAACATTAAAACTTCAACGGCCTTCATTAAAACACCGACAGGAAAATTTAAGTTAAAATGATTTAAAATTCTTAAAACGACTAAGGTTAAGCATAATAATTTAAAGAGTCTTTCAATTAAGTGTTTTTTGTCGTGGGATTTTTTTTCGTGAGATTTTTGAGCCATATTATAATATTGCTATATATAAAATAAATAGACGGGTGGATAGTTATAAAAAAATATTAAAAAAAATATTCTTTTTATATATACATCATATTAGATTTTAAATCATCTCCATGAAGTTTTAATAAAGATATATTTTCATAATTAAAATTATTATTAAAATTATATTTATTTGTATATTTATCTAAAATACATAATTCATAAATTTTGGTTATATTCATAATAATTTGTCTTATACCTTTATAAATTTTAGTTTTATCTAAAATATAATCAATTACTTTATGATCTATTTTTATATTTAATTTATATTGTATTTCTAATTTTGGTATAATATATGTATCAATTATTACTTTTTTCTCACTTAAACTATAGCCAGGTATATTAATAACATGTAATCTATCTCTTAAAATAGGATTAATTTTATCTAAATCATTTAAACATAATATCATCATAGATTCAGATAAGTTAATTGTAAAATCTCCAAAATAAGCATCTCTAAATTTATAATTCTGCATAGGATCAAATATACCTAATAATATATTTTGTATTTTCTCTTTTGTTTTATCAATTTCATCAAATAATAATATTCCATTTGTGCAATCATTTTTAATTAAGGCTTCAGCAATACAACCAGGAATAGAACCTTCATAAGTATAAGAATGTCCAATTAATATACTTGATTCGTCTATATTTGCCATGCTAATATAAGAATAAGGTATTTTTAAAGCATTAGATACAGTATGAACTATAGATGTTTTTCCTACACCTGCAGGACCACATAAACATAAGAATTTATTATTTGGTAAATCTGGATTATTAATTTTTTGGCAAATAAAACTAACAATTGAATCTTTAACTTCATCTAATCCAAATAAATTATTATTTAATTCTTCATAAATATTTTTAATAAACTTAACTTTATCATCATGAATTATATTTTCTTTTGAAATTAAATCAATCGAGTTATCAACTTTATTATAAGGTAATCTTAAGACATTATTTAAAAACATAGTTAATTTATTATCATCTGTTATTAATGTTCTAAAATATATTTCTTGTAATTTTGTTTTTAAATTATCAGGCATTATTTTATTATTAACTTTATTAAATAATTCATCATAATCATTTGATATTTTCATATTTTTAATTTTTATTAAATTACTTATTTCTAATTTTATTTTATCTGCTTCTTCAGAAAAAACTTCTTCTTCGCTTATAAATCTTATATATTTTTTTATAATTTTTAATTTTAAATTTTTTTCCAGTTCTGTAGATGTTATTATATCTGATAAATTTGGTTTTTGATTATAATCTTCATATACTAAACCTTTAAAGCTTTCTCTTATTTTACTTATCATACTCTGATTTATTGTATTCCTTTTTTTATCCTTGTATTTTGTATTAATTTCTTCCATTATTAATTGTTCTCCAACACTTTTAAATGGTGTATCAATTGTGTTATAATCTATCTTATTTTTTTCTGTTGTTATAATAGCATTATTTTTATTTTTTTTATTTATTTTTTTTTCTTTATTAGGTTGTATATTTAAATCAACTATTGAATTTATACTATTACTTTTTCTTAAAATATTACTGTTAGTTTCATCAATATGATTATTTAAATTATCTAAATTACTTAATTTTACCTCATTATTAATTTGTTTTACTAATTCATCTAACATACCATAACTTTTAGATTTTCTTATATTTTCTTTAATATCATTTATAGAATTATTATTTATATTTGATAATTCATTAAGATTATTATAACTAGAATTTATTTTTAATGCTTTATTATTGATAGAAAATTCATTGTAATTTTCTATATCTTCTTTAATCTGATTATTTAAATTTTTCTTTTTCTTTTTATTTTTTTTTATATTTGTATATTTAAATCCTTCTATAGAATTTAAAATATTAAAAACATCAATATTACTTTCACCTGGTTTGAAGCCATCTTTTTTATCTGGAGGCTGATTATTTTCTTTCATCTAATATAATAAATATAAAAATATTTATTATGGCATATAAAAATTTTATTGTTAAAATTCTATATATATACTATTTTTTATTGTTTCATAATCTAAATTATTAATCTCATCAAAACTAAGCTTATTTTTTACAATAATACATTTTTTAAACATTATATTTATTATTTCATTGTTTTTACAAATAGTAGGTGTATAACCAACTATTAATTTCCATTCTTTTTGATTACAAATATAATCTATTTGTTCTGTATTTTTTTTTTCAAATCTATTTAATAAAACTTTATTATTATTATATTCAATCATTATATTAATATTATCTTTTGAAATTTGAAGTATGCCAAATATCGAAGACCAATTATTTTTTAATAAATATTCATTTTTAGAATAATATAAACAATCATAATTATTATCAATTCTTATTTTATTATTAAATAATCCTAATGTTATATGTCTTAAATTATCTGGTGATACTAAACTAAAAAGTGGTATATAATTTGATGCTATATTATCATTATTATTTACCAATTTTAAATCAATTAGAAAAGTTATATTATTTATATCATTAATAAATTCTATTTTTGTTTCTAAATTTTTAGATGGAAGAAGTAATAGTCCATCAATTATTTTTTTTGATTTTTCAAATTTTAAATTTTGTATTTTTAATTTATTATTTTCCTCTTTTAATAGATTAATTTTATCTTGAAGACTAGTTAATTCTTCGTTTGTTAATACACATTCATAATCTTTATTATCTTTCGTTAATTTAGATAATTTATCTAAAATTGTTTCATCCATAAGTATATATATTACTATTATATATATCTAAAAAAATTTATTGGTGAATTAAACATATTAAATTATTTTCATACACTTTTTTATTATAAAAATTTATATTATCAAATGTACTTGTAGTTCTATAAGAACCACCGTTTTGTATATTTATATTTTTAATATTATTCTTGTTATATATTTTATATTTTTTTTTGGTATAAATATTAAATTTATTTGTCATTATATATAAAAATATGAAAAAAAATAATTAAATAAAGTAAAAAATTAATTAAACTTCCTTTTTACAAAAGAAGTTTATGCATGTTTCTCCATGTTTTCTTGAAGAACCTTCCAAACTTCTTCAAATCGATCCTGGTCGAATGGATCTGTGTCACGCTTGAAAGGAGACGCTTTGTGAATAAGCGTTTTCATGATGGTATGCAGTGTTTCTACATACGTGTGATGCATCCACGGACACTTTGGAAGGTTCTGGAAAAGAACAGATGGATCGTTAGACCATATCACGATATGACCATCTTCGTCAGTAATTCGTTGAAAGGTAACACCTGTATCGTATCTTTTCAGTTCCTCAAGCGTAACTGTTTCCTTAAAACAAGGAGGCAAAGGTGTTTTGCGGCCGCCGATGGCAAGTGCAAGCCAAAGAAAATGTGTTAGGAACATGTTTAGGATCAAACAAACTATATATTTTTTCAATTTTTTTATATAATATTATAAAAAATTATCTATATTTCACTAAAAATCCATTTACAAAGAAAGTATGCAAACCAAATACCAGTAATGTAATTAAATTTATAAAGTCTATTATATTTAACTTCTAATTCATGGTTAGTCGTTTTTAGTTCTTGATTTTCATTAATAAGATTACCATTCTCAATACTTATTTTATTAACTCTATCGTAAATATCTTTTTGAACTGTTTTTTGATTTTCCATAATATTCTTTAAACTTAGAACATTTTCATCATGAATATTTGTAAGAATATATTCAATCATTTCACAATTTTTATTTTCTCTTGCTAGTTCTAAGCATGATTTATTATTGCGATTTCTAATAGTCCAATCAATTTTGTGAATTTCACTAATCTTTTTTAAATTATGAATATCATTATTCATAACAAATAAATGAATAGCATTGTTAATTCCATCAACTCTAATATCTCCATAAATATATTTATATTCTCCACTGTTAATATAGGATTTAATCATTTCGTAATAATTTGTTGTTTCAATCTCTGTATTGATGTATAAATCATTTGTTCTAATATTTGAATTATTTGGTTCTGTTCTGTTAGGAGTATTTTTAATATGTGTTTCGTATAATTTATCATAACTTTCAAGACTCCAAATAATATACTGCCTTTCACTGATGATAAATCTATACACTCCTTTATATTTGTTC
>Ga0194129_10006105_pt1 | contig 14935 bp, 10 predicted proteins | sample TA2KigCa35mmetaG_FD_150862 | JGI IMG/M metagenome (GOLD analysis project Ga0194129, IMG submission 150862) | Freshwater microbial communities from Lake Tanganyika, Tanzania - TA2015038 Kigoma Deep Cast 35m | ecosystem: Environmental > Aquatic > Freshwater > Lake | place: Tanzania: Lake... | reverse complement strand
CTGGCGGCGTCCGGTGCTCGGTTCACTCAGTGTTACGTCCAGCCGCTCTGCACGCCGACTCGAGCGCAGTTGATGACCGGGCAGTACAACGTGCGGAATTACATTCGGTTTGGAGTGCTCGACCCACGTGCGGTGACGTTCGGCAACCTGCTGAAGCAGGCCGGATATTCAACCTGCATCGCTGGCAAGTGGCAGCTGGGCCGGGACGCGGATTTGCCGAAGAAGTTTGGGTTCGACGAATCGTGCCTCTGGCAGCACACGCGACGCCCGCCGCGATACGCCAATGCCGGCCTCGAGATCAACGGCATCGAGAAAGATTACACCAACGGTGAGTATGGTCCGGATCTGGTCAACGACTATGCGATCGACTTCGTCACGCGGAAGCAGCGTGAGCCGTTCTTCCTGTACTACCCGATGATGCTGACGCACGGGCCCTATCAACCGACGCCCGACAGCAGTGCGTGGGATCCCAAGCTCATGGGTGAGAAGGAGCAGCAGAACGAGAAGCATTTCGGCGAGATGGTCGAGTACATGGACAAGTTGATCGGAAAACTCGTCGAGCGACTCGATTCGCTCGGCCTGCGAGAGAAGACGATGATTGTCTTTCTCGGCGACAATGGAACTGGCAGAGGAACTCGGTCGCAGATGGGTGATCGAGTCGTCGTCGGCGGCAAGGGAACTACGACCGCGGCGGGCATGCACGTTCCGTTGATTGTGAACTGGCCGGGGAAGTTGTCACCCAATGTCAGTCATGCTCTTGTCGACAGCACGGATTTCCTGCCGACATTGCTGGATGCCGCCGGCGTGAAGCCACCCACGGACCTGACTCTCGATGGCCACAGTTTTCTGCCGCAACTGCGCGACGGAAGAACATCGTCGCGTGAGTGGATCTACTCGTGGTACTCGCCTCGCCAAAGTAACGACAAGGAAGTGCGTGAGTTTGCCTTCGATCAGCACTTCAAGCTGTACCGCACGGGTGAGTTCTTTGACTTGAGCAAAGACGCCGGGGAAAGGCATCCACTCAAGCCGGAGTCGCTTTCCGGTGAGCCGGCGGCTGCAGCGAAGCGGTTGCAAACGGCACTCGATCAATACAAATCCGCTCGGCCCGCGAAACTTGACGTTGCCCCAGCGACAGACGAGCCTTCCTCGACGAAACCCAAGAAACAGGCGCGCCGGAAGAGCAAACAGAAGTGATGGATCGGAAAAATTTCCGTGGCGCAGGCGTGGTGGTTGAACTCGCTCGAGGGTTCCACGTCGGCGATCGGCACCTTCGAGAGCATGGGGGAAAAGTCATTCTCACCGCCGGCGCCCGGCGAACTCCTCGACCGGGTACTGGTCCTGGACGACGCCGGGAAAGCCTACCCTCCACCGGGAACCGTGACTGCCCAACCGTGAACTCAGAACCGATCTCCATTGAACGCCAACAAGAACGACCATGAAACACACTCTCAGCCTGCTCACCGCCCTGCTGCTCGCGCCGCTGGCCGCGCTCGACGCTGCGGAGCATCTCATTCATCCCGGTGAATCGCCGCAGGCGGTGCTCGACGGAGCGGCAGCGGGGGATCGGTTGGTGTTCTTGCCGGGGTTGCATCAGCACAGTTTGGGGAAGCACCGCGCGATGCTTTATGTGGACAAGTCCGTTGAGATTGAGCTGCGCGAAGGGGCGGTGCTCAAGCTGGCACCCGAGGTTTGCAAGGTGGAGGCGGAAGGGGAGATCACGACCGATCAGGATGCTGGGAAGAAACTCGATGACTTGGAGATCGGCGGGGCGTTCGATACCTCGCGGCCGGCGGTGGACGGGCCGGAGTCGTATGGGGCGACGATTTACACGATCGTGATTGATGGCAGCGGATCGGACGGAAAGCCAGATACGTTTGCGTGGGGCGACGGCAAGATCTTCGACACACCGCATAAGCAAATCCCGATCACCGGCGACTGGCAGGCGCTCAGTCATGGCGTGAAGGTTCGCTTCGGAAACCGCGCGGGGCACAGCAAAGGCAGTTTGTGGTTCGTCTCGTACGATGGCCCGGTGGCTTACGGCATCCGCATCGGCCACGGGCGGCAGACAGACTCCATCGAGAACGTCCGCATCTTCGGCAAGGGAACGATTGATCTGAACGGTTCGCAGAACGCTCAACCCAGCGGTCTTGTGAAGGACATCAACGCCTGCGTGCTGATTCACGGCCGTGTGCGCGGAGTCGTGGTCGAGGGAATCACGATGAAGGACACCAACCGCTCGGTGATGTGCTACGGCGAACACACGGGCGAGTTTCTGCCCGGCGGCGCGGTCGGCCCCGGCGAATCCTTCGACGCCGAGAACATCACCATCCAGCGCACTCGCACCATCAATCCCAACGGCGCGGCCTACCTGCTCGGCCACCCGTCACATCGGGGCCACTTGCGAAACGTAAAGTGCAATCACAACTACATGGAAACCGGCAAGACGGCCCTCGAACCGAACTTCAAGCTCGACGGCAAGCCGATCACAGGAAAATGGGGGCAGGACAAGGACTCCGATTTGTTCAACGGCAATCTTTGGAAGAACGGCAACGGCTTCCTGCTCTACGAAGTCGCCCACGGGCTCGACTCCAGCGTGCCTCACCTGCTGGAAATCGAACCGGTGTTCGACGACGCCAAGCCGCAGGAACTGAAGCTCGAAAGCATCTGCGTGGCCGGAGGCACGGCGACCGTGACCCCCGTGACCCTGCCGCAGAGAACCGTGGAATGACCGGCAACAAGGAAATGAACGCGAGATGATCCGTGCGGAACGTGGCTGGGGCTTCCAGCCGCAGCCGCTGGGGCAAGATGCCCCCAGCTACGTGCGCGAGCCGCTGGGCGGCTTGCGCCCGACATGATCGGCAGCCGATTGCATTTCGGTGCCTGAATGCGAAACGTGCGGAGCAGTGTGAGGCGACCAATCTTTGCGGCATGCTGGAAAATACATGTCGAGTAAGCGGCGGTGGCTTCGTATTACTGAAAAGGAAACCGCCGCATGCTCGCGAAGGAAGAAATTACCGCCGTTTTGCTGAGTGATCGGCTGCCGTTGATGGCGTTTATCGCGACCGTCACTCGCAACTACCATCTGGCCGAAGATGTGTTTCAGGATGTCTGCGTCAAGGCGATGGGGCGTGATGCGGAATTTGAGTCGGCCAAGCATCTCTTGAATTGGGCGCGGCTCACCGGGCGTAATCGAGCGATCGACCTGCTGCGCGTTCGCGACGGCAAGTACGAAGGGCTCAGTGAAGGACTGCTCGATTCGCTCGCCATCGTGTGGCCTGATCGCCAAGGCGGCGGACGCGAACGGCAAGTGGCGCTGGAACATTGCTTGGAATCGCTCACGCCCAACAACCGCGAATTGCTCCGCTTGCGCTACTTTGAAGGGCGATCGGGAATCGCTGTCGCGCAGGCTCTTGGCCGCAAGTTGGAGACCGTCTATCAGGCGCTCGCACGCATTCACAAATCGCTGGCGCAGTGTATTCAGCAGCGGTTGCTGACGTTGGAGGGCGAGGCATGAGTACCAGCGGCTCGCCAGGTTCGCATGATCCGCAGGACGAATCGGCTGCGTGGGATGTCGCGTTTCTGGAACGCGTGATGCGTTTTCAGGATGGAGCGTTGTCTGGCGAGCAGCTCGCCGAATTCGAGGCGGAGCTGCGGGGCGACGAAGGAAAACGCCAAGCGTTCGCCGAAGTGCAAATGCAGTCGGCGGTGATCCATGAGACGCTGCGACGCGATGCGTTTGCGAGTGAAGAAGAGCTGGCTTTCGATCCACCAAGGCAGGTGCTTTCGGGGAGCGAAAACCGGCTATCGGACGTGCTGCGATTCGTGCGAGTTTGGCTGGGGCCGATGGTTGCCATTGGCTTGATCGTCGCGATTTTGTGGCGGCCGGGCAGCGACGTCGCGCCGCCCGTATCGAACTCTCAGGACTCTGGCGAAGCGATCGGCAAGTTGGCTCGAACTTCGGCGGTGAGTTGGAGCGGTACGGCATTGCAGGTCGGCGATCGGTTGCAGGCCGGACGCGTGAAGCTATCTGACGGCACGGCCGAGTTCGACTTCGATAACGGCGTGCGGATGGTTCTGACGGGGCCGGCGGAAATCGAACTGCCAGACGCGATGCACGCCTGGCTGCACTCAGGGCAAGTCGTGTTTCGCGTGCCTCCCACCGCGATTGGTTTCAAGGTGGAAACGACGGATGCGGCGATTGTTGATTTGGGGACCGAGTTTGGTGTGCGTGCGCGAAGTGCGGAGAATTCGGCAGATCGTGAAGAAGCTGCGCCTGGAAGCCCCAGTCGCGGGACGGAGCTGCAAGTTTATGAAGGCGAAGTGATTGCCGAAGTGAAGTCCGGGCGAGCGGAGGCGAACCGGCAGAAGCATCGTCTTCACGGCGGGCAGGCGATGCAGATCAGCAGCGAACTGGAAGGTGGCACGCAGGAGTTGCCGTTCTGGCCCGAACGGTTTGTCCATGTGATGCCGGACCCCAGCGAGCACCCGGAGGCGGCTCGCGAACACAGCGGACGCAAGACGTCGCGCTACAACAGGGCTCAACACCAAGCGATTCATATTGTGCCGGCTCCGCAGGGAATCGTGATCGACGGGTCGCTCACCGATTGGGATTTGAGTGGCCGTTTCACGAGTGCTTGCGAACCGCCGTGGGGCGAGTTCTACAACTTGCAAGGCGCGATGATGTTCGACGACCAGCATCTGTACGTCGGCGGAGTCGTGGCCGATCCGTTCCCGCTGCGGAGCACGGTCTCGCCGCATGTCGATCGCGAGTTGTACGGCGGCGGTGGATGTATCGCGCTGCGAATTTCGACCGATCGCAAACTCGGTTGGCCGGTCCGGGCGCGAGGCGATGGCGTGACAACCACGCGTGAGATGTCGCCGGAAGATCGCAACGACCGACTGACGTTCGTCGTGTTGTGGTACTACGCCGCCGAGCAGCTTCCCTGTTTGCACTTAAAGTACGGCATGGACTTTCACGACCGCGTGGTGAACCCGCCCGGCTATCGCGGCGCGTGGAAGAAGCACGCGGATGGTTTGGGATACACGGTCGAGTATGCAATTCCGTGGTCGCTGTTGCACGCCGCCGACGACCCGCCGCGCAGTGGCGACACGCTGGCTGCCTCATGGTTAGTCCACTGGTCGGACTCCAACGGCCGAGACTGGCGCGGTCACTTGATCGACATCGTGAATCCCGCCGAAAAAGGTTGGGATTTTCAAAACGCCGCAACGTGGGGCAGAGCCGTGTATGGCAAACGTGAGCATGAAGAAGCGAAGGAAAAAGGCACAGGTCGATTTGATTGAAGGAAAAAAGGTGCCAGGAACCTCTCTTACATTACCAGAGAAAAGATTCATGACACGTTCATGACACCTTTTCTTCCTCGCGCCAGCAGGCACGACCACACCACAGACATTCTTTGAAAGAAGTATTGCAAGGAGATCTTCATGCTCACGATTTTCGAATCGACCCCCGCGAGCCGTCGTCTTGGCCGTCGTGGATTTCTGAAGGTCGGGGCGCTTGGCCTCGGCGGGCTGACGCTGGCCAACTTGCTGCAACTGCGTGCTCAGGCGGCACCGCAGAGTCGGTCACAGAAGTCCGTGATCATGATCTATCTGCATGGCGGTCCACCTCACATGGACATGTTCGATATGAAGCCCAACGCACCCGCCGAGATTCGTGGCGAGTTCCGGCCGGTCCCCACCAACGTGCGCGGAATCGAGATCTGCGAGCTGATGCCCAAGCTGGCTACCGTGGCCGACAAGTTCTCCATCATTCGCAACCTCACGTTCAACGAATACCAGGAAGGGCACAATCCGCCGCTGGTCTACACCGGCTATTACAACTCCGCCGCGAAGCCCAGCCATCGACCGACGTTCGGTTCCGTGGCTAGCCACTTTCTCGGCAAGAACGTGCGCGGGCTGCCTCCGTACGTCGCGTTCGACGGCATGGACCCCAACCCTGGTCGCAGTGCGCATTCTCTGGGCATGGCCCACAATCCCTATTGCCCCAGCGATCAGAACTCGGGGCTCACGCGGCCCGATGGAGTGTCGCCGGTACGTTTGGAAGATCGCGGCCAACTGCTCAAATCGCTCGACCGGATGCGACGCGATTTAGATGGCTCCCGAGGCAGCATGCCGGCCATGGATGCGTTCGCGTCGCGGGCGCTCGAAATGGTCACGTCGTCGAAAGCACGCGATGCGTTTGACATCAACCTCGAACCGCAGTCAGTGCGCGAACTTTACGGCGACGCCGGGAGCCAGTTCCTGCAGGCACGCAGACTGGTCGAGGCCGGCGTGCCGGTCGTCACCCTGACCGCCAACAAAGAACCGGACACATGGGACAAGGCTGGCCCATGGGATACTCATTGGAACAATTTCAACACACTGCGAAAGCTGCTCCCGGATCTCGATCAAAGCTTGTCAGCCTTGATCACCGACCTGTCGCAGCGCGGGTTACTGGACGACGTGGCTGTCGTGGTGTGGGGCGAGATGGGCCGCACTCCGAGGATCATGCCGATCAATGGCCAGGGCGCAGGGCGCGATCACTGGACCGAGGTCGGGTTCGGGCTGGTATCGGGCGGCGGTTTGAAAATGGGCCAAGTGATTGGCCAGACCACCAGCGGGGCCGAGCGATCCGTCGGTACGCCGTACACGCCTTCGAACATGCTCGCGACGCTGTATGAGAACGTGCTGGGAATCAATCCGGCGTCGACCTATCTGAACTTCGCCGGGCGGCCACTGTATGTGCTTGATAATCGCGAGAAAATTCGCGAGTTGCTTTAGACGTTTCACCCACAACCACAACCAATAGGTACGACGGACTTCCAATCCGTCGTGCAAGGATCTGCCAAAGCTGACCGCACCGATCATACTTTGTCACGCCCACGGGAGAAGCTTATGTTGTCCTTTATCGGCCGTTCGAGCGGCCAATTTTGTAACGGCGTTTCGCGGCGCGAGTTCCTGCAAATCGGCGCGTTGGGCGCGGGCGTCACCCTGGCGGACCTGCTGCGAGCCCAAGCGGCGCTGGGTGACTCGCCCAGGAAGCGAGGGCCGAAGGCGGCGATCTTGATCAATCTCGCAGGTGGACCGCCGCACATGGAAATGTACGATCCGAAACCCGACGCTCCGGCTGAGTTTCGCGGGGAAACGGGGGCCATTCCCACGAACGTTCCTGGTGTGCAGATCGGCGAACTCCTGCCCTTGCATGCTCGCATGATGGACAAGATGTCCGTCATCCGCTCGGTGATCGCCGGGGCTCCCGAGCACAGCGACTCCGTCCAGATGACGGGCTACCCGGAGACGATCACGAAACTGCAACAGCGTCCCTCGGTCGGTTCGGTCATCTCGAAGGTCCGCGGCAAGCCTGGCGAGGTGCCCGCATTCGTGTCGCTTCGCCAAGGGCAACAGCCGGTCGGCGATCCGTTTGGATGGGGTGCTCAGCCGGGATACCTGGGTGTCGCGCATCAACCTTTCACGCCGGGTGAAGGCAACGAGTCTCGCAAGAATCTGTTGCTGCCGAAGGAGCTGACTCCTGCGCGTGTTGAGGATCGCGTCAACCTGCTCAAGTCGTTCGACAAGCTTCGCCGCGACATCGACTCCAGGAATGCGATGCAGGGCATGGACAGCTTCACGCAGCAGGCCCTGGAGATGGTTACGTCGGGGAAGGTCTATCGGGCGCTCGACCTGACGAACGAGGAGCCGCAGACGCTCGCCCGATACAAGGGCATTGAGAAATTCCTGACCGCCCGGCGGCTGGTCGAGGCCGGGGTGAGCTGCGTGACGTTTAACTTCAACGCGGTCGTGAACGACGGTCGCACGGTGGTGAATTGGGACACACACAAGAACCACTTCCCGGAGATCCGGATGCAGCTTCCCCAATACGATCTCGGGGTCACGACGTTGGTCCAGGACCTCTACGACCGCGGCCTGCAGGACGATGTGGTCGTGCTGGCCTGGGGCGAATTCGGCCGTACTCCGCGGATCAACAAGGACGCGGGCCGCGACCACTGGCCGGACGTGATGAGTGCCCTGATCGTGGGCGGCGGCTTGAAGATGGGTCAGGTGATCGGATCGTCCTCGGCCACGGCCGAGCAACCGAAAGACCGGCCTTACACGGTGCAGCAGGTGCTCGCGACGTTCTATCGGGTTCTCGGCATCGATCCGGCGACGACCTTTCTGGATAACAGCGGCCGACCGATGTATGTGCTCGACGACCGCAGTCCGGTCACGGAGCTGCTGTAAGTTTGGTTCGTAAGTAGCGGCACGGCGCGAGCCGTCCGGTGTCGCGTGACGCACCGGGCGGCTTGCGCCGCACCGCTAATGGAAACGAGGATTGTGATGACGCTAAAGCACCTACTTGTACTGTTGACAACCACGTTCGTGATCGCGTTTGAACCGGCGACGACACGGGCGGATTGGCCGCTTTGGGACGGCAAGGAATCGGTCGCCGATTACGCCAAGCGCGCGGGTATCAAAGACGTGCAGCAGGAGTTGGATCTCGGCTCGGGCGTCTCGCTGAAGCTGACGCTCATCCCCGCCGGCAAGTTCGTCATGGGCGCGGTCATCGAGAGGCGTGAGGGAGGAGCGTATTGGCAAACCCCTTACCGCGAAGTGACGATCAGCAAGCCGTATTACATGGGCGTGTTTGAAGTCACTCAGCAGCAGTTCGAGCAGATCATGGGCTCGGATGCAAAGCGCGATCGTCGCTACGACGAGGCCAACGCTCGCGACAAAGAGAAGCCACGGTGGCTCAAAGGCAAGACGTATCCCGAAGCGTTGCTCACCTGGAATGAAGCCGCCGAGTTCTGCGTGAAACTCTCAGCCAGATCCGACAGGCATGTTTGGTTACCGACCGAGGCTCAATGGGAATATGCCTGCCGAGCCGGAAGCCCGACGCGATTTCCCTGGGGAGAAAACCCCACGGACGTGCATCAGTACGAGAACTTCACCCGCATCTTTCAGGGCGAAACTCTGGAGACCGCCAAGGACGCTGGCGGCTTCCGCACGACGGCACCCGTGGGGTCGTTCAAACCGAACAACTTCGGTCTGTATGACATGCTCGGCAACGTTCCCGAGTGGTGCCACGACTGGTTCACAAGCAACTACATCGGCGCTCCCACGCTGGACCCGACCGGGCCGGGTGTCAGCCCTCCCGTGCCGCTGGCCGGTCCGTGCCATGTTTGGCGGGGCAAGGGCTTTAGCGATGTGTGGGACTGGTCGCACATCATCAACCGACCTCAGCACTACGCGACTCCGTTTTGCGGCTTCCGTGTTGTTGTGGCGGTGAAGTCCACCACTGGAACGAAACAAGGAGCACAGGTTTCGTGGTCTTTGGGAAATGGTGACCATCTTCTCAAGGCACCGAGTACAACCGGCCCCGCGACGGCGAACGACGAGACTCCGGCCAAGACACCGACCGCCCCAGCGGACCTGAAGCTGCGAGTGCCGGCGGGCTGCCGCGCGGCGTCCGGCACGCAGGCCGAGTCCTACACGAAATCCGGCTGGGCACAGGCGATCGTCCACGAGGCCACCGGCATGGAACTGGTCTACATCCCGGCGGGAAGCTTTCTCATGGGCAGCCCGGCTGACACGACACGATCCCAGCAGGAAACGGAGCGAAGCTGGATCGCCAAGTACGAGAAGCCTCACCCAGTGACGCTGACTCGCGGCTTCTACATGGGGAGGCACGAGGTCACACAGTCGCAGTGGGAGCAGGTGCTGGGCTCGAACCCGTCGCTCTTCAGGAACGTGGGGCCGACAGCGCCGGTGGATTCGGTGTCGTGGCACGACTGCCAGATCTTCGCCACGAAGGCCGCTGGCGGACTGCGTCTGCCGACCGAAGCCGAGTGGGAATACGCCTGTCGAGCCGGGACAGCAAGCCCGTACGCCGCAGACCTCAACGAAACGGGTTGGTACGACGGCAACAGCGCTGGCACGACTCACCCTGTTGGCCAGAAGAAGCCGAACGCCTGGGGCTTGTACGACATGCACGGCAACGTGCGGGAGTGGTGTCAGGACTTTTCGTCCAACGAATACGCGACAGAGCCTGCGACGGATCCAACCGGCCCGGCGAAGGGAGATGATGCGGAGAGTCGGATCCTTCGCGGCGGCAGTTGGGCCGACTATGCGTTCTATTGCCGCTCGTCGGCCCGTGGCTGGTCGCATCCGAAGTTATTCGGAATCCTGTCCGGCAAGAAGAACGTCTGGGAGGATGCCCAGACGCCTCGCGATGGATACGGCATGCTGGCGTTACGTCCCGATTTCGGTTGCCGCTTCGTGATCACAGCCAACAGTGCGCCTTAACACCCGTCCCTGGGACGGTTACCAAGCCGCGGTCAAAGCCAAGCTGGAGCCGCGGGTGCCTGCGCAACCGCTCCACGGCGGCACTTACATGAACCAGCGCCGCTTCCGTCTGGCCGAACTGCCCGCGTTGCCCGACGGGTGGAGCAAGGGCCGCCCGAACCTCGAAAGCCTTGGACTTGAAGTCCGTCGTACTGGCAACTTCCTATTTGCCAATCGCCCAACAACTAACAACCAAGAACTCAACAACATGAAACTCGTACTAATCACCGCCATGCTTGGCTTCAGCATTTCCGCCGCGAGCCTCGCTGCGGAACCGTTTCGCATCTACGCACCCGCACCCAAGACGCAAACGCTTTGGATCGTGGACGCCGTTCCCAAGGAGGACGGTGGGTTAGAACTGAAGGCGTCCCACAAGCAGGACCTCGGATTCAAAAGCTATGTCATCGCCGCGCATCCGGAGAAGCCGCTGCTCTATATCGCGGGCGGAGGAGGAGAACGTGGCAAGGTGCCGGGCGCTGTGGTCACTTTGGCGAAAGACGGCACCTACGCCAGCCACCAGCGTGTCGACCTGAACGACGATGCCGCCTATCTCAGTCTCGACCGCAGCGGGGCGTTTCTCTTCGGTGTCAGCTACGGAAATGGGCGGCTGAATGTCTATCGTCTGGATCAAGACGGACTGCCGGGAAAGGCCGTGGCGACGATTGATGAAGGGAAGAAGGAAGCTCATTGCGTCCTGATCTCGCCCGACAACAAGTTCCTCTACATCCCCTATGTGAAAGGCAACCTGGCACTTTTCCAATACCGCTTCGATGCGACCGCGGGGACGGTCACGCCGCTCGCTCCGGCCAATGCGAATCCACCGGTCGGCACCGGCCCGCGGCACCTCGTCTACCACCCCAAGCTGCCGATGGTCTATTTCACGAACGAGCAAGGCATCGGCCTTTCCACTTATGAGCGGCGTGCGGACGGTCAGCTGGCTCTGAAGCAAGACATTCCGATCCTGCCCGAGGGAATGTCGAAGGAGGGCCTCAGTGCTTCCGACCTGGAGATTACACCGGACGGCAAATTCATCTTCGCCGGACTGCGCGGACACACCCAGGATTTTGATCGGATCGCCCGCTACCGAGTGCGCGACGACGGGCAGGCCGAGTTGCTCGGGCTGACCCAGGCGGACAAGATTCCATGGGGACTGGCGCTGTCACCGGACGGCAAGTATCTGCTCGTCTCCGCCTTCACCGGTGCGACGCTGACGGCCTATCGGATCACGACCGAAGGCGGATTGGAGAAAGCGGCGAGCCTGCCGTGGGACGCGGAAGTTTTTGACCTCATCACTCTCAAGGCGGCCTCCTCCGCTGCCGCTGGTCTCTCGGGGATCAAGTCACGCTCCGATCTCGATGCGGTCATCGCCGCCACGACCGATGCGGCGTTGAAGCAGGCGCTCACCGATCACGCCGATGCCATCCTCGCCGCCGCCGAGCGACATCCGCATGTCGAAGCCGTCATCCGCACGATTCAAAAGGCACCGGGCTCGTTCACGACAATCAACACAACACCCGAGGCCCTGAAGAAGGCCGCGGGCGGTGACATCGCGATCTTCGACACACTGACGCAGATCAGCACCAACATCCTCGGCGGTAAGGCCCACGATCATCGCAAGGAAAGCGAAGACCCCTACAACGCCGCCTTCATCGAACACCTCGGACACATTTCCTCGCTGGAGTCGGTCAAGTTGGAGGCATCCGGAATCCAAGACGCTTGGGTGGCTCCGCTGCTCAAGCTCAAGAAGTTGAAGAGCCTGAGCGTGAGCGGCTTTGGCAGACTCGGTGATGCCAGCTTGGCTCAGTTCCAACAACTCTCCGAATGTCCGGACCTCACGAATCTCGAACTGGCCTATTTTGGCAAAGCCACCGACACGGGCTGGGAACAGCTCGCGGGCCTGAAGAACCTCGAGTCCTTCACGCCACGAGGCGCAGGATACCCTGGCCATTTCTTCGCGAAGTTCGAGGGCTGGACCAAGCTCAAGCGGATCAACTTCCATAGTAACGGCCTGGATGACGAAGGGTTCGGATACGTCTGCGATCGCTTTCCCAACCTGGAGTTCATCAAGTTGTGGCACTCGAAGCTCCTCACGGATGCCAGCGCCGAGCACCTCAAAAAGCTGAAGAAGCTGACGGGCATTGAAATCAGTTGCTCCAAGGCCACCGCCGGCTTGGTCAAGCATCTGCGTGAGTTGCCGATGGAGTACGTGGCCCTCGAATACGGCGTGAACGCTCCGGCCGCCGACGCCATCGACACAGTCAAAGCCATTCCCACGCTGCGTCGGCTCAAGCTGTCGGGCAATCCTCTCACCGACGCCAATCTCACCGCGCTCGCCGGCGCGACGCAGCTCACCGAGTTGTCCTTTCATGTCAGCGACCTGCCCGACGAGCGACTCCCGCAGTTGAAGGCTTTTTCCTTCCTGAAGTCTCTGCGCATCGATTCACCCAAGAAGCCTCTCAGCCCGGAGACTCAGGCGAAAGTCAAAGCGTTGGTGCCGAAGGTCGAAGTCACCTTCAGCAACTGATGCGAATCTCGTTTGCGCCACTCCGAACCAGAAACCAGGAACCAGGAACCAACACCGATGCGATCCTTGATCTTCTGCTGTTGTTTCATCTCGTTCGCCGTCCTCCACGCCGAGGACAAGCCCCGATTCCGCACCGATGCGGACGGTCCCGTCACGGGCGAGCCGAAGAAAAAGAATCCGAAATCCCAGAAGCCCGACGACAAGCCAGATTGGTATCAGCTTGTCGATGGCGAGTTCCCGCCCGAGGGCTCGGCACACGCGGTCTCGGGCGAGTTGATTCAGGTCGATCATCTGGAACGCCGGTTTCAGATTCGAGTGGATCGCAACGACAGCCAGGATCGTGGCGTGATGGACCTGCCGCTGGAGGCCGGGATGCTGCCATACGGGTCGATCTGGTATCACGGCGCGCCGGCCGCGTTGCAGGATGTTCCGCTCGGCACGCATCTGCACGGCCTGTTTTATCTGGCCGCTCCCGACGACAAGACGCCGCTGCCCGAGACAAGCAATAACCGAAAGTCGCCCGAATGGCAGTTCCGTCGCTGTCTGCGACTCGAGGACGACTTCACGTTTCACTCGAAACAGAAGCAACTGTGGAAAGTTGAAAGCGTGGATCTCGACAAGAAGAAACTCAGCGTCACGCTGATCGAAAACGGCCAGTCTGTCGGCGATGGCAAGGCGAAGACTTTCGATTTACAGAGCAGTACGCGGGTGTTCCAAGGCCACGGCTTCGGTACGTTGAAGTCGCTGCAAGCCGGGCAGACCGTGCTCTTCAACATCACATGGGCCACGCTCTACGGCCCGGGGCGCATCACGGCCATCTGGCTCGACGAGCAAAGTCGTTCGCTGGCGACCGAGCATCAACGGGAGACGCATCGCGGCCACATCCGCGATCGAGGCCTCGCCGGCTACGTGACCGCCGTGAACGACAAGCAGCGGCTCGTCACGATTACGTTCTTCGACGGTGTGGATCCCCAACTCTTTGCGGAACTCAAGGGCATCAACGAGGAGACGCAAGGCTGGCCGTTCTCCTTTCCCGAAGACGATCCGAAGGCGCCCAAGGGTGGCATCGCCGTCTCGCGGGAATGCCTGATGACCTACGACCCGGTCAACGATCGCAAAGGGGGGAACATCATCGAGTTCGCCAAGGTCCCCGCGGCTCCCGGCTGCAGCGGCGTGCAGATCAAAGTGAAATGCGGCATGTTGCTCGAAGGCTACCGCCCGAAGCGCGTCGTGCGATTCTACCCTGCCACATGGAAAGTTGAGGCCCTGCCGCAGGAAGAACGTTTCGAGGGCCGCGAGTAGAGCCCCGTGCTATTATAGGTTCTCGGTTTACAACACATGGTTCTTGAGCCAGCCCGGCGAACAAAGAACTACGAACCAAGTACCACGAACGAATGACATGAAACCTTCCTCCATCGCAATCCTGTTCCTCTCTGCCACCGCGTACATAGCCTTCGCTCTCGATCCGCATCTGGTCACATCGAGTTTCGGTGAAGACCGACAAGCTCCGACTCAAGAGCAGCTCAACTTCTTCGAGTCGAAGATTCGTCCGGTGCTGGTGACGCATTGCTACGAGTGCCATTCGGCGGATTCGAAAATTGTGCAGGGCAGGTTGCGGCTGGATTCGCGCGAGGGGGTGCTCAAGGGGGGCGACACGGGCGCTGTCCTTCAACCCGGAAAGCCTGAGAAGAGCTTGCTCATCAAAGCGTTGCGGCATGACGGGATTGAGATGCCGCCGAAAGGAAAATTGTCGGCGTCGGTGATTAAGGATTTTGAGACATGGATCGCGATGGGAGCGCCCGATCCGCGAGTTGCTAAAGAATCAAAAGTCGCACGCACGATCGACATCGAAGAGGGTCGCAAGCATTGGGCGTTTCGGCCTGTCGCCAATCCGGCCGTGCCCGGAGTGAAAGACGAGTCGTGGCCTGTCGACCCGCTCGATCGGTTTGTGTTGGCGCGATTGGAAGCGAGCGGGTTGCGACCCGTGGCTGACGCCGACCGTTACGCCTGGCTGCGGCGCGTGAGTCTGGATCTGACCGGTCTGCCGCCGACGCCCGCGGAGATCGACGCGTT
>Ga0194129_10006104_pt1 | contig 14935 bp, 15 predicted proteins | sample TA2KigCa35mmetaG_FD_150862 | JGI IMG/M metagenome (GOLD analysis project Ga0194129, IMG submission 150862) | Freshwater microbial communities from Lake Tanganyika, Tanzania - TA2015038 Kigoma Deep Cast 35m | ecosystem: Environmental > Aquatic > Freshwater > Lake | place: Tanzania: Lake... | reverse complement strand
GTACTGAAATCGAGAAATAAATTTCAAATTGGTACGCTCCAAGGCCTCCTCTGGATTGATATCGATAAAACGGGCATAGTTGATCAAAGAAAATAGCAAGTCCCCAAATTCCCCCATGGCCTTTTGTGGATCGATCTCCTTTTCCGAGGTCACATGGAATTCTGCATGAAACTCCTGCATTTCTTCCTCCACCTTTTCCCAGACTTGTTCGGGCTTTTCCCAATCAAATCCTACCCCTCTCGCCTTCTCTTGGATGCGCATGGCCTTGATTAAAGCAGGTAGACTTTTGGGTACCCCTCCAAGGACGGACTGGTTACCCTTTTCCTGAAGTTTGATTTTTTCCCAGTTCTGCTTGACTACCTCCTCGTCGGCAGCTACCGTATCTCCATAAATATGAGGATGGCGACGGATCAATTTTTCGCAGAGCCCGTGTATCACAGAAGTGATGTCGTAGCTACCCTGCTCAGACCCGATCTTGGCATAAAAAATCAGGTGCAAGAGCAAATCTCCCAACTCCTTTTTGATTTCCTCCGAATTCCCTTCTAGGATGGCATCGGAGAGTTCAAAAGTCTCCTCTATGGTCAAGTGCCTCAAACTTTCCGTGGTTTGCTTTTTGTCCCAGGGGCACTGGGCCCGGAGCTCGTCCATGATGGTCAATAGCCGATCAAAGGCTGCCAATTGCTCGGCTCGAGTAGGTATGGTAGACATAGAAAAGGAAACTAGCGTAGGAGTGTAAACGGTTTCAAAGTAAAGCATTAAATTTGAGCAAATAATTCCGGTATGACAACTATGTTGATTACACTGGGCGTCGTGGCCCTGTTCTTCGTTTTGATGTCCGTAAGGCTGATTTTTCTAAAAAATGGAGAATTCAAAGGTACCTGTGCTTCCCAAAGCCCCTTCCTCAACAAGGAGGGCATTACCTGCAATCTTTGTGGGAAGACGGTAGACGCCAACAGCAGTTGTGGCAATCCGGACAATGAGGTGGATAAAGTGATGGCAAAATTCAAGTAATCTATTTTCAAGCGTAGCCAACTATTTTTAACATACAAAACCAACATTCGTGTCATTAATTAAATCTATTTCTGGAATACGAGGCACCATCGGAGGCAAGCCGGGAGAAGGTCTTACCCCTATCGATGTAGTCAAATTTACCGCCGCCTATGGCACCTGGGTACTAGAGCAAACCCACATTCCCAAGGTAGTCATCGGAAGAGATGCCCGCCTATCTGGAGAGATGATCTCAAATTTGGTGTCTTCCACCCTACAAGGCCTAGGCATTGAGGTGGTGGACTTAGGACTGAGTACTACTCCCACGGTGGAATTTGCCGTGCCACGGGAAAAAGCTGGAGGAGGCATTATCCTGACTGCAAGTCACAATCCTGCACAATGGAATGCCCTCAAGCTACTCAATGCTCAAGGGGAGTTCATATCGGATGTAGATGGGCAATCCATCCTGTCCATGGCGGAGGCAGAGAGTTTCTCTTTTGCAGAGGTACGTAAACTTGGAAAATATACCTCGATTTCGGATTACATGGACCGACACATTCAACACGTGCTGGACTTGGACTTAGTAGATGTGGATGCCATCAAAGCTAGAAATTTTAAAGTAGTGGTAGATGCGGTCAATTCCACAGGAGGTATCGTCGTTCCCAAACTTTTGCGCGCCTTGGGCGTCAGTGAGGTGGAGGAAATGTATTGTACCCCGGATGGTAATTTCCCCCATAACCCAGAGCCTTTGCCCGAAAACTTGAGAGACATCTCTAAAAAATTGGAGAAAGGGAATTTTGATCTGGGGATTGTAGTGGATCCAGACGTGGATCGCTTGGCCTTGGTCAATGAGGACGGCTCCATGTTTGGGGAAGAATACACCTTGGTCGCGGTAGCAGATTACGTGCTCTCTAAAACCCCAGGCAATACGGTATCCAATCTGTCCTCCACCCGAGCCCTACGAGATGTCACCGAAAAAAGAGGAGGAAATTACACCGCAGCAGCGGTTGGCGAGGTCAACGTGGTCAACCAAATGAAGGCGGCAGGAGCGGTAATTGGTGGCGAAGGTAATGGAGGCATCATCTATCCTGCCTCTCATTATGGACGAGATGCTTTGGTGGGCATAGGATTGTTTCTCACCCATTTGGCCAAATTTGGAAAGTCTATCTCCATGTTGAGAGCCACCTACCCCAATTACTTTATATCCAAAAATAAACTGGAGCTCACGCCAAATCTTGACGTGGACAATATCCTATTGAAAATCAAGGAAAAATACCATAAGCACCCCATCAACGATATTGATGGAATAAAAATTGAATTTGAAAAAGAATGGGTGCATCTTCGGAAGTCAAATACAGAACCCATCATCCGGATATATTCGGAGTCAGATTCTGAAGCCAAAGCAGAGCACCTAGCAAAGAAAATAATTCAAGATATCAAAGAGGTAGTCACCACACCACTGCCCTAACTCACTGCTGTCTTGAGCGCCCTATCGTATGAAGAACGTGTACTTGGACAATGCGGCCACAACCCCCATGGACGATCGGGTGATCGAAGCCATGCTTCCTTACATGCGCGCGCATTATGGCAATCCCTCCTCCCTACATAGTCATGGAAGAGAAGTCCGCACGGCCATAGAAAAGGCGAGAAAAAAGGTGGCGGAGTTGATTCAAGCGAGTCCCTCCGAAATATTTTTTACCTCCGGTGGCACAGAGGCGGACAATACCGCTTTGGTCTCTGGGATGGAAAGTCATGAGATTTCACATGCCATCACTTCCCCTCTGGAGCACCATGCCGTCTTGCATACCTTAGAGGTACTTGCCCAAAAAAGAGGAATTACCCTGAGCTTATTACAAATCAATGAGAAAGGAGAAATCGATCTGGATCATCTCGAATCTTTGCTGAAGAGCCATCCAAAAAGTTTGGTTTCTCTGATGCATGGCAATAATGAAATTGGAAATCTGAATGACCTCAGCCGCATCGGAGAATTGTCCCGAGCCTATGGAGCATTTTTTCACTCCGATACGGTGCAGACCATGGGGCATTATTCCCATGATGTGAGCACCCTGCCTATAGATGCCTTAGTAGCAGGCGCACACAAGTTTCATGGCCCCAAAGGAGTAGGATTCCTTTACGTACGAAAAGACAAGAAAATCCACCCCTTTATCCACGGGGGTGCTCAGGAGCGCAACATGAGGGGAGGTACGGAAAACGTGATTGGTATCATCGGTCTAGCCAAAGCGCTGGAGATCTCTCTTGAAGACCTAGACCATCACCGAGCACATATTGAAAAAATTAAAGCCTATTTCATTGACCGGCTACGGGAGGAAATCCCTGGAGTAGCTTTTAATGGTAATTCTGCAGACTTGGGACGCAGTTTGTACACTGTACTCAATGTGAGCTTGCCCCCTTCCGAAGCCAACCGCGGCATGCTGTTGTTTCACCTAGACTTGGAAGGTATCTCCGCCTCTGGGGGGTCTGCCTGTAGCTCTGGGGCTACCGTAGGCTCCCATGTATTGCGGGCTCTAAACCATCCTGCCGAGCGGGATGCGGTACGCTTTTCCTTTAGCCGCTTTACGACAATGGAGGAGGTGGATTACACCCTAGAGAAATTGAAGGGTTTGTATTCGGCTTAAGTCTACGTTGGGATCCTAAGTCGAGAAAATTATTTTTAATCAAGCGCTAGTACCATTTCGCTCCCTTGGAGCTCTGGAGGATTTTTTTGGATTTCTATTCTATTAACATATTGCTCCTCCGGAGCAAATAAAAAATTAGTCATCCGCTAATTACATAGTGCTCCTCCAAAACATGTATCCTCTACCTTTTCGAAATTTGTTATTCTTGTATTTTCATGGCACTTCTAGGCAAAAAATTGCCCCAGAGGAGCCTGCCCCGCTTTATTGCGGGGGCAAAATGTTACTAGAGAAATCCGCCAACTTATTTTCTCAGAGCCCCAGAGGGGCGAAATATAAAAATGTAGGGGGAAATTATTTGGCAGGTTTATACCCCATTGCGTAAGGTGTCCAGATTTCATAGATGGGCTGGCCTTGGGAGCTCAAGCCACTGTGGTGCCATTCCCCATCGATAATCCCATAGTCAAAGCCAAGACTTGCTCCTACACGAGAATTATCTCTTGAAAAAAAGGTAATGGTCTCCACATATTTTCCTCCTTGAGCCGTGTACTTTCCTCCGCCTGTTCCTGAAAACTCCCGCGTCTCGGAATTAAAAGCCACCCATTGAAATCTACCTCCACTCAAAATTTTAATAGTCCTTCTTGCACCGGGTGTAGATCGCTGCACCTGATCATCTCGTTTTCTGCCCGTAATTACCCAGTTGCCAGTCAAGTCATCATTGGCAGCAGAAATTTGCTCCCATACCTCCACTAGAGGCCCTTTGGGGGTGGCGGCCGAGAGGGTCAGACGATTCCCTGTCCTACTTACCTCAAAAGAGGTGACCATGCCTACCAAATCTGGGTTCATGGTAAAAAAATCCAGGGTCTCCTGCAGTTTGCCTGACTCTAGTGAAAAAGGGCCTCCTCCTGCTCCTACAAAAGAATTATCTGCCAGGTTTTTGACGCCAAAAGCAAAGTAATTGTCTTGGTAGATCTTGATAAACTCCTGATTGGAGACAGGGACTTGATTTTGACTCACTAATTTCCAGGCCCCTTCCAGCTGCTGGGCTACAAGGGAGCAAGCAAAAAACAACAGGGGAATCGCAAGGAATTTTTTCATGAGGAGTTAGGGAATTGATGTAAGATGACGGAAATTGAAAAAGTTTCCACGAAAAACCAAGCGCTCTTTATTTACCTAAGCCCCAATTCCCTACACCCTATGCAACCTTTCCATTTTGGCAGCAGCAAAGAAGAGGTCCTACAGGCCATCCCCGAAAGGAAAATCAAAAAACTAGTGGCTGGGGAGAAACTACTTGCCGTGTTGCGCAGCGGCGAACTCATCCATGTATTTGATGCCCAATGTCCTCATCGTGGGGCTGACTTGACGCAAGCCAATATCAACGGAGCTGGAGAAATCATCTGTCCCCTGCACCAGTATCGCTTTGAAATTACTACAGGGGATGTCCGATCGGGCTATTGTCCTCCCTTGGCTGTATACCGAAGTGAACTCAAGGACAACGGGCTTCACATCTACTTGCCTTAATGCAACAAGGCTCCATTGGGTACTACCCTTTCGCAGCTGGCCAATACAATTCCGCCTGTACTTGAAGAAAACCCAGTAATTAACACTTCCGACATAAAATCTGCTACTTGCCTAGGAGGAAGGTTACAAACGCAGAGGACTTGCCTACCTACCAAGTCTTCTGGACGATAGAAAGCGGTAAGTTGGGCGGAGGATTTTTTGACTCCCAACTCCTCTCCTAAGTCTACCCACACCTTGTAGGTAGGTTTTTTTGCTTTTTCAAACCCCTCTACCTTGAGCACGGCACCTATCCTCAACTCAATTTTTTTGAAATCTTCCAGGTCAATCGTTTGCATAGTCAATTTATTTTCCTTTTTTTAACCACGTTTTTTCTCAATCTTTCTTCAAGTTGAAAAAATAAGCGCTATGGAAACGCAACTCTTTGGTAAGAATCTAGTACTGGGCCTGATGGCTAGTGTATTATTTTTGTTAGCTGCTCCAGCCCTAGCCCAAGAAGAGCATTCCCCAAAAGTAATAGAAAAACATGTAGTGGAAGATCCCGCCACCCATGTGGATCCTGCTTCCCTAGGCACTCCAAAATCTACTACGGTAAAGCCTGGTTTCCTCTTGACCCCAACAAAAAAAGAGGCTACTGCCCCTCATCACTTGCAAGAAAAAGAATCAAAAAAGAACGAATCTCCTTCTACCTTATCGTTCAACATTTTTCTCTACATCGTAGACAAGTTTAAGCAAGATTTTCACTGAGGAGCTTAGCCTTTGCTTACAAATCCTTCTAAGTCAGCCAAACTGATTTTTCCCTCGTAATACGCTCTTCCAAATACGGCGGCACGTAGGCCCAAATCTCTCAGCTTTTTAAAATCATCTATGCCTCGTACCCCTCCAGAGGCAGCTAGGTTGAGGTTGGGAAAACGGCGTAAAATTTCTTGATATAAGGCAAAATTGGGCCCTTCCATGACACCGTCACGAGTGACATCGGAACATTTGAGGTACTTCAGCCCCCTCTCATGAAAAAATTCAATGTGATCAAAAAGGTCAATTTCCGTATTTTTCAACCACCCCCTAATCTTTATCTTGTAATCGTTGGGATCCGTATCCGCAGCCATGTGAATTTTTTCTCTGCCATAGGATAGGATAAACTGTCCAAAGCGCTCCGGAAATTTGGCTGCTGTTGAAGCAATAGTCACCGATTTGGCTCCAAATTCAAAGCATTTGATCACGTCTCCGTCCGTGGTAACTCCACCTGTAAAATCTACCTGAAGCTCCGTATACCCGGCTATAGCTTCTAAAATGGGGTAATTTTTTGGCTCCCCCCTTCGGGCTCCATCCAAGTCTACCAAATGCACCCGCTTGATGCCAATGCCTTCGAAGGCGTGCGCTATCTCCAAAGGATTGTTTGAGATGACTTCCTCCGTGGCAAAGTCGCCCCGCTTCAGCCGCACACACTTGCCGTTGATGAGCCAAATGGAAGGAATGATTTCAAACATAGCGGATAAACTAGAGAATAGATGTAGAAAAAAGAATTACTTCACTAAATATACTATCCTTCCTCTTTTTAGAAAGCAGAAATGGATAAAATATTGCATTTTTTTTTGAAAAAAGGCTCAAAAAATACCGCAGTATTAAAAAAACTTATCATTACTGATCAATACACTAATTTTCCAAGCCTGCCCTGACTTCCTGAAGCCCAAAGTGCCTTCCCACTGGAACTGGCCTTGACCGCATGGTAGCCCGTGGTAGAAAAAGGCTGCCAACTATGAGCCCCATTGGAAGAGTAGTCCGAACCGCTCGGACCTACTGCCACCACCCAGCCTTGGTCTTGAAGGTAAGCTACCCCCGAGCGATAGCCTCCAGGACTCTCACTGGTATAAATGTTCACCTCTCCCAAAATTAGCAAGGCATTGGCAATTCGGTATTCAGGCTGAAGGTAATCCCCGCCCACCAGCACCAATCCTCCTTCTCCTGGAAGAGAAGTAGCAGCAAAAACTCCCTGAGAAGGCTCCCCTTGGAGCATGTCCGTCAATTCACGCACTTCCCAATCCTGGGTAGTGAAAGTATAGCGATGCAAGCGAGCTACCAATCCCCCTGTGGCAAATACCAGCCCTTCTTGAGCAGCAATCAAGGAGGAAGAACTCGCGGCAAAGGCCGCTTCTCCCGATACGGCCTCTGGCAGCTTGGGCAGGGAATGCCAACTCTTGCCTCCATCGAGGGTCTCCAAGACCATCCACTTCCCGCCTATGGGATCTCCCAAGACATAGCCACGCTTGGCATCTACAAATTGGATGGCATCAAAGAAGGCTTCTCCTCCTTCCTGATGCACTTTTTGCCAATTCTTTCCTCCATCTTCGGTACGGTAGATCACTGCAGGCTGTCCGGCTGAGGCTACTAGGGCGGTGTCTGCATTGAAGGCGTGAATGGAACGGAAATCTACCGTATCCAAGCCTGCTATTTTACCCCACAGCCAGCTACCCCCTCCATCTAGCGTTTTCAGCCAAGTACCTCCACTGCCACTGGCCCAGCACACCGATTCGGAAACGGGCGCCAGACCTCGCAAGGAAGCCTTGACTGGCGTTTGAAATTCCTTCCATTGGAGTTGCTGCGCCAGGGTCAGTGTTGTCCAAAATAAGCCCAAGAAGAGCAGGGCCAAGAATCTCATATGATATCCACTTTTCTATAGGCCTCTATAAGGGCCAGCTCTCCTTCTTTGCCTGGAAGGGCATTGCCATGCTCCATACCCAATACTCCGGTAAAGCCTTTTTTGTGGATGTACTGAAAGACATTGCCGTAATTGATTTCTCCTGTGCCTGGCTCCTTTCTTCCTGGATTATCCCCAATCTGGATATAGGCGATTTCAGACCAGGTTTTTTCCATGGTAGCGATCAGATTGCCCTCGTTGCGCTGCATGTGGTAGATGTCGTACAAGATCTTACAGGCAGGGCTTCCTACCGCCCTACAGATCATGTACGTCTGATCGGCATGGCGGAGAAACAAGTCCGGATTGTCGCTCAGGGGCTCCAAGACCATCACCAATCCATGCGGTTCTAGGATTTCCGCCCCTCGCTTTAGTGCATCGATGACATGTCCAGTCTGAACCCCAATCGGCAAATTCCGCTCAAAATACCCGGGTACTACGGTCATCCATTTCGCATTCACGCGCTTGGCAGCCTCCACAGAAGCTCGGCAAGTGGCTAGAAAGTTGTCCAGAAACTCCGCCTTGCCACTGGCTAAGGAAACTTTCCAATTGTCGCCTCCATCGATCACAAATACCCCCATATGCATCCCGAGATTCGCAAGGGTTTTCCCAATCAATTCCTGCTCGGCTACCGATCGCTTTAGGAGACCGTTATCTTCTAGGGAGCGAAACCCTTGATCTGCCATAAACTGTAGTTCGTCTACCAAGCCACCTGGGGCATGGTTTTTAAACATGCCAAAGTGAGGGGCAAAATCCAAGGTAAAAGGTGCTGCCTTTGCCTTTGTAGACGCCATGCTAGGAAAGCTCATGAGGCTGCTAGCTCCCAAAAGGGCCGTTCCGAGCCCCATTCGTTTAATAAATCCTCTTCTTTCCATGGCTTAGATCACTTTTGTTTTTCCGGGTATCGCGTGGGGGTAATACCCATCTGCTTGGGGAAGTACCTTGGGTAGCGCATCCCAGGCGAGTGTCACGGGGAAAAGATCCACTTGCCCATTGAGGGACTCTTCCCAGGTCATCACCTTGCCCGAGTAGGTAGCATAGCGACCCATGATGGCTGTCATCGTAGATTTGGCCGCATTTTCTGCATCTGCAAACTTATACTCTCCCTTGACCAGTGCCGCCCAGAGTTCATCATGCTCCTGTTGGTAGGGGTTGGGTTGGTTTTTCCTATCGTGGTCGTAAAGCACCTTGCCCTTCCAGTCGGTAAGCAGGCCGTGGTTGCCTGCACTGAGGTAGGCTTTCCCCAAGGTGCCTTGGAAAGATTCGTCTACTCGATTGGCCGCACCTGGGAAATGTCGGCATTCGGAGTGAATCACGCTGCCATCGGCATAGGTGAAGGTGAGTATGTGGTGATCAAAAATCTCTCCATGCTCTTTCCCGGTACGTACGGCACGACCACCAGTACCTTCTGCTTTGACTGGATAGCCATTTTTGGCCCAGTTGGCCACGTCTATGTTGTGTACGTGCTGCTCCACGATATGGTCACCACAAAGCCAATTAAAATAGTACCAATTGCGCATCTGGTATTCCATCTCCGTTTGCTCGGGTGTCCGCTGCTTTACCCAAACACCCCCATCGTTCCAGTATACCTGACCTCCGACTATGTCCCCGAGTACACCGTCCTGGATCCGCTTCATGGATTCCCGGTAGTTGTTTTGGTAGTGTCGCTGCAATCCCACCACCACGTTAAGCTTTTTGGCTTTGGCTTCCTCGGCCGCAGCGAGCACCTTCCTGATTCCAGCAGCATCGGTGGCTACAGGTTTTTCCATAAAAATCTGCTTGCCTTGCCGCACAGCCTCCTCAAAATGAGAGGGGCGAAAGCCTGGAGGAGAGGCCAAGATCACCACATCTGCTTCGGCGATGGCTTTTTTGTAGGCATCGAAGCCTACAAATCGCCTCTCCTGCGGCACATCCACCTTATCTTTGCCATACTTCTCAAAGATAGGTTTGTAACTACCCTCCAACCTATCGGCAAAGGCGTCCGCCATAGCGACCAATCGGATAGGGTGTCCGGTATCAAAAGCTTGGAATACGGCGCCAGTACCCCTTCCTCCACAGCCAATTAAGGCCAACTTCAGGTGGTTTTGGGGCGATGCATAGGCTCCTGGTACCAAAAAGGAGGGAGCGAGCAGACCTCCCGTCAGCAGGGCGGAGGTCTTCATAAATTCTCGACGGTTGGGATTTTTTTTCATGGGGAGGTGAGTTTGGGTGTTAATAATCTACAAGTGGGGCTTGGGTATAGTAAGCTTCAATTTCTTCGGGAGAGGGCGTTATCAAAGGGCGCACCAAGCGCATCCCTACAAAGGGGGCTTCCGGAAACCACCATTGACTTTTTGGGATTTGTGGATCTATGCGCTTCCAGGCTGGATCCGATTTTTCCCTTACGGGAGAACCTAGCTCAGAAGACAGGCTGGCAAAGCTTCCCCCGCGAAGTACATGAGGGTACAATTTCCTGGCCAAATTCACCGGATTATTCGATTGGGAACGTGCATAAAAATCAGCTTCGTAATAATCAATGACCCATTCGGACACATTGCCGTAGAGGTCATAGACCCCCCAGGGATTGGGTTTTTTGGTCCCCACCTCTTGGGTGCTTTGCCTGCTATTGTCAGCGTACCAAGCATAATCTCCCAGTGCTTCTTCATTGCTGCCAAAGAAAAATCGATCTGCTGATCCCGCCCTTGTGGCATACTCCCATTCTGCCTCGGTTGGTAGCCTGTAGAAAATTCCAGTCTTGAGGTATAGCCAATGGCAGTATTGAATGGCTCCATATTGGGTCATCCCTACGGCAGGTTTGCCTTCTTTACCCATCCCAAAGGTCATGTCTAGGTAGGGCAAACTGGGTCGCGAAAGCGCATCTACTCGTGCGGGAACCCCGCCTTCTGTGATGGTTTGCTCGTACTGCTTATCCAAAAACAATTCAAATGCATCCCAAGTGACTTCGTGAGTACCCATCCAAAAGGCATCAACCCTTACCGAATGCCGAGGCTTTTGATCTGAGGCAGACCCTTCATCTGATCCCATCCAAAATGCCCCTGCAGGAATTGGCGTCATGTCAAAGGAAAGTGAAGTACCAGGAATTTTTTGGGAGTAGGGTATAAAAATGGCGGAAAAATTGAGTTGAAAACTCATCGCTATCAAGCCAAGTAGAAAAAGGTATTTTTTCATGGATAGTCGACCGACATGAACCATTGAAAATAAGGAATTTCTCCTTCTTTGTATACCCCTTCTGGGGATAATTTGGAAGAAAGGCTAGGGCAGGTAGGATATGACAGCCTAGCAGGAGAAAAATTACATCCTTTTGACTACCTCCCTTTTGGGTAGGCGTAAGGACCACATTCCTCTGAGCTCACCTAGGGTATAAGTGGTGGCTTGGTCTTGGGGATAAAGTTGCTTAAGGGCCTTTGCCGTTGCATCGGCTACATCTTTTCCTGGAGCGCCATGGCATTGAAGACATAGGTTGCTGGAAATCAGAATTGGCTGGGTGTAAAGAAACACTTCTCCTCCTTGCACCTTTTGAATGCTAGGGTCGCTAGGAAGGTTATTTTCCGCGTTGTAGGCATAGGCATCCAATAGGGGAAGTTCCTCCGCATCTGGGCTATCTTGGGGATTTCTAGGCCGTGAGGAGACGCGACGTAGGGTAATGCCATGCTCCTTTTCTAAACCCTGAATCAGGGGGAGCGCATTGATCTTGCAAAAATCCAAGGCCCCTACTACTCCTTGGGAAGCTATCGCCTCCTGCAACTGGGCGCTCAACTGGGCCTGGGCCTCCAAGGTAATCGAATCTCCCCAGACCATGGCTTCTTGGAGGATCTCCACTTCGGTGAGTCGTTTTACCTCCATATTGCGATTGACTTCGTCAAAAGTTTCCTTGGATACCCGCTCTTGAGGACCGCAGGAGATCAGGAGGATTAGTGAGAGGAGGAGAAGGTTTTTCATGAGGTACGAAATACGAGGTACGAAATACGGAATTGAGTTGTACAAGGTACTAAGTACCAAGTACAAAGTAGGAATTCGAATTAGGACAAAAATTCTGCTTTCAAGAATTACGATACTTGATACTTGATACTTGATACTTGATACTTGATACTTGATACTCTTTCTAATGTCGAATGCTTATTGAAGAATGTCAAATCCTACCTATGGAATGTCGTACTGCGTAGCTCGTATTTCCTACTTTGTACATTGTACTTCGTACTTGGTACAAAGTTCTACTTGATACTCTTTCTAATGTCGAATGCTTATTGAAGAATGTCAAATCCTACCTATGGAATGTCGTACTGCGTAGCTCGTATTTCCTACTTTGTACATTGTACTTGGTACTTGGTACAAAGTTCTACTTGATACTCTTTCTAATGTCGAATGCTGATTGAAGAATGTCTAAGAAATCCTACCGATGGAATTTCGTACTTCGTAGCTCGTATTTCCTACTTTGTACATTGTACTTGGTACTTGGTACAAAGTTCTACTAGATACTATTCCTCTCCCCTCACGCGTACATACTGAAAGATATCGCCCACGGTACCCCTTTTGATAAATCCTTTTTTCAAAATGGCTTCTGGGATATAGCCCGCTTTTTCGAGCACATTCATGGATTCTCCATTAAAGTCGTAGACACGGGCATAAATGCGTTCAATATCAAATTTTTCAAAAATATAGGCGGTATAGAGTTTTACAGCTTCTGTAGCGATGCCTTTTCCCCAAAAGGGTTCGCCTACCCAAAAGCCCAACTCCATGTTGGTGCGCAACTCGTCTTTTCCACGTTCAGCCCCGATAGCCCCTGCCAGCCTTCCTTCGAATTCAATGGCAAAATTTTGAGCTGGATTAAATTTTTGGTTATGCTCTATCCAGTGTCTGGCATCGTGGATGGTATAGGGATGGGGATAGCTATCCCGCAGGTTCATCGCAATTTTTGGATTGTTGGCAATGGGGTACAATTGATGAAAATGAGATTCATTCCAAGTGACTAAGTGAATCTCTCTTTCTCCTTCAATAAGCATAGGTAATCTGTTGTTTACTTCGTGAAATGGGTATGGGTTTCAATATACGTGCTTAATTTATTCTTACCAACCCAAAAGAGCTATTCGATCCCTCCCGCCTGCATTTTTTCTAGATTTTCAGCCATGCGTAGGGCAGAAATAAACTCTTCTATGTGCCCATCCATCACCTCGGGGAGATTATACACCGTTTTATTGATTCGGTGGTCGGTCACGCGGGACTGGGGATAGTTGTAGGTACGGATCTTATCGGATCGGTCCCCGCTTCCCACCATAGATTTGCGCTGCGCCCCCACGGCCTCGTTATGCTTGGCCAGCTCGATCTCGTATAGTCTAGAGCGCAGTACCTTCAGCGCCTTTTCGAAGTTTTTGATTTGAGATTTTTCATCCTGACAGGTCACCACCAACCCGCTGGGATTGTGCGTCAAGCGTACGGCCGAATAGGTGGTATTGACCGACTGTCCCCCAGGTCCTGAGGAGCAGTAGGTATCCTTCCGGATGTCATTCATATCGAGGTGCACCTCCACTTCATCCATCTCCGGAAGAACCGCCACGGAGGCGGCAGAGGTATGTACTCTACCTTGGGATTCCGTAGCAGGCACACGCTGTACCCGATGCACGCCGGATTCGTACTTGAGCATGCCGTAGACGTCGGCGCCCGAGACGGTGGCAATGATTTCTTTGTAACCTCCTGCAGAGCCGAAGGTTAAATCCAATACGGTCAACTTCCAGCCTTGCATCTCGCAGAAGCGCTCGTACATCCGGAATAGGTCCCCTGCAAAAATAGCTGCTTCGTCGCCCCCTGTCCCCCCTCTGATTTCCAAGATACAGTCTTTGGAGTCGTTGGGGTCCTTAGGCGTAAGCAGCTGCTTCAACTCCTCCTCTAGCTCCTCCTTTTTGACTTTCAATTCCTCCACTTCCTGCTTGGCCATATCCCGAAACTCAGGATCTTTTTCCTTATCTAAGAGTTCTTTGGAACTTTCCAAATTTTGAAGTACAAGGATGTAGGTATCGGCAATCCCAACTATTTTTTCTAGGTCTTTGTATTCCTTGGTCAATTTGGCATAGGCCCCCATGTCTGTCATGGAGTCTGGCAGCACGATGAGCTGACCTACTTCTTCAAATCTATCTTTTAGGCCTTGTAATTTATCGAGCATGGGAAAGGATTGGACATACAAAAGTAAGGCTATCCAAGGAGATGCGTACTATCCAAGAGAGAGATTTTCCCCCATTTTCCTCGGGTTATGCTTGTATTTTATAGCGCATAAACCTTTTATCCTCTGGGTTTTTTTCCCTCAGAATTAGTTCTTTGCCCACCTGGGCCAGGTACTGTTTATTCAGATCGTTGATAAGTCGAGCCCGCTTCATGCGCCCAGAATCAAAATTGACCTTATCATCTATCCCCAAAAGAGTATCTAAGGTTTCGGTAGTTAGGCATTGTCCTGCATAGGGAAGCAGGGTCTGCAAGGAAGTAAGTTCTACAGAGGACTCCGATTTTATTTTCTTCCTTTTTACAAAAATTTTTCTTCCCATTACTCCCATTACCCCCAAGCTTAGGAGAAAGAGGAGAAAATAAATGAGGTAATTGGATTTAAAAAATGAAGCTTCTTTGATTGTGATTAATCCCACCTCCTTGGACTTTGCGCGTATTTGATCCAAATCAAGGGTAATTACTTGTCCATTAGGGGCGGGATAGGTCAGTACATTTCCTACAATTTCTAGGTAGGGAGCGATTTCCATGTCAACATTTCGCGATGAAAAATAAAAAATTTGACCCGTTTCTTTATCAATCAAATTCCAACCTATATTCTCTAAATTATTCGTTGAGGCCCAAAAAGCATAATCCTTAGTTTGGATAAAATGTATAGGTGCCTTTTCTAGGAATTTCGCGAAATCTAGTCCCTCAAATTCAACCTCTATTTCCTTCCATTCTTTACTTTCCCAATCCAAAAAATATCCATTGGGATTTTTTTTATCTAATAGGTAACGGTTATTGGTAAATTCTCCAAATAATGCTGTTACCCCTGAAGAATTTTCGTACATGAAGAAGGTGAAATAATCCTTCGGTTGATTCTTAGTAATTACCAATTCCCATGATCCATTGAGTT
>Ga0194129_10006101_pt1 | contig 14942 bp, 10 predicted proteins | sample TA2KigCa35mmetaG_FD_150862 | JGI IMG/M metagenome (GOLD analysis project Ga0194129, IMG submission 150862) | Freshwater microbial communities from Lake Tanganyika, Tanzania - TA2015038 Kigoma Deep Cast 35m | ecosystem: Environmental > Aquatic > Freshwater > Lake | place: Tanzania: Lake... | reverse complement strand
TACAGCTCAGGCCGTTGCCGGTCGGCGCTGCTGCATGGCGTAGACCGCTGCACCGCCGGCCACTAACACCATGCCACCACTGATGGCCAGGAACACCAGGGTCTGCAGCAGCAGCACGGTGTCGATGGAGGGGATGTCGAGCCCTTCGTTGAACAGGTCGACGGCAAAGAGAATCTGCAGCTCACCGGCCTGGAGGCGCTGGAGGGCGGCCTGGCGATCGGGGGCGGATGGCCATCCCTGAGACCTGTTACGCCGGTGGCACTTGATACCTGACAGCAGTACATCTGAACTCTATGATTCAGGTAGCACCGCATCTAGTGTTTGGGGGCCTTGAGGGATCCATGCCCACACCACTGACATGGGTCACGACGCCGGCAATCGGCCAAGGGCGCTCCAGCGGTGGCAGCGCAGCAGCTGAGCTGTTTGAAGGTGGTGGCAGCCAGCGCCGTCGCTCTCTTCTGGAGACCCTGGTTCGCGAGATCTGCCAGAACAGCACCGATCAGCGCCTCAGTCGAACGGCTGCCGAGGTCTGTTTTGATCTGATCCTTCTGCGAGGCGAGGAGCGCGAAGCCTTTCTCGCCGCCATGAACTGGCAGGCGCTGCGCCCCCATCTCGCTGCTGTGAAGGGAGCCGGCGGAGCTGCGTTGACGCTCCGGGCCGGCATTGAAGCCATGGAAGCTGAGACCTTGGTCTGCCTTCGGATCAGCGACAGCGGTACGGCAGGGCTGACAGGAGACGACTGGGAGGAGGAAGGCAACTTCCGGCGGCTCTGCATCCAGAACTTCTCGACAGGAGAGGAGACAGGGCGTGGCGGCAGCTTTGGCCTGGGCAAGGCCGTGAGCTGGATGCACTCCCGTCTGCTCACGGTGCTGTTTTCCTCCTCCGTGGAGGGTATGGAAGGCAAAGGGCTGAGAGTTTTCGGACGCAGCGAGCTTCCCGCTCACGACCTTGATGGCGAGGCCTTTCTGGATGGGGCCTACCTCGGTGTGGCTGCGGAGCGCGACGGCATCCCTGTTGCCCTCTCAGACTGGCGTGAGTCAGAGGATGCCAGCCAGCTGCAGCTTGATCGTGCCGGCACTAACGGTTCAGGTACTTCATTGCTGATCCCGGCATTCCACGAGCCCGATCGTGATGATGTGGGCAGTCTCGGCATCCGAGAGCCTGAAGAGCTCTGCCGGGATCTGACCGAAGCAGCAGCGAAGTGGTTCTGGCCCGCCATCAGCTGGGGTCGACTGAAGGTGCGCTCCCGCGTCCTAGTCGCCGGCGAATCCCGGGCCAGTTTTGAAAGCCGGGCTGAGGTGAGCGGGGTATGGGCACCTTTCCTGGCAGCATCACGGGCGGAACCCGGTGGAGACGCTGCACTGCTTCCCGGTGATTCGGCGGCTATCGATATCACCGGATTTCCGCTTCCGAGGCGCATTCAGCCCGAACACCGACCGGAACTCCTGCATCCTGCTCTCAACACCCTCATCAGGGTCGGGGTGACGCGTGTCTCCCCGAACGAGGCCTGCCTCCCATGCCGCTCCACCATCGCCATGATCCGTGGTGCCGGGATGGTGGTGGACTATGCAGAAGGTCTCAGGCTTCAGGACGGTGGCAGTTACTGCGCTGTTGCACTCGTCGGATCTGCTCTTCTCCACACTCCATCATCCGAGGCTCTGGAGAAAACCAGAGAATTTGCTGGAGATGCCGAGGAGTATTTCCGCGCCGCTGAGCCCGTCACGCATGATGACTGGCTTCCCACCACCCGCCGATTGCGCGAGAGCTATGACTGGAGAGGGTCCGCTGGACGCCTCAGAGTGCTGCGGGCTGAGATCCGGCAGCTGCTTCAGTTGCGTCTGCTCAGCAACGATGAGCCGGCACCGGATGCAGGGCCCGAACTGCTGATGAGGATGCTCACACTGGGCGATGGGTCCATACCCGCAGCGGCTGCGGTCAGAGGCGAAAAGCCCCGTCTTGAGGTGCATGTGGATCGAGAGGGGTCGTGGTTCGATACTGATCGGGGCGGATGGGCGCTGCAGGGCGAGTTGATTCGGCATGGTCGCAGTGACTGCCCTGCGACGGTGGGCCTCAGCTTCCGCAGCATCGCGGATTCCGGCCAGGGCGAGGCATGGCGAATCTCGGGTCTTGAAATTCACGGTTCCCAGAAGAACCTCTCCACTGACGAGACAGATGGCCGCCGGCTGGTCTTTTCAGCTGAAGGCAGTTTCACCTCTGTTCCATTCCGCTGTCTGGTGAAACCTCCTGCAGGTGTAGACCCAGCATTAACCGGCTTCAGGCAGGGGGGCTGAATCAATGGAATTCCTTCCCTGGCGCACAGTGGATCTCGATGGAGCCTTCCGTGTAACGGCCCCGGAAAGCATCTCTGAAGAAGTGATCCAGGAGGTGAGCAATGCCGTCACCTTCCGCTTCCGTGGTGATCTCAATGATGTGCGCCTCGAAATCCTGCTCACGCCTCCCTGGGGCTGGGAGGAATGCTTGCTGCCCCATGAGCAGGATGATCCACCGGCACAGTTTCTCTGCAGGCTGATCAGCCGCTCCACAGGGCGTCGCATCGTGATTCCGTTGGAGCCGGACGGACTTGGTCTCTGGTTTGCCGAGACCGCCTACACAGCTCTGCTTGATGGCGAAGAGATCCGGGCCGAAGCACTGCTTGTGCGGACACGCAAGACTGAGGCTCCCATGGATGGCTTCGGGTGCAGGCGCGGACAGATTCTTGGTCGCAGCCGAATTCATACCGTTCGCTTCAGCAGTCAATCCCGTTATGCGGAGCCGCTGGTCAATCTGCGATGGGAATCGTGTCCATGCGGCAGCAGTCAGCAGCTGTTCAGGATCCTTCCCGGTGACCCACCCACGATCGAGCTCAATGCTGATGTCAGCGCTCCCCTACGGCGGCTGCTGATGAACCGCTCACGACGACGGAATGGTGGAGCCCTGCTGCGTGATGCACTCTTCAGCTCCATCTGCGCCACTGTCTGGCCTGTGCTGGTATCCACGGCACTCCATGAGCTGGAGTCGATCGCCACCGCTGACCCATCTGCTTCCCCGGAAGAGACCATCGAGCAGCTGGGTGGCTGGCAGCGTCGACTGCTGGCGCTGTTTGCAGCTGGCCTTGCAGGTGTTGATCTGGATGCTCATGCAGCTCTACCGCAGCTGACCGTTGAGCTGAAGCGACCTGGTGGTTTCACCACACTCATGCTGCGTTTGCCCGTGTTAATCCAGCAGGAGACACGTCTTGTGAAGCTGGCCGAGGCGTTGGCAGATGGGGCTCATCTTCCACAGGAAGGTGAACTATCCGGCTCAGCCCGTGACCTTGCCACTGAAGTTGAGGTGGACGTGGCATGAGCAGGTTTCTTCAGAGGCTGCAGTGCCCCATCAGCGAACCAGCCCTAGTGGATGCTCTACGCAAAGCGGACGAGCTGCCCGTAAACAAACTTTCGATGACGATAGATCTGAGTGAACTGGATCAGACGATCCGATCCGCGATTGATGCAGGTATACGCGAGTCTGCCCTCGACACTCTCCTCGTCGAGCCCCTGCACCGCACACTGATGGGAATGGATGAAGCCCTGAAAACGGACATGCGGATCTGGCACTGGCTCACGGTGGTGCGCTATCCCGATCTCGTCTGGCTGCGGTGGAGGGGATCAGTGCCTGCTGATCCAGAGGAAGGCTTCATGATCGGGAACGGCCACAGACCTGTTCCGGCAGTCCGTTTTCTGGGCACAGCATCGATCAACGGGCATGGGCGAAACACCTTTGCTCGGCTTTTCTTTGCTGCAGAGCGTTTGGTCGGCAAGGAGGGTAAGGATTACAACCTTGTGCGGCGGCTGTTCAAGAGCCAAGAGCTCCATCTAGGACTCAGCGACCGCGAATACGGGCTTCTCCCTCATGTGAACCGCGTCCTCACACGCCGGCTTGCCGATCTGCCCGATCAGCAGGTGCGAGCCGGTGTGAGGTACCTCAATGCAATAGGCGGGTCGATCTGTCTCGATCTGCTGGACGAAGACGAGATCGAGCGACTGGCCATCCCCGATCCGCTGCAGGTTTCCGGCAAAGCGTGATGGAGACAAGAACCTCTGCCCAGACTGATCCTCATCGGCTGAAGGCGCTGAAGGGGCCGGAGCAGAAGCTTGAGGCGCATCCAAAGGCCTGTGGGCTTGATGATCTACCAGCGTATGTCCGGCAACTTGAGGGGAAAAGCCCCTTGGCAGTGGATCTCTTCTGCGGGGCAGGTGGGCTGAGTCTGGGCCTGCATCGAGCCGGCTTCGAAGTGATCCTGGGTGCGGACATCAGGCCGGATTCGATCGCCACGCACGGCCACCACTTCGGGGGATGCTCCCACAGAGGTGATCTGAGTGATCCTGAGGAACTGCAGAAGATCATTCTTCAGCTCAACCGCTGTGGGGATATTGCGTTGGTGGCCGGGGGGCCTCCCTGCCAGCCCTTTTCAAGAAACATCCGCTGGCGCAAACATGACGAGGATGTTGCAGGGCAGCACTGGGAGCTCAACAGCAGTCGACGCGAGCTCTGGGAATCCTTTATGACGGTTGTGGAGGATGTGCGTCCTAGGGCTTTCTTGATGGAGAATGTTCCCGATATTGCCCTCACGGGTGATCAGGAGATCTTCAGAAATGTGGTGAGCCGTGCCGAAGCTGCTGATTATCGCCTTCATGCACAGATTGTGTACGCTTGGCAGTACGGGGTGCCGCAGTTGCGCCCCCGTCTTTTCATCGCTGGAACCCGTATTGGTTACAGCTCACCACTCCAATGGCCAGAACCAGAGTACCCAGATCAAGAGAATGCGCCCTGCCTGATGGATGCCATCAGTGATCTACCTCCCCTAGAAGGTGACTGGTGGGAGGATTGGCAGGCACGCGAAGCCTACAAAGGCCCAGCCACCACTTATCAGCAGTTGATGAGGGATTGGTTGCCTGTCAATAGTGTCGAGCTGCCCGACCACATCACTAGAAAGGTACGCGGAGACGACAGAAACACCTTTCAGCTGATGCGATCAACTGGAAAGAAATATCATGAACTGGAGGATGAGCAGCGACGCTATCAAGTCACCAGTCGGGCCCAGCGTGAAGGGCGGATTCAGAAGGAGAGCGGCAAGGAGCACAGTTTCGGAAACAAGTACAACATCCTCAGGCCCGATGAGCCGTGCATCACTATCACGGCCCACATGTCGAAGGATGGTTACTGGTACATCCATCCCTCCCAAGATCGGACACTCTCCATCCGCGAGGCTGCGAGAGTTCAGTCGTTCCCGGATGGGTTCCGGTTTCACGGAACGCCGTCCAACCGGTTCCACCAAGTAGGCGAGGCTGTTGCCCCACTTGTGGGGTATGCCCTAGGCACAGCGCTATTCAGTGCTGTGGAGGAGACGCAAGCCTGCAGTGACTGGCATCAGCCTGAGGAGACTCGCACTGCTTTGCTCAACTGGTACAGCACGGAAGTAGGGGGATCCCAGCTTCCTTGGGTGAACCAAAAGGAGAATGGCGAGGAGATCCCAGAGACTCTTCGCGCTTGGCGCGTGTTTCTTGGGGAGCTAATTGTGGCATCCATGAAGCCGTCTCAACAGCAGCAGTTTTGGAAACCGCTCTTTAGTCGTTGGCCTGACCACGAAGCATTCTTGGAGGATCCTGAACCAAGCAGACGACGGACATTCCGCAGCCTTCAGCTAGAGAAGATCGAGGGGCTTCTTCACCAAGTGGCAATCGAATTGCGCGAACAGCTTCCATGGAGTGAATGGGTGCGACGCGATCTTGAAGGGCTAGGGCGTGACCGAATTCGCCAGTGCCTCGCAATGGTTGGAATCACAGCAGATCGTTCATGCAGCGTCGGCCTTGGCCGAATGGTTGGAAGGGTAATGGGCGATGAACAGCTTGCAGTCAGCGGGTCTAGGCAACTGAGGGAGCTACATCTCGGCTTGATGTTAGGGGGAGACCATGATGGGAGAGTGTATCGAGCTGCCGTTGCAGTTGCGGAGCGGTGGTGCGGGCCAAACCCGCTATGCGATGGGGATCAAGGGCTGAGAGATCAATCGTGTCCGCTATGCACCTCCAGTATTTGTACATTCAGCCGTAGCGCTGCCCGATGAAACTGGTTCTTGATTTTGCCTGATCCAGACCATTATGGAAAGTTAAACGGTAGGTAAAAGCTTGTCAATATGCTTATGCTTGGCGTGTGGCGAGGTCTTGGGGCCTTTCCTGCGTTCTTGGTGGCACTTAGGTAAAGCCTAATGGCAAGATTTCACCATCTTCCACCCAGTGCCTCGAGCCTTACTGCGTCGCTACGCGACCTTGGCTATTCGCTTGAAACAGCTGTTGCTGATTTGATCGACAACAGCATTTCCGCTGAATCAACAGATATTAAGATATTTTGTGATATAAGCCGAAGTGCGCCCGTGCTCGTTATCTCCGACAACGGTCACGGAATGGCCGAAGACGAAATTATTCTAGCGATGAGGCACGGCGCCGCAGACCCACGCAAAAAACGTGGTCCTAACGATCTTGGCCGCTTTGGCCTAGGTCTCAAGACCGCGTCTTTTTCGCAGTGTCGCATGCTGACAGTGGTTAGTGCCGTCAGCGGCAGGCTCAGCGCCGCTGAATGGAGCCTTACCAAGATCGAAGAAGAAGATGACTGGCTTTTATCTGTTCTCGAGCCTAACGAGATTGATAAACTACCTTTTATCGAGATCCTCGGAGACACCGGAACGCTAGTTATTTGGAGGGATCTTGATCGGCTATTTGAGGATGAGGTAGGCCATAAACGCGATGAAATTGTGAGTGAGAAGCTCGCTGTGGTTGACAAGCATTTGGCGCTCGTCTTCCACCGCTTCCTCGCCGGTGAAGTGAAAGGGCGGAGGAGGCTGTCTATCCACATCAACGGTCACCCCGTCACTTCATTTGATCCCTTTTGCCGAACAAACGACGCGACACAAATGCTTCGCGAAGAGAAGATTTGGATAGGCGACGCGCAGGTAGTGATGCAGCCGTATATTCTGCCACACCACAGCAGGCTCTCAGCATCCGAATGGGACTTTTACCAAGACCGCAGCGACTTCATTTCCAACCAAGGCGCCTACGTATATCGCAATGGCCGCTTGATGGCTTGGGGCGATTGGTTCCGGCTGGTGCCCAAGGGCGAGTCGACCAAGTTGGCCCGAGTCCAAATCGATTTTCCGAACAGTCTCGATGAAGCTTGGACTATCGATATTAAGAAATCGCGCGCTCGGCCGCCGCACATCGTTCGCGAGCAACTGCGGCGGATTATCAGTCAGATTACGGCCCGCAGCGTCACCGTCCATCGCGGTCGCGGCCAGAAACTGTTTCAGGAAACCCAAGCGCCTATCTGGGAACGCTTTGCCGATCATTGCGGCATCAGGTTTGCGATCAATGCGGAACATCCGCTTGTCGCTTCACTCAGCGCAAGGCTGACTTCTGCGGATGTCGCCTCGCTACAGGTGCTGCTCGATTCCATTGCCGCAGCCCTCCCGGTTGAGATGATCTATTCCGACTATTCAACAAATCCACGCGTGGTTAGCCAGACGGCAGCAGATAGAGACCAAGCGCTGGATCGACTGAAATGCCTCAAACAGGTGCTCTACGGAGACGGCCCAGGCGATTCGCAGGCATTCCTGCAGGTCGTTCGGTCCACACGCCTGTTCGAAACGCAGATCCAGATGGCTGAAGAATTCATCGCAGAGGCATTCCTATGACCGCCATGATCATCTCCGAGGAACGCAATATTGCCAACGCGCTGATCTCTGGCCTCGCCAATTTGGCAGAGACGCCTACTCGCGAGCAGGTGGAGAAAATGGCTACTCAAATCGCCGCCATCTTCGGCTATACAGGTGAACTTCGCAACATCATCACCGAGGCCATGATCTCGATAGACACGCGCATGGGAGCCGGTGTCTCGCTGGTCGATGTTGCCGCAAATCATGATGATCAGTGGGTCCGCTATCGCGACGACATCATTTGGACATACAGCAGCGCTTACGAGAGCTTTTTGCTGAAGGACAGCTGGCCGCCTCAAATGGTGCAGTCGCTGAGTGATGTGACCAGCCGCATCCTTGGCCATCTCCAAGACCCCCAAAGCGAAGGAACCATATGGAACCGCCGCGGCCTAGTTATCGGCCATGTCCAGTCCGGCAAGACAGCTAACTATACGGGCTTGATAGCCCGCGCCGCTGATGCTGGTTACAAGTTCATTGTCGTCATCGCAGGCATCCATAACAACCTGCGAAAACAGACCCAGGAACGCATTGACGCAGCCTTCATCGGGCGTTCTAGTGATCCTGAGAATCGCTGCTCTATAGGAGTAGGCCTCGATCCGGATTATCCACACCCAGCAACCCTCACAAATATAAACGAGGACTTCAATAAAAATACAGCAGCTAAGAGCGGCTGGAAAATCAACGATTTTTCAAAGCCGATAATCCTGATTATTAAGAAGAATGTTGCGACCCTAGGGGCCCTTCATAATTGGCTGAAGGCGCTGAATGCTGAGGGTGACGGTCGAATTTCTGATGTACCGATGCTCCTAATCGATGATGAAGCAGACAACGCCTCTATAAATACCAATAAGCCGGAGCTCAATCCAACTCAAACAAACGCTATGATTCGGCGAATTTTGGGGCTATTCGCGAAATCATGCTACGTAGGCTATACGGCAACGCCGTTTGCCAACATCTTCATCAATCCGGATGCCTATGACGACGAAGTGCGCGAAGAACTGTTTCCTCGTGATTTCATCTATTGCCTCGATTCGCCGACTACCTATTTTGGTGCGGAGAAGGTGTTTCTCAATGATGAGATCAGCCAGTCGATCGTTAAGCCGATTGACGACTCCGAGGATTTAATTCCCTACAGTCATAAGCGCGACGACCCCGTCCATGAGCTGCCCCCAAGCCTCTACCGCGCCCTTGATGAGTTCATTGTCGCGCGTGCCATCCGCAACTTGCGCGGGCAAGCTGTCAAGCATTGCTCGATGATGGTTAACGTCTCGCGCTTCGTGCCTGTGCAGAAAGCCGTGCGCGATTTTCTCAGTTTGCGTGTGAAGAAGATCAGGGATGCGGTGCGTACTAATTATCTAATGCCGGAATCCGTATCTTCGGCCAACATCTATATGTTGGGTCTGTGCCAGGCATTCGAATCTGAATTTATCGACGCGGGCTTTACTTGGCTTGAAGTCAAAACTGCGATTAATAGCGTATTCGACCATCTCCACCTCTTCGTCATCAACAGTAAGAGCGACGAGGTGCTTGACTACAAGCGATATGAGAAGGAGGGCGTTGGCCTCACGGCTATCGCGGTCGGTGGTTTAAGCCTCTCTCGCGGCTTGACCATCGAGGGCCTCACCATAAGTTATATGTATCGCAACACGAAGATGTATGACACACTCATGCAGATGGGTCGCTGGTTCGGCTATCGCCCAGGGTTCGAGGATATCTGCCGCGTCCATCTCTCTCGTGATTCCATTAACTGGTACTCCCATATCGCGGAAGCGGCCGAAGAACTCACCCAGCAGGTGAAGCAGATGCGTCGCGACGGGCTCAGCCCGAAGGATTTTGGTCTTTATGTCCGTTCGCACCCAGATAGCCTGCTGGTCACCGCTGCCAACAAGATGCGTTCCGGTCAAAAGATTACGGTTGAGCAGAGTTTTAGTGGTCGGTTGCGGGAGAGCTACATTGTTTCGATAGATCCGGAGGTGAACGGCCGCAATTTTGACCTCATTGCCGAGCACTGGCGCGGGGGGTTTGGCGGAGGGGTTGAGGAGACCACTGTGAAGGGCTTGATCTTCCGCGACGTACCGATTGAAGTTGTTCAGGCCTTCCTCACCCGTTTTGAGACGCACTCGACGTTTGCGGGTATCAAGTCGGACGTGGTCAACTATCTCGAGAGGATTGCGGAAAAGAGACCCTTAGCCGACGTCTTGCTGATCTCCCCTATCGACGGTTCTGGCGGCGGTCCTTTCACTCTTAGAAACCAAGTCCGCGCCGTCGGCAAGGGTCAGCCTACAGAAACCGCTTGGCATTTGAACAGTGATCGTGTTGCATCACGAGGAGACGAAAAACTTGGCCTCGACAGTGATCAGCGCAAAGAGGCTGAAATGCTGGCTCGCGGTGAAGCCGGAACTGGAGCTGTATCTGACACGCACTATCGGATGGTCCGCAAAAGGCCCCTCCTTATGTTACATAGCCTTGAACCTAGGGACCAAGCAGTCGTGGGGCCGATCGCCGCCTTCGGCGTGAGCTTCCCTTATGGCGACTATTCGACCACCATCAACGTTGTCGTGAACCAAGTCTGGCTTCAGCAGATGCAGGGCTATGGCGACGACCCCGACGAGGAGGAGGACTTCGATGGCTGATTCCTCACCGTGGGATGGCATCGCGGTCCCAGGCACGGACTTCAACGTCCGTCAGGTTCCCAGCGAAACCGCCGTGCCGTGCTTCTGGGGACGAGACACGACCGGCGCCTGCCTGTTCATTGCGGAGCTTCAGGGCAAGCACACCGACCAGTTCCAGAAGAACGTAGTCACTGTGCATGGCATCGACGTCGATCTTCGCGGAGGCGATACGGGACAGCAGCGCCTTGTCCTTACCCTCGAAGACCAGGTCAATCGCGATCTTTTCGAGGGCCTATGCCGCACACTTGCAACTGCGCTAGAGGGCGCAACCGATTCTTCTAGCGCGCTCGCCCTTGCCCTTGCGCACGTCAAGCGGTGGAAGACCTTCATGTCCGGTAGGAGTCAACGCCTGTCGCCAGATGACGTTCGCGGGCTTTTTGCGGAACTTACTTTCCTTATGGAATTGATAGACCGTCAGTCGTCGTCAGCTTTCGCCGTAGATGCCTGGCTAGGCCCAGAAAGATCTCATCATGATTTTATCTTTGGCAATCTGGCAGTAGAGGTAAAATCGTTATTTGGCACAGAACGCAGTACTGTTCGTATATCCTCTGAGGATCAATTAGAGTCTCTTAATGACAAGCTATTTTTACGTATATATCGGTTGAGTAGCCTGCCTGAAGCGAATAGCTCCCAGTCTCTTAACGAGATAGTTACTGCTGTGCAGTCTCGCCTTTGCGAGGCCGAGGCTGTTGAGAACTTTGATCGCAAGTTGGTATCGCATGGTTATGCCCCGATACCCTTCTACGATAAACCGCGTTTTGTCGTTAGTAATGTGCATACCTATCACGTCGTGCAAGGGTTCCCGCGGCTGATTCGGTCTCAGCTTCCAATAGGTATTGATCGAGTTGCATACGATATTCGTCTAGAAGCCATTACTCCATATGCATGTGACAGCGGGGAGTTTATTTCTCAAATCTAATGGAACAGACCGTAGAAGAATTCTTTCACGATTTTCGCCAAGAGACGCTTGCCGATGCAGAAGCTAATAGTACTTATCAGCTGGAAGCTTTTATGGAAGTAGTGTCTTCTGAGTTAATTGAGACTGGTTTCACTGACGGCTTCGAGCACTGCCACTTCCGAGCATTGCGTGGGATGCGCGTTGATGGCTACTGGTTTAACGATGAAGGTGCCATTGACATCTTCATTGCCGACTTTGATTGTCGACCAGCTCTCGAGACACTCACTCGTACTGAGGTTGATGCCACCTTTAAGCGCGCTATTAACTTTTTTGATGCAAGTTTCAGGGGATCGCTCGAGCCTGATATCACAACGCCTGAGTATGGTCTAATCAGAAGTATTCTTGATCGTAAGTCTCTATTGCTGCAGGTCAATTTCTTTTTAGTGTCCGAAAGAATCTTGAGTGATCGCTTTCAAGGTTATCCCGATGGCATTGTTTGTGGCATACCAGCTACTTACCACATTTGGGATATGGCGCGTTTTCAGCGCCAAAGGAGTTCGCGTGGGCATAAGGAGCCTCTTGACATCGATTTTGTTGAGCTTTCTGGCAATGGAATTCCCTGTCTGCCTGCCAATTTAGGTTCTGACTCTTATCAGTCATATTTAATAGTAATGCCTGCAACCGTTCTTGCAGCTCTCTACGAGCGATATGGTGCACGTCTTCTAGAACAGAATGTACGAACTTTCCTTCAAGCTCGTGCGCAAGTTAACAAGGGTATCCGTGAGACCATCATCAAGGAGCCCCAAATGTTCTTTGCCTTCAACAACGGCATTACAGCAACTGCTCAAGAGGTTTTAATCCGAACCATAAATGGAGTTCTTTATATTGTGCGCATGATAGATCTTCAAATTGTAAACGGTGGTCAAACAACCGCCTCCTTATTCCACACGAAGAGACGTGACAAGGCCGACCTCTCCGAAATCTTTGTGCAAATGAAGCTCTCAGTTGTTGATAGCGAGCAAAGTGAAAAGATTGTACCACGCATCTCGGAATTTGCTAATACCCAAAACCGAGTAACTGCTGCCGACTTTTTCTCTAATCATCCGTATCATGTGCGAATGGCTGACTTTTCACGTCGTATGTGGGCTCCAGCTCAAAAGGGCGCTCAGCGTGAGACCAAATGGTTCTATGAGCGAGTGCGTGGACAATACATAGACGCTCAGTCGAAGCTTACGCGCGGAGAGCAGAAGAGATTTCTCGCTGAGAATCCTAAGTCTCAAATGTTTACCAAGACTGACCTTGCCAAGTTCGAAAATGTCTTTGACGATCATCCGCGTTGGGTGAATCTTGGTAGCCAGAGAAACTTTGCTAGATATGCGCTTCGAATTGGTAAGGAGTGGGAGAAATCTTCCACTGTCTTTAACGAGCAATATTTTAGACGTATCGTCGCCCGTGCAATTATATTTCGCTATACTGAACAACTTGTTAAGCGACAGTCTTGGTTTTTAGGTGGATATAGGGCTAACATCGTGACGTACGCTATTGCTGCGATTGGCGAAGTGTCCAGGCGTTGCGGCGGCGAATTGCATTGGCAGCGAATTTGGCAGTCTCAAGAGGTGTTTCCTTCATTGGACGCGAGCTTTGTTTTGGCGACAAAATTTGTCAACGATTATATAATGACCCCACCGTCTGGCATCTCTAATATTTCTGAATGGAGCAAGAAAGAGTCATGCTGGGATAAAATCTGTGACGGGTTAGATCAACTGACCGATTCTTTGCCGCACCAGTTCGTTGACGATCTTGTCTCGTTCAGTGATGCAATGGTAGAGCAGAAGAAGGGGAGAAAATTGCAAGTTGAGGATGATAAAATTCAGTCTCAAGCATATGTTTGCAAGATTCCCGCTTCGACATGGCGATTGGTCCTCGAGGAAGGTCAACTTCGCAAGCTATTCGGCCCAAAGGAGGTTGGTTGTCTTCAAGTTGCGCAGCAACTTCCGAATCGAGTTCCGACTCCTAAACAGTGCTTGGTAATCATTGCGGCTCTTGAGAGGTTGAAATCAGATGGTTTTACCCTTCCAAACTAATTCTTTTTGAGTGAGCGTTTAATGTACGATTCTCGCCCTAGAAAACTTATGCCTGTCCCCCTTCCTCTGATTGCGCAGGCATCATCGAGTCAATTGCTGCGACATTGATGGAGCGGAACACACCCAGCACCCTGTACTTTATCACCGAACAGGATCCGTTCGGCGATCCCAGCGGCAGCTATGTGAAGATCGGTCTAGTCAGAGAGAACGACACCGGCCGCTCCAGCCTCGATCGTCTGGATGAGCACCAGACCGGGAATCCCAGGATTCTCGTGGTGGCCGCATCGCTCACCACCACGGCACCGATCTCCAAGCTTGAAGCATCGGTGCACCAGCAACTGGCCCGCCACCGCGTGCGTGGCGAGTGGTTCCGCGCCGGAGGCAAGGGCATCGGCCCCTTTGTGACCGTAGCCGAAGAGATCCGCCGCGAGCTGGAACATCTCCACACCCATATGCCCGTGCTGGAAACTCTTGCCAATACCGTGGACACCGGAGAGGAACTCCTACCGGACTGCGAGGCGAAGGACATGCACCACGAGATGGTTGGGGTGGTGCGTGCCATCAAGGAACGCCAACAGCAACTCGATCGCGTGGCTCTGCAGCTTCAGTCGCTTGGGGGTACAGAAAAGTCAGACATTGAGGGCATCTGCGGCCACCATCTCACGAAGGCTGGCCGCCGTTTCGATTCCCGTGGATTCGCCCGGGCCCGCCCCGATCTGCTCGCAGAACTGGGATCAAGCCGGATCCAGTCGCGATTCAGCCTCCGCCAGGCGCCGAAGCTGGCACCGTCTGAAGACATGGGCCCACTCAAGGAGCTCTGCGCAGCGCAGACCATCGCCGGATCGGAACCGCTGAAACTTGCTCGCTCCTCCCGAGCCGAGGCCCTCCACGCCGACTGGATCGAGCTGCACAGCGGCCTGCAGCCTTTGAAGCAGAAGATGGAACTGTTGGAGGTTCGGATGAAGCTGCTCTGCGGACCCGCCGCTGCCTTCAAAGGCATCTGCAGCTGGAAACGCACCATCATCCGCACCATCTCCCAGAAGGAGCTGCTCCCTAACCACAAAGAGCTGGTGAACAGATTCATGGTGACAACCGCCCCTCGATGGAGCTTCGAGGTGAACCCATGGCGGCCCTATCGGTTCTGACCAGCATCACGTACACAAGAGCGATGACCCTCACCGTGATCCAGTGGCACCTGGCACTTTGTTCCTTGTAGCTGAGGATATGCAGGCTGTAGTCAGTAGGCCTGATGGGCTGGGACCACAACCCGCACCCCACCCGTCATCACCGGGTAGGCATCGGCGATGCACAGCGCCAGTTCGTTCTCCAGCAGCACCCGGCCGCTGCCCTCCAGCGCGCAGAACAGACAGCCCGCCTCGCGCCGGGCGTAGCTGGCCTGCAGGCCGCGGGAGTCGGTGCAGTCGGTGTCGCGCTTGCCGGCACCAGGCACATGCCATGAACACCCTCGCCCTCATCCGCGCGCAGATCCTGAAGGCCCAGCGCCTCCATCAGGCCCAACTCGCCAGCGTGAGCAAGAGCTGGGC
>Ga0194129_10006096_pt1 | contig 14956 bp, 15 predicted proteins | sample TA2KigCa35mmetaG_FD_150862 | JGI IMG/M metagenome (GOLD analysis project Ga0194129, IMG submission 150862) | Freshwater microbial communities from Lake Tanganyika, Tanzania - TA2015038 Kigoma Deep Cast 35m | ecosystem: Environmental > Aquatic > Freshwater > Lake | place: Tanzania: Lake... | reverse complement strand
GACGCGTCCGTCCTTGAGGGCCGTGGGCTGCGGGCTGCTTGGCTCGGCGGTGACGGTCATGGCGGGACTCCTACGAGGTGGGTCGGACGAAGGTCAGGCGGCGTACTGGGGCGGTTCGGACGACGTGTGCATGGAGTCGCCCGAGCGGAGGGCCTCGGCCCCGCCGACGACCTCCATGATCTCGGTGGTGATGGCGTCCTGGCGGGCGCGGTTCATCACCCGGGTCAGGTTGGTGATCAGGTCCTCGGCGTTGTCGGTGGCCGCCTTCATGGCCCGCTGCCGGGCGGCGTGCTCCGAGGCCGCCGCGTTGAGCAGGGCGGCGTAGACCCGGGCCTCGGCGTACCGCGGCAGGAGCTGCTCGAGGATCGCGGCCGGGCTCGGCTCGAACTCGTAGTCGGGGGCGACGGCATCGGCAGCCCGGTCGGGGCGCTCGAACGTCTCGGGGTCGAGCGGGATGAGCGGCCGCACCACGACCTCCTGCGATCCCGCCGAGACGAAGCGCGTATACACGAGCTGCACGAGGTCGACGTCGCCGGCGAGGAAGGCGGCCTCGGCCGCCGCGGCCACGGCGCGGGCGTCCTCGTAGGAGGGCTGGTCGGAGAAGCCCGTGTGCACCGAGTCGATGCGGAAGTTCCGGTAGCGGAAGTAGCTCTCAACCTTCCGGCCCACCACGTGGAGCTGGTAGTCGCGCCCGGAGGTGGCGTGCTCGCGCATCGAGCCCTCGGCGGCCCGGATGACCGACGAGTTGTAGCCGCCGCACAGACCACGGTCGGCGGCGATCACGATGTGGGCGACGCTGCGGATCTCGGGGCGGGGCACCAGGAACGGGCTGGCCGACGCCGTCCCCCCGGCGGCGGCGAGGTCACGGACCACCTGGGTGATCTGGTCGGCGTAGGGCGCCGCCGCCTGCACCCGGGCCTGGGCGCGCACAATCCGGCTCCCGGCGATGAGTTCCATCGCCCGGGTGATCTTCCTCGTCGAGTTGATGCTCCGGATCCGCCGGCGGAGGATCCGTTCCTGACCGGAGGCCATGGGTCCCTTATTCGGTCTCGAGGGTCTCGGGGCTCGCGGGGGCGCCCGGAGCCTCGGCGTCGGTGGCGGTGGGGTCGCCCGGAGCGCCCGCGCCGCCGTGGGTCTCCACGAAGGTGCGCTTGAAGTCGGCGACCGCGGCCTCGAGGGCGCCGCCCCCGGGCATGGCGCCGGTGTCGCGGATCTCGGCGAGCAGTCCGCTGTGGCGACCCCGGATCCACTCGAGCAGCTCGGCCTCGAACCGCCGTACCTGGTTGGTGGGGATGTCGTCGAGCACGCCCGAGGTGCCGGCGTAGATCGACACGACCTGCTCCTCGACCGGCATCGGCGAGTTCAACGGCTGCTTGAGCAGCTCCACCAGGCGCTCGCCCCGGTCGAGCTGGGCGCGCGACACGGCGTCGAGCTCGGAGCCGAAGGTCGCGAACGCCTCGAGCTCCCGGAACTGCGCAAGGTCGAGCTTGAGCGTTCCCGACACGTTCTTCATCGCCTTGATCTGGGCGGCGCCACCGACCCGGGACACCGAGATGCCCACGTCGACGGCGGGGCGGACCCCCGACTTGAACAGGTCGTCCTGGAGGTAGATCTGCCCGTCGGTGATCGAGATCACGTTGGTCGGGATGTAGGCCGACACGTCGCCAGCCTTGGTCTCGATGATCGGGAGCGCCGTGAGCGATCCCGCACCGAGGGCGTCGCTCAGCTTGGCGGCCCGCTCGAGCAGGCGGCTGTGGAGGTAGAAGACGTCGCCCGGGTAGGCCTCGCGTCCGGGCGGGCGGCGCAGCAGCAGCGCCAGCTGGCGGTAGCCCTCGGCCTGCTTGGAGAGGTCGTCGTACACCACGAGGGCGTGCTCGCCGTTGTCCATCCAGTGCTGCCCGATGGCGCAGCCGGCGTAGGGGGCGAGGTACTTGAACACCGCCTCGTCGGCGGCGGGGGCGTTGACGACCACGGTGTACTCCATGGCCCCGTACTCCTCGAGGGTGGCCACGGTCTGGGCCACCGACGAGCCCTTCTGACCGATCGCCACGTAGATGCACTTCACGCCCAACCCACGCTGGTTGAGGATGGTGTCGATGGCGATGGTCGTCTTGCCGGTCTTGCGGTCGCCGATGATCAGCTCACGCTGCCCCCGACCGATCGGGGTCATGGCGTCGATGGCCTTGATCCCGGTCTGGAGCGGCTCGTGCACCGGCTTGCGGCCGACGATGCCGGGCGCCTGGACCTCGAGCCGGCGCAGGGTCGTGCTGGCGATCGGGCCCTTGCCGTCGATGGCCTGCCCGAGCGAGTTCACCACCCGTCCGATCAGCGCGTCGCCGACCGGGATCGAGAGGATCCGACCGGTCGCCTTGACCGCCTGACCCTCCTCGACCTGCTCGGCCTGACCGAGGACGACGGCACCGATCGAGCTCTCGTCGAGGTTGAGGGCGAGACCGAGCACACCGCTCTCGAACTCGAGCAGCTCGTTGACCGACGTCTCGGGCAGCCCGGCGACACGGGCGATGCCGTCACCGACCTCGAGCACACGGCCCACACGGGCGGCCTCGGTCGACGGCGTGAACGTCTCGACGTGCTTGCGCAGCGCGGCTGCGATCTCGTCGGCGTTGATGGTGAGTTCGGGCATGTCCTGGTTGCCTCTCGGTTGCGTGGTGCAGTCGGGAGTTAGAGCTGGGCCTTCATCTGGTCGAGGCGGTGGCGCACCGTCCCGTCGATCACGGTGTCGCCGATCCGAGCCACCAACCCGCCGAGCACGGACGGGTCGACGACCACCTTCACCTCGACCGCCTTGCCGGTCGCCCGCCCGAGCGCCTCGGTCAACCGGGCGAGCTGGGCCTCGTCGAGCTCGACCGCCGAGCGGACCTCGGCGACCTCGCGCGACCGCTCGGCCGCCGCGAGCTCGATGAAGCGGTCGGCGATCGCCCCGAGGTCGTTGACCCGGCCGGCCGCGATCACGAGGCCGATCGCCGCCGCGCTGAGCCGGAGGGCCCTGCCCTCGGTCAGCTCGTCGACCACCGCGAGACGACGCTCCACCGGCAGCTGCGGGTCGCTCAGCGCGGCCCGCAGGGGCTCGGAGCCCTCGAGGGCCCGCACGAAGCGGAACAGGTCGTCCTCGACCGGGCGGACCCGGTCCTCGGCCCGGGCGAGCTCGAGGATCGCCCGGGCGTAGGCGTCGACCTTGGAGCCGTCGGCGGTCACCGCGAGCCGCTCCCCACCGAGTCGATGTAGGAGTCGATCAGCGCCCGCTGGGTGTCGGCGTCGAGGTTGCGCTCGACCACCTTCTCGGCCAGGCCGATCGAGAGGTCGGCCACCTGGGCCCGGAGGTCGGCCATGGCCCGCTCCTGCGCCAGGCGGATGTCCTCCTGGGCGCGCTCGCGGATCTCGGCCGCCTCGGACTCGGCCCGTGCGACGACGTCACGGCGCACGCGCTCGGCGTCGGCCCGGGCCTCCTCGAGGATCGTGTTCGCCTCGGACCGGGCGTCACCGATCGCCGACCGGTACTGCGCCGATTCGGCCTCGGCTTCCTCCCGGGCGCGCGAGGCGGCTTCGAGATCCTCGCGGATCTTGTCTTCGCGAGCCTTGAGGCCCTTCTTCAGGGCCGGGAAGGCGAACTTCATCAACGCGACGAGGACGATGAGGAAGGCCAGACCGCCCCAGATGATCTCGGGCAGCGCCGGGGTCACGAGGCTCTTGGCCTTCTTGCAGTCCTCGAGGCTCTGCTCGAAGCCGACGTAGTCGACCTTCTCGCCGTCGCTGTTCACCTCGATCGCCTTCTCGACGCACTCGAAGAGCTCGGCGGGACCCCCGGACGCGTGTGCTGCGGTGGGAACGGCGGCAACCGCGCCCACCCCGAGCAACGCCACGAGGAACAACCTGCGAATACGCATCTGAGACCTCTAGAGGAAGAAGAGCACGAAGCCGATGAGGGCCAGTGCCTCGGCGAAGGCGATGCCCAGGAACATGGTGGTGCGGACCTGGCCGGCCATCTCGGGCTGGCGGGCCATCGCCTGGACGGACTGACCGACCAGGTAGCCGATGCCGATGCCGGGGCCGATGGCGGCCATGCCGTAGCCGACCTTGGCCAGTCCAGCGGCCAGGTCGCCGGTGAGACCGGCGGAGGCCGCCAGGAAGAATTGCAGTGCTGACATGCTCACTCGTGTGCTCCTGTTCGGTGACGACGCTTGGGGTCTGGGGACGGGGACTCGAGACCGACGAACGCCGGCCCTGGGGGATCAGTGCTCCGGGTGCACCGACTCGTTCACGTAGACGGCGGTCAGGATCGTGAAGATGTAGGCCTGCAGCACGGCGACGAGCATCTCGAAGGCAGTGAAGGCCACCAGACCCAGGAAGGGCAGCGGCGCGAAGATCACCTGGTACCAACCGCTGTTGCGCTCGATCAGCAGCTCGTTGGTCATGATCGCGAAGATCGCGAGCAACACGTGTCCCGCCGTCATGTTGGCGAAGAGGCGCACAGCCAGCGTCAGGGGACGCAGCAGGTACTTCGAGAAGAACTCGATCGGAATGACCAGGAACTTGAGCGCCAGCGGCACACCCGAAGGGTTGATGTTCGAGAAGAAGTACTTGGGGCCCTGCTTGACGAAACCGGCGACGATGAAGGTCGCCCACGAGACCAGGGCGAGAAAGAGCGGGATCGCCAGGCGCGAGGTCGCCGGGAACTGGATGAACGGGACCACGGACCATACGTTGATGAAGAAGATCCAGAAGAACAACGTGGCGAAGAAGGGGGTCCACTTGCGACCCTCCTCCCCCATCGCCGCGAGGCTGACGTTCTCCTCGATGGAGAGGTAGCCGGTCTCGGCGAGGTTCTGGACGCCGACAGGGACGAGCTTGCGCCGGGTTCCCCCGAACCAGAACAACGCGATGCAGATCGCCGTCGACACGAAGGCCATGAGGGAGACCTTGTTGAACTCGTACCACGTGTGCGGGCCGACGAGGCCCTTCCACTCGAAGAGCTCGTTGACGTTGGGCAGCAGTTCCCCTAGGACCAACGCGGGTTACTCCTCGTGGTGTCCCGGCCTGGGCTTGAGACCGGGGTAGGCGAGCGTGAGGCTGACCGAGCGCAACTCCCAGAAGAGCAGGAGGAAGTACGACCCGACCAGGGTGAAGCAGAAGACGGGCCAGTCGACCACGTCGAGGGCCTTGATGCCGGCGCCGACGGCCGTGATGATCCCGAGTCGGACCAGGAAGCTCATCAGGGCGACACCGGTGAGCGCATGGGGAGCCACCCGTGCGGTCCAGCCCAGGACGCGAGCGGCCACGAGGAAGTTGACGACCACGATCACCAGTGCCACGAGCGCACCCAGGACGGCATCGAGACCACGCCACACGCCGATCCCGACCAAGAGGACCGGCGCCACGATGACGGCCTTGCGGGCGAGGTCATGGGCGATGGTCGACTCGATCCGGTCGGTCGACGGAGCGGGGACGGCGAATTCCATCGGGATCAGGCCGACGCCTCGGGGTCCGAGCCCCTGGCCCGCGCAAGCGCACGCCGGGTCCAGGGCTTGCCGTCGTCCTGTCGCTCGATGCGGGCGTTGTAGCGGTAGTAGGCCGACACGAAGGCGCCGACGACGCCCATCCCGGCGAGGAGCGCAGCGAAGACCCAGCCGGACCCGAGGCGAGCGTCGAGCCAGGCGCCGAAGAGTCCCATGCACAGCGGCGCGACCACCATCGCGAGGGCATGGCTCAGGGCGTCGTCCTCGCTGCTCGGCACGGAGAGCCGTCGCTCCTTCAGACCCACGCTCGCCCTCCCGATCGGATCCGGGTTCCGACGTCGGCGCTTCGTGCCCCGCGCGCAGCAGGGCCCGGACGCCCACGACCCGGAACGGAGTCGCCTCGATGACAGGCGAGAACCTATACGGCTCGTCCCGCCCGACGCCAAGCGGGGGCGCGCACCCGCCGCGGTCCGCCACGTTCGGGTGCCGGTCGTGCTCAGCTGCCTCCGGCGGCCCGCCGCCGGGCCTCGAGATCCACGATCGTGGCCGCCGGCCCCGGGGGCTCGTCCGGGGCCCGGGGCCCGACGGGATCGACCGGATCCGCCCCGCTGCGGTCGTCCCGGGCCGCGCGGTCCCGCCGCCGGAGCCGGACGACCCCGGGGTGGAAGTAGCTGTAGAGCAGCAGCGCGAGCGCGGCGAGCGCGATGGGGACCAGCGAGTTCCCCCGGTTCGTGTAGGTCGGCACCAGGGCCGCGGCCGAGAGCACCGCGGTCCAGAGCCAGAGGATGACCACCGACCGCCGGGGCCCGTGGCCGAGGCGCATCAGTCGGTGGTGGAGGTGCTCCCGGTCGGCCTGGGACACCGACTGGCGGCGCAGGAGGCGCCGGAAGAAGGAGAACGCGGTGTCGGCGATGGGCACCCCGAGGATCACGATCGGGATGACGAGTGGGGCGAAGAAGAAGTAGGTCTGCCCGCTGAACTGATCGGCCGTGCGACCGCCGATGGTGATGGTGGTGACCGCCAGCAGCAACCCGAGCAGCATCGCCCCGGCGTCACCCATGAAGATGCGGGCCGGGTTGAAGTTGTGGGGCAGGAACCCGACCGCGACCCCTACGACGATGATCGCCACCAGCGGACCGATGTTGGTCCCCTCGAGCAGACCCGCCTTGAACAGTCGATCGGCGTAGAGGAACAGGGCGAGACCGGCGATGGCGGCGATCCCGGCGGCCAGGCCGTCGAGCCCGTCGATCAGGTTCATCGCGTTGGCGAGGATGACCACGCCGACCACGGTGAGCAGCGACGCGAGGTCGGGGGACAGCACGATGTACTCGAAGCTTGCGAACGGCACCCGGAAGTACAGCATCGTCACGCCGAACATCGAGAGCACGCTGCCCGACAGCACCTGCCCGGCGACCTTCGCCGGCGCCGACACCTCCCGGGAGTCGTCGACGACGCCGACCAGGAACATCACCCCGGCGGCGAGCAGGATTCCCACCGGCTCCGACGAGCCCGTGAACATCGCGTCGAACTGCGGGATCCGGGATCCGACGAGCATCGCGACGAGGAGCCCGAGGAACATCGCCGCACCCCCGAGCGTGGGGGTTGGGTACTCGTGCACCGAGCGGGCACCCGGCTGCGCCATGGCCCCGACCCGCGGCGCGATCCACCGCATCAGGTAGGTGGCCAGGAACGTGACCACCGCTGCCGTCCCCCCGACGACCAGGTACCCGACCACTGCGGCGGATCGCCCCCCGACTGCCCGCCCGGCCCGCGCCTAGACGGGATCCGGGTAGGGCACGAACTTGCTGCAGAGGCGGGCGGCGGCCTCGCGGACCTCGTCGCGCACCTCGGCGTCGTCGGGGGCCCGCAGCACCCGGGCGATCAGGGCGGCGATCTCGGCCATCTGGTCCTCGGCCATACCCGCGGTGGTGACCGCGGCGGTCCCGAGCCGGAGCCCCGACGTCACGAAGGGCTTCTCGGGATCGTTGGGGATCGCGTTCTTGTTGGTGGTGATCCCGGCGAGGTCGAGCGCCTCCTGGGCGACCTTGCCGGTCACGCCGAACGGCCGCAGGTCGACGAGCATCAGGTGGTTGTCGGACCCACCCGAGACGATGCGGAAGCCCTCGTCGGCCAGTCCGGCGGCGAGCGCCCGCGAGTTGGCGACGATCTGGGCCGCGTACTCCCGGAAGTCGGGCTGCTGGGCGAGGAGGAAGGCCACCGCCTTGGCCGCGACCACGTGCATCAGGGGGCCGCCCTGCAGGCCGGGGAACACCGCCTTGTCGATTGCGGCGGCGTGCTCCTGGCGGCACAGGATCGTGCCGGCCCGCGGGCCCCGCAGCGTCTTGTGGGTGGTGAAGGTGACGACGTCGGCGTGCGGCACCGGCGACGGGTGGGCCCCGCCGGCGATGAGACCGGCGATGTGGGCGGCGTCGACCATGAGCAGTGCGCCGATCTCGTCGGCGATGGCACGGAACCGGGCGAAGTCGATGGTGCGCGGGTACGCGGTCGCCCCGGCGACGATCAGCTTCGGGCGCTCCGCGAGGGCCACCGACCGGATCTCGTCGTAGTCGAGGCACTCCGACTCGGCGTCGACCCCGTACGCGACGAAGCGGTAGATGCGCCCGCTGAAGTTCACCGGCGATCCGTGGGTGAGGTGCCCGCCCTGGTCGAGACGCATCCCCATGACGGTGTCGCCCGGGTCGAGCAACGCGAGGTACGCCGCCATGTTGGCGTTGGCGCCCGAGTGCGGCTGCACGTTCGCGTGCTCGGCCCCGAACAGGGCGCACGCCCGCTCACGGGCCATCTCCTCGGCCTCGTCGACCACGACGTTGCCGCCGTAGTACCGCTTGCCCGGGTAGCCCTCGGAGTACTTGTTGGTGAGCACCGACCCCTGGACCGACATGACCGCGGGGGACGTGAAGTTCTCCGAGGCGATCAGCTGGATTGTGGTGTTCTGGCGGTCGACCTCACGGTGGATCACGTCGGCGATCTGCGGGTCGACGGCCGAGAGCGCGGCGAGCGGGTCGGTCACGGGGCCTCCTCCAGCCAGGGAGGCCGAGTGTACCGACGGCCCCGGCCGCGCGCGGCCCCGGCCTCCTCTACCCTCCGCCTCCGTGACCGCGTCATCTGCGCCGCCGGGACCCGGGGACGACGCACCGCTCCCCCGCGTCACCCCGTACTTCCTGCGGATCGCGACCGAGGGCTGCCCCCGCCGCCTCGACCTCGAGCTGCGGGCCGAGCCCGGCCAACGCGGCCCCGTGCCGCGCGCCCGCATCCGCGACGCCTTCCTCGCCGCCGCCCACGCCGCCCACGCGCGGGGGCCCCGGGTCGGCGAGGTCACCTGGCCGGCCCCGCCCGCGCACCTGCGCCCCGAGGAGGCCCGGGTCGTGGAGCAGGCCGGGCACTGGTACCGCACGCTGTTCGGCGCCCGGACGGTGACGCTCCACGACCACGGCCTCGAGCGCCCGAGCGAGGTCGCCGGCATCGACGCCCGGATCGGGGGCTGGGTCGACCTCACGGTGCGCGACGCCGACGGGCGGCCCGAGATCCGCCTGGTCGCCTTCGGCGCGGACCGGCCACCGGCCCGCCCGCTCGACGACTGGTCGGTGCGGGCCGCGGTCGTCCGGCTCGCCGACTGGATCGGGACCGGCCCACTCGTCGTGTCGTGGACCGACCTGCTGCGCGGCACCCGGGTCGAGGAGGTCCACGACGGGCCGACCTGCGTCACGGTGTGCCGCGCCGAGATCACGGCCCGGCTCGCCGAGCTGCGCGCCCGCACGGCCGACCCCCGACCCGAGCGCGGCGGCGAGTGCACGATGTGCGCGCACCGCAAGGGCTGCCCCGAGTTCCCGCGGGCCATGAACGTGCGCACGGCCCGGGACTCGCTCGTCCCCGGCGTCCTCACCCTGACGCCGAGTGCGGTCGAGGCCTGGTCCCGGTGCCGCCGCCTCTGGCAGGACCAGTACCTCCTGCAGATCCCCGCCAGCGACGAGGGCCCGCCCGCGGTCCACGGGCAGCGGGTCCACGACCTCCTGCGCCGGCTCCACGACGACGGCCCCTGCGACGACCCGGCCCGCATCGACGAGATCGTCGACCTGCACGGCGGCCAGGCCCGGGTGCACGCCGAGCTCACCGACCACGCGCGTCGCTGCCCGATCGGGGCCGAGTCGTTCGGGCACGAGGTCACGCTCGTGCGCCTCCAGCCCCGGCGCCCGCACTTCATCGCCTCGGCCCGGCTCGACGCGGTCTGGATCCACGACGGCGTGCTCGACCTGCGCGACTACAAGACCGGCGGCGTCGCGACGACCCGGGTCGCCGACGATCCCCGGGCCCGGGTCCAGGCGTGGGTGGCCGAGCCCGCCGCCGCGGCCGAGGGGCTCGGGCTCCGGGTCCGCTACGAGCACCTCGCCGCCGAGATCGTCGAGGATCCCGAGGAGTGGGCCCCCGAGGCCGACGACGTCGACGGGGTGGGTGAGTGGCTCGCCGGGATCGCCGCCGCAATGCGCACCGACGAGGCGCTGGCGGGGGTGGCCGACCCGGTCGTCTGCCGGGGCTGCCGGTACCGTTCGGTCTGCCCGGACTCGGCCACGCCGGGGGAACCGGTCTGGCCGCGGGTCGACCCCGACCCCGACCCCGACGACGGTCCCGACGACGCGGAGCGCCCGTGAACCGACCCGCCCGACCCGCCCGGACCGCCGGGCTCCCCGGCGCCGGTCGCCTGTTCTGGCGGGGATGCACCCGACGGTGCCCCCGCTGCGGTGCGGGGCACCTGTTCCGGCGCTACTTCACGCTGGTCCCCGACTGCCCCCGGTGTGGGCTCCACTTCGAGCGTGAGCCCGGCTACTTCACCGGCGCCCTGGCCGTGAACATCGCCATGACGATGGCCGTCTTCGTGGTCGGGTTCGTGGTGATCCTCGTCGCCACCGTCCCCGACGTGCCCGTGGCCCCCAGCCTGGCGGTGCTGGTGCCGATAATGGTCTTCGGCCCGATCATCGGATACCCGTTCTCCAAGACGCTGTGGATGGCCGTCGACTACGGCTTCCTGCAGAAGGTCAGCGGTCGGCCGTAGCGGCGCCGCGACCGCGTGTGAACGCTCGGTGAACCGGGCCCCGAGGAGCCCGTACGACGGGCCCGGGGAGCGCCGGCGCGGCAACACTCTGCTCCCATGCCCCGTGACACGCCGCTGCTCCGCTACCTCCAGGCGCTGCACGCCGACCTCGCCGCGATCGACGGTGGCGCCGTCGCCGACTACATCCCGGCGCTGGCGTCGGCCGACCCGGGCACCTTCGGCATCAGCATCGTCACCGTCAACGGCACGAAGTACTCGGTGGGCGATTCCGACCACGCCTTCACGATCCAGTCCGTCTCGAAGCCGTTCGTCTACGGGATGGCCCTGACCGACCGGGGCGTCGACGACGTGCGGCACCGGGTCGGGGTCGAGCCCACCGGTGACGCCTTCAACTCGATCCGCGTCGACGAGGAGTCGAACCGTCCGTTCAACCCCCTGGTCAACACCGGCGCGATCGTCACCACCGGGCTCGTGCGCGGCGACACCGAGGCGGCGCAGTGGCAGCGGATCGTCGACGGCTTCGAGTCGTTCACCGGCCGGACCCTCGAGGTCGACGAGGTCGTCTACGCGTCCGAGGCCGCCACCGGCGACCGCAACCGGGCCATCGCCTACCTGATGCGCAACCTGGGCATGCTCGAGGGCGACCCCGAGACCATCCTGCGCCTCTACTTCCGGCAGTGCTCCCTGCTGGTCACGACCGACGATCTCGCCGTCGCCGCCGCCACCCTGGCGTCCGGGGGCCGCAACCCGATAACCGGTCGGCGCGCGCTCGACGAGCGCCTCAACGAGCACATCCTCAGCGTCATGCAGACCTGCGGCATGTACGACGCCGCCGGTGCGTGGGCGGTCGACGTGGGGTTCCCGTCGAAGAGCGGCGTCAGCGGTGCCGTCGTGGGCGTGCTCCCCGGCCAGGCCGGGATCGCCGTCTACTCCCCGCCGCTCGACGGCTGCGGCAACAGCCTCCGGGGCATCGAGGTGTGCCGACGCCTCGCCGGCGACTTCGGGCTCCACCCCCACCGCGACCGGGGGCATCCGGCCGGGGTCGTCCGCGGCGCCTATCGGGGCGGCGAGGCCCGGTCCACCCAGACCCGGACCGCCGCCGAGTACGCCTGCATCGAGGCGCACGGCGACGACCTCACGGTCGTGGAGGTGCAGGGACTCGTCCGCTTCGCCGAGGCCGAGTTCCTCGTGGGCTTCGTCGTCGACGACCCGACCCGGAGCCGGGTCGTCGTGCTCGACGGCCACCGGGCCCTCCTGGTCGACGACCACCTGCTGCCGATGTTCGCCGAGCTCGCCGACCTGCTGACGGCGGCGGGACGGACGCTCGTGCTCGCCGGCTTCGACGCGCCCGGGATCCCGTCCGGGTTCGACCGGCTGGCCATGTCGTTCGCCCAGGTCGACGACGCGATCGAGTGGTGGGAGGACGCCGTCCTCGCGACCCACTTCACCGGCGTCGGCGCCGACGTCGCGCGGCCGGTCACCGAGCAGGAGCTCCTGCACGGGCTCGCCGGCGACGACCTCGACGCCGTGCTCGGCGCGCTGACCTACGGGGCGCTCGAGCCCGGGGCCCACCTCGCCCGCGAGGGGAAGCCGGCCGACGCCGTCTTCTTCCTCCTCGCCGGGCAGGTGAGCGTCCGCCTCGGCACGTCGTTGGCGCCCGGCTCCGCCCGCGTCGCGGCGTTCGGTGGTGGGGTGGCGGTGGGCGAGCTCGCGTTGCTCGAGGGCGGGGTCCGTTCGGCGTCGCTGGTCGCCGACACCCGGGTCGAGTTCGCCACGCTGACCGTCGAGGACTTCACCCGCATCTCGGGCGAACGGCCGACGGTGCGGGCCGTGGTCATGGGCAACCTCGCCCGGTCGCTGGCGCTCCGTCTCCGGCGGGCCAACGACCGGATCCGCGTGCTCGACCGCTGAGGCGCGGAATCGGGACGGCCCGGGCCCTCGACGCGCTGCCCCGGGTCGCCGCCGTGGCGGCCGAAGGCCGCTTGAGTGCGGGCCAGTTGCAGGCGGTGGCCCGCCTCGCCCGTGGGCACGGATGCCGAGTGGGCCGAACGGGCCCCGGCGTGTGCCCCGTCGGACCTGCAGCGTGCCGTGCGCGCCCAGCACGCACCCTCGGCGGCCGAGACCCACCGGCGGTGGGAGTCCCGGCCGTTGCGCGACTGAAGGGGGGAACGTTCCGGGATGCTCGAAGGGCGCTTCGCGCTCCCCGATCTCGCCGGCGCCGCGTTCGAGAGCGTGATCCACCAGATCACCGAGACGCAACGTCCCCGCACCGGTGCGCCATGGGTGCCGTGGGACCGTCGCGCCGCCGACGCGCTCATCGCCCTGGTGCACCGCACCCAGGGCGACCCCCACACCCCCGCGGCTGGAGTGGCCCCCAAGGTCGTGGTCCACGTCCCCGCCGCGGGTCCCGCCGAGGTCGCCCACGGCGTGTTCTTGTCCACCGAGCAACTCGAGCAGCTCCACGCCAACTCGGTCGTCGAAGCCGTCCTCGTCGACACCGACGGCACCGTGCTCGCCACCCGCCGCGCCGCCGCCCCGGTCACCGGTCGGCTCCGCCGCCAGATCATCGCCCGCGACGGCCAGTGCCGCTGGCCGGGCTGTCAGACCCGCCACGGCCTCGAGGTCCACCACATGACCCCCATCTCGTGGGGTGGCCCCACCCAGGTCGCCAACCTCGTCACGGTCTGCGCCCCCCACCACCGCCGACTCGTCCCCCACGGACCCCACACCCTCACCGGCAACCCCGCCCACCCCGGCGGCATCCACCTCCGACCCGCCCGCGCCGGACCCGCACCCTGAACCCCGACCACCCGCCCCCGAACACCACCACCCGAACACCGCCACCCGAACACCGCCACCCGAACACCGCAGCCGAACACCGCAGCCGAACGTCAGAGCCCGGAGCGCCTCAGGTCTGGAGGTCGAGCGTGGCTGCGGCGAGCGCGGTGAGCTCGGAGTCCCAGTCGTCGATCGTCGTGCCGAACGGCACCGGGACCAGCTTCGTGAAGCCGACCGCGATGAAGCCCTCGAGGGTGCGGCGCAACGCGTCGTGACCGACCGGTACGGCCTCGGCCGGGTCGACGCCGGGGAAGCGCTGCTCGAGCATGCGCACCAGTCCGTCGGGCAGGGCCGCCGGGACGTAGGCGACGAGCGCACCCCAGTGCTCGGGGTCGATGCTCCGTCCGGCGGCGGTGGCTGCCTCGACCACGGTGGCGCGGCCGGTGTCGGCCGCGACGGGCGTGGTGAACGACGGGAGCCAGCCGTCGGCGAGTCGACCGACGCGCCGCAGCTCGGCCGGGGCGCGGCCCCCGAGCCACACGTCGGGGGGCTGCTGCACCGGGCGGATGCCGATGCCGACGCCGTCGTAGTCGAACCAGGTCCCGTGGTGCTCGATCGTCGGCTCGGTCCACAGGCGCCGCATCACGTGCAGCGTCTCGTCGAAGCGGCTCGCCCGCTCGGTGCGCTCGACCCCGAACGCCTGCTGCTCCACCGGGTCGACCACGCCGAGCCCGAAGGCGGGGAGAGCCCGACCGCCGGAGCACACGTCGAGGCTCGCCCACGCCTTGGCCAGTAGCACCGGGTTGCGGCCGGGCAGCACCTGCACCGACGTCCCCAGCTTCAGTCGCGAGGTGCGCCCCGCGGCCACGCTCAGCGCGACGAGCGGGTCGAGGGCCGGCCCGGTCGCCCGTTCGGAGAGCCACAGGGAGTCGAAGCGCAACCCTTCGAGCGCATCGACCAGCGCGGCGAAGGTGCCGGCGTCGGCGGTCGCGCCGAGGGTGCCGAGACCGAACCCGACCCGGACCTTCACGGTCGGGTCCGGCCGGTCACCGCCAGGGTCCCGTCACCCACGGCCTCAGACCCGGAAGGCTTCGTAGGCCCGCAGCTCGCGCTTGGCGATCTGCATGAGGTGAACCTCGTCGGGGCCGTCCACGAAGTGCAGGGTCCGGGCGTGCGCGTACATGTCGGCGAGGGGCCAGTCGTCGCTGACCCCGGCACCGCCGAACACCTGGATCGCCCGGTCGACCACCGTGGTCGCGAGCCGGGCCGCCACCACCTTGATCGCGGCGATCTCGAACCGGGCGCCCTTCACGCCGACGGTGTCCATCAGCCACGCCGCCTTCATGGTCAGCAGGCGGGCCTGCTCGATCTCGATGCGGCTCTCCGCCACCTGCTGCTGCACCACCGCGTTGTCGGCGAGGTGCGTCCCGAACGCGACCCGCATCTGGGCGCGCGCACACAGGAGCTCGAGCGCCCGCTCGGCCATGCCGATCGCCCGCATGCAGTGGTGGATGCGTCCCGGCCCGAGCCGGGCCTGCGCGATCGCGAACCCGGCACCCTCCTCGCCGAGCACGAACTCGGCGGGCACCCGCACGTCGCGGAACAGCGTCTCGCAGTGGCCGCCGCCCTCGCTGCG
>Ga0194129_10006094_pt1 | contig 14959 bp, 11 predicted proteins | sample TA2KigCa35mmetaG_FD_150862 | JGI IMG/M metagenome (GOLD analysis project Ga0194129, IMG submission 150862) | Freshwater microbial communities from Lake Tanganyika, Tanzania - TA2015038 Kigoma Deep Cast 35m | ecosystem: Environmental > Aquatic > Freshwater > Lake | place: Tanzania: Lake... | reverse complement strand
TATCATTAAGGCACTCAATAATGACAATATTTTTCTGTACAAGGAGTCAGGAACCTATCCGACGGGCGTCGACGGCTTCAACTGGTGTGTTTTTTCGTGCTTCGATGTTGAGGGCTGGAAAAACGTCAGCCCTGTCCCAGGTGAGACAAATATTGCCACGTTCCATGGCTCTGTCAGAGGGTCGCTTTCTGATCTGGACTGGGCAGTCGAAGACGAGGTCGACGTTGACTTCTTTAAAGACTATGACTTTGCGATGCTGGGCGACATTCATAAGTTTCAGTTTCTTAACGAGAAACGGACGATTGCATACCCAGGGTCGCTAATTCAGCAAAATTACGGTGAGTCTGCAACAAAGGGCTTTCTTTTTTGGGATATTCGGTCGCCTGAAGATTTTGACGTCAATTTTTATGAGCTCCAGAACGCGTGCCCATTTATCACGGTCGATTGGTCTGGAGACACAGAGGCGACGCTGGTACAATCTAAGCGGTACCCTGACCAGGCTCGATTTAGAATTAGGACTCTGGCACCAATTACGCAGGCAGAGATTAAAATTCTTCACAATTCTCTCAAGGACCTAAAGCGCGCGACGGAGATCGTGTTCAAGAACGACATGCAGGTCGACTCATCTGTGTTTAAGACCGAGCGCGGCGATTTGCGCGTTCAAGATCTTAGAGACGTCAATACGCAGATTGGACTCATGCGAGACTTCTATAAGGAAGTTAAAATTAGTGACGAAGAAAAGAATCGAATCGATGCCCTAGTCCAGCGATACACGCAGATGGCTTCTAAGGCAGACACTACGCGTAACATTAAGTGGTCGATTAAGAAGCTTGAGTTCGACAATATGTTTGCCTACGGCAAGGGCAATGTCATAAATTTTGACGATCTCAACGGCGTCACCGGACTTTTTGGACGCAATCGAGCCGGAAAATCGTCGATTCCTGGGACACTTATGTATACTCTGTTTAACACGACAGATCGTGGCCCGATGAGCAACTTGCATGTTATTAACTCTAGAAAGGGACATTGCCAGTCCAAGTTGACACTCAGTGCAGATGGCAAGAATTACGTTGTTGAGCGCCAGTCTGTCAAAAAGTCAAACAAGGCAGGCGACGAGAGTGCTCTGACTCATGTCAACCTCTACCAGGTCGACAATGATGGAAATTGCATCAAAGATTTGAATGGAGAGCAGCGCCGCGAGACAGATACACTCCTGCGGACAATTGTTGGAACAGCTGAGGACTTCTTGCTGACTTCGCTTGCCGCCCAGGGGAGCATGAATAATTTCATCTCCAACAAGGCAACTCAGCGCAAGTCTATTTTGACAAAATTTCTAGATCTTGAGATTTTTGACGACATGCATTCTGCTGCAAAAGAAGATGCTAGCGCAATTAAGGCAAAATTATCCGACATACCGGACCGCAATTGGGACGCACTCATAGAGGGCTGTAGGCGCCGCAAGGAAGAGCTGCTAGAGGCAAGGTCTAGTCTTGAGACGAAAATACTGGATCTCCGCAATCACTTAGACGACATAAAGATGCAGCATGCGTCGAGCGACAACAAGAATGTCGTGACACAGGCAGATGTTGACGCTCAGGATCGACTTATTTCTGGGCTGAGCGCGTCGATAGGTCTTCACAGTGACAGCATCGAAGAACTGCAGGGCCAGATTGAGAAAATTGAGTCAAAGATTGCCTCGATCGCGGAGATCAAGAGTAATTTTCCAATTAAGGATCTTCGAGATCGCCTCTCTGCGCAGCAGGATTTAGAGCGGCTCATTGTATCGCTGTCACACTCTCACGAAAATGAGAAGCAGAAGCTCAAGGCATTTGAGAAGTCGACTAAGCTTCTCGATGAAGTGCCGTGCGGTGACAGTTTTCCAACTTGCAAATTTATCAAAGACTCCCACAAGAACAAGAAGATGATTCCGGATCAACTTCGGCATGTCGAGGACACCCTAGAGAAGCTTAAGGCTTCAAAAAAGTCACTCGCAGTACTGCAATCTGAAGATCTCACTGCGAGACTCGAGAAATACGATGAAGTCTTAAAAAAAGAGACCGAGATGCAAATTCAGCTTGGAAAGCTGAGTCTTAACCTGCAGACGCGGCGCCAAGAAGTAAAGTCGATGGGGTCCGCCCTCGAAGACGCTCATCGTAGATTGACAACAATGAAGCTTAATGTTGCATCTTCAGAAGCTGCCGACAACATTAACAGTATCAGGAGAGAAATACAGCGCCTGACAGATGAGATGAATAATTTTGACGCACAGCGGCTCAAAGTCTCTGAGCAGATAGGACAGTCCGAGTCAGATCTTGTTCGATTTGACACGGAGCGCGCGCGCTACAATGATCTCATTGTTCAGTGGCGAGCTTACGATCTCTTCCTCGAGGCAGTCTCTCATAGGGGCATTCCTCTCAAGATTATGTCGACGCAGCTGCCACTTATCAACCTCGAAATCTCTAAGATTCTTCAAGGCGTCGCGGGTTTCACGGTTGAGCTTGAGTCGACGCCAGGTTCCAATGACATGGAGATTTATATAAATTACGGTGATTCTCGCAGAGTCATCGAGTGTGGCTCTGGAATGGAAAAAATGATGGCCTCCATGGCGATTCGAGTAGCTCTCATCAATATTTCCTCCCTCCCTCGAGCGGACCTGCTAATTATTGATGAAGGCTTTGGTGCCCTCGACGAGACAAACGTCGAGGCATGCAACCGTTTGCTTTCTTCCTTCAAGAAGTGGTTTCGAAACATCTTGGTTATTTCGCACGTCGATGCAGTCAAAGATGCGGTTGACAATGTTTTGGATATTACACATCACAACATGGACTCTAGAATTGTCTATGACAAAAACCTTTAAGACAAGATTTGATGTTTGCGTCACACTTGATGAGTGCAGTGGTTATGTGCCTCTTGACTGCCCTGTTTGTGAGCTTACGATGAGAGATGCTAACGATGCAAATGCATACAGGACGCATATGTGCTGCGCTGAGTGCAAAATGATGTGGGCGGAGCCAAATTCTGAAGCGTGGCAGGCAGGTTGGCGACCTGAAGGCGAACAGCTGAACAATTATAAAATTAAACTGCGGCAACAACCTACATATTTATTGATCTAGCAATCTTAGGAGATTTTATGCAGAGTGACTTAGAGGTTTTAAGCACAATTCTTAACACGACATTTGGCAGATCTTCGTCTCCTAGCGGCACCAAGTCGATCACTGCGTCTTTTGGCTCAGGCCCCGACGGCGGCCAAGAGCTCACACTTCGATTCCAGACAATATTTCACTTCGTTGCGGCCGATCGAGGCATGCGTTCGCACACGATTCGTGAGCAGACAAATCGAGCAAACAACGAGGCAGCTCAATTAGTCAATGAGCGTCTCAAGACGCTTAAGGCACACTTTCGTGAAGTCACTGGCAAGAACCTCAAGATCAAAGAAATTTTCGCTGAAGACAATGTTGAGTTTTTGCCTAGCACAATGCAGGCGCAGCGTAAGTCTGCTTACTACCGAAGAGTCTTTAAATTTAGCATAGCGAGCTAAGCAATGTCGCTCACGTCAAAGTCGGCACAAGTTCAAGAAATAATACGCTGCGGCAAAGAGCCGGCGTACTTCATGAACAAGTACCTAAAGATTCAGCATCCAACTCGAGGACTCATACCATTCAGGACGTATAAGTTTCAGGACGAATGTGTTCAGTCCTTCAACGACCACCGCTTCAATATTATTTTAAAGTCGAGGCAGCTTGGTCTCTCGACTCTTGTCGCGGCATATGCTGTCTGGATGGCCGTCTTCTTCAAGGAGAAGAACATCCTCGTTATTGCGACAAAACTTTCTGTCGCACAGAACTTCATTAAGAAGATTAAGGTTTGTGTCCGCAATATGCCCAAGTGGCTTTTGCTCCCGGAGATTGTTGGCGATAACAAGCAGGCTCTCGAATTTAGCAATGGTTCGTCGATCAAGGCAGTCCCCACCTCAGACGACGCAGGACGTTCAGAATCGCTGTCTCTTCTCATCATTGATGAGGCTGCGTTTATTCGAAACTTTGATGAAATCTTTACAGGTTTATACCCTACACTGTCAACAGGTGGTCGCGCAATTATTCTGTCGACGCCTAACGGTGTCGGCGGACAGTACCATGAGCTGTGGGTCAACGCTGCCGGTGGTAGAAACGAATTTAATTCTGTAAAGTTACCCTGGAATGTACATCCTGACAGGGACAATACTTGGTTTGAAAACGAGTGCAAGAACCTTAGCAAAAAACAGATAGCGCAGGAGCTCCTTTGCGATTTTGCGGCATCAGGCGACACAGTCCTCAACATCAATGATATTGAGTGGCTCGGTGCCAATATTCGAAAGCCTATTGAACGCTGGGGGCCTGAAATGGATGCCTGGACGTGGAAATATGCACTTTCGTCGCACAACTACATTATCTCGGCAGACGTCTCGCGAGGCGACGCCAATGACTGCAGTGCCTTCCATGTAATTGACACAGGCGACTCTGAGATCGTCTGCGAGTTTAAGGGCCGCGCTCCGCCAGATCAGTTTGCGCTCGTCCTTGCAGAGGCAGGCAAACGATACAATAACGCTCTAATTTGCCCAGAGAACAATACCTTCGGCTATGCTGTCATTATGAAGCTTCGAGAGATAGGCTATAAAAACTTGTATTTTAGGAATGAAAAAGACAAGTACAATGCACTCTACGGCGGCGAAGTTGAAATTTCAAAGATTGGGTTTTCTACTCAGACCAATTCTAGAAATCAGATATTGACAAAGCTTGAACAGGTAATTAGAAATAGAGAGATTCTAACATATTCGTCTCGTCTGTACGAGGAGGCAAAAACTTTTGTCTGGAACGGAAGTAAGGCGCAGGCTCACAAAGGCTTCAACGATGATCTTATTATGTCGCTAGCTATTGGTGTCTGGATCTATGAGACGTCACCCGTCAACAGCAAGACGTCTTACGATATTAACAAGTCAATGCTGCAGGGGTTTGGCGTAAATGTTAGCAAGGATGTTCCAAAAAATCCTTACGCGGGACACCTAAATAATCCTTTTGTTCCTTTTTACGCTGAGCGCGTTAAAGATAATTCGGAAAAAAAGAGCGACATTAATGATTTTAAGTGGCTCCTTTGAGTCTATTTATGAACAGCGACACACTGTGTATTATAGCCTTAACATGAGTCGAAGGTGGTAGTGTCGAATGAAAAAAGAGAAAAGCCTATTTACGCGCCTTACAAAACTTTTTCGGTCCGGACCTGTTGTCAAAAGAAAGATTAGGCCTGTTGACAACAAGTCTTCTTCCTACACATCGTCTCTAGAGATCTTTAAGCGATCGCATAGCGATGTCTACAGCAGCACTCTGTCTGCGTATGGATCATATGACAGAATGTCTCGATATAGCGACTTCGCGGAAATGGAAGCGACACCGGAAATCTCGTCAGCGCTTGATATCTACTCGGAAGAGTGTGCCGCGGCCAACGAAAAAGGCCGTGTCCTTCACATCTATTCCGACAATAGAAAAATTAAAGAGATTCTTGAGACACTCTTTCATGACACTCTTAACATTGAGTTTAATCTCAGCATGTGGGTTCGTAACCTCTGCAAGTACGGAGACTTTTTCCTCTTCAACGATGTACACCCGGAGTACGGCGTAACGAATGCATACCCCATTCCCATTTCTGAAATAGAGCGCGAAGAAGGCTTTGACAAAGATGACCCTTCAGCTGTGCGATTTAGATGGATCTCGCAGGGAAACCAGGTTCTAGAAAATTGGCAGGTCACACACATGAGGCTTCTAGGTAATGACGCCTTTCTGCCATATGGCTCATCTGTCCTTGAGGGCGCGCGTCGAATTTGGCGACAGCTAATCCTCATTGAGGACGCGATGCTTGTCTATCGTGTTGTTAGATCGCCTGATCGACGTGTCTTCTATATTGATGTTGGAAATGTGCCTCCGGAGGAGATAGCCAATTATCTCGAGCAGGCAAAGACCTCGCTTAAGCGCAACCAAATTATTGATAGAAATTCAGGTCGAGTTGACCTGCGCTACAATCCGCTAAGCGTCGATGAGGATTACTACTTGCCTGTTCGTGGAAGTGAATCCGGGACAAAGATCGATACTCTTGCCGGAGGAACTAATGCGGCTGCAATTGAAGATGTTCAGTATATTCAGAAGAAGCTTTTCTCGGCACTTAAAATTCCAAAGGCATATCTTGGCTATGACGAGGATATCGGCGCCAAGGCGACATTGGCGCAGGAAGACATTAGATTTTCTAGGACGATCTCAAGAATACAGAAGACAATTCTCTCAGAGCTTAACAAGCTCGCAATGATTCATCTTTACATTAGTGGTTATGACGGCGAAGACCTCGTCGACTTTGAGCTCCGTCTCTCAAATCCTTCTTCGATTGCGCAGCAACAGAAGCTTGAGCTGATTAAAATGCGTTTTGAGATTGCAGGTCAGGCTCCGGAAGGATTAGTCAGCAAGACGTTCATTCGAAAGAACATTCTTGAGCTTTCTGAGGAGCAGATCGCAGAAATTAAACGTGAGCGCATTAAGGACACAGATGAGGAGAAGGGTGTCGAAGTTGGAACTTCACAAGGTCCTGCTGCAGCAAGTGACGGTGGCGCCGCCGGCAGCGAGACTCCTGCAGCAGGAGGCGCAGAGGCTGGAGGTGGTGCTGCGGACCTTTTCGCAGGAGCTGTCAAGACAGGAGACCTTCTTAAGACTTCTCCGAGGCGCTACAGCATGACAGCCGAGTCTCCTGAAGACCAGTTTGAAGATATGGAGCTGTCAGTAGAGGCTGACGAAGAGATCGATGCGCCTCGGTTCGAAGAGGACGAGAATGTCGTGCCGCTTAAGCCTAATCCAAATACACAATCCAGACGAGGTGTGACGGGCGGGCACGGAAGAAGTGGTTCTGAAAATACACTTCTCAGTGCGGTTAACGCAAAGGTAGATCTTTCAGGCATGGTCGTCAGACAGTCAAAATCAGATCGTGATCCATACGGGCTTAAGTCTTCAAGTACTTTTGAGTCTACCAACAAAGATCCGCTAGAACAGTTCCTGGACAAGAGTGAATTTCAACACACGAGAATGACAAGAGACGCAGAATCTTTGATCTCTAACATGAAAAATGGTCTCCGTTTGCAAAGGAGAGTCATACTTAGAGAAGACGATGAGTCGAAAAACAGACTAAGTCTTATTGATCTCATAGGTACCGGAGATGATGAATAAAAAAACATCCCATAATAAAAAGCGCAACGTCGGCATCATTTATGAGCAGCTCCTGCGTAAAATCTCGGAGAGAATCGTCGCAGGAGATAATGAAGGCGCATCTAAGGTTGTTGCTATTGTAAAGCAACATTTTAAGCCTGGGACTGAGCTCTACAAGGAATTTAGGTTATTTAATGCACTTGTGAAGACTCAAGTCACGTCCAGCGAGATTGCTGCAAAGATTCTCGTTGAGGCAAAGAATGCCGCCAAGGATCACAATAGCTTAAAGCTAACTCAGGAGAAGTCGAAGCTGATCAAGGAGATTAATCACACTCTTGACAGCAGGGACTTCTATACGACCCGAGTGCCTGATTACAGGACATACGCAACAATCCAAACGCTGATGAACGACTGGAGAAATCCTAGAACATCAGATATAGCTCGGGTGGCAACATTTGAGGATCAGATTCACAGCTGGCTCCTCGCTCCAAAGAAGGTCGAGAGCATCGCCGCCCTGAAGTCTGAGAACGTTGACAATTTGGTCGTCGGCGTTATGCGCGACAAGCTCAACAAGAAGTACAGCGACGTCTTGACACCGCGGCAGATGGGACTCGTTAGAGAGCACGCACTCCGCGACGCAACAGGTGAAAATTTTGAGAGATACTTGTCTGGAGTCATCAAGGAGTCGATTGTCAGGATTAGGGATTACAGGCGTGTCTGCAAAAATAACTTTGTTGAGACAAAATTTTCCAGTGTGTCATCTCTTATTGAATCTCTTAATCCCAAGGACCACTGCGACGAAAACATTGCGAAGTTCATGACAGTTCTCAAGCTCTGTGATGAGATTTCGGAGGGCAAAGATGAGTAACCTTAAACTACTTACAGAATGGCAAAACTTCGAATACACAAAAGAGATGATCGCTGAGTCGAAGGCCAACAATGGCGGCAAGATTGTCCTCAAAGGCGTTCTCCAGAAGTCTGATACACTTAATCAGAACGGTAGAATTTACCCTGAGCACATCCTGTCACGCGAAGTCAGGAATTACCAGAAGTTCATTAATGAAAATAGGGCACTAGGAGAATGTGATCATCCTGAGAGTTCAGTCGTTGAGCTCAAGAACGTCTCACACATCGTTCGAACAGCATACATGCAGAATGGTGTCTGCTATGGAACCGTTGAGCTTCTTGACACACCTTCTGGTAAAATTCTGCAGAGCCTTGTGGAGACAGGCATTACGCTCGGCATTTCATCACGCGGCGTTGGATCTACAAAGTCTGTTGGCGACCACCAGGTTGTTCAGGAAGACTTTCAGCTTATCTGCTGGGACTTTGTCAGTGAGCCTTCAACACCAGGCGCGTTTATGATGAAAGAAGGACGCAACATTAGCGAAAATGACCTTCGACGACACTTTACCAAGTCGGACAGAATTGATAGAATTTTCAATGAAATTCTCGACTGGAAGGAAAAATAATGGCGCCCCAGAACACGTATCCTACAATTCAGCATGTCTATTCTAATCACAATAATGCTGCCGAGTACCAGGTTTCGTCTATTCCGTACAGCAAGACATTGATAATTGGCGTCGGCGATCTCCAGCACATAAGTCTTCCCTTCGTCTCTCGTTTTCTTGTGCTGAATACAACCGCAGACGTTAAGCTTCTTTTTAGCTCGACGGGTGAGGCTACAGCCAACTATTTCGTGATCAAGAACGGAACTTCGGCACCTCGCTTAGAGATAAAGTGCAGAGAGTTCTGGATTAGAAATAACAGCGGAGGCGATGCGACTGTCAGCATGCTCGTTGGATTGACAAATGTCCCCTACAGTCAATTTCCAAATCTCGAGGGCGAGAACATAGACGGAATTGGGTGACGAGATGACAAGGAATGAACTAAAGAGCATTGTCAAGGAGTGTCTTGTAGAAATTCTCTCCGAGGGCATTGGCGGACGCATGACCGAGGCAAAACGTTCTCCTGCACCGGCGTCACAAAGAAGCCCCGAGAGATCATTGTCTGAGATGCACAAGATGAAGCAGTCAATTGCAAATAGCATACAGTACGGTCGACCTGCGCCGGCAAAGGTTGCGCCGCAAGCTACAGTCAAAAATTTGGTAAAGTCTGTCACAAACGACGACGTCATGGCAGCTCTTTTTGCAGACACCGCTCAGACAACACTGCAGGAGCAGGTCGAGAGCGATAGAAGGCTCTTGCGAGGCCACTCGAGTGATGACGCGCAAGAAGATGATACACCGGCTGCGGGCCAAGGATTTAGTGAAGAGATGTCCAGGCATTGGTCGTCGCTCGCCTTTAGCGAACCAAAAAGGCAAAAATAATTCTAAATTTACGCTTAGCATCATAAGTAATATTAAGCAAACCTTTACAGCTACGGAGTATACATGTCCAAGACAAAATTGCTAACGCCTGGTGTTCTCAGAAGAATGATTTTAGAAGAGCGCGAAGCACTGCTCAGTGAGAATGACCCATTTGAGGCGGGTGTCTCTGATGTCTCAAAGGTTCGTGCAGAAGAGGTCGATCCCGAGGACTTGGCAGACACTCTAGCGAAAGAGATTGATCACATTAAGGCGCTCAAGATTAAAGAGGCCAAGCTCTCTCATGAGATTAAGATCATTAGAGAGGCGCAGAACAAGCTTCGTCGTCGTGTCCTCTCGAGGCTCTCATAATTAAACTCACAGGGAGATTAACATGCCTTCACATAAACAAAATACAACTGAGGCTGCTGTGACAACTCGTGGGCTTGGTAAGTCTGCGACCAACTCACTCAAGGCTGCATTCTCAAATTCGCCGCTCTATACAGGCGAGTACAACGATGTGCAGGTTCGTAAGCTGTGGATCACAGAGGTCCAGGAGAACCCCATCAACGACGGCGGCCACACATTCGGCGTGAAGGATCTGGATTTTGAGGGCGCACCCGATCCTGCCGACGTCCCTACCGGCGGCGGCGGCCTTCCTGCAGGTCCTTTTGTGCCGACGACCGCGTCTCCCGGTATTGAGGGATCAATTAATCCTGCAGATCTGCCCGAGGTCGATCCTACTCCTAGGACAAATATCTACGGCACAGGCCCGGGTATTTCTCTGTCAGCCAAGGACTCCTCGAATAACATCTCTAGAGGTACTCTTGGATCGTACATTAGCGGCAAGAGCGGCGGAATTTCGGAATAAAACAGGCATGAGGCGCCAGCAAGAGATGAACTTGAGGCGCCTCGTGCTAAGGCTCAATGAGAAGCTCTCCTCGTACGGCAATCGTGCGGATGCTGTATTTAAAAAACCATTGCAGCAAGGTGTGGCGGAAGGCGCATTGAACGAAATTTACAAAATGCCACCCACTAAAAATAGTAGTCAAGGAATGACTATTTGGGCCTACAATGATGCGTTAGAAAAAAAATCTCCTATACTTTATAAAGATAACAATGTAATAATTTTCAAAGCTAGTGAAGATTTACTGCGATATATTATATTACAAGATGGAGTCCCTGTTTTATATTTAGGATTGAGTAAATTCCTTGACGGATATAAATCAGGAGCCGTAGCCACCGAAATAGCAGGTCGTGGCAAAGGTCTGGCACAAAAAGCGTATTTGAGTGCCAGTGATATTTTAGGCGTGCCAATATACAGTGATACGACACAAACGGACGCAAGTCGTCGAGGTATATGGGATAAACTGATCCAACAATATCCAGATAGAATTGTTGGGTATGATCAAAAAACCAACAAGAATTTACTGCTATCATTGACTGACAAAGGTCCAACCGTAAATCAAAACCAACCAATATATGTTGATAGAAACGAAAAAGATACTAATAAACCAATAACACCAAATCAGAGATATAGGACAAGAATTCTGAAACTACTACCTAAAAAGCAAGGTGTGACGGAATTCCGGAATAAAACAGACATGGGGCGCCAGCAAGAGATGGACTTGAGGCGCCTCGTGCTAAGGCTCAATGAGAAGCTCTCCTCGTACGGCAATCGTGCGGGTGCGTCTCCAAGCTTTAAGGATACCAGATCCGACTTAGGCTACGGGCGCACGAGCAACCTCTGGCATGACCAGCGCTCAGGAAATGACTACTTTCCCTACATTGATCCTGTTGACGAAGAGGACAATGAGCTCACGGATCACGAGGAAGAGACTCTAGAGCTCATTTCCAAGAAGAGAAGTGCAGACATTGCTGTCAATGATCCGCTAGCTGGGCACAAGACAAATCCCTTCTACTTTGCGGCGGGCAACACGAGCCTCACGGTCTCCGACTGCTTTACGCGTCCCGACGATGTCCTTCGAGAGATCGCGGCTGTCAACTCTTCGCTCGTCCCGCTTCCGGGGAAGTGGCGCAAGGCCGTCAAGAGTGGCGGGCAAGGCGCCGCTGTCTACCTCACAGTAGCGCACCCAGTTCGAACAGGAATGCTTCGAGGCTGGGCGAGCGCCCCGTACCCGGTTGATGACGCTCTAGAGCTCGACGAAATGAAAGATGATGACGAGGAAGACCACGAATTTCAGACAATTTGGGACATCATAAAAAAAAATGCAGTATTTTAACTTTTTTTTGTTTGTCCGAAATTATTGATTTTGATGTTATAATTAAGCATATAGAATTTGTCATATAGACAATAGCGAGTGGAGATTATGAGCCAAAACCTTTACATTGAGTCTATTGCAGAGGCAAGACAGCTGCGCGAGATCGCAGAAGCAAATGCTCGCAATAAGATTATTGATGCAATTACTCCGCAGATCAGGAGCCTCATAGAGCGCTCACTCCTAAACGATGACGCCGAGCCTGATCAGAATTCTGAGCAGGAAGATGATGTCAAATCAGGAGAGCATGAGGAGGACGAGGACGGTGAGGAGCTAGGTGATCTAGTCGATGAAGAGGGTGATGAGCCTGAAGACTCTGACGACGATGGTCTTCTGTCCTCAATGCCTAGTCCTCGTACGACGCCGGTCGCGAATGCACCTCGAACAGGCGCCATGGGCACCCAGATAAATGTCAAGGACGATGGTAAGATTAGTCTAACACTCGACGACGTTGAAATTGTTGTTGGTCAAAAGCCAAAAGCTTTTGAGGGCGTAGAAGATCATGCGACTTCCAGCAGAAGCAGAAAGTCAACTGCGCAACGCGCAAAGATCTTCGAGATGAAATACAAGCTTTTTAAGATCCTCCTCGAGAAGGAGACAAGAAAGGGCGTAAGGCCGTCTGATCGCAAGAAGTTTGTACAAATATTGGAAACTTTGCACAAGCAGGCAGTTAATCTCAGGAGCACCGCAATAATTAATGAAGGTGATTCTAGAGTTACTAGAAGATTAGACAACTTAATTAAGGAGATGCACATGTCACGGAAGAGCATGAACAAGAACGTTTTCGACTTTCTTTTTGAGACGAATGAAAAAGATGACGCGGCTATGCATGAAAAGGCGTATTGCGACGAGAGCGATAAGCTTGCGGAAGCAGACGAGGAGAAGGACGCGGGCGGTGAGCCTGATGTTGACGCCGCAGTCGAGGCACTTGAGAAGGCGCTCGCCGCCCTTAAGGGCGGAGACGAAGGTGATGATGAAGACGCCGGTGATGATGAAGACGCCGGTGATGATGAAGACGCCGGTGATGATGAAGACGCCGGTGATGATGAAGACGCCGGTGATGATGAAGACGCCGGTGACTTCGATATGGGTGACATGGGAGACGACGACGACAAGGAAAAGAAGAACGAGGCGTCCAGAATGACGTACGAGATCGATGAGTCGGTTCTCCGTCGTGAGCTTCGCCGCATGAGGCGCCTCTCCGAGGTTACAAGCGGCGTCGATAACCCCGAGTTTACAGCCCGCGCCTTTGGCGGCGGTGACGTCGAGGACGAGATGTTCATCGATGTCGACGAGGATACGCTCCTCAATGTCCTGGCCGACGAGCTTGGACGTGTTAAGTTTAAGGGCGGCCGCATGCATGAGGCGGCCGCTCGCCGTAGTGCGGTCTCGGCTCCTCGCCGTGACAGTGAGACCGCAGCTCTACGCAGCAGACTGCGTGAGTACGAGACAATGACAGAGTCGATGAAGGCGCAGCTTGTCGAGATGAACCTCTTCAACGCAAAGCTCCTTTACGCAAACAAGCTTATGCAGAACAAGAATCTAACAGCTAGGCAGCAGAGAGCAATTGTTGAGGCCCTAGACAATGCCAAAACGCTCCGTGAGGCAAAGCTGTTGTACAAGAGCCTGACTGAGTCCCTCAACAAGGGCAGCGCTAGCCGCTCGCTCACCGAGGGGAGCACACGGACGCTCGGTTCGTCTTCCAGATCAACCCAGTCGGCGCAGGTTCGCCCGACATCCAATGGAGTTGAGGTAGATCGATGGGCAGTTCTTGCAGGCATCGCAGGCAAGAAGTAAAAATCGTTTAACCAAAACTTTCAAGGATTAGGAGAAATTTATGAGTACTTTTTCGTTAAATCAGCTGTCAGAGGGCATCCGCGAGAGGCACCTCGGCACACAGAACAAGCGCCTCACTGAGAAGTGGTCGCGCACCGGCCTCCTCCGCGGTCTCGACGGTGTCAACCGTGAGAACATGGCCCGCCTCCTCGAGAACCAGGCAGCTCAGGTTCTCCGCGAGGCCTCAAGCCTTTCGAACGGCGCCGGCGCTGCTAGCGGTGACATCCGCGGCTTCACCAACGTCGCTTTCCCCATCGTTCGTCGCGTCTTCGGCGGCCTCGTGGCCAACGAGCTCGTGTCGATCCAGCCCATGAGCCTCCCCTCGGGTCTGCTCTTCTACCTGGATTACACATATGGCACTGAGGTTGGTGGCAATGCGACTCAGCCCACATATACGACTGGCTCGTCAATTTATAACAACCCAGTTGGCAAGGGTGTGCAGAGCGGTTCGCTTGCAGTCGGTGGTCAGTACGATTTAGTTGGATCGACCTACTCACTCGTTCACTCATCGAGCATTATCAGCGATGTAGCCGTCAATGCAAACATGTTTGTCTTTGCAGGCGCATCGACGATGACAAAGCCTGCAGCTGCTGATGATGCAATTGCATCGACAGCACATGCGACAGGAACAGATGGAAAGCTATTACAGTTTGACCCACAGGTTTCGTCTCTCATCGAGTCGGGCGGCAAATTTTGCTTCTTGGCCGTCCCGTATACGACCCAACTATTCCCGACAGCAAATGGAACACTTGTTAAGGGCTTTGCGCTTGTAAGAAATGCTGCCTTCGCGGCGGGCGACGGCAAAATCACGAATCTCGCCGAGATTCCTGAGACGATCCAGTCGGGTAAATCTTTCAATGTTAGAAGGCTCAATCAGCTTGTAAAAATTGACGGCAACAGTGTTACGCCGACACCTTTGGCGACACCTGTCCCGGCTGCTAACTTTGAGCCAGGAAAACCAGGAGGCTCTCACATCCTGTTTGTAATTTCAGGTTCTGCAATTGACGTCGATGACAAGGGTAAGTTTACTGTATCAGTACCGGTACAGTCGAAGTTGGATGTCGGCCAGGGTGATACACTTGTCATCCCATCGTTTGAGTCGTCATTCGAGTCAAATCAGCCTGGTGAACCTCCCGTAATCCCCGAGATCGACATCAAGATCGAGTCTCTCGCGGTCACCGCACAGACCCGCAAGCTCAAGGCTCGTTGGTCGCCTGAGCTCGCGCAGGACCTGAACGCCTACCACAGCCTCGACGCTGAGGTGGAGCTCACCCAGATCCTGTCAGAGCAGATCGCCCTGGAGCTTGATCGCGAGGTCCTCAAC
>Ga0194129_10006092_pt1 | contig 14963 bp, 13 predicted proteins | sample TA2KigCa35mmetaG_FD_150862 | JGI IMG/M metagenome (GOLD analysis project Ga0194129, IMG submission 150862) | Freshwater microbial communities from Lake Tanganyika, Tanzania - TA2015038 Kigoma Deep Cast 35m | ecosystem: Environmental > Aquatic > Freshwater > Lake | place: Tanzania: Lake... | reverse complement strand
GTCCGTGGTGTGGCGAGCCGGGCTGTTTCGTGGGGCCGGGATCAAGATGGTTCGTGGGGATTTGATGCGTGGAAGCGGAATGGTCCGTAGGATGGGAGGCGTGTTGATCCGTGAAAGTTCCCGGGGCACTGCGGAGAAGCTTCCACGGATCAATTCGGCTGGTTCAACAGGGTGATGGATTCAGTCCAGACTGCGGCGCAGTTCGACGGTCCAGGCGAGGCCGCGGAGGCGGCGGCGCTCGAGTTCGGCGGCATCCGGTACCTCGGATGCCGGTGGTGATGGTTTCGGGACCGGTGACCGGGCCGGTGGGCGGACGCGCAGGCGGCTGATGCCGAGGTCCTCTTCAAAGCGGTCGGGTTGGAGAAGATTGGAGAGCTTGAGGGCTCCGACGTTGCGGCGAGTGGCGTGGATCTCGCGCTGCAGGTAACGCACGACGTGCTCGATATCCGCCAGCGTGTGCCCGGCTCGCAGCAGTTCAAACCACTGACGCTGGCGGTCATAGCGCATCGGGAGATCCTGCCCGGTGAGCCGGCAGTAGAGTTCGTGTGCCCGGGTGATCTGGGCGGCATCAACTGACGTGGGCGGGTTCATGTTCGGCGAAGGGTTCCGGGGATTGGAGTCCGGGGACGCAGGGCATCTGATCGATGGCGTGGCGAACGTGCTCCACGCCGATCTGGTTGCGTTCGGCGACGGCCGCCGCCAGCCATGCTGCGCGTGCGAGCAACTGGAGGCTGCGAGGGAACCCACCGCTGGCACTGGCCAGCATCTCGCCCCCGGGTGGCGGCAGAACGGTCGGACTGAGGCCGACCTTGCGCAGAGCCGTGTGGAGGTATTCGGTGAGCCGCGCCGAGGGCCAGGGCAAGAGGCGGAAGTGACCGCCGAGTCGGGAGTACATGGCCCGCTGATGGCGCAGGCGCAGGGCGGACAGCAGGTACTCATCGCCGATGAGGACGAGGGAGAACAGAGGGCGCTCGGGCAGGTTGAGACCGAGCAGGAGCCGGATCTCCTCCAGGGCCGCAGCCGAGTAGTTCTGCGCCTCGTCGAGGACGAGGACCAGGGAGCGGCGTTCGAGTTCGCCCAGGGCTTGTTCGATGCGGGCCAGGTTGGTCTCGCGCCGGAAGCCCGAAGCCTTGCCGAGGCGTTGGACCAGGCAGGACAGCACGCTGGAGCCACTGAGGGTGGCGTGGGTCAGCGCCAGCGGGAGATGGATGCGGTTATCAAGGCCGCGCATCCAGCGGCCGACCAGGGCGGACTTGCCGACGCCATTGGGGCCGGTGAGGAGGACGGGCGTGCGGAGCGCGGCGGCGTGGTCGAGGTGGCGGCGGAGCAGGACCAACTCGGGAGCATCGACCCACGCGTCGACCTCGTGGGTGAAGGGGACATCGGAGGCGCCCCAGCGGCGGGCGAGGTCTTGGAGATCAGCGTTCAACATGGTTCGTCTTGCCAAAGATCTGGCTGTTGAGGTGGAGGTGGACGGGGCGGGCCAGACCAAAGGACTGGCCACGGTAGGAGACCTCGATCCGGGCGAGGGTCCATGGGTCGAAGCAGAGTTGGACCTCAAGGCCCCGGAGGGCGGGATCAACCTCGTAGAGGTGGCAGTCCAGACGAAGGGTGCCGTCCTTGCGTACGGTGCGGTTCACCCGGCTGAAGAAGAGGCGGTCGAGATCGAGGGTTGTGTCGAGACTTCGGATCTGGTGTGAGGCGTTCTGGAAACGGGTCTGGGGCGGTTGGTCTGTGCCTTGGTGGACGCGCACGTGGTAGACGCTCTGAAGCCAGTCGGCCAACCGGCCGTTGAGTTGGTCGAGGGTGGCAGGACCGTGTCCCGGGCGACGCTGGAGCGCCTCGAAGTCCTCTTGAACGGTGCGGAAGAACCGCTCGATCTTGCCCTTGCTCCAGGCGTGGTAGGGCTTGGCGTGGAGAAGGCGGATATTGAGGTTGGCACAGACCAGGCGGGTGTGGTCGTTGACGAAGGGGCCGCCTTGATCGGTGTAGAGCTTGCGTGGCAGACCGCGGCGGCGGAGAGCCTCCTTGAGGGTGGCATGAAAACTCCGGGTGGTGGCATCGGGATGGTAGAGTGCGGCGACGACGAGGCGTGAATGATCGTCGATGATGGCGCACAAGTGGGTGCCGCGAGGGGTGGTAGCATTGCCGTCTGCCGGGAGGTGCGGCCCCGGGGAAAAGTCGGCCATCCACAGCTCGTTGACGGCCGGGGCCTCGAAGGCCTTTGTGGGACCGGAGACAGCCTGATGGAGCTGTCGGCGCCGGGAGCGTCGGTCCAGGCCGTGGGATCGGAGGCAACGGTAGACCGAACTGATGGCCGGCAGTGTGGGATCCTCTGTGCGCCACAGGCGGTAGAGGACTTTCACAGCGATGCCCGGCTGGGAGCGGACAGCCGCGAGGATCCGCTGCTGCTGCTCGGGAGTGAGGGCGCGGGGAAGGCCGCGATCGGAGCGGGACTTGGGATGGAGCGCCGGGAAGCCGCCGTGACGGAAGGCATACCACCAGTCCTCGAGAGTGCGCAGGGCGACAACGAACTCCAGGCCATCGGAGCCCTGGATGGGGACGCGGGAGACCATCTCCAGGGCCGTGCGAAGCGGCAGGCGCTGGTGGACGAGGTCCTGGACTTTGGAAACCAAGGTGAAACGCTGCAGGGCCAGGGCCTGGGCGTCGTCAGGAGCGCATTTTTCGTTCATCGGCCGCAGTCTGAGACACCCTGAACCGGATCGGAACAATACCGGTGTGTGGGACGGCGACGGCTCCGGGACGGGGAACAGGTCGACGGGATCAAAGCGGCGACGGACGCAGGCAGAGGTAGTCGGCCAGCAGGCTGGTGTTGTGGGAACGGGCCAGGAAAAGCAGGATGCCGGGGAGTGATTGTTGGTTCCTCGCTACTTTCAGTGGGTCAGTAGCACGGCAGGGTGAGCTTCCCGGCGACGAAGTAGAGCATGCTGGTCATGTACTCCACCGTCCGGTACCCGCGCGCCTTGCGCTTCACGGCTGAGAACAGGCTGTTGAGCCCCTCCATGTAGGCGGTCGTCAAGCCTTGGGTCCAATGGGCCAAGATTCCCTCCATGTGCCCTTCGATCATCCGGGCCGCTCGCGCCATGGGCTCAAGCAACTCCCCAGTCTGCTCCCTCATCGCCTTCACCCAGGCGCACCAGTTCCCGAACAGTTTCTTGGCGACCTCAACGTCCTTCCATTGGTAGATGCCTTGGAGCACCAGTCGCATCTCGTAGGCCATGCCCGTCACGCACCGTTCCAGGGCCATCGACTCCCACTTGTGGGTCTCCTTCTCCGTCCAGTTCGCCCGGTTCTTGAGCCACATCCACCGCGTCCGCTCCAAAAGCTCCCGCTTACCGGCATCGGACCGGCTCTCCACCTTCCGGACCTGGTCACACGCCTCCACCACATTCTGGATGACGTGGAATTTGTCGTACACCACCTGAGCGTTCCCCAGATTGCTGGCCACCCCCTTGGTGTAGGCCGCGCTCATGTCGATGGCCACACGCAGAATCGCTTTGGGATGCCCGTTGTGCCGCAGCAATTCCGCAGCGAATGCCTCCCAAACCGAGGCGTCCTTGCCAGGCGTCGCGAAGAGCACCCTCTTGGCAAGCAGGTCGGCAAACACCGTCAGGTAGTTGTGCCCTTTGCGCCGGTTCATCTCGTCGGCACCAACCCACACCACGTTGTCGAAGCTCAACCGCGCGTGCGCTGCCTTCACGTGGGCGAAGAGCATCCGCCACATCCGAGAGTCGCTCTCGCCGAGGATCTGCCCGGCGCGCTTCACGGGCATCTCGCGCATCAGGGTCAGGGCAAAGGCCTCAAACTCTTGGGTGAAGTGCTTGCTGCGTCCCTCCCAGGGCGGGGTCACACGGTACACCTTGCCATCGTCGCCACGGCGTCCTCGCGGCAGCGCACAGACAATCACGCACTCCTTGTTGAAGACGTTGAGGTGCCGCCACTCCATCGGCTCGACATGGTCGTGGCAGGTCACCCTGGTCCCGGCCCGAGCGCTTTCCTCCGGCCACAACTCGGCGGTCTCCTCCACCCTCAGGACGAAGGTCGAGGAACTGGCCTCGAACCGCGCTTCCGCCACTCGCCATGCCTTGCCAAGCCCCAGCAGTTGTCCAAACGTCTCCTCGGGTGTCATCGGCCGGCATCATCCTGTGGCCGTCAAGCCCCCCCGGTTCCACTGGAAATGACGAGGAACCAACTTTCCGAGGTACCCACTCCTTCGGAAGTGGGTGGGGACCGCGTCGCTTCCGCCGAGCCAACCTTGAGGCGGCCAGGCACGGATGCACATGAAGTCCAAACTTGCGTCCATCGTCGGGACGGGCGCTTTCCCGCTCACTTGGCGCCGGCCGTGCGGGTGTAGGCGCGGATGTTCTGGACCTTGGCCTGCTTGGCGAAGTCCATGACCTTGACGACGTCGCCCCAGTTGGCGTTCTCGTCGGCACGGAGCACCACCTTGACCTGGGGGTCGGTGGCGACGGCGTCCTTGAGTTCGCCCAGGAGCTTGTCCGAGGTCACGGCCCGGGGGCCGACGAAGAACTGCGGGGCCGCGGCGGCGATGGTGACGATCATGGGAGGCTTCTCCGGACCCGCCCCGGCCTTGGGGGCCTCGCGGGTCTCGGGCAGGGTCAGCGCGACCGAAGGCGTGTTCTTGAAGCGGGTGGTGACCATGAGGAACACCAGCAGCACCACCAGCACGTCGATGAGCGAGATGATGATGATGGCCGGGGCGACCCGACGCCGGCGGACGAGGAACCTCATGGGCGCTGCCCTCCGCCATCGGCTCCGGCACCGGCCGCCCCTTCGGCTCCGGAACGCAGGTAGTGCCGGCGCAGCAGCCCGTCGCAGACGGCCTCGAGTTCCAGGCCCAGCAGTTCGACGCGTTTGGTGAAGAAGCTCCAGGCCGCCAGCGAGGGCATGGCCACCAGCAGCCCCAGCACGGTCTTGTAGAGGGCCACCGACATGCCCCGGGCGATGAAGGCGTTGTCGGCCTGGAGGTTGGAGCCGAAATCACCCAAGAGCGGGATGATGCCGTAGATCGTGCCGACAAGCCCGAGGAGCGGGGCGATGCCGACGATCACCTCGAGCACCACGAGGCCGCGTTCGAGGCCGGCGATCTCCTGGCGCGCACGGACCTCGAGCGCCGCGACATTCTCGGACTTGGGCCACGGAAGGTGGTCCAGCACGGAGTCCACCAGTCGCGAGAGCGGCGACGGCTGGGCCGCACAGGCCCCCCGCAACCGGGCCAAATCCCCGATCCCGCCGATCCCGCCGATCCCACCGGGGCCGCCCGGTCCGCCGATCCCCCCGATCCCGCCGGGGCCGCCCTGGCCGCCGACCCCGCCGGCAAGGGCGTCCAGCAACGGCCGGGGCATCACGCGGTCCCGCCGCAAGGACCAGGCCCGTTCCAGCACGACGGTCAGGGCGGTCACCGAGAGGGCCAGCAGGAGCCAGACGAAGGGGCCGCCATCCAAGAGGGAGCGCATGGGTTTGATTCGGGGAGGTCGCTGGACCGGGACGCCCGGCGAGGGGCATTCCGGTCCGGAAGGTTTCAGTAGTAGTGGAAGGTGAAGGTGATCTCGCGCGGGTCGAGCGCCTGGGCCTTGAGCACGCTGGGCCAACGCCCGAAGGGCGAGGCGCCCATCACGGCCGCCTCGCAGGTGAAGCTGAGGGTCTCGCCGACGGTCGACTCGGCGGTGGTCATCTGCGAGATGGAACCATCGCCGTGGAGACGGAACTTCAGCACCACCTTGCCGGTGCGCTCCAGGGCGTAGTGGCGTTCCTCGAGGAGGGTCCACCAGCGCTCCTGCACCGCCGCGATCATGCGCAGGTCGTACTCGCCGAAGGGGGTGCTCTTCACGTCGAAGGAGGGCGAGATGCTGAGGCGCGACGCCCCGCCCTGCTGAAGCATCTTCTCGCCCCGGACGATGCCTTTCTGCTCCATGGCCTGGGCCAGTCGCTTGATGGGCTTGCGCCTCGGGGCCCCGGCCTCCTGGGCCTGCACGGCCTGGCGTTCCGGTTGCGGCTGCGGGGCCGCGGCCTTCGGCTCGGCCTTGGCCAACTGGGTCTCGCCCGGGTCCCGGATACCGCCCTGGGGTTGGGCCGGCTGGGCCTCCTTCTTCTCCTGGCGAACCGCGGTCTCGGGCGTCGCCGGCACCTCCGGCTCCTCCTTGGGCTGGACCTGCGGCGGGGTCGGCGACGGCCTCGCCGTGTCGAAGGTCTTGGGCATGGTCTTCTGCACGCCCGTGATCTCGGGCTCCTTCAGGGCCTTCGTCGACGGGATCGGCTGCCCCGACACGGCGTTGGCCGCCGAGTAGAATTTAGCGTCCCTCGGTGGGTCTTTGACCGCCAGGGCAGGATCGACCTCGATGAAGGTCAACGGGATCTCTTGCCACGCCGGATCCTGCGCCGGGTCGGCCGGCCTCGGCGCGGGCGGCGGGGTGGGCTGGACGAGATTACGCACCCACTCGGGCGCCTGATCAGGTGCCCGACGCACCCAGATCCCGGCGCCGGTCCACAGCACCAGCACCAACAGGTGGAACGCCAACGCGATCACCGCCGCCCAACCGAGCGGGCGGAGATCCGGCCGTCGCCAAGGTGCTGTGCCTGCCCAATCCATCATCGCGCCAAGCCAAAACTGGCCCACGGTGGGCCATGGGGCAACGGGAAGTTCGCTTGCCCGAGGTTCCGCGCGGCACCCGAGCCGCGCCGCTCCGCAGGGAGGATCCCACGGGCTCAGCGGAGATCCCAGGGCGTCGGCCCACGCCCCTGGACCAGCACCCGGAACGACCGCCCGAAATGCTCGGGATGGGTCAGGGTCTGGAAGGCGCGCACCCGCGCCGGGGTCCATTCCGGGAACCCTCCCGGGACCCGTTGGGTGGACTCGAGCACGCCCAGCAGGAAGCGCGACTGCGATGGGCAACCCCAGGTCGTCAGGCCTTCGCGCTCCCCCGCCCTGGCGATGGCCGTGAAATCGACATGGGCCGTCAGGTCCACCTCTCCGGGCGAGTCCAGCAGGTCGCCAGAAACCCGGTGCCGGCGGTACGCACGCAGGGTGCCCTCGGCACGGTGCGGCACCAGGAACTCCTCGGCGTCGAGGCCGTAGTCGATGGCCAGCAGGCACCCCGCCTCGAGCCCCCGGGCGGCATTGGCCCACCAGTCGACGGCCGCCGGGCTGCGCTCGCGCACGAAACCCTCGGGCAGCACCGCCTCCAGTTCCTGCGGCAACGCCCAGCCCGGCGGAGGAGCCGTCGGCAGGCACACCCACTCGAAGCGGTCCTGCCTCCAGGTGACGCCCTGCTCCACCCACCGTCGGCGATCGGCACTCCAGCGCCAGCGCTCCACCGGGAAGGCGTCGAGCAATTCGTTCGACAGGATCACCCCGCGCACCCCGGGTCCACCGGGTTGCCTGCCCGGCATCGAAGGGCTCCACCGGATCCGGTCGCCAAAGCGGGCCAACCGCGCGGCCTGCCAGGCCTGGCGCACCGGGCTGGGCTCGACGATCCGGTAGCTGAACCGGGCGACATCGGCGCCACCCAGACGCCCGATCGCATCCAGGATATCCTCCGCCAGGCGTCCGTCATGGGCCCCGGCCTCGACGAGCTCGACGGGCCCGGCCGACAACTCGGTCGAGCGGGAAACCGCACCATCGAGGATCCAGCGGGCGAGCAGTTCCCCGAACATCGGCCCCACGGAGACGCTAGTCGCGAAATCGCCGCCCCGGCCGACAACCCGGGCCGCCCGCTCGTAGTAGCCCAGCCCGGGCTCGTACAGGGCGAGGTCCATGTACCGGGCGAACGGGATCGCCCCGCCGGCGGCCAGGATCTCGGCGCGCAGGCGGTCCACCAGGGCCGGTGATTCGCCGGGAGCGCCGGTCATGACGCGGCCGGCTCCAGGTCGATGCCCCAGAGGTGCCGACCGTCGCGGTCGAGATGGCTGACGCGGGCCACGTGGGTGACGGGATCGATCCCGACCCGCCCGAAGAACTGGTCGGCGGTCCACGGTCCCGACGGCGTCTGCCCGGGTCGTCGGGACGAGTAGCGAACCTGTGGACCGAAGGTGTCGTCGAGGATGCCCGGCCCGAAGGTCCCCGCATGCAGGGGTCCGCTGACGAATTCCCAGAAGCCGTCGAACTCCCCGAACTGCGCGCGGGCCGGGTCGTAGAAATGCGAGGCGCAGTAGTGCACGTCGGCCGTCAGCCAGACCACGTTGCGGACCCGGTGGTCCCGCAGGTGTCGGAGGAGCGAGGCCAACTCCAGTTCGCGACCGAGCGGGGGGCCGTCGCCGTTGGCCGCATTCTCGAACGCGTCGGGGCCGTCCCGCACCACCAGGCCCAGCGGCATGTCCGAGCAGACGAACTTCCACGTGGCGGTGCTGGCGGCCATCGCCTCCTTGAGCCAAGCCAACTGGGCGCTGCCGAGGTAGGCCGTGTCAGGGCCCCGCATCGGCTGCCGGTTCGGCCCGTTGGGGGACCGGTACGACCTCAGGTCGAGGAAGAACAACTCGCACAGCGACCCGCGCCGGATGCGCCGGAAGATTCGCCGGTCCGGGTGGGAGCGGATGGGCTGGTACTCGAAGAAGGCCTGCCGGGACCGGGCGGCCAGGAGGTCCACTTCCCGGACCCGGTAGCCCGAGGCGGCGGGCAGGCGCTCCCCGGGATACCAGTTGTTGAGCACCTCATGGTCGTCCCACTGCGCGAAGACGGGCACCCGGGCATGGAAGCGTCGCACCTGCGGGTCGAGGAGGTTGTAGCGGTGGTTGCCACGGAACTCGTCGAGGGTCTCGGCCGGCTTGGATTTCTCCTCCGTGAGCCGGTTCCTCCAGAGCGTGCCGTCGGGCAGACGGATCTCCGCCGGCAGGGCGTCATCCGCGTAAATGGTGTCGCCACTGTGGACCAGGAACTGGGGATCCTGCGCGAGCATGGAGGCGTAGGTGCGCATCCCCCCGCGATCCTCGTCGATGCCATAGCCCTGGCCACAGGTGTCGCCGGACCAGACGAAGTCCACACGAGGCTCACGCCCCCGGCCCGCACCCGTGCCGGCCGTCACCAGTGAACCGGTCTCCCAGTCGCCCGCAACGCCCTGACGGTCCTCGAAGCAGACCCGGTAGAAGACCCGCCGCCCCGGCGGCAGACCCTGGAGCCGCATCTTGGCCGTATGGTCGGCCGAAACCCCGGTGACCTCGCCCGCCCGGCGGCGGCGGGAGGTGAACGCCTCGTCCTCCGACCACTCCACGATCATGCGGGCGGCCTGGTCGCTCCGGGCCCACACGACGGCCGAGGTGGCGTCCACGTCGCCGCTGGCGACGCCATGGGTGACCCGCGGACGCCCGGCCAGCAGGATGGACGGTGCGGCCGGGAGGATTTCGCGCCCGGCGGCGACGCCACGCAGGCCCGACGGGACACCCGCCAGCCAGGGTCCACCCCAGGCCGCGATCGCGGCGCCGAACTGTCGTCGGGACAAGGTCGCCATGGACGGGATGAGACCCGAGTCCCCCGGGCCGGGCAAGGTGCGGGTGCACGGGCGGGCGGGAGTCGCGCCGAACGTCACCAAAACGCCCCACCGATGTCACCTGGGCCGCCGGCTGCGTGGCCAACGGCGCGTTGACCTTGGCCGGCGCGGTTCTTACCGTCCCGGCGCTCTATGCACGTTCTCGTCTGCGACCCCATCTCGCCCTGCGGCATCGCGTATTTCCAGGCCCGCCCCGAATTCCGGGTGACCGTCCTGTCCAAGCGGCTGCCCGAGGCCGAGCTGCTGCCCCTGCTCGCCGACGTCGAGGCGCTGGTGGTGCGCTCCGAGACCAAGGTCACCGAGGCGGTGCTCGAGGCCGCCCCCAAGTTGCGCGTGGTGGGCCGCGCCGGCGTCGGCGTCGACAACGTGGATGTGGCGGCGGCCACCCAGCGCGGCGTGGTGGTGATGAACACCCCGGCCGGCAACACGGTCACGACGGCGGAATTGACCTTCTTCATGCTCGGGGCGCTGGCCCGCAGGATTCCCGCCGCGTGTGCCACGATGACCGCGGGCAAGTGGGACCGGAAGGCCTTCCAGGGCACCGAGATCCACGGCAAGACCCTCGGGGTACTGGGCATGGGCCGCATCGGCTCCGAGGTGGCCAAGCGCGCCATCGCCTTCGGCATGCGCGTCGTGGCCTACGATCCGTTCCTCTCCGAGGCGCGGGCCCGCCAACTCGGCGTGGAGCTGGTGGCCGACACCGATGCCGTGTACCGCGTGGCCGACTTCATCACCGTGCACATGCCGGTGACGACCGAAACCCGGGGCATGATCAACGCCGAGGCCATCGCCAAGATGAAGCCGGGGGTGCGCCTCGTGAACTGCGCCCGCGGCGAGATCGTGCACGAGGCCGACCTGGTCGCGGGCCTGGAGTCGGGCAAGGTGGCCGGGGCGGCCCTCGACGTCTTCGCGGTCGAACCCCTGGCGGCGGACCACAAGTTCCGCACGCTGCCCAACGTGGTGCTCACCCCGCACCTCGGGGCCAGCACCGAGGAGGCGCAGGAGAAGTGCGGCCTCGAGGTGGCCGAGATCATCAGCGCCTTCCTGCTCACCGGCGAGGTGCGCAACGCGGTGAACCTGCCCGGGGTGGACGCCAAGGCCTTCGAGCAGGTGCAGCCCTACGTGGCGCTGGGCCAGAAGCTCGGCAGCCTGCTGGGCCAGCTCGCCCCGCCCGGCGTGGACCGCCTGTACATCACCTTCGGCGGCAAGGCCCAGGACCTGCCGGCGACCGACCCGGTCACCCGCGCCATCCTCAAAGGCTACCTCAGCGCCGGCGGGTCCGGACCCAAGGACATCAACAACATCAACGTGCGGAGCATCGCCTCGAACCTCGGCCTGACCGTCGAGGAGAAGAAGTCCGACGAGCCGGTCACCTTCAACGAGTGGCTCCACGTGCAGCTCTTCCACGGGAACACCAAGGTCGGCAGCGCGGGCGGCACCTTCTTCGGATCGACGCAGAACCCCCGCATCGTGCGGGTGTCGAGCACGCCCGTGGAAATCCCGACCACGGGCACCATCCTGCTGCTCAACAACCAGGACCGTCCCGGCATGGTGGGCAAGCTCGGCAGCATCCTCGCCGACCACAACGTGAACATCGCCAGCATGAGCCTCGGCCGCGAAACCGAGGGCGGACTGGCCCTCACGGTGCTGGTGCTCGACAGCCGCCCGCCCAAGGCCTGCCTGGACCAGTTGGCCGCCGACCGGTCGATCTCCAACGTGCGCGTGGTGACGCTCTGAGCGGATCCCGTTCCCCTCTGGGGCGACCGCGCCAGTCGGAGGCTTCCGAAACCGGGAACCATGCGCTTCGGAGGCTTCTGACCGACGGGCCTCGAGTCCGGGGCCTTGACTCCCTGGTGATGGGCACTGCCCTTTGGGGCTGGCCCCCGCCCTTGGTCCCTGGCGCAGTCCTGGGTCCTTGGCCGTGCTCCGGCGCGACCGACCGTCGACTCCTCGCCTCAGCCCACGAATCCAGGGCGGTAGGCGGTCTTCACCCAGGCATTGGCCGAGGGCAGGTTGCGCACCTTCATCGCCATGGCATCCCACTCGAGGCGCTGGCCCGCGCGGATGGCCAGGTTGCCCAGCAACAGGGTCTCGGTGACCGGGCCGGCGAGGTCGAAGGCCGAGAGGGCCCTGGGGCCTCCTTTGCACGAGCGGATCCACTCCTGATAGTGCGCGCCCTCGGTGTCGGGGTATTTCTCAAACATCTCGGGGATGGACTTCAGGTCGGCGGCGGTCCGGCCGGAGCGGAGTTTTCCGCCGCCCGGAAGGCTTTCGTAGCTGGTGAGCAGCGTGTCCGCCGAGCCCACCATCAGCACCCCGTTGCCCCCGTAGGCCTGCCCGGGGAAGAGGTGCGCCGGCGGCAGCGCCCCGCCGTCGTACCAGTGGAACCGAAGGGCCGCCTGACCACGTCGGGCCGGCAAATCCCAGATCACGTGGGAACGCAACGGACCGGTCTCGTCGTTGGCTCCCTCGGCAGTCGCCTCAACGGCGCTCGGGCCGGACAGGTCCATGGAGAGCGACGGGACATTGAGCAGGTGGCAGCCCATGTCACCGACGGCACCCGTGCCGAAATCCCACCATCCGCGCCATTTGAAATGTCCCCAGGCCGGATGATACGGCCGCTCCGGGGCGGTCCCGAGCCAGAGGTCCCAGGACAGTTCCTTGGGCACCGGCGGACGATCGGCCGGCCGTCGCAGGCCCTGCGGCCACCAGGGACCAGGCCGGTCGGTCCAGCAATGGATCTCCTTCACCGAGCCCAGCACCCCGCCCCGGACCCACTCGGCGTCCCGGCGGACCGCCGCCCTGGACATGCCCTGGTTGCCCATCTGAGTGGCCACGCCCGCGACCTTGGCGGCACGGGTCAACTCGCGGGCCTCCCACACGGTGTGGGTGAGGGGCTTCTGGCAGTACACATGCCAGCCCTGCCGGACGGCCCGCATCGACGGCGGGAAATGCGTGTGGTCGGGCGTGGAGACGGTGACCGCGTCGATCTGGTTGCCCAGCCGGTCGAACATCTCCCGCCAGTCGACGAAACGCTGCGCGCCCGGGAAGGTCTTGCCCGCCTGGGCAAGCCGCCCGGCATCGACATCACACAAGCCCACGACGGTCTCGGTGGCCCCGGCCTGCGTGACGTCGGTCCACCCCTTGCCGCCCACGCCCACGGCCGCGATGCGCAGCCTCTCGTTGGCCCCGAGCACCCGGCGCCGGCTCACGTAGGGCGAGTTGCAGCCGGTCAGGAAGGCGCTGCCGGCCAGGAGGGCGGACTGATGCAGGAACCGACGACGGGACGGGGAGTTCATGACAAAACCGTGTCCTGCCCGACCTCGGCGCCGCAAGCGGGATTCGCACGGTGTCGCCTGGGAACCATGGCGTTCGAGACGGAACCGGAGCCAACCCGGGAAGAGCGTCTCGAGCCTGGCATGGGGATGCGATCAGCGATGCTGAACCTCCGCTTGCGATGCGGACCCGCCGCCGGTGATCCTCCGCCCCCCAATGCGCTCCGCCATCCTGTCGTTCCTCGGCCAGCTGATCCTCGCGGCCCTGATCGGGCACGAATTGGCCTTCGCAACCGACACCAACCCGGTCGCCCCGGCGGCCCTAAAGACCCGCCTTCCCTGCGACCCGGACGCCGCCCGGAAGATCGTCGCCCGGCCGACCCGCGTGGCCCCGAAGATCGACGGGGTGCTCGAGGAATCGGTGTGGTCGCAGGCCGAGGTGTCGGAACGGTTCGTCGACCTGGTGTCAGGCCAACCCACCCGCTTCGACACCCGGGTGCGGCTGCTCTGGGACTCGACCCACCTCTACGTGGCCTACACGGTCGAGGAGCCCAAGGTCCGGGCCCAGATGACCCGCCACAACGATCCCATCTACTACGAGAACGACGTGGAGCTGTTCATCGCGGGCGACAACGCCTACTACGAATTCGAGATCAATGCCCGGAACACGATCTACGAGGTGTTCTTCCTGTGGGAGTCGGCCTACCTTGCGTCCGGGTTCTCCGCCCGGCCCGAGTTCGCGCGCACCAACCTCCAGTCCTTCAACGGCGTCGGCTTCGGCACCCACCCGCGGGGACCGCGGCTGGGACACTTCAACTGGCGCTTCCCGGGAATCCGAACGGCCGTCCACGTCGACGGGACGCTCAACAACGACACCGATACCGACCGCGGTTGGAGTGTGGAGATCGCCCTGCCCTGGTCGGGCGTCCGCCAGCTCTTTCCGGAGGGCCGCCGTGCAATCCCGCCGAAGGATGGCGACCTGTGGGCAATGGACTTCTCGCGCTTCAACACGGCCAAGGCGCCGGCACCGTCGAAGGATTCCGGCGGCTGGGCGCTGAATCCCCACGGCGTGTGGGATTCGCATGTGCCGGAGTGCTTCGCCCGGGTGCGCTTCGAGACAACTGCCCGTCCGGGCCCGTGAGCCGGTCCCGGGGCGGCTCACCGGGCGGCGATGTCGCGCTTCATCCAGCCGGCATGGGCATCGAGGTAGAGCTGGTTGCGCCCGCTCCGGTGTGCCGACCAGCCCAGTTGGGGCGGCTCGCTGCCGGGCACGCTCCAGGCGTCCTTGAACCCGGGCCACCATCCCCGCTCGAAGAACGGGCTCATGAGCCACTCCTCGTCGGACACGCTCGAGCCGCGCCGTTGGGCGATGCTCTCGGGGGTCCGGCCCCGGGCATAGCGGGCGGCCTCCTCATCCCGCTCGGCGAGCTTGTCGGAGATGTAGTTGGCCCACCCCCGGGACAGGTCGTTGGTTCCCTCCCGGCTCCATGGACTGACGAAATGACGTCGCCAGTCGTTCGAGGCCGCCGCCGGCACCGGCGGGCTCCACCACAGGGCCGCACCGGTGCCGTAGGGATCGAACAGCGGCATGAACGACCCCATGGACGCATAGCGCTTGTCCTTGGCATCGACCGGAGGGGTCAACTGCAGGGCCGCGTCGGGCACATGGGGGAGTCGGTCCTGGTGGTCGCCCCCGTACAACGCGCTGGCCAGACCGATCTGGTGTAGGTTCGACAGGCAGGCCGTCTGGGAGGCCCGGGCGCGCGCCTTGGCCAACGCCGGCAGGAGCAATCCCGCCAGCACGGCGATGATGGCGATGACCACCAGCAACTCGATCAGGGTGAACCCACGGGCCCGCATCTGGCGGCGAATCATCCCCAAGCCATCCACCGATGCAATCCCGGGCCGGTGCCGCTTGGGTGACGTTTCCGGGCTGGCCGGGATTCCAGGGCGGCCACGAGGCGGATGAGGCCCGGCCGCGACCGCTCCAGACGCCAGGCGCCTCCGAGCCGAGGCTTGCGATGTGGGATGCGGCCCGTATCTTCCGCCTTCACTCCGGTGCGCGCGCCGGGGCAGATGTCCGAATCCTGCCCACGTCCCGCACGGGTGCGATGCCGGGCACCGGCCACGTGTCTGCCGAAGACCGACCGAGCCCGCGATCCGACCC
>Ga0194129_10006080_pt1 | contig 14990 bp, 10 predicted proteins | sample TA2KigCa35mmetaG_FD_150862 | JGI IMG/M metagenome (GOLD analysis project Ga0194129, IMG submission 150862) | Freshwater microbial communities from Lake Tanganyika, Tanzania - TA2015038 Kigoma Deep Cast 35m | ecosystem: Environmental > Aquatic > Freshwater > Lake | place: Tanzania: Lake... | reverse complement strand
CTAATGGCAAACCCATCGGACCACACATCGACCAATGAAGTTTTCTCAATAATCTTAATATTCGTGTTTGCTCTATCATCAAATATAAATGGTTTTATAACATATGCTTCATCTAGTGATGTGAATTTGTTTGTGTTTGACGACAAAAATGTATCGCCCGAACTAAAAACCTCCAGAGGAATTTGTGATTGCATTTGTTCCGTCATCAATTTTACTTGTTCCATCGTCAATTTTGCTTGTTCCATCGTCAATTTTGCTCTTGATATATCTGTATCACCATCCCACACAAACGATTCCTCACTTGGTGCTATGGGATTATCACTCAATACAAATAGTTCCTCACTCAATACAACTGTATTATCTTCCTTACTTAATACAAATGGGTCATCACAGTCCTGTGTATTCAGTTCTTCAACTACACCAATTTCCTTTTTTTCTTTGCTCGATACATAATTTAAATATTTATAAATAGCATTATCAATGTCACTAAAATTCTCAAACATAATTCTACTCATCTCTGCTGGAGTAATTTTATATTCATCCGTCATATAAATTGATTCACGCTGTTTTTCAGACAATGAAAAATCATAAAAAAATTCCAGCATCTCCACTACAGTTTTGTATGAACAACAAGTGAATTTCGCAATAATATCAATTCGCCCCGGACGAACTAATGCCGAATCAAGCATATCCGGAAAATTAGATGTCATTATCACTATTCGTCCGGGCATCTCTAATACACCATCCAATAAATTCAATAAAAATGACAAATCAATTTGATATGTCGATTCCTCACTCACCACTGGTTGCTCGTCTGTGCGTTGTCTCACAATATCACTCTGACAATCGATGTCTTCCAATACATAAATTCGCTGGTCAAGAGGAATACAAAATGGTTCGCCTCCATCAATATGCACTATTTCATTGAAAAATAAATTCTCCAATTGCTGTTTTGTAATATCATTGTTTAGATTAATATTGAAAATATGCCGCCCCGTTTCATTTGCCAAACACTTGATTGTTGATGTTTTACCCGTTCCGGGTTTGCCCGACAACAATAATCCCAATGAATATGGAATCCCTTTTTCATCATACCATTTCCTGTTTTTCACGAAAAACTCAACACGGTTTTTTATAATATCAATATCTTCGCCAAATAAATTGCTGAATTTGCGATTCGTGCTGAAACGCTTCATCGTAAATGACATATTAACCGGAAGTCTCGAATAATCCTTTTTTTGATTTCCGCTAGAACCCATCACCTTCAATGCGTGTTTTGGAACCATATTGAAATAACATTTCGCATTTCCCAATTTGTTTTTTTGCGCCAATACATAACTCTGTTTAACATCATCTAGAAAACTCCGCAACTCATCCACTGTTTTGGAAAAACTATAGATTTCGAGCAGTTGTGTTGGCATTTGTGATGCCGTTGAACTAGTTGTTTCTGAACTAGCATCTGTGGATTTTGTTAAAAATGCATATATGTCATTATGTATCTCTATCACTGATGTCTGATTTAACATATAATTTTTGTTTTTGTAACTCACGTGTGTGGTGTTTCTACAATTCGTCACAAAATCCATTAGCGCCTGTCCAATTACATTGTCTTGATCGCCTATGCGAATTGTCAGTGTAATTGATGATTTCTTTATCTTCACTATGTTGTTTTCTGTAACCACCTTGTCTATTGTGGTTTTACACTTCTCAAAATATCTAGACAAAAAAGTAACATACACAAAACTGGTCATTGTTGGCAAATATTTTATTATAAAATCAACCACCTGTGTAATAATTAATATATATAATGCGTTGCCGATACCTCTATCGGATGTGGAATTTTCACCATTCATATTTTTCATCATAAACATCGTCATCATTTGTGACTTAACAAGGTCCATATAATTACCTTGATTATGTTGTTGTTGTTGCATTCTATGTGAAAAGACATAGTGTTTATTTCTATATACTTATTACTAGCATAGAGAAACTATCCATATGCCAGAATTGACATTGGTTGAATTAGAATATTTACCAGACCTATTCAAATTGTCTCGCATATACAAAACGTGCCACACAATATCAAATACATTGACCCTGTTTTCTAATGTTTGTCACTATAGTCTAACAATGAATTCATACAGGGATTTGTGTAGAACTATGGATACACTCCGTTATTGGCAATTCAATCAAACACCGCATTTAGTTTATGAAAATGTGTCTGGCAATGAATTGATAATAAGAGAAATCTTCAGCAATAATTGTCAAGACCTGTTTTTGAGATATCAAACATTCTATCCTCTATTGGAAATAGGTATTCTTGCTTTTGGTAAAACGGTTCAGGAAAAAAAAGAAATGGCAAATTATCACGAACTACAAAATCTGTTTGACTATCTTCAATATAGAATTATTCCTTCTCTATCTTTCTTGTTTGGTTCTTTTTGCGTCTGCACATTTTTTTACCTTTAATAGTTGCCACATTATATCCTGTTGGACACTTCTTGGCATTTGGCGGAAACTCAATTATATCATCCAGTAAATCTTCGGTTACTGGTGGTGGAAAATCAGGTATGGGTGGTGTGTGAATTTTAGGAGACGGAGGCGGCGAATAATCAGGCGATTTGGGGTTTTTAGGAGACGGAGGCGGCGAATAATCAGGCGATTTAGGTTTTCTGTTTTTCCTTGTTTTTATGCGTGAAAATTTAGACATATTTGGTAATGACCAAAATATCTTCTCTATCGCACCACCTACATATTCTCGTGTTAAAACCCGTTTGGCAAATTCATATCCATTCTGCGCCATTCTTCGCGAAGATTTAGGATGCGACTCACACCATTTAAGTTTTGCCACTAAATCAGACAAATCGGATTTCACCAATACATAATCGCGTCCGGGTTTAATTAAATGGTCCACCCACGATATGTAGGGACTATCTACACGAATAATTAATGACCCTGTCATCATAGTTGTCAATAAACGATAAGCATTCACATTACCATCAATATGTATGATATATTTGTATCTGCTCTGCTCTATCATATTGAGAAAATTTCCACTTGGTATTCCTGTATTCAACATACCCATACCATACACAGGGTCGAATTTAATAGAGTTAGAATCAATCGTGTTTTTTCCGGCAACCACTATTTTGGCATCCAACAGAGGTGATTTCATTGTTACTAAACGAATTCGCTGATTGGTCTCGGGAGTATATCCACAACCCGATGGACCACCACGAAATACTGCCTTGTTAATTGTTTTTCTGTCCCAATCTACAATGTAATCGGAAAATTCCACCTTCTTCTGCCCCGTCACAATATACATATCATCATAATTGGGAAACGGAATGTCACTATACCCCTTTTGTCCAGATAGACTGAGAATTGGTAAATAATTTTTATGACGATACATATTCTCTAACATTGTGTCTCCAGTAACCATTGGGAAAGGTTCTCTATTGTCGCGATGTAATATTACAGCATCTGTTAGATTCAAAATGAAAACACCCGGAGGCAAATATAATGGTTCCAACAGTGTCATATACTCATTCATCGGGTCTTCGCGATCACCCAAAGCATTGAAATTCTTCATAATACACTGTAGAATACGCACCGGTTTGGTTGCCGATGCGCGAATAAATTCGCGTTGTGACTCAGTAATCAACCTGTTTGAATCCAATTTGTCCAAATGTCCCTGTAATGCTTCTCTAAATCGGTCTGATGTATATTGTGATTCCAATTTATATAGCAATTTGTTTCCATAGGGTCCGACACACAACATATAGCAATTGTGAGACAGTTTATGATAGATATAATTAAGTGTGTTGCGCAAAGATTGAGGAGTCATTTCCCACCGCGACGAAGTCGCGTGTTTTGGCACTGGGTCTTCTTGATTTTTAAATATATCAGCAACTTCAGACTTGTAAATATTCATATTTGACGTTCTTGCTAAATTAATATATGGCAATGCCAATTCATACGCCATTTCTATTCCTGTTACTACCTGCATTATACCTAATATATAATACAGACATATTTCATCACTAGGCGCGCATTTTTCTATACAAATTGCGCGCTGTCAAATCCTCCACTTCATTAATATCGTATTTTTTAAAATCATTATCTACATCTTCTTGTGCTTGGCCCACCACATCAGCGCGCTGTCGTGTTCTAATATATCTATATTCCTCAAGAGTTTTGCATTTATAGTGATTTATTTGAACTACATCAATGGGCGCATTTTTATTAAAAGGACCTTCTATAATAGTTCCGTCCGTTGATTTTATATGTCCCGATGTAGTTTTGATTGTATGACATCCGTCAAACCTCGCGAAACAATCCTTTCTGAATATTGTTTTTATATGTTTGTCGCCTTTTTCTCCACACATTGTGAATCGTTGTGTTACAGATTGTGTTGGACTATCTATGTTGTGCGATGAACCGAAAAATCGCCAGTTCATTCCGATTCCCGCACAATCGTCTTTGATATACTCTCGAATAAAATTCTTAATATCTCTGTGTTTTTTTAATACAATGAACTCGTCAATGTCTATGTGTGCCACGTGTGTTATTTGCGGGTCTGGCATAATCTCAATAGCAAAAATGTGGAGAACTAGATATTGAACAGGAATATAGTGATTCTGATTATCTTGTTTAATATAGTGATTGTTGCGAGGAAAATGACAAACATAGACTTTTCCTGTATCTACATACTTGTGGAGTATATGAGCATAAGTCGGAATATCATCATTTTCAAATAAATATATGCGTTTAAATCCAATTGATAAATGATAGAGCACAAATTCCTCAATGTAATTATGCTCCAATTTGGCAATGCATACAATTACAGGAAAAATGTCAATATCGTTCGCAAGTTCCATAATAAAATAATACAGCATATATTTCTAAATAAATATCAATATAACTTATGTTTTATTGAGAATTATTGTTTGCGTGTTTTTCTTCCATTGCGTTTTGACGATTTTCTTCGTCCCTTTGTCTTTCTAAATTTTTTCGTCTTTCTTTTGCGTCCTCCTCTACTGTCACTACTAAAATCACTAAAATCAAAATCGTCATCATATCCACCACCCAAACCATCTTGGTCACTGTCCTCATTGGCGTATGTGCGATTAAGATAATTTGTAACATAATTTCTCAACGAAACAAGAATCGGTTGTATTTCTTGTTCGCCACCGTGTTGTAATGTTAGAAATGTTATTTCTCCTGACACTGCTGCTATTATTGATGCTTCTTTATCAAGTGCATCATACCAGTTAAAGTTTATTAAAATTGTTGCGATAGTGCGTCTTGCCGCATTTCTATCACCACCATTAATATGTGTTCGTGCATTAACCATAATATTAAAAATAATTCGGTATTGTTCATATTGGTCGTCATGCAACATTTCATTTATTAACTGATTCACTGGGTATTCATCCTCATTATCGGACTCGTCTTCAGAAGACCATACACTATTATCATTTTCGCTATTATTGCCACTACTCATTGCTATAATTTATAACAATATTTAATGTCTAGATTTCTTTTGTTTTCTTGACTTCTTTTGTTTTCTTGACTTTACGAGTTTTCTTGACTTTCTTTGGCGACCTCCAATTAGAGGATGTTGGTCCAACCAGTTTCTAAGAATATTAATATACATCTGTTTCTGATTGACAAACATACCTGTATCAGGCAGATTTTCCAATTGTTCTAAATAAAATTCCACCACAGTTCTAAAAACACGTCTCTTAATGACATCAGGCAAATTGCTCCAATTTGGTATGTCTCCGTCCCAAATATTGAGTTGTTCTCCAATCTCAAATCCTATTCGGAATAATACCGCATTCTTTATTTCGTCATCATTATGGTTTCTGCCCACCATCAAAGAATACAACTGTCTCACACCAATAAGAATTGTTAAAATAGGCGCATAATTAACATCATAAAAAATTTGTTTTATATTAACTAAAATTGCGTGTTGTGTTCTAGTTAAACGATTAACATCAAAAAATACATCATCCATTTATAAATAATGTCCATATTATTTTTGAGAATTATTTATACTGTTGGAACAAATTCCCAATCTAGTGTTTCACATACCTTTTTCCATACTAAATCTTGTTCCAATTGTTTTTCTCTATCTTTCATCATTGGAATGTAAGGCAAATATTGTGTTTGGTCCAACAACACACACAACTGATATAGTGTATAAGTGCAATTGAAAAAATTCGTTCTGTATGCGGGACAATGAATTGCCCAAGGTTCCTGTATTTCAATAAATAAAATACACAATGTATCTTGTAATTCATCGCTCATCATTGGCGGTTTAATTCCTAGAATAGAATTGATATATTGAATATGCTCAAAATACCGATTGAATCCCAACTTTTTCAAAATCTCGCGCATCTTTTCATAATTAATTTCCGTCGCCAAATCAGTAATACGCTCTTTCTTAATTCTCTTTTTAATCTTGTCCATCACTTCAACAGGAATCTGTGTAGTCTCTTTTGCCTGAAACTGCGACAAAATTTCCTTGAAATGATTTAATCGCACATACGCATTGTATGTTGCCTCATTCGGCGGTTCTTTATATGTCGGTTTCTCATTATCCACAATATACTGTATATAGACACTACAGGATTTGTTATTACAAATCAAAATGCCTTCTTCATCTTGTGGTATAAGTTCGCCGGTTCCGCAACGATGACAAATATCAATCGGAACTGTAAAATCACTCATATTACAAATATCTCTATTGACATTCGTCCAATAATTCTGATAGAACTGACGCGAATTCTGGAATCGCGCACCCTTCAATACATCATCGGTCGTTTTCACTTTGAAAAAAGAATTCAGAACTGTCTTGTTTGAACCCTCGCCGATAGAGATTTTCTTTTTTTCCTCAAAATAATTAAAAATGTAGGGGACATTTTCCAATAAATACTTGTTTTTCTTGTTTCTCAATTGTTTGATTTCAATGTTCAAATCACGGATGCGATCTTTTAATTCCATTTTGCTATCAATCGCATTATCTGGCAATTTGGCAAATTCCTCCTTCAATGATGTTCGCTGTTTTTCTAATTCCGGCAGTGTTTCCGTCTCTATGGCGTGGAATTCTTCCAATAACTGTGTGTGTTTTTCATCAATTGTTATGTTGGTCTGCATACTCTGTTTTTTCTTAATGCTGTGGTTCGGCATTTTTTAGGAGCAATATATAATATTCATTTTTATTTTATAAATTGTATTTTTTAATTTATATTATTATACTATAGAAATTATGCCTTCAAAATTAGCACAACGCATCGATGGAATGGGAAAAAAAATTACTGATTTACTACCTTCCACACAGGGTGGATTTTTAACAAACAAGTGGTTTCTCTATCTTGTTCTCGCCTCTGCCGTCTTTGATTTGTTTTATTTTTATGGTAGAGGTGATATGTATGCCTTGACCATCTTCTTTATTATTGGATTACTTGCTTCATTCTTTAGCAAAAATATGGTTGTGATTCTCATTCTTGCCATTGTATTGACACATTTAATCCGTTATGGCAAGAATTTGTCTGAAGGGTTCGAAAACGAGGAAGAACTAGAGGAGTCGTTCGAGGGCGAGGGCGAAGACGAGGAGGAGGATAAAGAGGGTTTCGAGGGCGAAGACGAGGAGGAGGATAAAGAGGAATCTTTCGAGGGCGAATATGACGAAGAGGAAAAAGACCAATTTAAAGATATTGGTTCATCATCGGCACAAATTAAGGCAACAGGTAATGTTGTGAATGGATTGAAACCGGCAAATATGGATGAACAGACTAGAGAATTATTGACCACCCAGAAACAGTTGATGGAGAATATGAAAACACTCGAACCGATGTTGGCAAAAGCAGAGAGTTTCTTATCGAAGAAGAATGAGAAATTCACCAATCTTGCTGATGCTTACAGACCTCTAACTAGATAATTTCGCAGAACCTCTTTTATTGATATAATATAATGTCATTTACAACACGTTCTATTATACTTGTATTAATTTTGACCACTATTTTGATAATATCGGCAATGAATGATGTAAAAAAAATAGAGGGATTTAAAGCAGACGACCCATTTAAGGCAATTACTAAAATATTTGGTTTCTTCACATTTTTAGGAAAATGGTTCAAATGGTTAGGTGAAATCATTAAATGCTCTATTGAAACAATAATAGGACTTCCCAATTGTTTTATTTTCTATTTGTTTGATATTTTTATTGGAACAATAGCACTGTTTATAAAAATGGTTTGTTCATTTTCGCCGACACTGGAAAAAGCGCGCAAAACAACTTGGAAAATAATTACAAAATTGGACAAAATGATTAATGGTGTAACAGGATTTCATATAATTGAATATCCAAAATCCATTATTAAAAAATGCTACAAATGTAAAAATAAAAAAATGCCGACTCTGAAAAAGTAAGTGTCTTTTCCAAATATATAGATAATGGGAAAAAAATGTATTCCGGGTGTGATTTGTATTGAAAATATGACACTTTTTTTGCTAATAGTTCTGGTGGTTTTTTTGATGTATTATTATTACAATTCTGTATTGAAGGGTTCTATTACAACGCCGGCACCAGCACAAATCGTAGTTTTGCAACAACCTTTAGGAGGTCTTGAAAACATTCCTGTAATGGATGGCGCCCAAACACCGCCTGTTAATAAAATGTATATGGCGCCGAATCAGTTGCCGACGATGAAAGTGGGACCCCGAAGAATGGGTTCGAGTCAATACACACAAGTCGGTATTTTGACGCGCAATGTGAAAAAGGGCAATGAAGACTTGATTTTGCCTCTAATGGGACGGCGCACAGGGCGCTATGACAAAATGCAATACTACACAATGACAAATACAGGACAAGTGAATACTAAGTTGCCTATTAGCAAAAATGGCAAGAGCTGCACGGGTGAATATGGATGCGACGAAATCAGCAATGGCGACACAGTTTATGTAGAAGGATATTCAGATACATTTAAGACAACAGTTTATGAAAGTGGGCAGTTTTCTTATGAACCCGATGTTTATTTGTAATTTGCTTACTGTGCATATAAATCTATATAGAAAAAATATATAGATTTATTAATAATGGAAACTGTTTCTACAAATACAGAAAATAAGATTCCTAATGCCGAACAAGACCAATCCGAAATTAGTAATTCTGACCAAACTGATTCTCAATCTAATACAAAAGACAATAAGAGTAGCGAAGTCAGCGATAGTAACAAAGAATCTTCAACACTTAGCGAACTTAACGACTGTATTCTTTACAAAATGTCAAGCAAAGGTGAATTAAATTTCTTAGTAAATGTGGTTTCATATACAACAATAAAAGAAGGATTATATACCATAGAAACAGAGTTTTCTGGTGAAACAGGTATTGATATTCCAAGAGTCACACCTAATTCAGATGTTATAAATGCGTTCCACATTGATACTAGTATAGGGGTTGATTGGATTATTAATACAGAAACCAAAACAACCACAACATCCGCAGAAAATAAAAAAATATTTGTAACAGAAACAGGCAATACAATGGTATTATGTTTTCGCAATCCAAACCAAATCTACATAACTACAGGAAATATCCATATTGAACCTGAACATAATATAATTTCAACCAACTCTGTATTTAACGCATACGGAACACAAATTCCGGGCGGAACATATTTGCTTCCATTGGAAGGAAACACTAATGTAACGAGTAACAAAGTCACAATGGGTAATTTAACAGCATTAATGAAACAATCCAATTTATTGTTTTATTTAAACTGTGTTCGTGATTTTAATACAGTAAGAGAATTGATGCAGGATAAGACAAATAATAAAATAAAAAAAACTGCCATAGAAAATTTTCTGAAACTTCTTACAGTGAAAATAATGTTGCACCCAGACGACATTGAGTTGAACAGCAGATTCTTAACCAAATTGCGTGAAGAAGAAATTATTAAAACTGCCAGTGAAAATAAAGTCATCAATGACCTGTTTGACGTGCACGAAACATATAATACAGATGGAGAATTCAACAATTTGACTGATATTTATTGCAACGCTGGCGGAAATTTTACTAAAATTTTTAAATTACACTCTACAGATGACCCGGATTTAAGTGGTTTGATTACAAACACAGTCAATAATTACTATAACCAGATAAATAGTGTTAGTGAATGGATTAAAACTAATAAATCCAACCCCATCGTAAAGAATATATTTGACTATTTAATTAAAAATGTGACGGAGAAAATTGTGCGACCGAAAAATATGTTGATTGTTAATGTGAAAACCCGCAGTGTTGCTGATGATTTTGGTAATAGAAAACCAGTTAATGAAAGATACGAATTCAAGACAGATGAAAAACATTTATTAATAAACGCGGTCGATACATCAACACCGCTGTATGTGAAAAAAATAGGTCAAGATGTTATGAAGATAAATTCAGATGCACCAACCGTAAGTTCATTGTTTAATACTGAAGGAAGAATTACCAACTCTGATAAAGGACCAACAAAATTAATTTGTGGTCCATTTGACACAATTGCGAGTCCAGATTTAGATAATAAAGGAATTTCGGAACTTCGCGAAATAAATGGTATCATAAACACACTGTATGACAAAAATTATGTGTGTGTATTTGGAAAAGGCATTAGTGGAAGTGGAAAAACAACTATTTTAATAAATAACGTACACGGGGCGACCGAGGACGCAAAGAAGGGTGTAATATTCCATTTGTGTAATGAACTACACAGTGATAAAAGAATTAAGTGTGAAACAATTTTATTAAAACGGTCTGAGATTTGTTTAGATGGTTCGTGCGATGTTGATGCAACTGAATATAATTTTACTTGGAGAGAACATAATAAAGTAGAAGGGTTTTTCTGCGACACAAAATCTTTCACGACAAAATCTAAGGGTGCTGAGTCTCTAAAAGATATTTGTAAAGGTAACCCAGAGGAAAATGACCCAACACAATGGACTTGCACAATAATAAACAAATCTCTTCACGAAGTTGCTGAAATATTATTAACAAAGACAAGGTCGGTGAATGCGACCGCATTGAATAGAAGTAGTTCGCGAAGTCACGCAATGATTGTTATGTGTATTAAGAGTAATGTTGAACCACCTGAAAAACAGGTTGACAGGTTTTTAACAGTTGTTGATGCGGCTGGAAAGGAAAATATAATTAATTGCACATATGGAATGCTTGTAAAATACGCAAACTCGATGTCTGATGATGGTGAAACAAGGTCTTACTATAAAGATACACCAACAACTTGTAATAGTAAGAGAGAAGATATATATGATTTTACTCGGGTCGATAGCATAAAAAAAATAATTGGCGGCAATTCAAATGATACAATCAATGTTAGTAATATTTTAACAGTTCTGAATGATGTCACTAAAGTTGAAATAAATAATGGAATTATTAGTGACACACAACTCGATACTCTGATAGGAAACTTTGAAAAAATAAATGTTGAAGAAATAAATCCAGACCCACCAACTAGTGGCATTGATTTGACAAAATATCCAGTTGTTACAGATATTTCAGGTATAGTTAATAATCTTGGTGAATACAACACAACAGAGACGGTTTGGTCAAAAGATGGTTATATTCTACCCAGAGAAACCAGTGGAAGTTATAAAAATGTTCAGTATGTTAAAGGATATGATGGAAGCAACTATACTAAAAAATTTTATTTGGAAAGTGGTGAATCTGTAGGATATGGAGAAAAAAATTTAAACATAATAAAATTGTATAATAAACAACCCGAAAATGGCAAAAGCCTAGCAGTGTATGGGAATCGAGAAAAATCTGGAAAATTTATTAAAACAGCAAACCATATTGTTGATAAGAATGACAGTTTGGTCACAATTAATGGCAACCAAATTGAAGTCGAAGGTGAATACTATAAAACAACAAAATTTGTGTATGATGATACTAATAACAGTGAAGAATATCCTGTAATGTTTAAAGGCAACAATGATAGTGGTCCCACAATAGTATCTGCTGTCCCGAATGATTTCCAAAACTTTTATATAAAATATAATAAGTTTGTTAAAAACACCACAGAATGGAACACAGAATTTGAGAACTGGAAAACCGGAAAGTCACAAAGTCTCGAATTCTATGTTTCACCAAACATAAAAATTACTTTGGGTGCTCTAGAAAACTATAAAACAGAATCAGGCAACCCACAACTAAAGAAATTTATTTCGGATAATTTTAAAAATAATAAAGACAGTCAGAGAAAATTCTATAAAGACGTAACAGAAGTAAAGAAAGAACTCACTAGATTCAAGGAACTAACAACATTTGTAGAAAAAAAATGCGAACTGCGTTCAGACGAAGGTTCAAAAATAATAAACCCAGAATTGGCAAATGCCGACACAGTCATTAATGACATTTGCGTTTTACAAAATCAAGGTAATCCCTCTATTGAATTACAAATACTAGGAAACACAGAACCGTATGAAAACAAACATATCTACAACATTTTGAAAGGGTCTTCTACAAAAGGTGGTATAAAAGAATCCATTGAGAAATCAAGAATAATAAAAAGTATGTTTGAAATAATTAAAGGTTTTAGCAATAGCAATAATACAACACAATCCGGAGGCGTAGCCTCTACAGACTCCACCAAAGTAACCGAAGAACCCAAAGACATTTATGAAACCATTGCGCGCAATATTAAATTTATATTTTTTACTGTAATTAATTGGTCGCCCGATACTGAATTGCCAGACAGAGTGCAATATTATCACAACAAGGAACTGCGAGATTTGTTGAAATCAATGACATACGAATCTGAATTTGAAACTTATCCGCCTCCATCTAAATCTAACGCAAATAAATATATAGAAACATTTAACACTTTAACAGACAAAATTATAAACTACTATAAAAAACAAGGTCTAACCCACGTAACCGAGATTAGCGAGTTACTTAAACACATTGAAGAACAAAAAACCGCACTAAAAAACGCATCAAATTACACTGTTGCCATCCGCGCGGTGCAAAGCATTGTAGATGAATCCAACAATGTGAATGCTTCAACCTTGATTGGGTCTATAGCAAATGAAGGACGCACTTGTATTGAGCAGAAAGACTCTGGTGTAAGCAATTTAACAAAAATATTTAAGACAGATTTAAGACCAAAACCTGTATAAATCGTAATATATCATTTTATTATATTGAAAGTATATAGTAATATGAGTAACAATAGTCGGCAAAATGAAATAACGGGTCGCAAGAAAATCATAGAGGATATGTTTAATAAAGTTGCTGCCAAAAAAGAAGCAGACGAAACTACTGCAACTATGTTTAACAAAAAAATGGGACAACCCGAAGGGTCATCTGAAGGTTCTAGAGTAATTGATGAAATAAGAAAATTAAAAACTTCTGAAGAAAGAGCGATGGCACTTAGACAACGCAGACCACAAATTTTAGAAAATATTAAAATAAATTTTGAAAAGAATATTCCAAACCTTCCTGCAAAGGAAACAATAATTCCCAAGGTGGCACCTGAAGAAAAAAATTACTGGGCAGAACCGACAATACAATTAATTAATCGTCTTTCCAAACAAGTGCAAGATGGTAGAAAAGTTAGCAGTGATTTAGATGAAGCAAAAAAAGAGATTGAAAGACTTAAAGGATTGTGGAACCAAAGAATCAGCGAGGATAGAGATGAAATAACTAAAGAAAACGCCAGTTTGAGAGTTGAGAAAGAACAGTTAGAAAAAACAAATTCAGAACTAGATGGAAAAAATAAAGAACTCAGTGAAGATAATAAGACTCTAAAAAAAACAATCGGAAATTTGAATGAGGCAAATAGTAAAATAGGAGGAAAAAATGCATCAGCAATGGGTGAAAATAATAGGTTACAAACAGAAATTAATACGATAAAAACAGAAATTGCAAAATACGAAGAGACAATTAAATCATTAAGAAACGAAAATGCTAGACTAAACACACAGATAGAAGAAGCAAATGCACAAAACAAAAAACTTAATCAACAAAATGGAGAACTACAAAATAGTGTTAATGACAAAGAACAAAAAATCAATGACTTATTAACTGCTAAACTGAAGATAGAGGGAACCGATAAAGAACAGAAATCACAAATTACTTCGCAAGAAACCCAAATCGTAAATTTACGCGAAGATTTTAAAAAAATAAACAAAGATGTTGAATTAGAAAAAACAAAAATGAAACTTATGCAAGACGCACAAAAATCATTGATGGAACAGCAGTTTGCTGAAAAACTCAAGAGAGACACTGAAAAACTATCCAAAGAACTTGAAGCAAATATTGAAAAACTAAAGAATGATAGTGGCACAGAAAGTGGAAGACTTGCGGCAGAAATAGCAGAATTAAAACAAAAAAATTCTAAATTGCTGGAAATGGCGGAAACTTGCGAAAAGGCAAACCAGTTGTGTGAAGAAGCAAAACAATTGTTTATTGAGGAAAAAACAAACCACAATAGAGAAATTGAAAAACTTAAAGCAGAATTAAAATCTGGTTCTGAAGAAAACACTGAATTAGTATCTAACCTTGCTGAAGCAAAATCTCACAACGAATCATTAAACCAAACACTAGATAAAACAAACGCACTGTATGACGAAGCAAAACAGGTGCATTTAACTCAAACACAAGAAAATATCAAACTGCAGGCAAACAATGATTTATTAAAACAACAACTTGTTGTTGCCACTAGCAATGCCACAAATTCCGAGTTATTGACACAATTGCAACTGGCACACAAGCACTGTGAAGAAGCAAAACGATTGTGTGAGGAAGAAAAAGAAAGATGCGATAGAGAAAGAGAGAATTGTGATAAAGCAAAGGAAGCATTGCAAGAAATTATTAACAAAAATATTGCTGAATTAAAAAGAGTGGAAGGAGAAATACAACAAATAAATGAAGAGAAAGCAAGTCTCGAACAGGATAAAACAGCAAATACACAGCAGATACT
>Ga0194129_10006079_pt1 | contig 14991 bp, 14 predicted proteins | sample TA2KigCa35mmetaG_FD_150862 | JGI IMG/M metagenome (GOLD analysis project Ga0194129, IMG submission 150862) | Freshwater microbial communities from Lake Tanganyika, Tanzania - TA2015038 Kigoma Deep Cast 35m | ecosystem: Environmental > Aquatic > Freshwater > Lake | place: Tanzania: Lake... | reverse complement strand
CGGATGGATCTATCGGAGTTGACACAGTGATAGCAACAGGAGTAGTTCAGAATCAATATACTGCTACAGGCTTAACCGCTGGAAAGACTTACACGTTCAAAGTAGAAGCAAGGAATGCGTATGGCAAATCAGTTCCAAGCTTACCTGTTTCTATTCTTAGCGCAGGCAGTCCTGAAACTCCAGCCGCCCCAACAACTGCAAATCTTAACGATTAAGTAGTGTTCAGCTGGACAGCACCTGCCGACAATGGAGAACCTTTGCTTGGTTACTACATCTATATCAAATAGACAGATGGCGGCTTCTCACTATAAAATGTCCATTGCGACGGCACACAGCCTAACATCATACTCGCAATGTCGTGCACAATACCACTATCAGTCTTGCAATCGAGTCCATTCAATTTGCAGTTCGGTGGATAAATAGGAGAACTAGTTTAAGCATACGTGATAGCATACAACGAGTATGGAAACTCAATACCATCACTTGTTGGAGGCACTGCCAGAGTCATGATTGTGCCGGATGCGCCTGCTAATTTCGGATAGGAGTTGTTCCAGACGATCAACACCGAAATCGGATTGAAGTGGACAGATGGCACGACAATTGGAGGCACACCCATATTAGAGTACATCATCTACTGGGATGCGGGACAAGCAAACGGTAACTTTACTAAGTTAGCTCAAGGAATAACTCAATAGACATACACTGCCACAGCTTTATCATAGGCTCTTACTTATGGATTCTAAGTTCAGTCTAGAAACTAAGTTGGTCTCAGTCCTTTGTCAAAGATTGTATACTTGACTACTGCACTCTAACCAGCTATTCCAAATGCACCCAAGACTGAAGTTATTGCTAACTAAGTCAAAATATCTTGGGATGCTCCAGACTAAGGATGGGCTTACATAACTTCATATAGAATCGTTATCAAGCAGTCCAATGGAACATACTCTGAGCAGTTGTAACACTGTGATGGCAGATGGGCATCCATCGTGAGCGATCAGAGTTGCACAGTCCCATTACTTATACTCCAGGCTGCTCCATACTACTGGATACGCGGCGACAGTATATTTGCCAAGGTCTCAGCATCTAATGTCTGGGGAGAGTCTGCGCTCTCTGCTGCAGGCAACGGAGCTATAGTCGTTACAGTCCCAAGTCCACCAGTGAACTTGGTCAACATTCCATCTGTGACTTCTGATACAAAGATCGCCTTATCATGGAGTGATGGACCTCTTTCCGGTGGAACACCAATCTTAGATTACAGAGTGTACTTTGATAGAGCATCAAACTCATGGATCACTTTGGCAAGTGGTTTGACGAGTAAATCATACACGACAGCAACCCCACTCATAGCTGGATAGAACTACAAGTTTAAGGTTGAGGCAAGAAACTCAGTTGGCTACTCGCTTGTGTCTGATGCAGTTACGATTCTCGCTGCAACAAAACCTTTCTAACCGGTAGCACCGACTGTATCTTAGTCAGAGTCAATAATAACAGTAACATGGCCTGCTAGCTACAATGGAGGAACTGCAATAACGAGCTATCAAGTGACGTTCAGAGCAAGTGATGGAGTAACATTCTACCCTATGACTTCATTCTGCGACGGAACTACCAATGCTGTTCGTCTTAGCAGATCTTGCACCATACCTAGCATTGCATTCACATCACTACCTTGGAACTTACCGTGGGGATCTTTCATCTACGCTCAGGTAACGGCAACAAACATCTAAGGCACCTCACCGAAATCGCCAGCTGGAACAGGAGGATAGATTTTAAGAATTCCAGACAACCCAGTTTCGCTTAGCAACGTCCCAGCATTAACTTCCGCAACTTAGATTGGACTCACATGGTCTGACGGCCTAAACAACGGAGGCACTCCGATCATCGACTACAGAGTTTCGTCAAATGGAGGTTCAGGCTTGCCATTCTACACGCCTATCGAAGCAAATGTCACGACTTTGCCTTACATTGCGAAATCACTGACACCTGGAACTACGTACTCCTTCAAAGTTGAATCTAGAAACGCCTTTGGATACAGCGGCCTGTCGGCTAGTGTTGATGTCCTTGCAGCGTAAGTTCCCGACCAACCGTAAGCACCAACTACAGTTCTAGATGGCGCAAACATCGTGATCAGTTGGCTAGCTCCATTTGACCAAGGCTCGCCTCTCACTTCTTACAAGGTTGAGATCCGACAGAGCGACAATGTAACTTACAGTTTGGAATTGACGAACTGTGACGCCTCTCAAAGCAAGTACTTGACAGACCCAGATCCAAAGATTTGTCTAGTACCAGTAACAGTATTGATATCTGCACCGTTTAATCTACCATGGGGAAGTCCCGTCTTTGCTATAGTCACTGCATTCAATGCTTACGGCTCCTCATTAGTATCTAACCCTGGAAGTGGAGGAAGAATTATCACTTATCCAGATGCGCCAATTCAGGTGTAGGAAGTACTTGCGTAGAGAACAGAATCTACTTTAGGTATCTCATGGCAGATAGGAGTAAACAACAATGGTGCAGTTGTGGAGTCATACACAGTAAGCATGAAGAACAGCAGCACAAATACCTATTAAGTTTTGCAATCAGGAATCTCGACTTTCATAACTACGTTAACAGCAACTGGTTTGACATTTGGAACGACGTACACATTTGTTGTTCAGTCTGTCAACAGTTTCGGCATTAGTGCTTACTCGACTGAGTTACCATTACTGTGCGCATGGAAGCCTGCTCAGATAGCCACTCCAACCACTGTAAATCTTAACTCGGCAGTTGTTGTGACATGGGTCGCTCCATCACCACGAGGACTACCAATAACTAGTTACTCGGTATACTTTAGAAAATCAGACTTGACCTTCGCTCTTTTGACTAGTTCATGCGACGGATCAAACCCAATAATACTCGCAAATACAAAGTGCACTGTTCCGCTTGACACACTTCGTGCAGCACCATTCAACTTGGTTCAAGGCAATACAGTCATCGTCTAAGTACTTGCAACTAACTACTATGGCGATTCGTTGATATCAAATACGGGTGGCAGTGCTTTGATTTGGTTACTACCAGAAGCACCCATTGCTTTGACAAACGATACAGTCACTAATAAGGACGTCGTTGGAATTACCTGGAGTGACGGACTAAACCAAGGAGGCACACCAGTAATCGACTACTAGGTTCTATGGGATAATTCACTTGGTGGTACATATACAGTATTAGCTTCGAACGTACTTGTTAAGCAATTCTCAACAGCAGGAATGACGATCATAAGTGGTCGCACCTACAAGTTCAAAGTGTAGTCACGAAACTTAGTTGGATTCTCACTTGAATCTTAGCCAATTTCAGTTTTAGCTGCCTAAGTACCAAACAAACCAGACAGTCCTACGACAACAATTTCTGGTGATTTTGTAGTTATCTCATGGACTTAGTCGTTTGACGGCGCTTCACCGATAACTGCTTACAAGATTAGAATTCGACAGCAGGATAACACTGTATTTACGGAGGATTCAGTTAGCTGCGACGGATCTAATCCAGCAGTAAAGAGCAGTCTATCTTGTGCAGTACCAATCGCTACTCTGAAAGCAGCTCCTTACAGTTTAGAATGGGGAGTGAAAGTATACGCGATTGTTAGTGCAATCAACATTGTAGGCCCATCCGTTTTCTCCGATCCAACACCGGCTTCCACCGCTGCTATTATTCTCACTAATCCAGATGCTCCATTGAATTTACAAAATGTTGCTAGTGTTACTTCTGGAACACAAGTTGGACTTAGTTGGACTATTGGCGTTAAAGATGGAGGTTCTCCAGTAATTGACTACACAGTTTCTTACGCCATTGGATCAGGTCAATACAATGTATATCAGCAGGGCATTACTACGACAACTTTCACAGTGGTTGGCTTAACAGCTGGAACAACTTACAAGTTTGTCGTTCAATCACGAAATACATATGCTCTTAGCATATTCGCTTAATCTACACCAGTGACAGTACTGGCTGCTCAGGTTCCAGATGTACCTGCAGCTCCTTCAACGTCTGTTAATGGAAATAATGTTGAAATATCATGGACAGCTCCATTTGCACAAGGCTCTCCAATAGTAGGCTACAAGATTTTAATACGCTAGAGTGACAATACAACATTCTCAGAAGTTTTATCAGATTGTGATGGATCTCAATCGACAATCATAGCTAATACTAAGTGCTCAGTTCCAATCACAACACTACGAGGATCACAATACACTTTAAGCTGGGGATCTATTGTGTACGCTAAAGTCTATGCATACAACGCGTATGGAAACTCACTTACTTCAAGTGTCGGAGGAACTGCTAAGATTTTGACTATACCAATCGCACCAATTGGTGTTTCTGAATTGTACTCTTCGAGAACAGCAACAACTCTTGGCTTACAATGGGCACTTCCAGGTGTAGGTCCCAACTATGATGGTGGTTCACCTGTCATTAGTTACTAAGTAACTTACTAAACCGGAACCACTACGAATGTGATAGCTGACATAACAGACACTAAGTATACTGCAACTGGCTTGACCAATGGTGCAAACTATGTCTTCTATGTTTAAGCTAAGAATGAATTTGGCCTTAGTCTGAACAGCTAACTAGTTTACATGTATGTTGCTTGGGTTCCAAGTAAACCTGCAGCTCCAACTACTTCTGTACTTGGAAACAAAGTTGTTATATCTTGGACTGCACCGTTCAATGCTGGTGCTACAATCGACAAATATCTTATTCAAATTAGACAGAAGGATGGTATCTATACAGCTGATGCTACTCTGTGCGATGGATCTAACTCAGGCATTGTTGGATTAACAACTTGCACAGTGCCATTGCTTGGACTAAGAGCAGCACCATATAATCTTGTATTAGGCGACTCAGTCTTTGTGCAGATAACAGCACACAACTTCTATGGTGACTCGCCCGTATCCGATGCTGGCAATGGAGCACTAATCCAGTATCCACCAGATGCACCACTTTCTGTGCAAGACAATCCTTCAATCACTACTGCTTCTTAGGTTGGTCTAACATGGACGGACGGTGTCTCGAACGGAGGCACAGCAGTCATTGATTATTAAGTTCAATACATACCCTTAGATAGCAGCGTCTGGACCACTTACGCAACTGGAATTTTGACAAAATCTTTCACAGCTGTGTTTGCAAATCAATACGCAGGTAAAACTATCTCATTCAGGGTAATTGCAAGGAACTCTGTAGGAACAAGCTTAGAAGAAAGTACAGTGAGTGTGCACATACCAGTCTAAATTTTGATCGCTTAAGTATCAGACGTACCTCTTGCACCAACAACTACTCGAGTTATGAACACGATTGAAATCAGCTGGTCACAACCGGTCAATTTCGGTTCCACACCCATAACCAGCTACACAATACGTATCAGACATGCTGACAATACACTTTTCTCATAGACAAGTGAATGTGATGGTTCCTTAGCAGCAACACGTGATGCACACAAGTGTACAGTTTTGATCAGCACATTAGTTAGTGCACCGTTCTCACTTGCATGGGGACAATCTGTCTATGCCTAAGTATCTGCAACAAACATCAAGGGAACATCGGCTTTCTCAGCAGCTGGAAACGGCGATTTAGTAGCTACTAGTCCTGATGTACCAACCGATCTGGCAAACGTCCCATTGATAACGACCTCGTCGCAGATTGGATTGGTTTGGGTTGCAGGAACTACATTCTACGGTTTGCCAGTTCTTGACTATACTCTTAGTTACGACTAAGGTCTAGCAAACGGCTAATACACTGTAGTTGCAGCAGGCATCACACAGTTAACTCACACGGTGACTCAACTTACAGCAGGCACCTTGTATACTTTCGTAGTTTAATCAAGAAGCGTTTATGGATTGAGTGCATATTCACAATCAGTCTCTATTCTTGCAGGACAAATTCCTGACAAACCAGTGGCAACACACTCTGTCATCACTGGCAACGTGTAACTCAACAACGATGTAACTCTTAAATGGGCTGCACCTAACAATAGAGGATCCGCAATCACTTCTTATACAGTTTTGATCAGGTAGTCAGATAACGTGACTTTCACTGAAACTCTAACGGACTGCGACGGCAGATCTCAAACAATTATTAGCAGTACTCAATGCAATGTACCAATCGCTAAACTAAGAACTGCACCCTACAATTTGCCTTGGGGATCCAGCATCTACTTTAAAGTAATTGCTTCGAACATCTATGGCAGCTCAGCAGTGTCAGATCCAGTTAATGGTGCAGTAATTCTAACTTATCCAGATGCACCTAAAAACATTATTGAGAACTTCAGCCTCAAGTCAGGCACGACAATCTCATTTGCATGGTAGAATGGAGACTTTGATGGTGGAGCACCTGTTACTAAGTATGATGTTTTATACAACTCTAATGGAACATCTACGTATGATACACTTTAAGCTGGTCTTCTAGTCAAATCATATACAGCATCTAACTTGCAACCTGGAACTACCTACTACTTCGTTGTCACATCAACAAACGCTTTTGGAACAAGTTAATACTCAGCAGTGTTTTCATCATTGAGCGCATGGGTACCATTTAAACCAGCTAAGCCGACAACTGATGTAGTTGCAGACAAAGTTTAGATTGATTGGACTGCTCCATTCGAAAATGGATCACCACTTACAAAGTACTCGCTACTCATCAAACAGAGTGATGGAAACTTCTCGCAACACCTTAGCGAGTGTGACGGTGCTTCTTACACGGTCTACTCGACAACGTCTTGCCTTGTTTCATTGAGTGCCCTTACTTCTGCGCCATACTCACTAACACAAGGATAATACATCATCGTGAAAGTAATTGCTTCCAACTACTATGGAAACTCACTAGAATCATCATTGTCAGATAGTACAGAAAACTCTCGAATAGTATTAGTGCCAGATGCACCAATCAACTTGGCTAATCAGGCATAGAATACTAACGCTTTCTAAGTTAGCTTAACTTGGTTAGAAGGACTTAACAACGGTGGAAAGCCTGTCAACCACTACGAGATTTCATACAAACAAGGCAGTGGTCAATTCACAGTTCTTGAAGCGACTTGGTCTACAGGAACTTCATACACTACAGCAGCTGGTCTTGTTGAACAAGGCTACTTCTATACTTTCATGATTCGAGCAGTCAACTCAGTTGGATTAAGTGCTTATTCAAGCTAGCTTACAATCAAAGCTGCACAGAAGCCAGACCAACCAAGTGCACCAACTACTCAAATGATCGGAACAAACATTAAGATCTCTTGGCTAGCACCAAACAATAGAGGAGACACAATCACTTCTTACGTGATCAAGATAAGAGCTGGCGATACCGTTAACTTCTTCACTGACTCTTCTTGCGATGGATCTTTAACTACAACCGTATCAGACTAAAGCTGTTTGGTACCTTTCACAAACTTGAGAGCACAACCGTTCAGTCATGCATGGGGCGCAACTATCTTAGCTACAGTGACAGCTGTTAATTCTTACGGTTAGTCTTAGACTTCAAGTGCTGGAGGAGTGGCAAAGATTTTAAGAGTACCTGACATTCCAATCAATTTCGCCAATGTTCCAAGTGTAACAACTGGCACTCGAATTGGACTACAATGGCAATCAGGACCTGAATCAGGTGGTTCTCCTGTTTTAGACTACACTATTTTGTACGATCAGGGACTAGGAGGCACAACAAACTATATCACACTGATAGCTAACCTAGCACCAACATCGTATACTTTAATTGGTCTCACTGTTGGAACTACCTATCAATTCAAGATATCGGCAAGAAATGAAGTTGGTTCAAGTGAGTACTCGACTCCGATTTCTATACTTGCGGCTCAACAACCAAACAAACCAGCAGCTCCAACTACAGTCGTTAGTGGCGTCGATCAGAAAGGACCCAACGTTGAAATTACTTGGACTGCACCTCCAACCGGCGGTTCAGACATCACTGGCTACATCATTACAATCAAGTCAACTGATCCAGACGGTTAGTTCTTGTAAGATTTAGTCAATTGCGACGGTTCTAAGTCTGCAATCAGATTAGCCACTAAATGCTCAGTTCCAATCTTGTCTCTAAGATCTTAACCATTCAACTTAGCATGGGGATCTAGTATTCAAGCTTAGGTTGTTGCCTACAACGTTTACGGAAACTCACAAGTTTCAGACATTGGCAATGGAGCAATCATACTGACAGTGCCTGATGCACCGACCAATTTATTGGAAGTGTACGCATAACGCACTGCAACAGCCATCGGACTAACATGGAACCAAGGATATGCAGGCGGTACTCCAGTGACTTACTATGTAGTTAGCTTTGCAGAGAACATGGGCCCCATTCAAACCGTAAACTTGAACATACTTAGCACTTCATACACTGTGACGAACTTGAACTCAGGCAGCACTTATAACTTCTGGGTACAATCAGTTAACAGCTATGGTATATCTGCCTACTCTGACACCCTACAACTTGTATGTGGATTCAAGCCAAGTGCACCTGCAGCTCCTGTTACTTCTGTCATTGCTGATAAAGTCATTATCACATGGCAAGTTCCAGTTACTAACGGTGCTTCGATTACAAAATACAGAATCAGTATCAAGCAAAAAGATGGCATTTACTCAGAGCAATTACAATACTGTGATGGTTCATAGTCATAATATGTATCTGCACTCTAGTGCTAGATTCCACTACTTACACTTTAAGATGTTCCATACAGTCTCGTATAAGGCGACAGTGTTATTGCTATCTTGACCGCAACTAACCTATATGGTGAATCTGCTGAGTCTCTACCAGGCAGTGGAGCTATCATAGTACTAGTTCCTTCGTCTCCAATAGGATTAGCAGACAATACAGCAATTACCAATGCAGCTCGTATCGGCCTAACATGGAATGACGGATTCAACACTGGTGGCTCACCAATCATTAGCTACAGAGTATCGTATGACTAAGCAACTGACACTTGGACTACTCTTGCAACGGGAGTACTTACAAGATACTATACAACTTAAGTCACTTTGACTCCTAGTGCAACTTACAAGTTTAAAGTTGAAGCGCTAAACTCAGTAGGATATAGTATTGCTTCTAACCCAATATCTATATTGTGCGCTCAGTAGCCTGATCAACCAAGTGCTCCAACTACTTCATTCTCCAGTTTGAGTGTTGTTGTGACTTGGTCAGCTCCGCCAAATAGAGGTGCTGAAATTACAAGCTACACTATTAAGTTTAGACGAAGTGATGGAGTTACTTTCAGTGAGGACAAGTCAGTGTGCGATGGAAGCTAGTCAACTACTAATAATACTAGAACATGCACAATTCCAAGTGTACGATTCACTTAGAGTCCTTACAACATACAATGGGGACAGAGTGTATGGGCAAACATTATCGCTACTAATGTTAAAGGTTCCTCTACTGTATCAGACGGCGGTAACGGAGCAATCATACTCACTAACCCATATCCACCCATAAACTTTGCTAATGTACCAAGTATTACTACAGGTTATCAGATTGGTCTAGTGTGGACTTAAGATCCATTTAACGGTGGAACTCCAGTAACGGAGTACAAGTTACTTTGGAACTCAGGATCTGGAACAGTGTTCACAACTCTTGAAACCAGCATATATGTGACAAGCTACACAGCCAAGACTCTGATACCTGGAACAACTTACAAGTTCAAGATTTAGTCTATGAATGCGTTCGGCTACAGCAGTGATTCTGCAGAGATATCAATCTTAGCAGCACAAGAACCGGCAGCACCAGTTGCTCCAACTACTACATTCTTACGCGAGACTGTAAGAATTGATTGGGTTGCTCCCGATAATCTTGGTTCACCTATCACTGCTTACAACATCTACATCAAGTAGCAGGATGGTACGTTCAACTTGGAACTAAACGACTGTGATGGCACTCTATCGACAATCGTCTCAGCAAACAAATGCACAGTACAAGTTTCAACTATGAAGAATGCACCATTCTCTCTAGCGTGGGGAGCCAGCATAGAAGCAAAAGTCGTTGCAATTAATGCTTACGGTAGATCACTAGACTCTGCAGTTGGAAACGGTGCAGTAATAATCACCTACGCCGATAAACCAACAAATTTAGCTGAGACCGTGTCATTAAGAAGTGCAACTTCAATCTCATTCACTTGGGTAGCACCACTGTTTATCGGTGGTTCAACCATCTAGGACTACTAAGTATTCAGAGCTGATGCACCAAACGGTAACTACATATCAATTGCAGAAGGAGTCACAGCATTGACATACACTTCAACTGGTTTGACAACAGGACAAAGCTACAAGTTCTAAGTTCAAGCTCGCAACGGCTTTGGATATAGTGTTTCAAGTGACTCAGTGACAATATTGTGCGCAACTAAACCTGTGACACCGGTTGCCCCAGTTACTTCAGTTTCTGCCGACTAAGCAATTATCACTTGGACAGCTCCTTTCGATAACGGCACTCCAATCACTGGCTACAAGATCTACATCCGCAAGTCGGATCAACTATATATCTTCGATAACTCTGTTTGCGATGGCACTACTTCAAATGTTGTGCTACTCGGACAGACTACCTGCACAATTCCACTTAGCACGTTGACAGCTGCTCCATACAGTTTACAACTTGGTTTCAACATCTTCTCTTACGTAACAGCATATAATGCTTATGGAGAGACAGATCCTTCACCAGTGGGAAGCTAAGGCGTTATCGTACTCGTACCAGATGCTCCTATATCTCCTGTCAACGATCCGACAATTACTACTAATGCAGTTATCGGATTCAACTGGTCTGACGGTGCATCAAACGGTGGCACTCAAATAATAGACTATAGAATCTGGCATGATCAATCAACAAACAACTTTGTAGTACTCAAGACTGGCCATCTTACCAAGTCCTATACAACAGATAACACTTTGATTGCTGGTCGAACATATAAGTTCTATATTGAAGCTCGCAACTCAGTAGGATACTCGTTACCATCTGTAACATTCTCTATTCTTGCAGCTCAAAAACCCGACGCACCAAGATATCCAGATACCGTATTCAATGGTCTCTCAGTTACCATTAGCTGGCCAATACCATTTGACGGTTCAACACCAATAACAGCATACGTGATCAATATTCAGAAAGCAGACGGTGGATTCACTACCGATTTAGTAAACTGTGACGGATCAAGTTAAGCTGTTATTTCATCTGCATCATGCACAGTGCCAGTCGGTTCACTAACTTCGGCACCTTTCTACATTGAGTGGGGATCAATCATTAAGGCCAAAGTGACAGCACGAAATATCATTGGTTATTCACAAGAGTCTGCAGTTGGCGGCACCGCTAAAATCTTAACCAATCCAAGCGCACCAGTAGGTTTGGTCACTGTACCTTCAATCACAACTTCAACTTAGATTGGTCTACAGTGGTACGCTGGATTTATGGATGGTGGAAGCCCAATCATCTCGTATACTATTGCATATGGCGTATCAACTGGTAACTACTCAGCAACTATCGTTGTCACATCAACATCTCACACTGTGACAAGCTTAACCGCAGGAGTAACATACAAGTTCAAGGTTCTCGCTAGTAATGTTCGGTGGGACAGCTTGTACTCAAGTGAAGTCACTGAATTAGCAGCGCAGATTCCTGACAGACCATACGCACCAACCACAACTATCAAGAATACAAACCAAACTTTGACTATTGCTTGGCAAGCACCATTCAACCAAGGATCAGCTTTGTTAGCATATAAGATTACAATCAAAGCAGCCGATGGATCGTATTCAGAAGACTTGACTAATTGCAATGGACAAAACTTACTGATACTTGCAAATGCTCGCTGTGATGTACCCATTGCAGCACTTAGATCGTCATCTGTTTACAACCTACCATGGGGATCGAGCGTGTGGGCAAAGATCATTGCCTACAACAAGTATGGACAATCGCTAGAATCACCTGAAGGCAACGGTGCAAGAATCTTAACAATTCCTGATTCACCAACAGCACTCACTGAAACAGTCAGTTTGCGTTCAGCCACAACTATCACATTCTCATGGACTGCCCCAGCAACGAATGGAGGTGATCCAGTTCTTGACTACAGAGTAAACACAGACAACTCAAATGGAACATGGAGTGTGTTAGTTCAAAATCTTTAGGCTCTTACTTATACAGCAAATAATTTGATAGCCGGCAAGTACTATATATTCTAGGTGGAAGCAAGGAACTCATACGGATACAGTGCGTTGAGTTAAGGTGCTACAATACTTTGCGCTACTGTTCCGAATATTCCTCTTGCTCCCTCGACTACAGTAGTAGCTAACTAAGTAGTAATTTCATGGATCAAACCAGTTGAAAATGGTACACCAATCACATCGTATACAATCGAAATTAAGAAAGCAGACGGCACATTCGCAACTAGTTCAAATTGTAATGGCTCACTGCAATCAATACGTGATGCTACTTAGTGCACGATTGCGTTAACAGAATTGTACGCATCACCCTACAACTTACTACTAGGTGACTTGATTCAAGCTAAGCTCATCGCAACCAACGCATATGGATCTTCAGGATTTTCAGATGTCGGCGGCACTGCTCAAATCGTATTCGTACCAAGCATACCGCTAAGTCTTGCCAAAAATCCAGCAGTAACCATGGGCACAAACATTGGACTCACTTGGACACCTAGTGCATAAGTAGGAGGAACACCAATAATCGACTACCAAGTTTGGTATGACAATGGCAGAAACGACTAAAACTTCGAGATACTTCAATCTGGTATAACCACTCAATCATATACTGCAACAAGTTTGATACTTGGCGTTGAGTACACTTTCTATGTCAAAGCAAGAAACTCGGTTGGTTTCAGTGAACCATCAGCAACTACCAGAATTCTTGCAGCTTAACAGCCAGATGTACCTGATCAACCCAACGTACTCGCACCATTCACCACAATCAGCGGCAGCAACATAATTGTGTCTTGGACCAAACCATACAACGGCGGTTCACCAATCACAAGCTATGTCATTCAGTTCCGTCAACGAGACAACACTACGTTCTCAACTAACGTTGCTGACTGTGATGGCTCGCAATCTATTTATTTGACTTAGCAAACTTGCACAGTCCCTATTGATTCAATTAGGGCTAGTCCATTCGAACTACCTTGGGGCTCAAGTGTGTTTGTCAAAGTATCTGCTCAAAACATAAGAGGAACATCAGCCTTTTCAGCAGGTTATAACGGAGCTATAATATTGACCAAACCAGCTGCACCAGTTATTCAAGTCGTCTCAGCACAAACAGCTGGCGAACAGATAACTCTCAACTGGCAATATGTGGTGTGGCCCTACGATGGTGGCACTCCTGTTATCTCATATACTGTGTTTGTTAGCACTACCAACTTAGCAAACAGTTTCTCTCTTAAATAAGCTGGCATCACGGCTAATACAGTTACTATGAACAACTTTGCTCTTGGCACTACCTACTACTTCTAAGTTTAGGCAGTCAACGCATTTGGAGCAAGTGTAAGTTCAAACACAGTTCAATAGCTAGCAGCTTTGACACCAACCAAACCAACTAATGTTGCAACCGCAATATTTGGACCCAACGCAAGAGCTGGACAATAAGTTTTGATTACCTGGACTGCACCTGATCCAAGAGGTTGGGCTATCACAGGCTACAGAATCTTAATACAAACTTCTGATCCAACCCAGTACGCAATCAACACTGCAACTTGTGATGGCACAACTGATGCTAACATTTTAAGTTCAGCCTCATGCAAAGTGCTTATTTCATCACTGACAGCATGGCCGTACTCGCTACCATGGGGATCATCAATTTACGCTAAAGTAATTGCAATTAACGGCAACGGAGATTCATTAACTTCAGATGTCGGCAATGGTGCTTAGATTTACACTTATCCTGACTCACCTAGCGGACTTACTGAGACGATTGCATCACGTACTGCCACTTCAATTACATTTACTTGGACTGCGCCTACTTTTGTTGGAGGAACTCCAGTTATCGACTACAGTGTATTCTTCGATCAAGCACTTATGACTTACACACTACGTGCTTCTGGTGTCACATCTACTTCTTACACTGCGACCGATCTAACTCCAGGTCTTGAATACAGATTCAAAGTACAATCTAGAAATGCATACGGTTTCAGCTATGACTCTTAAGAGGTTAAAATACTATGCGCTACTGTACCATCTAAACCAGTTCCACCAAGTTCAGTAAATGCAGCCAACTAAGTTGTTATTACATGGACAGCACCAGCAAATAATGGTTTAACAATCTTGTCTTACTTGGTCGAAATTAAACAGAATGATGGCACTTACTCAGCTCAAAGTCAATACTGTGACGCTTCACAGCCGACTACTAGAGACGCAAGAACATGCACCATACCTCTTACGACTCTGTATGCTGCACCATATAGTCTACCACTTGCAGCACAAATCATTACCAGAGTGACAGCTTTCAATGCTTATGGCAGCTCTCTCACTTCAGATGATAGCACGAGCAATGCAATAATCTAATACGTTCCAGATGCACCAGTATCACTTGCTACAAATGCTGCGCAAACTTCAGCCAGTCAAATTGGCATCACGTGGTAAGATGGCTAATCCAACGGACATGCCTCAATCATTGATTACACTGTATACTACAAAGCTCAAAGCTCAGGAACTTGGATTCTGTTATCAGACGTAGTCACTGTCAAATCATACCTCGTTAAAGCGCCTGAAGTCATTTTGTCGCAAGGCACAACATACAACTTCTATGTCTAAGCAAGAAACAGCGTTGGTAAGAGTGCCGTGTCAGCAACATGGTCAGTGCTTGCTGCTTAAGTACCAGCCTAGCCTAATGCACCTGTAACTACTCGTAGCGCTGCCAACGTGGTCATCTCTTGGGACTTACCAGACAATGGTGGTTCACCTATTACAGCATACTTGATCGAAATTCTTAAGTCAGACGGTCTTTCATATGCTGTTGATTCAACCTGCGATGGAACTACGACAGCTGTACGTGATTTCA
>Ga0194129_10006075_pt1 | contig 14999 bp, 16 predicted proteins | sample TA2KigCa35mmetaG_FD_150862 | JGI IMG/M metagenome (GOLD analysis project Ga0194129, IMG submission 150862) | Freshwater microbial communities from Lake Tanganyika, Tanzania - TA2015038 Kigoma Deep Cast 35m | ecosystem: Environmental > Aquatic > Freshwater > Lake | place: Tanzania: Lake... | reverse complement strand
TCCGACGGCCGCCGGGGCGCCCCGGCGGCCTGGAGTCCCGTGAGCGCTGGTGGCGCTACTGCGGGGTCAGGTGCCGCCGGGGCCGGGGCTTGTGCCCGGTCGCGACGCAGATGGCCGGGTACGACCACGCCATTGCGGCCATGGTCCCGAAGCCGGCGCGCGCGACGCCGAGGGGGCTCCGGTGGTTCCGGGGGGCCGCAGGGGTCGCACGCATGCCTGCATTGTGGCAGGTGCCCCGGACCCCCGGCCACCGAATTACCGTCGGGGCATGCCCAGCCCCGATCTCGGCCCCGTGGTGGACCTCCTGGAGGCGGGCCGGGCCGCCGGGTGGCACCTCGGGGCGCAGGTCTACGTGTCCCGGGGCGGCGAGCCCATGCTCGACGAGGCCGTCGGCGAGTCCCACCCCGGGCGGGCCCTGCGGACCGACGACGTCATGCTCTGGTACTCCGCCGGCAAGCCCCTGACCACCGTCGCGGTGCTCCAGCAGTGGGAGCGCGGCCGCCTCGGCCTCGACGACCCCGTGGCGGCGTTCGTGGAGGGCTGGGGCACCGGCAAGGAGACCGCCACCGTCCGGCACCTCCTCACCCACACCGGGGGCTTCCCGATGTTCGGGAAGGACCCCTACGACCGCGACGTCGGGTACGCCGAGGCGGTGGCGGCGGTGGCGGCCCACCCGGCGGAGTGGGTCCCGGGCACGGCCGCCGGGTACCACGCGGCGAGCGCCTGGCGGATCCTCGGCGCGATCGTCGAGCGGGTCGACGGCCGCCCGATCCGCGACTACCTGCGCGACGAGGTGATCGGGCCCCTCGGCCTCACCGACACCGCCCTCGGGTTCCCGCCCGAGGAGCAGACCCGCCTCGGCGAGCGGCTCGTGCCGGTCGCCTGGACCGGGCACTCCCTGCCCAAGGTCGATCCCGACGGCACGCTCCAGATGGTCCCCTACCGCGTCGACCGGATCCACAACGAGCCCTGGCACGTGGCCAAGGTCGAGCCGGGCGGAGGCATGCGGGGCCCCGCCTCCGCGCTGGCCCGGGTGTACGAGTCGCTCCTGGGCTTCGGCCCCCCGATCCTCGATCCCCGCACGGTGGAGCTCATGACCGCGGTGCACCGGGTCGGCCTCCGTGACGTGGTGCTCGGCCTCGACCGGCCCTGGGGCCTGGGCGTGCAGGTCGACTTCACCGGGGGCACCACCCGGCGGGTGTTCGGCCACGGCGGCATGGCGAGCTCGCGGGGCCTGGCCGACCGCGAGCTCGACCTGGTGATCGTGGTGGTCGCCAACGGGCTCGCCGACTTCCTCGCGGCCGAGCGCCGGGTCGCCGAGGTCACCGACGCGGTGTACACGGCGATGGGCGACGAGGTCGCGCCGCTGCGCAAGCCGGTCGAGTCGCTCGTGACCCGCTTCAGCACCTGAGGGCGGCGCGACCGGCACGACGGCCCCGAGGTCCGCGACCGTTCAGCACAGATCGAGGATCCGCGCGTGGATCGGCGCGGGTGCAGCGACGATGTCGCCCGAGTCGAGCCAGGCGTCGGGGTCGCCCGCCCAGTCGGTGACGACACCCCCCGCCTCGCGGACGAGCAGCGCCCCGGCGGCGACGTCCCACGGACCGAGCGCAGGCTCGAAGTAGCCGTCGTAGACGCCCGCGGCGGTCCAGGCCAGATCGAGGCTCGCGGCGCCGGCCCGGCGCAGGTCCTCGAACGTGCGCAGGGCCCGCTCGAACACCGGCAGGTAGGCGTCGAGCCGGGACCGCTTGGCCCGGAACGGGAAGCCGGTCGCACAGACCGCCGCCTCCGGAGGACGCGCAGCCACGGCCAGGCGCTCGCCGTTGCGGTGGGCGCCACCCCCCGCGACCGCGCAGTAGGTGTCGCCCAGCACGGGTGCGTGCACCACGCCCACCACCGGCACGGTCCCCACCACGAGACCGATCGACACGCCAACCACCGGATAGCCGTGCAGGAAGTTGGTGGTGCCGTCGAGCGGATCGACGAGCCACCGGACCTCGGCCGACTCCCCGCCCTCCTCCTCCCCCACCACCGGGATCGTGGGCGCACCGGCCTCGAGCGCGGCCCGCACCACCCGCTCGCTGGCCGTGTCGGTCGCACTCACCCAGTCACCGGGACCCTTGGCCCGGACATCGCGCGGCGCACCGAAGGCCGTCCGCACCACCTCACCCCCGGCCCGTGCCGCGCCGACGGCGACGTCGAGGAGCGCCGTGAGGTCGAGGCCCGGCGCAGGATCGGAGGTCACGGTGCATCCGGCGGGTCGACCACGGCGGCCACGAGCGCCTCGGCGAGCACCGGCGTCGCCCCGGCGATGAGCTGTCGGCGCACGTCGGGGTCGGGCACCGCGAGCGGCCGGTGGTGGACGTCGCGCACCGTCGCACCGGCCTCGGTGCACACGAGCAACCCTCCGAGGTAGTCCCACGGCCCGTGGCGGTCGGCCAGGGAGTCGATCATGCCGTCGAGGCGGCCGGAGGCGACGTCGCACAGCGAGAGTGCCGCCGACCCCATCGCCCGGAACTGCTTCCAGGCGAGCACGTGCGCGGGCATGCCCGAGATCGCGATCACCGAGTCCTCGACCCGTTCGGCCGCCGACGGCGCGAGCCGGTCGCCGTCGCGCCAGGCGCCTTCGCCGCGTACCGCGACGACGCGCTCACCCACCGGCGTGTTGGTCACCAACGCACAGAGCGGGCCGTCGGCGTCGAGCGCGCAGATGGAGATCCCCCAGTACGGGAAGCCACGCGCGCAGTTCGTGGACCCGTCGACCGGGTCGACCACCACCGTCACCGCCGCGGTCCGGTTCCCGGACCAGCCCGACTCCTCGCTGACCACCGCGACGTCCGCGGTGTGCAGCACCTCGAGTACGGCCGCGTCGACCACGAGGTCGAGCGCGTACTGGCCGGCGACGGCGGTCCGCTCCTTGCGCTGCTGGTCGGTGAGCGGCGCCAATGCGCGCCGGTGCGCGGCGGCCGCCTCGTCGAACAGGGTGAGCAGCGCGTCGGCCGACGGGGCGTTCACGCCGCGATCACCCGCTCGGGGTGCGAGTACACGTTGAAGCGGTCGCCGCGCAGGAAGCCCACGACCGTGACCCCGAGCCGCTCGGCCGCCTGGACGGCCAGACTCGACGGAGCCGACACCGCCCCGATCACCGGGACACCCGCCACCGCCGCCTTCTGGACGATCTCGAAGCTCACCCGACCCGAGACCAGGCACACGGCGTCGGCCAACGGGAGCGATCCGGCGAGCGCGGCCCACCCGACCACCTTGTCGAACGCGTTGTGGCGCCCGACGTCCTCCCGCACCACCTGCAGCACACCGTCGGCGGTGAAGCAGCCGGTCGCGTGCACGCCCCCGGTGGCGTCGAAGACCGACTGGGCCGCCCGGAGCCGGTCGGGCAGGGCCGTGAGCACCGCCGCCGACACCCGGAGGTCGCTGTGCACGGGGGCACATTCGACCGCGACCTGGTCGAGGGTGGCCTTGCCGCACAGGCCGCAGCTCGCGTTGGCGGCGAACGCGCGTCGGTGCGGGTCGAGGTCGACCGGATCGCGGGTGGTGACAGTCACCACGTTGTACTCCTGGGGTGCATCGCTGCGCAGGCAGTAGGCCACCCGGGCCACCGCCCCGGCATCGGCCACCACCCGCTCGGTGAGGCAGAACCCCACGGCGAGCTCGAAGTCGTGGCCGGGGGTGCGCATGGTCACCGCGAGGGGCGCGGCATCCTGACCGGGTCCGTGCACCCGGATCTCCATCGGCTCCTCGGTCACCAGGCGGTCGGGCCGCTCGGAGGCCGTCCCGGCCTCGACGACGCGCACCCGGGCCGGGGTCGTCGGGCGGCGCGCGCTCGCGTCGGACACGCGGCGAGGCTACCCGGGGCCCTCGAGGCCGATCGCGTGTGCGTCTTCCGGGGTGTCGACGTCGGCGAAGCACGCTGCGGTGGTCACCCGGCCCCACTCGGGCTCGTCGACCCAGGCGACGACGCCGGCCCCGAGGAGCGCGTGCACCGACCGCTCGCCCGCGCGGACCAGGGTCGCGGCCCGGACCAGCGCCCCGGGGGAGTACCGGGCGCACAGGACCTGGGCCCGCCCGTCGACCCGGGGCACCACGGCGTCGGCGGGCGGGGCGGCCACGAGGAACCGGAGCAGCGCCGGGTCGAGGGCGGGCATGTCGACCGCGACCACGAGGACGGCCCGCTCCCCCGCACCCCGGGCCGCGAGTGCAGCCCCACCGGCGGCCATCGCCGCGAGTGGACCCGCACCGGGGTCGGCCTCGCGCACGGCCTCGAGCGCGGTGTGGCCGGGACCGACCTCGAGCACGGGGTCGGCCACGCCCTTGAGCACCCGGGCGGTCCGGTCGGCCAACGACTCGCCCGCGAGGCGCAACGTCGCCTTGTCGATCCCCAGCCGCCGGCTGGCGCCCCCGGTGAGGACGAGGCCCGCGACGGCGGTGCTCACGGCGTCACGCAGGCTGCGTGGGTCCGGGGGCGAGCGAGTAGCCGGTCACGACCCAGGCCGAGCCCCGCCGAGCGAGGACGACGTCGTTGTGGACCACTTCGCCGCCGCGCAGGGTGACCCGGGTCCGGATCCGGGCGAACGCGAGGCCGACGTCGACCTCGTCGAGGTCGACGCGCTCGGCGAGACCGCCGAGGTTGCTGCGGCCCGCGTAGGCCGCGGTCTTCGCCGCCAGGTAGGCCCGCCGGTCGAGACCGTCGCGTAGCTCGTCCCCCGACATCGACCACAGGGCCGCGAAGTCGAGCCGGTCCCACGCGAGCTCATAGGACTCGGCGATCTCACTCGGCGACGGCCCCCGGTCGAGAGCGAAGAGGACGATCGTCGCCACGATGATGCCCCCGAGGGCGAGGGCGATGATCGTCGTGATCACGCGACCGTCCCGGCGGCGGCGTCGATCTCACGCGCCAGCGCGACGTCCTTGTCGGTCAGGCCGCCCTCGTCGTGGGTCGTGAGGGCACACCGGACCCGGCGCCAGCGGAGGTCGAGGTCGGGGTGGTGGTTCGCGGCCTCGGCCCGGTCGGCGACCGCCACGACGAAGGCGACGGCGGCCGGAAAGGTCGGGAGCTCGAAGGTCTTCTCGATCTCGTCGCCGTGGCGCACCCACCCCGGGAGGGTCGCGAGTGCCGCGGCCACGTCCGCATCGGTGAGTCGGGCCATGGCCCCATTCTCCCCGGGTCCGGGGCCGCCCGCCAAGGCGGAGCCGGCGGCGACCCCGGGCCGGTCACGCCCGGAGCGCGTCCATGACCCGGGCGCAGGCCACCCCGTCCCGGAACGTCGGGACGTCGGGACCGGCCCCGTCGCCCCGGACGGCGTCGCGGACGGCCTCGGCCCACCGCCGCATGGGCACCAGGTGGGGGTCGCCGGGCTCGGGAGCGAGGACGAACGCCTCCCGGGACCCGGCGTCGGTCCGGACGACGATTCGATGGTCGCCGGTGGACTCGAGCACTCCGGCGGACCCGAGCACCACGATCCGGCCCGGCTGGTTGGTGGGGGCGACGAAGGTCGTGTCGATGGCCACACTCACCCCGGCCTGCGTGCGGAGCGTGGCCGTGAACCCGTCCTCGGCCGTGCACGGCTGCGGGCGACCGTCGGCGTCGGGTCGGAGCGCGACGGTGGTCCGCCGCACGGCGGCCGCGGTGTCGACCTCACCGAACGTCCACCGGAGAAAGTCGATCGCGTGCGAGCCCCACGCCCCGATCCAGCCGCCCCCGAGCGATGCGTCGAACAGCCAACCGAAGGGGCGCAGCGGGTGGCGCGACCCGGCGCTGTACTGCGCCCACAGGACGTGCTCGGGCGTCCCCACCGTGCCGTCGAGCACGAGGGCGCGGAGCGCGGCCCGACCCGGTTGGCACCGGAACTCGAAGTTGAGGAGGTGCACGACCCCGGCCGCCTCGGCCCGCGCGAGCATCACCTCGGCATCGGCGAGGTCGCGTCCGAACGGCTTGTCGCACAGGACCGCGTGCCCGGCGTCGATCGCCCACCCGACGTGCTCGCGGTGCAGGAAGGGCGGCGAGTGCACCGCGATCAGATCGACGTCACGACGCGCGCACAGCGCCCGCACCGCCATCTCGTCACGCGGCGACACGACGTCGACGACCGCGCAGGCCTCGGTCGCTGCGAACACCGGCGCGACGACCCGATCCCCGAAGCCCCGCCCGACGATCCCGACCCGCACCTCGGTGCTCACTCCCCGATCGTGGCCGTGGGGTCGGGGTCCGCGCCACCCACGCCCAGGTGGAGGCGCACGAGGAACCAGTGACCGACCGGGCCGATCCCGAAGGCGAACAGCACCGTGCCGATCCCGACGTCGCCCCCGAGGACGATCCCCACGACGAGCACGCTGACCTCGATCCCGGTCCGGACCAGCCAGAGCGGGTGGCCCCGTGCCGCGAGGGCCGTCATCAGCCCGTCGCGGGGTCCGGGACCGAGGCCGGCGCCGATGTACCCGGCCATGCCGGCGGCGCCGACGACGATCCCGCCGACGAGCATCGCCCATCGCACGGGGAGGGCATCGACCGTCGGGATCAGCGCGAGGGCGGCGTTGATCACCAGCCCGAGGGTCAGGGTGTTCACCACCGTCCCGAGCCCGAAGCGCTGGCGCAACGGGATCCAGGCGAGCAGGACGACCAGGCCGACGAGGATGGTCACCACCCCGAAGGAGATGCCCGTGCGGTCGGCGATGCCCTGGTGGAACACGTCCCACGGCGCCACCCCGAGCCGGGCTTCGAGCACCGTGGCGATCCCCGCTCCGAGGAGCAGGATGCCGAGCGCGAGGCGGGGTGCCCGACGGCGCAGCTCGCGCGCGCTGGGAAAGGTGAGGACGACGATGTCGGGGACGTCGCGACGACCCTGGGGCGGCGGGGTCACTCGTCGACGAGCGCGCTGAGCTCGACCTCGACCGGGGCGCCCCGCGGGAGGGCAGCAACACCGATCGCAGCGCGGGTGTGGCGCCCCGCCTCACCGAAGACGTCCACGAGGAGGCGGCTCGCGCCGTCGGCCACGGCGGGCAGCTCGGTGAAGTCCGGGGCACAGGCCACGTACACGGTCATGGCCAGGACCCGCGTGACGGCGTCGAGCGAGCCGACCTCGGCCCGTAGGAGCGCGAGCGCATTGGCGGCGGCCAGGCCGGCCGCCGTGACCCCTGCGTCGATCCCGACCTCGGCTCCGAGGCGCCCGGTGGGCTCGATGCGCCCGTCGGGATCGCGCGGCAGCGCTCCTGAGGTCCGGGCCACCCCCTGGACCACGAGGCAGCCCAGGAGGGGCGGGTGGGGGGCGAACGGACCGGGCAGGACGATCCCGGCGGCGGCGAGACGGGCTTCGTGGGTCACGCGGTCACCCTAACGGGGCGGCCACCAGGGCGCGCAGAGCAGGTGCTCCGGGGGAGAGACTCGAACTCTCAACCTGCCGGTTAACAGCCGGATGCTCTGCCATTGAGCTACCCCGGAATGGAGCGGCGTGAGTGTACCGCCCCCCCTCCGGTGTCCCCACCGGACCCAAGGTCGGGATCGGGCCGGATCGGACCGGATCGTTCGGGATCGACCCCGATCGGACCGGCACGGACCGGATCAGCGGCCGCCGCCGACCTCGGCGAGGATCGAATGGATGATCGCGGCCTGGGTCGTCACCGTGGTCGCCGACGCCCGGTCCCGGGCCCGGGCACCGGCCCGGGCGCGCGCGTCGGCGTCGGTCAGGTAGTGCACGACCGCGCGCGCCATCGCCTCGACGTCCAGGTAGGGCACGGCCGTCCCGGCCCCGTCAGCCACGAAGTCCGCCGCTCCGCCCGTCTCCTCGAAGCAGACCGTGGGGACGCCCTGGGCCGCCGCCTCGAGCATCACGAGCGGCCAGGAGTCCTCCCGGGAAGGGAGCAACAGAACCGCGAGCGAGCGCAGGAAGTCGGTGGGGTCCCCAAGGCTTCCGGCGAAGCGGACGTACTCCCCGAGACCGCCTCGCATCGTGTCGTGGTCGGCGTGCGCGCGGTCGGCGCCGGTGTGCGGGCTCCCGACCCACACGAACTCGACGTCGGTCGGCGCACCCGGGATCCCGGCGCACAGCGCCCGTACCCGACGGGCGACGACCGGGAACAGGTCGGTCCCCTTGTGCCAGGCGAGTGTGCCGATCGCCCCGACCACCGGACCGCCGTCACCGCCTGCGGCCACCAGCGTGTCCCCCCCGACGCCGGTCCCGGTGTCAGCCCCTGCCGACGGCGCCCGGGGGGGCACGAAGCCCGGGACCACGACGACCTCGGCCGACGGTGCGAACAGATCGACGAGCGCGTCACGCACACTCGGTGCTGCGGCGAGGATCCGGGCCGCGCGCCCGAGGACCGGGCCCGCACCGGCCGCGCCGACCTGGTGCTCGAGGAGGAAGCGCGACTCGTGGGCGTAGACGACGAGCGGGACGTCGCCCGGCGGCACGACGCGTGTGAGCAGCCGCGACGACGCCGTCGAGTTCGCGAACACCACATCGAAGGCACCGGTCCGCAGTGCGCGCGGCAGCCGCCGTCGGCGCCCCCCGTCGCGGCGTACCACGAACGCCGGCCCCAGGGCGCGGGCCTGCTCGACCACGGGTCCGTCGACCGGGAACACGCTCACCACCTCGGCACCGTGCTCGCGGACCAGTTCCTCGAGCACGGCCAGGAAGAGCAGACAGGCGCCGTTGCGGCCGGCGTCGTGGTGGACCGCCAGGATTCGCATCACGTCATTCCACCGGCTTCGTGGCGACGGCACAGACGGTGACGGGGAACTGCGGATCGTTCGGCGACAGATCCCTCGATGTGAGCTCATCGGCCGCCAGTCCCCGCATCTCCGCGGCTGCCGTCAGCGAGTTCCCGAGGCTCGTCACCGACACCGCCTCGGGCGCGAAGACGGTCTCGAGCAGCCGGCGGAGCCCGAGGGTGGTGTATCGGCGGTACTCGTTCCAACCGGGGTCGACCGCACTGGTCGCCGGGACCGCCACCAGCAGCGTTCCCCCGGGAGCCAGGATCCGGAACAGCTCGCGCATGAACGTGGCGTCGTCGAGCACGACGTGGAGCGTGTGGATGCAGATGATGCAGTCGAAGCCGTCGGACGGGACTGCGTTCGGGCCGCACAGATCCGCCACGATGGTGGCGTGCGCGTTGGGCTCGAGGTTGAGCACGTCGATTCGGTCGGTGCGCTCACCCCCGAACCGGCGCGCGTAGGCCGGGTCCTGGAACTCGAGCACCCGACCACGGATGAGATCGGCGTGGTCGCCGAAGAACCCGGCGATGTACCAGCGGTGCACCGGGGTGCCGCGGTCGCCACCGTGCGCCCGGCTCGCGGGCTCGGTCCCCCGCGCGAGCAGGACGCGGCCCCGCGCGACCGGCCCGATCCGCCCGACGCAGGCCAGGAGCCTCCCGACCGCGCTCATGCCGCCAGGGCCCGTTCGAGCCAGGTCCCGAACGCCTCGGGGGCCAGGGCGGGAACCGCCCGGCGCGGGATGCGGAACCGGTCGCCGGTGGCATCGAAGCGACGGTGGTGGTTCACGAAGGCCGCCTCCACCCCGGCGGACCCGGCTGCGCCGCACGATGCGTCGTCGTAGTCACCGGCCGCCCCGTACGGATAGGCGAGAAGCGCCGGGCGTCGACCCGTGAGGCGCTCGAGACGGTCGAGTCCATCGACGATCTCGGACTCCTGGTCGGCAGCAGTGAGCCCGGCGAGGACCGGGTGCCGATGCGTGTGGCCACCGATCGTGATGCCCGGGGTCGCCGCCAGGGCGCGGACCCCGGCTTCGTCGAGCACGGGGTGGGGTTCGCGCTGGGTGCCGGGGCGCTCGGGAAGACGGGCCTCGACCGCCGCGACCAGGTCGTCGCGTTCGTCAGGCGGCTCCGTCCGGACCCGGGTCGCCACGGCCCCGGCCACGGCCCCCGCGATGGCCGGGTCGGCGAGCGAGCGATCAGGAGCCACCGGCAACGCGCCGATCAAGTCGGCGAGCGCGGCCGCCTCGACCTCGGAGGCACCGACCGCGGCGGCAACCCGGTCCCACCAGTAGCCCCGCACGTCGCCAAGGTACCCCGTGGGGACGAACACCGTCGCCGGCGCATCCACCGCACGCAGGATCGGGACCGCCACCTCGAGCGTGTCGCGGTACCCGTCATCGAAGGTGATCGCGACCTCGGGCCGCCGGCCCCGTCCGGCCGGTCCGAGCAGCTCGGCGAGCGGCACGATCGCGGCCCGGCGCCGGAGCACGGCGACGTGGCCGGCGAACCAGTCCGGGCTACATGCGAGCGCGAAGGGGTCGAAGGCGGGAGCGGCCACGCGGTGGTAGGTCAGCACGAGCCGCGGCCGGCGCCCGAGCCCGGCCCGGTGCGCGAGGACCCGCATCCGCGACTCAGCCCGGGAGGAGGATCTCATCACGGTGCAGGATGCCGTCGCACACGGTGTCGACCGCCACCGAGCGCCCGGGAGCGAGTTCTCCCAGATCGGTGATGGCGAGCTCCAACTTCATCGGCATCGGATCGGCGTTCGTCCAGTGCATGTCGATCGCGTAACGGAACTTCATCAGGTGCGCGAAGCGCCGCGCGAGCGTCGCGCTGTCGGCGGGCGCCCGGGGGGTGTCCCCGGCCGCGTGGCGCTCGAGCAGACGCCGGTAGTCGCCGGGGGTGTCCACGTCGACCGTGAACCCCTTGCGCGCGTAGTACGGGGCGCCGCACACGAGGACGGGTTGCCCGGCGATCGCCGCCTCGAGCCCGACCGAGGCGCAGTACACGAGGTTGCACGAAGCCATCGCCCGAAGCGTGTCGGAGGACACCTCGCTCTCCGGCCCGACGAGAAACACGTTGTCGGGCAGCGGTGCGGAGCGTCGGGTGATCTGATCGACGATCCGCCCCACCGTGCGGAACTTGGGGACGATCTCGGCTGGGTGCGCCCGGACGACGAGATCGACCTCGGGGTGGTCCCGCACGAAGTCGAAGGTGGCTTCGAGCCACTCCATCTGACCGTCGAAGGCGTGATCCCGCTCGGCGACGAACAGGTCCCAGCTCACGTTGGTGAACAGCACCAGCAGCGGACGGTCGGCCCGGAGGCCGAGGGCGCGCCGGATCGCCACGGCATCGGTCTCGAGCACGGGATCGGTGGTGGTCTGGCGGGCGAACGCCGGGAGCCCCCGCAGATAGCCCCCGACCCGGGCGTCCTGCTCCGGGGTCAACGGACGATCCCTCGCCGCCGCCCAGGCCCGGTCGAGCGCCGGGTCCTCGCAGCTCGAGTTGACGGCGTAGACGTGCCGGTCGAACGACTCGTCGTACATCTCGCGACTCACGACCTTGATGCCCCGCGCCTGGGCGACCTCCCGGGCGGCCCGCCAGAAGAGGTGTCGGCCGCTCAGGACCACCACGATGTCGGGTCGGTACTCGTCCAGCCAGGCGGTCACCGCCCGGAGCGCGAGGATGCCGCTCACGAGGAAGGACCGCCGCGCCGCCACCACTTCGGGTGCGTTCCCGTGGCTGTCGGCCCGCAGGTAGCCCGCCACGCTCGACCCCAGCCAGGAGCCGACCGGCCACCCGTCGACGCTGAACCCGGTGATCTCGTCGTCGCGCAGTGCCGCGACCGTCGCCTGCGCCTCCGCCTCGGCCGCCGGGGCGTCACCGAGGAAGCGGCTCAGTGGTACCCAGTCCACCCCGGACGCCTCGAGGAACGGGCGCTTCTGGGCGATGCACGTCCGACACCGGTCGTTGGGCCGGACCTGGGCCAGACGCTCCTCGCACGCCGGGAGCGACGGGAGGTCACAGACGAAGAACTGGCTGACCGCACCGCGCTGCTCGAGTGCAGCCACCAGCAGGTGGTCGACCAGGAGGTGCGGGACACCCGCCCCGAACACCGCGAAGCCCACGCGGACGGGGTCGCCGGACACCGGGGCGGTCGCGACCGGGGCGGTGGCCACGAGATCCCGGAAACGACCGAGCACCTGCCAGTACGCAGACACGGGATTGCCGCCGGCGGCGCTCCCTGCGCGCCCGGACCGGATGCGCCGTCGCACCCGCCGCACCAGCCCGACCAGGCGGGCACGGAACTTCGTCAACACGCTGCCCCCGGCCACAACGCCCCGAGGCTACCCGGCCCCGGCACCCGACCCCGGGGCCCGCACGGAGCCGCTGGTAGGGTCACGCCGTGGGTTCGACCGGTCGGCGCGTGGTCCGCACCGCGCGCCGGAGCGCCGCACTGACGGCCCGCCGTCTCGGGTGGCGGCCCGCCGACGAGCGGTACGACGGGTCGGCTCCGTACCTCCTGGCGTTCCCACCGACGCATCCCACCGATCCGCCGGGCCCCACGGTCTCGCTGCTCAACGACACGCGGGACCAGTGCAACTTCGGCAGCGAGGTGCTCACCGACGGTCTGGTCCGGATCCTGCGGGACCGGGTCCCCGGCGTGACCGTCGAGCCGATCCCCTCCCACTGGATGATCGGCCTCGACATACCGGTCATCTACCACGACCACGCCCGGGGCTTCCGGGTCCCCAGTGCGCGCTACCCCCGGGTCGCCGACCAGTTCGAGGCGGTGGCCGACCTCTGGGACGCCGGCGCCGGCGGCCCCGGCGTTGCGCCGCTCGTCGAACGCCTCCGACGAGCGGACCTCGTCTTCACGAACGGTGAAGGCAGCCTCTACCGCGACAACGAGAGTGCCCTGCGCGAGCTCTTCTGCGCGTGGTACGCCAAGAAGCGCCTCGGGGTCCCCACCGTATTCGCGAACGCCATGGTCCACCTCACCGACGTGGTCCCCATCCTGCCGGGCATGGTGCGGCGGACCTTCCCCGTGCTCGACGCCGTCGCCGTCCGCGAAGCGCGATCGCTGGCGAACCTCCGGGCGTTCCTCCCCGACCTCGACGCCCGGCTCATCCCCGACTCGGCCTTCGCCTTCACCCCGGCCGACGCGCGCGACACCGAAGCCGTCGCAGCCGTTCGAAGCCGGATCGGTGATCGCCCCTACTTCCTGTTCGACCCCGGGACAATGCCCATCGACGCCCGCCCCGGCGAGCGCTCGGCCCTCCATCGGATAATCGAAGCGCTCAAGGGCACCGACGTCCAGGCCGTGTTCATCCGCAAGGACCTCACCGACAGCTTCGTGGAGGCGGTGGCCCGGGAGACCGGCTCGGTCTACGTCGACTCGGTGGTGGACTACCGCGAGTACATGACCCTGATCGCCGACGCCGAGTACTCGGTCACCGGCCGGTACCACAACACCACGCTGGCCGGGATCATGGGGTGTCCCGTCCTGGCCCTGGCCACGACGAACCACAAGGTCCACGGTGCGGTCGACATGCTCGACCCCGAGCTCGGGGAGCCGTTCGACGGGACCGACATCCTCCCTGCCCTCGACGCGATCGTGGCTCGGGCCAACGGCTTCCGGGCGGAACGTGATGCCTGGCGCCGGCGCCTCACCGGGGTCTCGGCGGCCCGCCACGCCGAGTGCTTCGCGCTGGGCGACCTCGTGCGCGACCATCTGCAGGGCTCCGGGTGAGCCGGACCGGGCTCCTCGTGGGCTTCGGATCGATCGGCCGGCGTCACCTCACGAACCTCCACGAGCTCGGGATCACCGACTGGGCCGTGGTGCACACGGGCCGGGGCACCCTCCCGTTCGAGCCACCGGCACCCGTGCGGACCTACCCCGACCTCGCGGCAGCACTGGCCACCGAGTCCCCCGCCTTCGCCGTGGTCGCCAACCCGACCGCCCTGCACCTCACCACTGCGCGGGCCTGCGCCGAACGGGGCTGCGACGTCCTGCTCGAGAAGCCGGTGTCCCACAGCACCGACGGGCTCGACGACCTCGCCGCGACCGTGACCCGTGTCGGCGTCGAGGTCCTGGTGGGGTTCCAGTTCCGCTACCACCCGGCCCTGCACGCGGTCGCCGGCCTTCTCGCCGACGGCACGCTCGGCGCACCCTGCGCGGCGTCGGTGGTCTGGGCCGAGCACCTCCCCGACTGGCACCCCTGGGAGGACTGGCGCACGGGGTACGCCGCCCGCCCCGAGCTCGGCGGCGGGGTGCACCACACCATCTGCCACCCCTTCGACTACCTCCGGATGCTCTTCGGCGAGGTGGTATCGGTCTCGGCCCACCTGAGCGATCGTCATCCCCTCGGGCTCGAGGTCCCCGAGGCCGTCGACGTCCGGCTCGGGTTCGCCGACGTCGACGCCACCGTGCACCTCGACTACTGGTCGCGGCCCCAGACCCACCGGCTGGAGGTCACCGGTACGCTCGGTTCCGTGATTTGGGACTACGTCGCCGGAACGCTCGCGGTCCGGACCGCGACGGACACCGACTGGCGGGTCCGACCGGTCCCCGGGGTCGCCGAGCGGAACGATCTGTTCGTCACCCAGTCACGTCACTTCCTCGAGGTGATCGCGCGCGACGCCCCGCCCCGGTGCATCCTGGCCGACGGCGTCGCCGCGGTCCGCATCGCCGACGCGATCGAGCGGTCGTCGGCTGCCGACGGACGGACCGTGGTCCCGTGATGGCGCGTCGGATCCGGCACCTCGCCCTCGTCGCCACCCTCGTCGCCACCCTCGTCGCGGCGTCCGTCGTCGCCCTCGTCCCGGGCCCGGCAGCGGCCGGAGAGGAGTCGGGCCCCAGCCCCACCGTCGCCGAGATCCGCGACCGGGGCGAGATCGTCGTCGGCACCAAGTTCGACCAACCGCTGTTCGGTCTACGCAACGCCACCACCGGTGAGATCGACGGGTTCGACGTGGAGGTCGCGCGGCTGGTGGTCCGGCAGGTGTTCGGGCGTCGGGTCGCACGGAACATCCGCTTCGTCGAGACCCCGTCACGCACGCGGGAGGCGGCGCTCACCTCGAGGGCCGCCGACCTCGTGGTCGCAACGTACACCATCACCCCCGAGCGCGAGGCGGTGATCGACTTCGCCGGCCCGTACTACACCAGCGGCCAGGCCATCCTCACCCGGAAGGCCGACACCGCGATCCGGGGCACTGCGGATCTCGGCGGTCGCCCGGTGTGCACCGTCGCCGGTTCGACCTCGGCCACCAATCTG
>Ga0194129_10006067_pt1 | contig 15007 bp, 12 predicted proteins | sample TA2KigCa35mmetaG_FD_150862 | JGI IMG/M metagenome (GOLD analysis project Ga0194129, IMG submission 150862) | Freshwater microbial communities from Lake Tanganyika, Tanzania - TA2015038 Kigoma Deep Cast 35m | ecosystem: Environmental > Aquatic > Freshwater > Lake | place: Tanzania: Lake... | reverse complement strand
GATAATTCATAAAGTCTTTTCAACGAACCTCCATTTCTACAAAGAAATTCCGTCGACAGTGGAGCTCCTTGAATTTGTTGAGCACGGGCTCGCCATTCATCACAGTGGGCTACTGCCCATTCAGAAAGAACTAGTGGAAATTTTATTCAGTCATGGGCTCATAAAATTTTTGTTCGCCACGGAAACTTTCGCCGTTGGTGTTAATATGCCGACGAAAACAGTTGTTTTCACGGAGCTGTCAAAATATGATGGTAGCTCCGATTTTCCCAGAATATTGCGTTATGATGAATTTATGCAAATGAGTGGCAGAGCAGGAAGGCGCGGAAAAGATGACCAAGGCTATGTCATTTATTGCCCACTGCGGAATTTGGAAGAGAAACATTTGGTTATGGGGCTTTTTAAAGGCAAAGCGGCAAAATTGTGCTCTCAATATGATGAAGGGGCGAATACTTTTTTGCGCCTGTTGAACACAAGCTCGGAGAATGAGGAAATTACGAATTTCTATAAATCCACCCTCTTCGGTATGGAATCGGTGAAACACATTGGGCAAATTCAGGCTGAATTGGAGAAATTGGAGGCAAAATATGCCGGGATGGAGCTACCAGAACTCACGGAAGAGGAAGCCCTATTGGTGGAACAATATGAAAAGTTGCATACAAGTTTCGAAAATGCTGGGTCAAAACAGAAGGCGAAAATTAATAAACAATTGAATGAATTGGAGAGGAATTTTACGCAAAAATTGCGGGATTTGATAACCCTTGCGGAAGAAAAGAAGAGAATGGCGGCAAATATTGTGTCATTGCGGGCAAATATTCAAAATCACCGGAATTCCATTGAAACAAATATCGACAGTGTTGCCGATTTTAATGAGAAATTGGAGTTAATTAAAAAGCAAGATGGGAAAATGATTATTACTAGTTATGGAAAAATTGTGGCGAGTTTGTCCAATTGTAGTGAAATAGTGCTTGGAAAAGTCGTCCAATTGAAACTTCTTGAGGGCGCCAATTGGAGGACAATTGGCGTAGTTTTAGCTTGTTTTGCATTGGATAAAAAAATGATGGATGTTTCAGAAGACGACATTTGGGCAAATGTAAGTCAGCAATTGGATAAAGAAACTACGGACATATTGGATGAAACCTGGAATTACTATTTGTATATTCTCGAAGTCTATGCAGAGAATAATTTGAGCCATAGGATGCTGATGAGTTTTGAATTTATTGAGCCTTTTTTGATGTGGCTGGATAGGAAGCCATTGATTGAAATTTTACAGAAATTTGATGGCTTTGATGGTAATTTTGTAAAAGCTATTTATAAAATAAGAGACATGTGCCAGGAATTGCTGAAAGTGTGTGACAATTTCAACTTAGGTGAGCTCCAAGAGAAAATAAATGTATTATTGGAAAACCTAATTTACGGTATTGGAGAGTTTAATAGTCTTTATATCCATCATTATCAATTGATAAAGAATTTGTGAAGAATTTGTTTTTACTTCTGGCTAAGAAGAAGTAAAATTAGATATAAAAAAAATTGTAAAGATTTTTTACTTCAAGTTATGTTGTAGTAAAAAATCTTAACAAATTTTTTATATTTTAATATATTATGATTACAAATAAAGAATTAAGAGATATATTAAAAAAAAATAATATAAAAAATTATTCAAAATTTAATAAAAAAGATTTATTAAAAGCGGTAAATAATTTGATTAATATTCAAAATGGAGGAAGTGGAACTAGTCATATTCCACCACATATGTTAAAAGCTCAAAGGTTCTTGAGTTCTGTTTCAAGTAGTTCTCATCCTCCCCAATCTATGTTAACAGCTCAAAGGCAACTGAGTTCTGTTCCAAATATTTTGCCTTCTGTTCCTCCACAATATCCTCCTCCATCATATCCTCCTCCTCCACAATATCCTCCTCCACCATATCCTCCTCCTCAACAATATCTTCCTCCACAATATCTTCCTCCACAATATCATCATCAACAATATCCTCCTCCACCATATCCTCCTCCGCCACAATATCCTCCTCCACCGTCTCTAAATACAAATAGAAGACAATCAAATCAACAAATAGCTTCTGTATCAGCTCAACCACAATCAGGAAATGCACTACAACAAGCTCAAATAATGTGGCAAACTCTTATGAGACCTAGAGAATCTAGACTAGACCACCAACTCCAACAACAACCTAGAAATCGCAACACCATGCAAAACAGAATTAGTTGTCCTTCACATGGTTGGGCTCAACAAAGAAATGATTGTTGGATAGATAGCGCTTATTATTCTATGTTTGTTCCATCTAATTTAAAAGACTGGTTTTTTACATTTTTTAGCGATATACGTAGTTCTGAATTTGAATCTTTAAGAAATTTTTCAGAATTAAGTTTTGAATATTTAAAAGGAATTGATGGAAATACAGAATTTTTATTAACAAAACAAAAATTAAAAAAAGATATATTAACAAATATTAGAGCTACATGTGGATTAATAAATCGAGATTTATTTAATGCTTTAAGTGCAAGATCTGCAATCAGAAATTTATATAATACTACTGGAACAATGAATAGATCTGGAAATGGAGATGCAAGTTTGTTTTTTAAATTTATATCAATAATACAACCTAAGCTTCTTTTTTTTGACCAACCTTCATGGGCAGATATATTATCAAGATCAAATGGAAACAAAGTAATACAAAAATATATTAGGGATAAATTAATGAAACTAAGAAGTAATCCAGATATTGATATAGTTGCAATTGATGCATCTTATTATACACCAAGTTCACAAGCAGCTATTAGACCAGAAATACGCATGTGTATGAGTGATAGAACAGTCTTACAAGAAATTTTAAGTATTGGTAATTTCTCATTAGAAGCAGTAATTAGAGGAAGTAGAGTACATTATACATTAGACTTCAAATGTGAAGATAATAATTGGTATAATTATGATAATATGGAAAACCCTAACCGTATTAGAAGAATTGATGTATCATCTAGAAATTGGACAGGTATTGATGGCTTAATTTTTATTTTTAGACGTAGATCTTAATAATCTAATTCATTAAAAAATCAGAGAAATTGGGTTCTATAAGCTCAATTCCTACCTTGTTCTGCCATTCGTATCTATTTTTTTGAAGAACTATCCTGCAAACAATTTTCATGTATTTTTCAAATATGAAAATATTATCATTATCCTTGCGCTTCCAAATAATTCTATTTTCTTCTTCTTTCTTTTCCAATATATTTTCCAATCGATCCAAATTTACGCAAAATTTTAATACTTTTTTATTAATATCAGGGATAAATACAGAAATTTGGTTGTTTTCACCCCATCCCAGAATATATCCTGTATATTGGGCTTCCAATTCGTCTTCCATTTTTCTATGAAATAGATTGACCATATCAAGCATCTCATAGCTCTTCTTCATCTGCATTTGCTTCCAATTCAAGTGACTTATTCGTTCCTCAATTTTGTATTTTGCAGTTTCCCCCTCCAATTTCCCCAAATTTTCATACATGCATAATTGATTCCAGAAATCTACAAAACGCCGAATTGGAGAAGTCATGTGAGTGTAATATTTGAGATTAAGACCCCGATGCTCAATTTCTGCTTCAGTCGTTTGTCTTGAAACAACATAGTAGCCTTTGAATGTTGCCATGCGTTCCAGTAATTTGTCAATTTCTCTATTTCCGGTCATCCCCCCTTCTGGGCTAAGTGAGCCGTAGTGAACCCTAAGGATACTGTTTTTATTCCCATCAAAAAGCTTTTTCGCCATTATTGTATTGTAGGTCGCCATTAATTTCGCAATGATCGCTCTTGACTGATTTTCCCCCTCTTCCTTGTATTCATCCATTTCCATTGCCCCTGGAAGATTGTCATTGGCATCAATAATATCGCGGATTTGGAGAATATCCTGTTGAAGAACATGTCGCCGCTTCATTTCAATGATTTTATCCATTTCTTTGTAGGTCATTTTATGCCGATTGATTATTTTACTCAAATGTATTTTCGCACTGAGCAATTTATGCGGCTTTGTGGGCTCAAATTCCAGCAATAAGCTGACCACATTTCGCGGTTCTCCTTCATTCAGGCTGCAAAGATTTTCCCCAACGTCTTTACTAATCATATCCACTTTTCCGCCGCCTGGATAAATAGAGCTGACATTTTCCATCAAGTGGGTGACAAATTGGTGCTTCTCAATGTCACGAATTTGGGTGAACATATTGACAACGTCGGCGATATGAATACCAATGATTTGTTTTTCCCCGGTGCTTTCATAATGTATGGCATCGTCGACATCGAGGGTGGAATCACCGTCTATGGAGAAAACATTTTTGTCTGTTAGGTCTAGCCGTTCAGTTAAATGATTTTCAAGCTGTGTTTTAATGCGATTGGGATAGCACTCCATGGCGTGAAATGGAGATATCAAATCCACGGATTTTTGATGGACAGGTCCCAATATATCCAGGCAATCCAATAATATAAAATTGTTCAAGGTTTCATTACACGATCCAGGACAAGCTGCGAATGCATAAACATTGTGATTCAGGCGGTTTTTGGTTTTAATAAGATACGAGACATCTGTATTGCCAATCGAATATGACAATGGGCGGAATAGGGTGATAAATTTGTTTTTATGCTTTCCATATTGGACTTTATTTTTGAAGTCAATTACGCCGAATATTTTTTTGATTTGTGAGCCACCCAATTTCTGGGTTTTTTTATATCCGCCGAATTCCAGGAAGTTGAATTTTTTGGAAATCGCCGCAATATTTTCTTCCGCGGATTCAGATGGGGATACATCGCCGGCGATTATTTCAACATTATCAAACGAGATTGTTGTTGAATTGGGTGGGGCGGTTATGTAAAAAATACGATGCTGTAAATCTATACATAGCCAAATTTTATTATATCTGTAAATGAACATTTTATTATAACTGTATATAAAATGTTTTTAGATAGCGCTTTTGAAAAAGGGGCTAACCCCCAAAAGCCAATTTTACACCTTTTCAAATTGTTTCTCTAATTTTTGTGGTTATGTTTTGTCAAGCATTAATGTTAAATCTTGATTATATTTTATTATTCTTGATGAACTCACAAAAAAAAATAATTCCATAATTATATTTAATTCTTGTTCAGATAATTTTTGACTTTTTAGTTTTTCTTTTATATTAGTAAATACTTGTTGTACAGTTAAATTACCAAATTCATCAGTAAATTTTTTTTTCTCAGCATTTAATTCTTCAATTATATATTTTAATAATTCTTCTTTTAATTTTATTTCTGATAAATCTGATAAATTTTTATTTAATTTTTTATTTTTTAGTTTTGATTCTAACAATGGTTTGCTTAAAAGATTATAATAACTTCTTTTTTGATCAAAAAATATAGCAATACATAAATCTAAAAATTCACCAAATTGCATTTTTAAGAATTTACTATTGTTTTCTATTTCTAATTCATGATGTGGTGAAAAAAAACCAAAATTATTATACCATGACATTCCAGTACTTAATATTGATAATAACCATAATGATATTCTTTTATCATATATTGTTGAAGCATCTAATAATTCAATTTTATCAATAATGTCATATTTATTTTTTAAATATTTACCATAATCTATTATTTTTTTTAAATTAACTGACCCAGATTTATTATAACATTTATTTAGATTATCTAATTTTATTTTTTTTTCATTAATCTCAAAATGAAAATCAATACACCAATCTGAGTTACTTGTAATATGATATTTTGGTGGAACTTGAGAATTTATTTCAGAATTATTTTCAACAGAAATAATCTCAATTCTATACTCTCTTTTCGGGAAAAATGTAAATATTGGGTCATTCTCATCCTCCAAATTTGGTGAATATGTTCCGCCAACTTGTTTTCCCAGCTTTTTAACAACAATCCGGTATTTTACGAACTTCCCATTTTTATGATAAGGGCGAACTAAATTTTCCCGTTTTGCATCGTAATGTCGAATTTTTCCATTTTTCGCCTGAATTGAAAAACGCACACGATTCAAAGAATTGCCAAGTATTTTACTAGCGGCTTTTTTAGAAACTTCAGCTGGAGTAGAGCCGCGTATATTTGCAAATGGTTTGGAATCTACTATTATTTTATAAGTTTTTATTTTGATGTTCATAAATATTATAAATATTTTTTTATAATATTTAAAAAGCCCTTTCAAAAAGGGGCTAACCCCCAAACAACACGCCTCTTTTTGCAAAACGTATCATTTTATTTTTTTGCCCCCCCGCTTTGGGGGACCGGGGGGCACCCCCGGACATGGGGGGGTATCGAATCGCAAGCGATTCGATAGTGTAAGGGGGGAACGGTAGTTCCCCCCCACCCCGTGGATATCGCAAAACAAATGCAGCAAAAAAATATTCTCTGAACTTCCCGTATTCCCGCAAACCTCAAAATTCAAAAACACCTCGCTTAATTTCCCCAAAATATGCTGACAACTTATCCTCTCCCTCAGCCCCCGATATACTCTATGCAACGAATAAATCACAAATATATCCCGGATATGATCCCCAATAAAATCAATAAACATTCTCATTGTTGTTTTGCTATCCAATAGCAAATCGATTAATAATTTTATTTTATCTTCCTCTAATATTCGGTTATTTTCCAAACCATACATATTCATATTCTCTAAAACTGCAATCTCCATCCCAAAATTATTATAAATATCGCAAATTTCATGAATATCTTTTTGCGGCACATTGGGAAAAAATTTCTCGTAATCATCTTTCCGCCTCTCCACCGCACTAGAGCACAAATTTAATTGTAAACAACGCGACAATATTGGGTCAATAATCGCCCGAGTATTCCGCGTTATAAATATAAACCGCGTAATATTATTCGATAATTCTATGATTCTCCGTAGAGCATTTTGGGCGTCCATTGACAAATATTCTGCTTGGTCAAAAACAATGACCTTCACAGACGGCAAATTGGGGTCCTCTTTCACTAAAATATTAGAAAACGCCTTAATTTTCTCCCGCATTGTTGAAATTCCCCTTTCATCAATCAGGCTCATCATCAGCACGCGGTCTTTAATATGATTTTTAAAAAGCCGCATAAGTAGCCAGTGAACCAAATAGGATTTTCCCGTCCCGCTTTTTCCATAAATCGTCAAATTGGGCACATTCTTTGTTAGAATTATATTCTGGAAAATGTCCACAATTGGCTCATATCCAATTATCCCGTATTTCTCCATTCGCTGTTTCTCTTTTTTAGTAATCAAACTATTCGTATATTTATCATCTTCTATTTCTTCTTTTACACATGGGCTGGCGGGGGGCTCTTCTACTACTTTCTTCTTGCGCCCCCGCTTTCCCTTCTCCCCATATACATCTACAATCATTTTACTACTAGTTACATAATGCATAAATTTTAAATCGTTAATTTTTACGCACTCACAAGCATATCGATAAATGCGGCGTTATTTAATATTTTGTCGGGCTTCTTATCAACAAGCGCCAATTTCTGAACAATCCGAATAAATCGGGTTTCACCCACTTTATCGAATGACTCCAAAAGTATTTTATATAATGTCTGGCAAAATATTTCAATATCATAGTATCCCTTGTGGACCCCCTCCATATAATATTCATAAATATCACTGTCCTGTTTCATCATTTTCTCAAAAAATTCGGAAATATACCCAACATTGGGAATACGAAGAAGAGAATAGTAATCATCAATATTCTCGCGACATTTATGATATTTGAACAATTGAATATAATTCAATATTTTGCGCATATCACCCCTACTATGTGTCATAATAAGGGACATTACATCTTCATTGATTTGGATGTCTTCTTCTAGCATAATTTTATCCAATCTTTCGCGGATTTGGAAAATGTCCAAATTGGAGAATTTAAATTTGGAACAACGCGATTGGATTGCCGGAATAATTTTGCCCACAAAATTGCAGATAAAACAGAACCGGACATTTTCACTATAGGCTTCCATAATTCGTCGTAAACAAAATTGAGCGTCATTCGTCATGCTATCCACTTCATCCAAAATAATAAGCTTATATCCATTGTTAAATAATGTCTTACAACTGGCAAATTCTTTGATAATTTTGCGAACAACTTGAATATTTCTATTGTCACTGGCGTTCAATTCCAGAACCATTAAATTATACTTCTCTTTATAAATCATTTTTGCCATTGCGATAATTGTGGATGTTTTACCGGTTCCAGATGGACCATAAAATAGCAGATTGGGAAAATTTTGGGTGCTTATAAAATTATGAATGCTCACCCTGTTTTTTTCCTCTAAATAGACATCCTCGATCGTATGTGGTCTGTATTTTTCCACAAAATTTTTCATATTATCCATAGTAATATGAAAAATTTTAAGCCATGGATTGGTTCCAGCAATTATCACATTTAAATCCCTCATTGCTAAACTTCTCTACCCAGCGCAAAGAATTTCTCTCATTTTTGCAATGACTGCATAAATATGTTTTTGTTTGAAAGGGTACTTCATATCTAAAACTTTCAATTTCCACAATTCGCAAAGGAACAGGCATATTGAATTATAATAAATTAAATTTAAGTCTTGAACTTATTTTCGAGAAAGAATCCGAGTTTTTGTCATTTGGTCTTTAATGTACTCTTTGATCCTGCGCTTGAGGACTTCGGAAAAACTCTTCAAACTATGAGCTAGCCCAGTCAATTTGACATGGTCAGGTGTGATGTAATAAAAAACACCTTTCACATCAATTTCTGAACAAATCTGCTTCATCGTAGCAAATAGTATTCCACAGCAATCAACATTCATCTCTTTGAGTCTATCGACTTTGTCACAAAATTCTTGAAAGAAGACTTCTTCCTTGTCCGGCATTGGAACAAGAAAAGTCGACTTTCCACATGAAATCAGCAAGCGATCGTCTGCTTTGAGAGGAACCTTGCAAAATTCAATAAGATTGTCAACGAGAACAGTAGGAAGCTGAAATATGTGCTTGTCAAAAAATTCTTTCATACGCCCACAAATATGTTCAGCATAGCCGGGATCAGGATGACAAATGAAAAATGAGTCTGGATCAATTTGATAAATGAAATTCTCAGGTAAATCATCTTCAATTGCAATTTGAAAGCATATTTCAATCACTCTTGGGTTTTCAATAGGAAACTCCTGCGTTGCAACATCAGTCATAATTTCTTCAACTTTGTCAGCCATCGCCTGCGATTTGAACACAGCCTCACATCCAACATCATTTTTCTTCACAAAAGGTGTCGGGTTATAGCCTTTGGGATCAATCTCATTGAGAATATCTTGAGCAACTTTGCAAATTTTTGCCATAAATGGCACTGGGTATCCATTAAAAACCAAGGGAATCTCAACTTGTTTGTTCTTGAACATTTTATACTTGTAAGTTAGTAGCTTACGATAAAACTATGCTAAATTTAATCAATTTTTTCTCCCGATTTAAAAAAAAAGAGATAGTATATTGCAAAGACAAATGGATGATTTACCATTAGTTGAAAAATATAGACCCCAAAAGCTAGATAATATTATAGGCAATACGAATCAAATTATATTCTTCAAGAAGTTCATTGAATCCGGCAATATTCCCAATCTACTCCTAAATGGGGAGCCGGGCGGGGGTAAAACATCTGCAGTGATCGCATTGGCAAAGGAATATTTAGGCGATTTATATGCGGATTACTGTATGGATTTGAATGCTAGTGATGAAAGAGGTATTGATGTTGTCCGCTCAAAGATTAAAATATTTTCACAAAGGAAGTCCTGTTGCAATAAGTATAAAATAATTATACTGGATGAGAGTGATAATATGACGAATCCAGCGCAATTGGCACTAAAACGGATTATGGATCAATACGAGGATACGACCCGATTTTTCTTTACATGTAACTCCATTGAAAACATAATTTCCTCGATCCAATCTAAGTGTAAAATAATGTATTTCGGGAGGATTGAACAAAAGGATATTATTTGCCGTTTGGATGAAATATGCAAGTCAGAGGGCTTACAAATAGAAAAAGAAGCATTATTAGGCATAGTAGAACTGTCTTCGAATAAAATGGATGTTCGGGAAATGCTGAATAAAATTGAGCTAATTAAGGCAAATTACGGGGAAGAACAAATAACAAAACAGCAAATTTATTATTTGTGCGACAAGCCATCTCCAATTATAATCCGGGAATTTATAGAAGAATTTTTAAAAAAAAACTTACGACAATGTATAACCTTAATTCAGAAGTTAAAAGACGATGGCTATCAGAGCTCTGATATTTGCATCACATTAAACAATGAAATAATGAATTCCCAGTATTTTGATGAGATGCAGAAAAGGCGATTAATGATGATAATTGGAGAATATAATTTGCTTTTTTTGGAGGGAAATGATAGTTATTTAATGATAGGTGGCATGATTTGTGATATGTTTTCGTAATTTAGCAATAATTTTTATATTATCGTAGTATAAAAATGAATGAACAAGATAATCCTTTTGAAGTAAAAGAAACACGATTTTGGAGTATAAGAACTATCCCAAAATTTATTTTTAGAGGGATGCCAAGATTGATTATGATGTTAATAATGTATATTATTCTCTTTTTTATTACTATTTTTTTCAATGAGAAGAAACAATCATTAATCAATAAAACATTGAAATGGTCTACACGAATAAAATTGTATTTTTTTGGATATAAGCGCATTGATATATCACCCACTGATTTGGAGCATATACGGCAAAGTAAATCACAAATTATTTTGGCTAAACATAGCAGCTACATTGATCTTTTATTAATGTCGTATTTATTTCCAGAAGCTAAATTTATTGCGTCAGAATATATTTCCAGGATTCCGATTATTCGCAAATTTGGGGAATCAAAATGTATATATTTAAAGAATGAATTTGGTGGAAATTTGACTGATGAAATCCAGAAAGAATTAGATAAGGGGACAAAAATAGTATTTTTTGGAGAGGGTGTTTGCTCTAACCCTAAATTCTTTCTAAAACTTCGGAATGGAGCATTTGTGCCTAAAATGAATATTCTTCCTGTGCACATTGATTATGGAGATAATTACTGGGTTATGGGTGAACAAGATATGGTGCTTCACGCATTTACACAAATAAGTAACTTTCAGAATAGAGTAAAAGTCAGAATTATCCCGGATTATCAGGTCACCGAAGAAGATAAACAGGGTGACATCGAAATTTTTAAAGAAAATTTCCGAAAATATTATGCAAATGGTTTTGGCATCAGTCTAAGTGAAAAAAATTACAAAGATCACCCATATTTTAAGCTAAAAATGTAATTTTCAAAAATCCTGAAAATTTTTTGCAATAAAAAAATTGATTTAAAAGAATTTTAATATCTTAGGATAACACAGAAAAAAATGACTAGTGTAAGTGAACTTCGTAACATTACTCTCAAAGCCCGTGGCGAGAACTCTAATAGTCGCCTCGAACAATACACCAAAGCCAGAGATGAGGCATTCGATTTGATGACAGATGGTGTGATGGATCGTATTAAGGAGGCTGCTGGAAATGGAAAATTCCGCTATCCAATCTATCGTTGGGAGAATACTCCAAGATTTCAGAAGAATTCTTCCGATGATCAAAAGGAGTCTGCCGAGGAATCTGAACAAAAGGATGACATCAAAGTTTTCTTTGGTAATTCCGCAGATGGCAAGAATGGACTGCATCTTATGTCTTTGATTAACCCCAAGGGCATTGATCGCCAGCATTCTTTGATCACCAAGCTTCGTGAATTTTTCAATTCAGGTGCCGATCAGGGTGCAGCCGATGATGACCGCCGTGACAATCAGCTGAAGGTCTATTTTGAGCCCCACCCAATTCATTTTCGCAAGTGTGCGATTTTTGTGAGCTGGGACCGCAAGCAGGTTCAGCGTCCTTCTTATGGAGGTAGTGCTGAGTCCGCTGAAATGAAAAGATCTCCCACTAAGAATGGAGGGACTGTATCCGAACGCTTTGCTTCTATGAATGCAGCTGTTATGCCATCAGATGAATCGGCACCTGTTGAGAAGAAGCGATTTGTTGCTAGAGGTCCTCCTCGTGCAGGTTATGTCAAGCGTGCCTAATTATTTTAGTTAGCTTGCACATAATGCACAAAATTCAAAAAAACAAAAAATATTATAATTTATTAAATAAATTATAATAAAATTTATAATTTTGTATATGTTATATTAGATGATTGAAGTATTTTTTGAATTTCATTTAAACATTTATGATTTCCTTTAATTGAATAACAGATTGGGTCAGATATTAATCGGTTAGCAATTCCAACTGCCATACAATTCATTTGGTAATCAAGTCCTTTTTCCAAGTAAGGATTAAATATATTATAATTTAAGCGAGAAACTTCCGTTTTTTTTATTATACGACCAGCTCCAATAATATATAAAGAACGACGCACTATAGAATATTTCATTTTCATAATATATGTATCATTTGAAACATTATTATAAATATACCATTCATTTTGTCCAATAAAATTGTATTTTAAAATAAGTTCTTTATTAAGTTTGTTAAGTAATATTTTGTCATCTGAACCTTGAATTAATAAATAATCTGTATTTAAAAATTTATTAAATTCCGCTATTTGGCGCCATTTGAGACCGAGTAAATTATTTGGCACGTAAAAATATAAAAGATTTTCTTTATTTTCTATATTATTGATTATATAATTTATTTCATTTTTAATAGAGTATCCAATAATATTGCAATATTTATAATCTATTTTTAAATTCGATTCTTCATTTAAAATATTAGTCAAAATTTTCTCTCTTTGCCAAGTAGCTATCAATTTTGCAACTAAATAATTTTCTCTGGAAATTTTATATGGTGAATTAAATATTTCATTTGCTTGAGATTTTGTTGAATTATCAAATTTATTAAAATCAATTAAACAAAGATCATTAAGTGGTTTATTAAGTATATTTTTAATTATTACTGATGCTGAATTCTGTTTTTCAATAAAAATAAAATAATAATTCATGCATTTAATTATTTCATTATTATTTGAAGATATATCCCCATCAATTGATAGGAAGAATAGATAATTAGTAGAATCATTCAGATTTTTCAATGTAATAGTTCCTTCTGTGGATTTTGATATGAAGGAATTAATAAAACCTCTATGTTTATTCTTAATCATTGGATGAATAATTATATTGGATTGAATAATTGGTCCTGATTTATTAGAATTTACTAATATATTTCCATTTTTTAATGTTACAAATTTATGATTATAAATAAAATATGTTAATATTTGATATATATTAAATTCAATAAATGATTGAATATAAAAATTTTTATCACTCTCCATTCTATTTAATATTTTAATATCAATATTATCAATTCCATATTTTTTTAATATATTTATAACTAATAAAAAATCCATTATATTTTTACTTTTATTTTTATTTTATTTTTTTTTCAAAAAAATAACTAAATTTAAAAAAGTTCCTTAACTTTCGGATGGACACGAATTTTCTTGGGGTCAAATTCTTCAATATAGAGGTTCTCTAGAGTTCTTGCTCTAGAAAGGGCAACATAAGTCTGTCCATATTCAAAGATATTGCTGCCAATATTCATTTTGATACTGTCCAAACTTTGTCCCTGCGATTTGTGAATGGTTGTGCACCATGCTAAACTTAGGGGAATTTGTTTGGCGACAATTGTGCTGACGTTGGATATTTCAAATGAATACTCTGCATATCCAATTGTTTGAGTGGTTCCATTCATAAATCGGACAACAGGCAAGTCATTTTCGAAGCCAATAACGATCCCACGACTTCCATTAACGAGACCATTTTCTTGGTCTATATTTTTCAAAAGCATTACCTGGGCGTTCTCCGTGATTTGAATGGACTTCTCATAATTGTTGTCCTTGTCAATAACATCGATCCATATTTTCATTTCCTCTTCTTTCATGGCTTTCTTGCGTTCGCCAACGATTTCATATACAGCGTCATATTGGATAATGTCCAATCCAGCCAATTTTCTGAATTCGCGCTGGTTCATTTTCTCAACATCCAACTTCTTGGAAGACAACAATGTTGGGACAATCCCGGAACTTATGTCAGGTTCTATACCAACACGGGACATAAGTATTTCAATCGTCTCCAGGGAAGGCTCCCCAATGCGGACTTCTTGGAGAATCTTTTGGAAAACAGGGTCTTTCTGGCGCATAATTTCACGCAGGATAACCGTTTTTTCAATCACATTGATCCAAACTGGGCTCTCAAAGCAGAATTTTTGTTCTTGCTCCGTTTTCCCAACAGGCGGCAATTGGTAGAAATCACCTAGAAGAACTACCTGAATTCCACCAAATGGTTTTTCATTTTGGCGAACAAGCCTGGCGACTTCCTCCAATAATTCGAACAAAAGGGCATTCATCATGCTGACTTCGTCAATAATAAGTATATTACAGCGCTGCCATTTTATTTTCTTCGGGTAAGAGTTCAGGATTTTTTGAGCGATGATGGGGGCTGGCTTGTCACCAAGTCCTATTCCAGCCCAACTGTGAAGGGTTTTACCATTCACAATATATGCGGCTGCACCGGTCATTGCAGTGATTGCCATGGTTTTCTTTATTCTTTGAGCATATGCGGACATTTTGCGAATAAGATGGGATTTTCCTGTTCCAGCGGGACCTGTTATGAGGAGATTTTTACCTTCTTTGAATGCATCAAATGCGACATTTTGGTCGTCCGTGAGATTGGACACTTTCTGTGTTGTCACAAATTTATCCATTTCAACTCTAATTCACTTATATTGGAATAAAATTTAGGGCGAAAATAATTCACTTTTTGGGGGGAACTATCGTTCCCCCCTTACCCCCCCATATCCGGGGGCGAGCCCCTGGACCCCAGCAAGCTTATGTAGCCCCGCAATTGCCGGATTGGGGCAAAAATACTGATAGTTTTATGATAGAATAAAATTATTTATAAATAATTTTGCAATGATGTGGCAAAGAAGAGGGGG
>Ga0194129_10006059_pt1 | contig 15019 bp, 12 predicted proteins | sample TA2KigCa35mmetaG_FD_150862 | JGI IMG/M metagenome (GOLD analysis project Ga0194129, IMG submission 150862) | Freshwater microbial communities from Lake Tanganyika, Tanzania - TA2015038 Kigoma Deep Cast 35m | ecosystem: Environmental > Aquatic > Freshwater > Lake | place: Tanzania: Lake... | reverse complement strand
ACTTCTTCAATACACTCAATTCTCTTTCCATTTCTTACACACCACTTACCTCTTTCTTCTTTTCTCATTTCAATTTTTCTCTTTCCTCTTTTCCTCCTCCTCTTCTCTCTCTTTCTCTCTTTTTATGGGCGACACCGCCGGACTATCTAATCCTCCGTAAAACGCCTTCACTCGCTTATTCACTAAAATCCTTGTTACATCATAACTCATGATACTCACGCCTTCTAACGACTTGATACGTGACAACGCAACATAACTCTGCCCTGCTTCAAACACACGGTCACCTATATCGATAATACATCGTTCCAACGTAGCACCTTGGCTTTTATGTATAGTAATGGCCCATGACAGTATGAGCGGTAGTTGTGAAACACCAATTCCCGGTATATTTTCGCTCACCCATGTATGATAGTTCACCGTCATTTCAAGTCCGTTATTGAAACGCACTACCGGCAAAGGTGGAACTGTTGTATTCGACATACGAACGATGACACCTTGGCTTCCATTACATATTGGGGTGGCAGATGTAGTAACTGACTCTTCCATATTAATCACACACATCACTTGTGCGCCTACTTTCAAATGTATCGTGTCATCACACAAAATACTGTTTTTCAGATTGAATAACTCCGTCGAAATGCGTTCCTGCGATTGTGCTGCTCGTAGTTGTCGTTCTTTTTCTGCCAACGGCAAATCGGTCACATACTTCAATTCATATTTGTAGATCGGACTATCTGGATCCAATATCGTGAGTTTCTCCATCTCAAGACGATTGATATCATCCACACGACTACGCGTCGCATATAATATTGTCGGTTTGGTCTGCGGTGTTCCATCTTCCGAGAATTCAGGCAATAATACCCCCACCCGCGATTTCAGAATCTCATCAGTTCGTCGAGTAATCCGTCCCTCACGCACCTGATTCAATATTTGACAATACACCGGGTCATTTTGGCGGAATATTTGCTTCAACTGAATATGGTTTTCTTTAGGGAAAGTATGGAACCAACTTTCACTTTCAAAACAAAACCGCGCGTTATCTGGGTCATCTGAGTTCGACCCTCCAACTGGTGGAAGCTGATAAAAGTCGCCGCAAAAGATGAGCTGAATTCCACCGAATGGCCGCGAATGGCATTTTCGTGCGGTTTTACCCACGATGTCCAATATATCAAACAACCGTTTTGACATCATACTTACTTCATCGACGATCAGCGTTCTGGTCTGTCGCCAGTCTTTCTTCTTCAAGAAATTTTTATCCACACGATCCACAATACGATCGATATCTCCGTTTGCGATTCCTATACCAGCCCATGAATGTATCGTTTTTGCCTTACAATCGAGCATAACTGCGGCACACCCGGTAAGAGCACATACCTGAATGTTATGCCCGCTGTTGTTCGCATGTCGGTAAATCTCTCGGATAAGTGCGGATTTTCCTGTCCCGCCTGGACCGGTAATGAATACATTTTGACCCGATTTGTATTTCTCGAATGCGAGAATTTGTTCGGCCGACATATGAATATCGATTCGGGGGGGTTTTTCGCCAGGCACTGGCACCGCTGGCGGTGCTTCAGATGCGGGCGTCGCGGTCGTAGGCTCATGTGTCTCTTTTTTTATCACAGATGTATATTTAGGAATATCATGAGACAACGATTTCATTTTACTCAGGAGTGTAATGATACATTATTATAACACCAAAAATATATTCAATTTAAAGAGGATTCAATTCCTATTATGTAAATATTTTATATGTAACTATTATATATTATACGAAGATGGCAAGTGTATTGACTGATGAGGAACGGGCTGAAATAGAAGAATTCAAGAGAACTTCATTAACTACAATTCAAAGAGAGTTTAGAAGTTCAAGTAGTTTACGTCCATTAGTCGAATATACAAATCAGTTGTTGAGAATCGTATTAGTTCCATTGACATTCTTTAAATATGAACGTGAAATAGGTGATACAGAACAAAGTATTTATAAGGAATTAAAGGAAATTTTAAATTATGTTCATACTACATATTTCGAAGGTAATTTTGAACCAATAGATTTAGTATTATTTATGTGTGGATTTGAACCAGTATGCGCTAAACAAGAGCCTGGAATAACACCGGAAGATGTAACACAGACCGAACCTATGTTAAAGAATACAACTAAAATACATAGAGATTATTTTACAGATTTACAACGTTTAGGAAGATATTTTTTGCAAATATTATCAGCGTTTGGTCCGTTTAATGCGTATCTCACACAAATATATAAGAATAAATATTCCAGTAGTCAACCATATATTGTTGCGCTCGGGTTGTCTGTAGGAGAACATTATAACGAAAAATTTAAATCTATAATAGATAAATTGTTTATAACCGACGATGAAGGAAGAAATCCAGAATTTAGTAATCAAAATAACTCGATGTATATGACCAAATTGAAAACTGGACGTGTTATGAAATTGTTTGGAATATTGGATGAAGAGGTTACATCAATTTTAAGCAGTTTTAGTGGCGGACGAAGAACCTCGCGTCGAAAACAAACCAAATCTAGGAATCCGCGCAAGCGTAAGTCCACCAAACAGCGCAGGCGCAAATCCATGAAATACCGCAAATCATAATTTTACCATCCGAAACATAACTGTTTTTTTATGTTTAGCATATTGTAATATAAACCGAAATCGATAGAATCTATCATGAACATCACGAATTCTTACTCCGCGCCTGGAATATTACAACCTTCATTCACCCCCGCCACACAAACGCCTTATACAGAAATGACAACACAGACGGTTCATATTCATACGCCGAACACGAACGCAAACACGAATACGACGACGTCATCTACGAATGATCCGCATTTAGAACGCGTTAAAAAATCGCAAGTCATTCTCGAAAAATACCCCGACCGCGTTCCACTCATTATTCAGCCATCTAAGAACGATCGACACGCATATCCTATTGACAAATCCAAATACATCACTCCGAGAGATTTGACGATGATGCAACTTCAACAAATTATTCGAAAACGCGTTCGTTTCCCGCCTGAAAAAGCGTTATTCATGTTTATAAATAATAAAATATACCCTATCACATCAAGTATCGGACACATCTATGATAACAATAAAGATTCAGACGGATTTTTATATGTTACGTATTGTCAAGAGAATACATTCGGATCATTATAACATATATAGACATAAATCTATAAACTTATTAGATCGACTATATATGTTATCTATTTTCTCAAAATTAAAAAATAAAATTAGAGATATTCTTACAAGAAATAGAAGACACGAACGGTTACGTCATTATAAAATTGAAGGGGGTGAAGGAATTGAAACGTGTGAAGAAGTTGACGAACACAATAATAATATGACGGTAGCACGCGAGAAAGAGAAAGGTAAGTCGTCGTCCAGGGTTTCATCGTTAGAAATCATTTATGAAGATGAACCTTATAACGCATCCCAAACACAAGCGTCGTCGTCGTCGCCACCGCCACCGCCACCGCCTCCTAGCCCAGTTGTATGTCGACGGTTATTCAATACAGAAATAGATGAAACACTCATAAAAAACGACTATGAATTACAAAACCTATTAAAAATCATGGAATATCATAAATTCGATATTTCGAACGTTACACTCGAAAAAAGGTTTGAAACGATGATAAATAATATTCAGAATATTACGGATATCAATAAGACCAAAATGAAACTATTATATATCATTATTGCGAATGATATCTATCGAGGTTTATTTGAAGAAAAAAAACGATACATATCGATCAAGATAAACCAATATATTGGCGTATTTCGTTTTAATGATTACATCATTCGTATCGATGACTGTCCATTTAGTTTCATGAATGAGGAAGACGTGGTTCAACGTATGGCGGCGGGTGGTATCGACGACGACGACGACGACAACCGGCACTCACAAATTATTCGACCATTTTTGATATATATGAATATTCGACATAACGGTGCCGAAAATGATACATGCGAATGTCGAAAACCGAAATGTGAATGTATCTATACCGATAATGCGGATGAAGAATATTCTAGTTCTGGAATAACAAGCGATACATCGGATATCGCGCGCTTGTGTTTCGATAAACTACGCGAGAATACTATATCATTCAGTTTTCAACATTATGTGAAAGACTCAATATCCTTGTATTTATGGGTGAAAGAGAATATGACAATCGATATCTATCAACGGTTTTCGGCCATTCAACGCACATTTTTTCTTGATTTGTTTTATAAATGTGCGAAGTTATTATACGAAATTCATAAAGTTTCTATTGTCCATGGTGATATAAAACCGGACAATATTATGATTTGCGAGCATACAAATTTCGACATCTACCATCCAGAACGATGTAAGAATTTTACTGTTTATTTGATAGATTTCGGATTGTCTGGAATACATAATGACGGAGTTGGAACCGGTGGAACCATACCGTATTGTCATCCTGAATTTAAAAACATTAAAGATACGATTCGTTCGAGTAAATACAACTGGAAAAAAGTAAATACAAAACACGACGTTTGGTCTCTCGGACTTACCTTTATAACGATGTATATTTATCGCGATTTTTATAATTATTATCACAATTATCCCAACTATTTCTTCTTAAAAAATGGATATGTGTCATCGTTGATCATAGATGTAATAACCGACAATAAAATCAACAATTTATTTACAAATATATTGACGGTTGATTGTATTTCAAGTAACGAATTATGTGCGTTATTAGAAAATATGGCCGTATCATAGTGATGCGTTTTCTTGTAACGTCGTAGTCGTAGTCGTAGTCGTAGTCGTAGTCGTAGTCTCCGACGTTTCTTCAATTATCGGAGTGACGATAATCTCTTTCTTCGTATCTTGAATCACCGTTGATTCTAATGACTCGAGCGATGACGGTACTGACGGTTGAATACTATTTGATACATTTTCACTGACGGCATTCATAATACTATACGGGTTATTATTTGAACCGCGTAACGTCTTCGGAAGATATTGCTCTTCTAATGATGGTAAATATTCGGGCTGCTGGCTTATAGTTGGTGGTTGTATGTTACTACTGTTGCGGGATCCTTCGCTATTACTCATAAGTGTTGTTTCTTGAAACTGATTTTTAATAAATGCCCGCTTTTCGAGTGTATCGCGTTTCATATTCATATTTTGAAGAACATTTAATACAAGTTGAGGAGCGATCGATACCGTATTCATGTGTGTGCGATACTTAAATGAGCATACACTCGTCTCTGAAACTACGAACTGTATACTATACCACCAATATGCTGGAATAAACATAACCATACCTTGAAATAGCTCCACTTCGAGTGTCTTTATTTTATCGAAGTCATCTTGATACTCTGGTTGAACCTTCCATGGATTGACCGGTGTTCTAAATTCAAGAATATCATAATCGTTGATTGGATATAAGTATCTGGTGTCTTTCGGAGGTATAAGCAATATTTTAATACGGCCTTGTGTCACTAGAAAATAATTACGATAGTTCAGTTCATAACGAAGAGGTGTTGTAGTTCCGATGGAAGCCATAAGAATGTCATACATACATGTGCTTACCATATAAGGTCGTAGAAATTCATCATTGAGTTGGAATATTTTTATAAGACCGGTCTCGTCGATAAAATCGGCGTTATGTTCGCTTACGTATTTCGCATCCTTGTCTTTTTTGAGGACTTCATGCGCAATCTTAAAGGTCACAGGTATATACAATACTTGGTCATGTTCAGTTCCTTTCTGTTGTATTTTATCTTCCGGGCTTGTCGTTGGTGGTCTTTTTGACACATCACGAATATGAATATCAAATGCGCGGTAACTATTATGTATTGCTTGATATGACAACTGCGTTAATAATTGTTCATTATATAATTCAAATGTAGTGGGTTGTCGTATATCACATACTTCTTCTAAACGTTGTTTGGACGGTTGTTCAATTTCATATACTTCTAAATCGTTACTTCTTTTCAAATGAAAGTGGACATGTAAATAAAGAAATAAAACAATACAAAAAATAAAAATAGAAATTACAAGCATTTGTAAATATGAATACTATTACATGTTCATATTTATACTTCTTTTATGTAACGCATTTTTTACTATAATTCATTCACGATGAGGCTAATCGGTTCTGGAAAATGCGGCATTTCTGAGTAGTCATCGTCTTGTGGTTTAGTCGAATACAGCTCTTGCTCTTGTTCTTGTTCTTGGTCTTGGTCTTGGTCTTGTTCTTGTTCTTGGTCTTGTTCTTGGTCTTGGTATTGGTCTTGCTCTTGGTCTTGTTCTTGCTCTTGGTGTTGGTCTTGGTGTTGGTGTTGGTCTTGGTGTTGGTCTTGTTCTTGGTCTTGTTCTTGGTCTACATTTGACAATACAATATGTGTCATATCGCATGAATATAATCCAGTATCGTTCAATTGTTCGTCATGAATTTCACTTTCAGTATGTTCGACCATCTCATCATTACTTATAGTAGAGTGAAGCACATGATGTTCGGGTTGCGCCTTTTCACGCATCGCCGCATTTATTTTTTCTTGCTCATTTAATAGACGAAACACTAACATGTTCATTTCATTCATCATTTGCTGCTGTGAAAAAATTAACGATCGAAGCTCTTGATTTTCTTTTATAACCGGTTCAATCTTCATAATGACTTCTGACAGATTCGTTTCGTTGACAATCTTATCAACAACACCTTCTATAAAATCGCGACTATTCGTCAAGTCATTCATCACTTCTTCCATCAATAATACATCTTCCTCTTCCTCTTCATTTGCGTCATTTGCTTGTTCGGTGTTTTTGTTATGTTTCACATCCACACCACTTCTCTCTTTCACCGTGTCTGTGTCTCTCTCTCTTTGTTGTTCAGGTCGTTGTGTCTCTTGTTTTGATTCATATCTACTTTGTAGTTCTTCAACTTGATTAGTTAATCTTTGTATCGCAGAATGATGTTCGAGTAATGTCGCATCATGTGATTTCAAAATTACAATAGGTGGAGGAATCACGCCAGTATCTGTTATCATACTTACGAATGGTTTCAGTTTTGTTGATTCTGTTGGGGGCATATTGTATATTTTCACTTGTTCGGTTAAGAAAGAACGTTGCGGAGTTTGAACCGAAGAAGCATATGGGGTCGATTCTAATACAACTTCTTCCAGTTTTCTATACCTTGGATTTCGTCGAGGAATTCCCTTTTCATAAATAAATTCCGGTTCATTTTGATTCAACGGCATTTGATTCATAGTTTGTGCTTGCAACTGATATTGCTCTTGGATTTCCTGCTGCCTTTTCTGTTCCGCCGCCTCCATTTGTTGTGCTTGAATTATCTTTTGTCGAAGTATTTGACTTTGAATTTCATTCTGCTTTTGAAGCACGCGTAACTTTTCCGGATGAATATTGGACCCTTGTGTCTGGATTAGTTTGGCTCGTTCGGCCATTTGCTGTTTAATAAGTTCGATATTTTCATAAATATTGATAGGCGGTATATTATCATTCGGAACTGTGTATGTAGGCACGCGACTATTCATGGCAGCAGCAGCAGCAGCAGCAGCGGCACCCTGATGAGGATAAGACGGTGTTTGGTTCATAATACCCTGTAATGATTGTTTTGCGGCACCATAATAATTTGCGGTTGAGGCCGAAGAATTGCTGGTGATAGCACCGACGCCACCACCACCGACCATTTGCGATGATGAAGCACGACGTTTTCTGGCTGCGGATAATGCTGCGCTTCCACTCATATGCTTATGCGAATCGATTCGATTATAACATGTAATAACACATTAATTCTATATTATTTTCGCATTATCATTTTTATTCCGGTGTGGCTTTGATAGTTTAAAACGCGAAAATCGTTGAATGTATAATCATTAATATTATCTCTCAATACAGAGATTTCAACCCGTGGAAATGGCAACGGTTGACGTAATAGTTGCCCCCGTAATGGTTCAATATGGTCGTCGTATATATGCGCATTTCCTAAATAATAGATGAATTCATGTGGAACTAAACCACAATGCTTCGCGAGTAAATGCGTCAAAAAACTATACGACGCGATATTGAAAGGAACGCCTAAACCCACATCACCGCTTCGCTGATATAATGCGCATGAAAGTTGATTCATATTATTCACATTAAATTGGCATAGAATATGGCACGGTGGAAGCGCCATTTCGTGAAGTTGACACGGATTCCATGCCGTCATAATAAGGCGTCTGGAAAATCTCTCGGTTGGGTGTTTCAGACATCGTATAATCTCGGCGAGTTGATCGACGCCTTTCCCCGTATAATCCGCCGCGGAGCCTTTATATTCAGCGTTAAAATGCCTCCACTGATAGCCGTATATCGGGCCAAGATCGCCTTCGGCGTAGTGCGCGAGTCCGCGAGATTCCATAAAATCACGTGACGCATTATCGTCCCAAATATGAACGTCGGCATCGTTTAAAAGATGATTATCGGTGTGTCCTTGAATAAACCACAATAATTCTTTCAGACAGGTTTTCCATGCCATCTTTTTTGTTGTTAGAATAGGAATGATTCCTTGTTCTAAGGAGAATACCATTCCTCCGCCAAATACGGAAAATGTGCTTCCATTTCGACTAATATGTTCATGATTTTCTGAGATAATATCGTGTATAAGATTTAGGTATTGATATTCGAGATGGGGAGGAATATACATCGATAATGTTTTATTTTGTGGTTCTGTTTCATTTTCATAATCCACCGGATAATTTGGAATACTATTGATACGCGCAAAACGTCGGAGCATCTCTCGAATTATAGATAATCATAAGCTGGTTTATTTTGTGGTTCTGTTTCATTTTCATAATCCACCGGATAATTTGGAATACTATTGATACGCGCAAAACGTCGGAGCATCTCTCGAATTATAGATAATCATAAGCTGGTTGTATTTAATTCATAATCAAATGAATCCGTCCGTCGGTCCGTCGGTCCGAACCCTATTTTTATTCATCATAAATAATATTTACCTTATATATATTCATCGATGGAAGCGTTCGAAGAAACCGTGAAAGAAGGTTCAAAACGAGGAAGTTCATTCGTAGACCATGTATTTCGTCTGGATGAACAACAGCAGGGTGTATTATTAAATATCGTCCAATATACGCTTATCGGAATTATTCCTATATTGGTAATGTTATATTTGGTTCGAACCTATGTTCCTGAACCCGATGACCACAAGGCTACATTAATGATTTTAGTCGAAATCGTCGGTCAGATATTATTCATGTTCGTCTTTATCTATTTTATCCACCGGTTGATTACATATATCCCCACATATTCTGGATATAGATACAGCGAGTTTAATTTTACAACCACTATTTTAGGCATTTTGATGATTCTCTTGAGTATTAAGACGAAGTTGGGAGAGAAAGTCCAGATTATCGTGGAGCGCACAATCGAGCTTCTTGGCGGCGAGACAAGCTACGCTGGTAATGTAGGTGCTGGAGGTGCCGCACAAGGAGGAAATGGAGGAGCAGTTCGCATCACACAACCACTTTCTCAGCCTTACGCCGGTGGTGTTCCAAGTGGTATGATCGGCGGCGGAATGGCACCTCCTAATCCTGTTCTTACTGCGAACCGTAATACCGGCACAGCAGATTATGGTCTTTCACAGGCGAGTCAGCAACAGCAACACTTCAACAGCACATATGCTCAGAATGTCGGCGGTGGAATGCCCGGCGGCATGATGTCGTTTGAACCGATGGCGGCGAATGAGGTGATCGGGTCGAAGTTTTGATGATAACGTAATTATAATAATGAATAATCATGTTCTTCGCATTATTCATTATTCTACAGTTCTCCAATATGGATCGAATGAGAATCTCTCGTTCAACTCACTTTCTGGCCAAATTTCACGGCTTCAAAAACACAAAAGTATAGACATTTATACTTCCACCAGAAATGTCCAAAACGCCATTTGCGCCGGAGGTTTTGAAACACAAAAACCCGCATTTTTCAACTTTATCGTCACAATTTATTCAACCATCCGCAAAAATTGTGACTGTAACTTTTTCGACCGTCCATCACCGCCCCCACCCCGACCTCAAAAAATGGACATTTATTTGGACATTTATACTTTTGGTGATATTTATACTTTTTTTGGTGATGAGACCGTAATTCACACTTAAATATATTTATACATTACATAACCAGAGCATAACTACCGTCAGGTGATATTTATCACCGTGTTTAACATGCCGATTTTCCGCTGCGAAAGTTGTGACTATTCTACGTCAGTAAAATGTAACTACACCAAACATTTGCTGACGGAAAAACACCGATCACCGAAAAGTATAAATGTCCATTTTCATGAACCACCCATTCCGGACACCACCACCAGCGAAAACCAACTGTCATCGTATGTTTGTTCAGATTGTGGAAGAAAATATAAGGCACAACGAAGCCTTTGGCGACATTCGAAGGTTTGTCCAATTACAAAACCACCAAATGAGAAGAACCCAAATAATATGAATTCGTCCATATACGACAAATTTGCCTCGACCGTAACTGAATTATGTAAATCGAATGTGGAACTAAGCAAAATGAATCAATTACAACAAACACAAATTCATGAGATGTATAACCATTTTATCGCGTCATTACAAACACAAAACGCAGCCATTCAGAACTCGGTTTATTCACAGTCGAACGTAACAACAAATAACATTTTACAAAGTATGACCGTCAATGGAAATGTAATGAATCATTCCAATAATAAAACGTTTCATATCAATATGTTCCTCAACGAAAAATGTAAAGACGCGATGAATATGACAGACTTTGTAAAAAATATAGAATTAGATACGGATGATATGAGAGATGTTGGAAAGTATGGATTTGTGAAAGGAATCTCAAAAATATTCATCGACAATCTTGAAAAGACGGAAGTTACGAAACGTCCGATTCATTGCACAGACAGCAAACGAGAGATTTTATATATCAAGGACGATAATAAATGGGAACGTGAAGGGATTCATAGTAAGAAACTTATAAATGCGATCCATTCGGTAGAACATAAAAATGTAGTTCTAGTCAATGAATGGGCAAAAACGAACCCTCAATGTGAAAATAGTGAAACACAGGCGAATCAAATTTATATGACGTTGGCTAAACATGCGCATGATGGAGATGACGATAATGTGATCAAGGTTGCGAAACGAATTGCCAAAACTGTCGTCATCAGTAAGAATGATGAATAAGTATCTTACTAAGATAAATGTAAAAACACCAATTATTCATGAATTATATAGGTTTGTAGCATAATAACTATCAAAAATTTGTATAATACTAATACTCATAGGATACATTTTGCGACCTTTTTTGTCTACTATTATATTCGTATATTCTTCACCTTTCCTTTCAAATGACTTTGATATTTTATAATATGCTTTAAGGTCATTTGAAATTTTTGCTCCATTTGATAATAACATACTTACGATATCACTATTTCCTCCTTCTAATGCAAAATACAGAGGACTTTGATTGTATTTACGGTAATCCTCATTATATTTTGTGTCAATAACAACGCTATGACAAACGGTTGTAATATTTGAGTAAGCACCATGACTAAGAAGTTCTCTGACTACTTCAACGTGTTTGTGTTTAGCAGCCATCATAAGAGCATTTATAGGTTCAGAGGTTAATGAATGATATCTAGAATCATAATCATTTGGATCGACTCCATGATTAAGAAGTTCTCTCACAACTTCAAGATGTCCGTTGTTAGCAGCAACCATTAATACATTTATAGGGGCGTTAAAACACGAATATTTTGTAAATTCATTTGGGTCGGCACCGTGTTTTATTAGTTCTCTAACAACTTCAACATGCCCGTTGTTCGCAGCCATCATAAGAGCATTTATAGGAGCAACGAATTTATATTCCAATTCGAACTTGTATTCAAACTCACGTTCTGTATAATATTTTAGTTTTATATTTGGGTTGGCACCGTAATCAAGAAGTTCTCTAACAACACCAACATGTCCATTCATAGCGGCAATCATAAGAAAATTCGGTTCTTCCGTCGTCTCATTATCATCATCACCACAACATTCGCCATCACTTACTATATCTATTTCAGGGTTATGTAAAAGTATCTGACGAACAATATCTGTATATCCTTTTGATGCGGCATCATATAACTGTTTTTTTAATGGTTCTTGCTTATCCAATTTTGACGTGACATCATCAGCTGTCGTCTGATTTGAACAAGTGCTAGTCAGTTTCGTGGTCTGTGATTCAAACAATACTGTCTCCATTTTTGATACACTAAACACCAGAAAGACATAGTAACAAACATAAAAAATATTTAATATTGTTTTATTTTCATATAAGTGTATGTAATGTTCAGATACAATTGTTTCACTTTATTTTATATTTTTTACGAGTATTATTACCTATTTTCTTTCACAACAGTCAATTATAATTTTGGTGTGACATATTCAAAATCCAGTATATTTCGGGGGTTTTTTCTTTGACATATTCCATAGCATCACTATTTTCTTTCACAGCAGCCAAGCAGATTTCGGGTGTTTGTTCTTTGACAAATTTCAAAGCCATACCATCATTTCTCACAGCCGCCAAACATATTTCCGGGGTTTGTTCTTTGACATATTTCAAATAACTACCTTTTTGGGTAACAGCAGCTAAGCAGATTTCGGGTGTTTGTTCCTTCACGAATTCCAACGCGTGACCATCTTGTTTCACAGCAGCCAAGCAGATTTCATGGGTTTGTTCTTTGACATATTTCAAAGCATGACCATGTATTTTCACAGCAGCCAAGCAAATTTCCGGAGTTTGTTTTTTCACGAATTCCAACGGAGACCCATATTCATCAATTGTGTTCACAGCAGCCAAGCAGATTTCATGGGTTTGCTCTTTGACCCATACCAACGCTCTCCCAAATTGTTTGACAGCAGCCAAGCAAATTTCCGGAGTTTGTTCCTTCACGAATTCCAACGCGTGACCATCTTGTTTCACAGCAGCCAAGCATATTTTCGGTGTTTGTTCTTTGACATATTCCAAGGCAGGACCATTACTTTTTACCGCAGCCAAGCAGATTTTCGGTGTTTGTTCTTTGACATATTTCAATACGTATTCAGGTATAAGATAGCAATCACATTCATGTTTCACCGCAGCCAAACAGATTTCCTCTGTTTGTTCTTTGACAAATTTCAAGGCAATAGCTTTTTGTTTGACAGCCGCCAAACATATTTTCGGTGTTTGTTCTTTGACAAATTCCAAGGCAATACCTTTTTGTTTGACAGCAGCCAAGCAGATTTCCGGTGTTTGTTCTTTGACAAATTTCAAGGCAGGACCATATTTTTTCACAGTAGCCAAGCATATCTTCGGTGTTTGTTCTTTGACAAATTCCAAGGCAAAAGTATCGCATTTCAGAGCCATCAAGCAGAATTCTGGCGTTTGCTGTTTTACAAATCGCAAAGCAAGACCATCTTGTTTCAGAGCAGCCAAACACATTTCATGTGTTTGTTCTTTGACAAATTCCAAGGCAAGACCATTCTCATTCACAGCAGCCAAGCAGATTTCCTCTGTTTGTTCTTTGACAAATTTCAAGGCAAGACCATTATTTTCCACAGCAGCCAAGCAGATTTCCTCTGTTTGATCTTTGACATATTCCAAGACAAGACTATTCTCATTATCATTATACAAGGTAACACCATTATATTCCACAGCAGCCAAGCAGATTTCAGGCGTTTGTTCTTTGACAAATGTCAAGGCAAAACCTTTTTTTTTCACAGCAGTCCGGCAGATTTCCGGCGTTTGTTCTTTGACAAATTCCAAGGCAAGACCATTCTCATTCACAGCAGCCAAGCAGATTTCCTCTGTTTGTTCTTTGACATATTTCAAGGCAAGACCATTCTGTTCCACAGCCTCCAAGCAGATTTCCTCTGTTTGATCTTTGACATATTCCAAAGCAAGACCATTATTATGCACAGCAGCCAAGCAGATTTCATCTGTTTGTTGTTTTACGCGAGTCAATACCATGCCCTTTTGTTTGACAGCAGCCAAACAGATCTCGGGGGTTTGTTTCTTGACAAATTGTAATGTGTTGGCATCATATTTGAAAGCAGCCAAACAGATCTCGAGGGTTTGTTTCTTGACAAATTGTAAAGCCGTTCTGCAATATTTCACAGCCTGCAAGCAGATTTCCGGTGTTTGTTCTTTGACATATTCCAAGGCAAGACCATTCTCTTTCACAGCAGCCCAGCAGATTTCTGGCGTTTGCTGTTTTACAAATCGCAAAGCAAGACCATTTTGTTTCACAGCAGCCAAGCAGATATCCGGGGTTTGTTCCTTGACAAAGAAGAGCGCGTACCCATTTTCTATTACCTCATTCATGCATATTTCGGGGGTTTGTTCTCCGAGTAAACTTTCTGGAATTCCAGACTCAAAGAAGAAGTTTTCAGGTCGTTCAAGAGGAGTCGCCATCGTCGTATATTGTTTTGTTGTTTCTCTGGATATCATCACATTCTGAAAATAAGATTCAATTTTTTGAGATAAGTATTCTAAAAGTTCAACATGTATGCTATATGGCACACATGTTGCATCATTACTCTTGCTGGTTAATTGTCCTCCCAACCCATTTTATCAATTCTATTATTTTTACGTATTTTTGTTTTTTCTTTATTATTTGACCATCTAGTCATATCATGTGTTTTGGCGACAACATCTGATTTTCCACCAAAGCTATAACAATCCCAAGAATTATTATTCATTTTTTCAAATAATACGCCCATTGTTGTATTACCAACTGGCAATTGTTTATCCTCATCAGTTAAATCATGTAAACAAGTGTGTCGAAGAGCACGAAGGTCATTCACATGCACACGAATCCCTTCTTTGATCAATTCTTGTTGAATACCTTTTAACTCAAACCTATGTAAATCCTTTTCATCTATTCTTACTTCTTTACCATCTTTGTTGCAATTTTTTTTCTTTGCTGTTCTTGTCTCAT
>Ga0194129_10006055_pt1 | contig 15023 bp, 23 predicted proteins | sample TA2KigCa35mmetaG_FD_150862 | JGI IMG/M metagenome (GOLD analysis project Ga0194129, IMG submission 150862) | Freshwater microbial communities from Lake Tanganyika, Tanzania - TA2015038 Kigoma Deep Cast 35m | ecosystem: Environmental > Aquatic > Freshwater > Lake | place: Tanzania: Lake... | reverse complement strand
CGACGAGCCAGTTCATCAGGACCCTGACTGCGGCGCGCCTCGCAGCAGACGTGATGGGCGTTCCTACTGTGATCATTGCTCGGACGGACGCTGATTCTGCCAACCTGATCACCAGTGACGTAGATCCCTACGATGGAGACTACATCGAGGCCACAAAGCCACGGACTGCCGAGGGCTTTCACTACCTGTGCAGGACGGGCCTCGAGAGGTCAGTCGCCAGAGGATTGGCATACGCTCCCTACGCTGACGTCATCTGGATGGAAACTTCGACACCGGACCTCGAACAGGCTAAAGCGTTCGCGGAAGCTATCCACGCCAAGTTCCCGGGTAAGAAGCTGGCTTACAACTGTTCGCCGTCTTTCAACTGGAAGAAGAACCTTGACAACGCCACGATCGCCAAATTCCAACGAGAGCTCGGCGCGATGGGCTACAAGTTCCAGTTCGTCACCCTCGCCGGTTTCCACGCCCTCAATCATTCGATGTATCAACTGGCCCATGACTACAAGGACAGGGGCATGGCCGCTTACTCACAGCTCCAACAGGCCGAGTTCTCCGCCGAATCGATTGGGTATACGGCAACGAAGCACCAACGCGAGGTCGGCACCGGCTACTTCGACGCCGTGTCGCAGGTGATCGCGGCGGGCAACTCCTCGACGCTAGCCCTCGAAGGTTCAACCGAAAAGGAGCAGTTCTGACATGTCGGACCAACGCAGCGAGGTGTACTTGAAAGTCCAGTCGACCCTCAAAGAATTTCGGGAAAAATTGACCGAGTTGTCTAATACCGATTTATCGGGCATACATGTTGACAAAGAGTGGTCGTGGATACCCTACGTAAAAGACCACCTAGATTTTCTCGCTGAACAGACGGCAGGCGTAGAAGGTGCTCTACGCGACACGCCACCGCCTGTGTCGGAAGATGACATCAAGCGTATGACCGAAAAAAATCCACAGTGAAAAGTGGATAAGTTTTCCACCATGGTCAGATTTTTAGCCACCCCGCCCGTTGTTGAAAAGTACTTTCACTAGTAATTTTTGTGCAAAGTTGTGGTGGAACATGGTAGATTAGAACCATGGAACGGAACATCGCAGCCGGTAAATTCATCACCGTCAAGCCCAGCCACGCCATGGACCTTGGCGGCGACCCACCCTACGGCCTCGTCATCGACATGCCCCACCCGACCAAGCTAAAGGTCCTGTGGTGCAACGGCCGGATCTCTTCCCACGTGGTCGACGGCCCGTACATGGACCGCTTCACTACCGCACGTTCTTACTGATCGCCGTGCAAAGTTCACCATCAACCCAATAGGATAAGACCATGAGCAACACACGAAAGATCACCAACAAACTCCTTGAGATGGTCGAGGAAGGCGTCCTCGACCCACAGACCCTCGCCGAGGCTTGCCTCCTGTATATGTCTGAAGACGACGTGGCCGACATGGCCCACGTCAACGAGCTCATCTTCGAAGAAGAAGAAGACGAAGAAAATCAAAGTCGAAAAAATACTGTAAAATATTTCCTGCCGACGATGTAAGATAAGATTATGGCTTGTGGCGGTGGACTCAAGTCGTCGGCTCCTGACGGGTCGAAATATAAATGGGTGGACGAGAAGAGCCACCACCGAGGAAGTCCTATATTATTAGCAGGTGAACGGGTCGGGACTCCTACCGCCCCAGTAACCATCCCCTTTTGAGGTCGAAGTTACGTGAACGAACTCGACAAAGTAAAGATAATGATTGCGTTCCTCGGATAATTATATTCAAAATCAAGTGAAAACTGTATACCCAAGTTCCTGTCGAGCTCGCCCCACGCCGTTGTGAAACTTCACGATGGATTTCTTTGATGCAAATTGTGTGACAGTCGATGTAGGATAGAACTATGGACACTGCGCAGTTATACGAAAAGACTTTGAAACACTTAGAGGAGCTTAAGTATTTTTTGCGCATCCTCAACTTTCAGAATGAAGCTGAAATCATCGTCTCTGCGACCGACGCTGTCAAACAGGCTATCGAAGCGTCGAAGAACCGTCCTTCTCAATACCTGAAGTGAACAAATCATGGACCACAAACCCATCAATGAAGCGCTAGAACTAGTCAAAAACATTGTGATGACGCACGGCATCATGAGCTACATGCCTCAGTACAGCAAGGATCTCCTGGCTCGGACGAGCGTCATGGACGACCAACTAGAATTCTGCTTCAATCTTGATCCAACGCGCTCCGCTTGGGACACCAACAACTTTTGCTGCTCTCTCAAATTCTGCTACGTACCAAAACCGGCGACGACTGGCGCAGACGGCGGTGTCTATTGCACCTACGGCCGGATGATCAGCTTCACGACTGGTGGCACCCCGCTCGAGCTTTACTTGATGAAGTCTCGAGAGAACATGATGAACGCGCTAATCCTCCTCGCGGAGACGGTCGCCGGCGTGACTCCTGAGTCCGTCACAGTCACTGTCGAGTCTCCCGGCGATGCAGCAGAGCGCCGCCAGAGAGAGCACGAACAGCGCGTCGGTGGACAGATCTACGCCCAGTTAGAGAGAACGTCATTGAAGAATCTGCGCCGGGGTGGCAAACCTCGACTCGTTCGCTTCACGGCGACGAATGACCAGCCTGTTGGATCTTATCGCTACGAGCACGTCCGTCGTTACAGTCGACGGGGCCGTGTGGTGGAGACGGTTAATTATCGTTTCGTCGTCACGAGCGACTCTCTCGTTAAAGTTTATAGAACAGCATAATTGAGGAAAAAGAAAGTGGCGACTCACTCATTCATCGGCATCGAAGACGAAAAGACTGGCAAGATCAAAGGTATCTATTGTCACTACGACGGATATCCCGACGGCGTGGGGCACGAGTTGAAGACTCACTATCGAGACGAGGACAAGATCCGCTCGCTGGTCGCCCTCGGGTCGATCTCGTGTCTCCGCGGTCACATCGGAGACAAGCACGACTTCAACGACACTGACACCGCGATGAGCCACCAGTGGACGACGGCGTACCACCGAGACCGCGGCGAAGAACTGTGCGTCCAAGAGTACGACGACATGTACTCGATCGAGCTCGTCCTCAGCGGGTACGCATACGCCTACGTCTACACTCAGAGTTGTTGGTTCTACAGATCCCTAGAGACCAAAAGCGCGTGGTTGCCATTGCTTTGAAAGAAAGAAGAACGTGGACAAAAAATACTAAATGTCCTAATTCCTCCTGCAAAAAAAGTTACGAACATTGAACAAATTTCAAGTGTCTGTTGGGTAAGTCAGTTATGGAGTCAGCGATGCGGGCATTTAATTTAATCAAAAAAATTCATCCATTAGATGTTGTTTTTGCAATTATTGGTTTTTTTGCCGGACTCCTCATCGCGTCTTCAATGACAAAAATCGATGTTGAAACTCCGGATTGGGTCATCGAGGCCGAGGAGCGTCACAAACGACGTCTTGAACTCGACGTCGAACGTCGCAAGAAGTTCGAGGAGGAACTCGAAGAATCGCGGAACAAATTCATTGTTGAAGTCGACGAATAGCCGGTGCAATATTGCCGATCGGCGTGGTAGGATTGGACTATGGGTATTGGCAAGATCGACCTCATAGAAGCAGAAACAATCGCGAATAAAGTCCGCCAACACATCTCGCCGGCGATGGATCGGGTCGAGGTGGCCGGCTCAATTCGCCGTCGAAAAGAAGTCGTCGGCGATATCGAAATCTGTGGCATCCCTGGCGACAGAGCTCGACTCATCGATCTCCTCGGCGAACTCGGTCAGCACATCAAGCCAGGCGTTCCCGGTGCCGTGCCATGGACACCTAAGGTCGAGGCCAAGTATCTGCGCGTTCGCCTTGCCGAAGGCATGAATCTCGACGTCTTCCTTGGGACGCCGCAGAACTGGGGCGGCCTCTTCATGATGCGGACCGGTTCGGGCGCTTCGCCTGATGGCAACGCTTTTCATGGTTTTGTACCTGGTATCTTCGGTCGCTTCAAGAAGTTATCAGGTGGCGGTCGAATGACTGACTGTATGCCGACGATGCCCACCGGCGAACAATTGTGGATTCCCGAGGAGCAGGACTTCTTCGATATCCTCGAGATGGATTTCGTACCGCCCGAGGAGCGCGTCACCAAGGGTGCAATCAAGAAGTACGCGAAGGTATAATAAGAACATGTCAATCCTCTGTATCGATTTTATGAACCAGTGCCATCGGGCCCGCAGCGGTTTTCAGGCGGGACCTGCGCCGGTGGTCTTCAACTTCTTCCGGCAGTTCAAGGCTCTCATCGACGAGTTCAAACCCAACCGCGTCTACGTCGTTCTCGAAGGTCGACCTGTAAAGCGATACGAACTCTTGCCCGAGTACAAGGCGACTCGCAAGGTCGCTGAAGACGATCCAAAGTACGCCGAGCTCCAGCGCTTCTTCAGTCAGAAGGAACAAATCGTAGATTTGCTGTCGAAGTACTTTCCGGTCTCGGTGATTCGCCATGCCACCTCCGAGTGCGACGACACGATCCACAACCTGATCGGTCTAAGTTCGTCGGCGATTCCTTGGACGGTGGTGTCCAACGACACAGACTTCATTCAGTTAATTCAAAAATATTCCAACGTAAAAGTCTGGAATCCGATTAAGAAAGAATTCCTGAGCGCCCCTGAAGCGTACGATTACGTTACTTGGAAGGCACTGCGTGGTGACGGGTCGGACAACGTCCCGGGCATCCCAGGCGTCGGTGATAAAATCGCTAGTGATTTGGCGTCGGATCCGGATCGACTGGCAGAGTTCCTGGCAGATCCTGGCCACGCCTCGCAGTTCGAGAGGAATTACGAGTTGATCTCGTTTCGTGAGTGGTCCGATCCCGAGAGGATGGAGATGACGTCGACAGTGCCCACCAAGAGTTGGAAGGCTGTGAAGCATGTCTTCGACGATTATGGTTTTAAGTCGTTGACGAAGGACGAGTCGTGGCAGAAGTATGTCGGGTCGTTCGACCACTTGTGGGGCTAATTCTACGAGTACGACATAATTAACTATCATGTCGTCCGACCACCGTTTATTGAGGAAGTATATCAGCGAATCTTTGGTGACTGAACTTGATTTTAGCGCTTTGAGCAATCTAGCCAAAGGCAATTTGGGTTTGAGTAGAGGCAAGAGTGGACCACAGAAATGGTTCGCTGATTTTTTGTCACGGCAACTTGACGCTGCTGGTGAGCAAATCGATTCATATCTTGGTCAAAATTTAGACGCTATTTTGCCAGATGATTTGAAACAGAAGATTTCTAATTACGAAAAGAAGTCTGGCGAGAAATCTACAGAAAATTTGGCGAAAGTTGTTTCTGGTTGGATTAAGGATTTTGAAGACACGTTGGGTAAGGATTTTTCTTCTTCGGAGGAAAGGCAAATTTCTGACTTTGCTGCTAAAGTTTATGCGGAAGCGTTGAAGAAAGATCCTGATACGAAAAAGGCGCTGGTTTGGGTCAAGAGAAAGTTGGACATGCAGTATGGCGCGTCAGTCTCGAAATCGTCCAAAAAAACTAAGTGAAGTCGTTGGCGACTACACCATGGCTGCTTCGCGGCGCAACGACGCGCCGGGTAACATCAGGGCCGATCGTTTCGTAAGTCCTTCTAGGACTAATGTCATTACCGACGACGATGCCGAAGTTTCTTCGACAAGAAAAACAGTTCGTCTCATTATCAAGGGCTCGACAGACAAATTGTTATGTATCTATGATCATTCGAATAGAGATAAAGTGGGTTTACCAGGCGGTCAGGTAGAACCAGGCGAGTCGTTAGAAGACGCTGCGGTTCGTGAGTTGTGGGAAGAGACAGGCTTAGTTGCCGACGCGTTACAGTTAGTCTCCGTTGACGACTTCATGGAGAGACAGGTTTCATTATTCATTGTTAATTCTTACGACGGCGATTTGAGAGGTTCTCACGAAGGCCGGGTCGGATGGTGTAACGTTGCGACTTTAATTTCGGGGTTTTTTGGGGACTATTACTTGCGCGTCTTTAAGAAGTTGGGTTACTTGTAATTTTCTCGTCCTTCGTTTATAATGTTCTCTGATGAGAGCAACCGACGCATTAACCGAAAGGTTTCGACGAACAGTCCAGACTATTCCAGAAGACGTCAGAAAGGGAGTCAATAATCCAGGGGGTTTGTCAGAGTACAAATTATTAGAATTAATTCTGAACCCGCAGGATCAAAGTCTAGATCGTCCTAATCAACCAGACGATGTATATGTAAGAACCGAATGCGATATCGAAGCTTGCACTCTGGCGGGGCGTTCCGTCATTGACGCCGGCCAAGTTGCTTTTTGTATTTTGGCAGGAGGCGCAGGAACTCGCATTGGTGAGCCGAAGGCGTTGCTGCGATTGCCAGATCTTGGGTTATCGTTGTTGACGATAAAGTTATTTCAAGCGATTGGTACGGGGCCAATTTGGATCATGACGAGTCCATCGCTTAAACAGCAAATCGTCGATCACGTGAATTCGCAAATCGGAATAGACCACAATAGGATCACATATGTCGAACAATACGAGTCTTATCGTCTTCATCCCAACAATGATGTTGTACTTAACGATGGTGTGCCTGAATTATATCCTTGCGGCCATGGAGATATTTTTCCTGCGCTAACTCTTTCGGGTATTCTCGATGGATTTTTGTCGCGAGGCGGAAAATACGTATCTGTAGTCAACGTCGACAATCTTTTGGCGTCTCTCGATCCGATGCTAGTTGGTTGGCATATTCTCTCTACTTCAAATGTGACTTGTGAAGTAGTTGAAAGACGTCCTAATGATTCAGGCGGTTTTCTCTGCGTTGATCGTGGACAACCACAAATCGCCGAATCATTTAGGCTTAGAGGCGTCAATCAACAAGAATTCAAATGGTTAAATACCAATTCTTTGATTTTTAACGCTAATCTAAACATTAAACCATTGGGCAATTCCTGGAATAGAGTACAGAAGAAAGTTAACGATAGACTTGTAATTCAACACGAGCGTTTATTACAGGAAATTACAGAAGCCTACGATTCGATGTACGTAAGGGTTGTTCGTGACGAACGATTCTTTCCGATCAAGTCTTTGGAAGACTTGCAACTTGCGAGTTCTCGTCTCAATCTCAATAAACATTTATGATTCCCAGCAGATCTCCTTATGGCTTAATTCAAGAAGATCTGTGGCCTGATGAGTGGAAGTGCCTCGTCGCGTGTATGATGTTGAATTGCACTACGCGTAAACAGATCGAAAAGATCGTGCCAGAGTTTTTTAAGCGTTGGACGGATCCGCAGGCTTTTCTCGGAGCAGATCCAGTCGTAGTTGCCGTCTTGATTACTCCTTTGGGCTTTCAAAACAGGCGAACGCAAAGATTATTCGAAATGACGAAAGCGTATTTGGCTGGCGGATGGAATCATGTATCCGAGCTACCAGGTATCGGAGATTACGCAGCAAGATCGTGGGAGATGTTTTTTAGAAACAAACTAGGCAACCATCCACCAATCGATGGCGCTTTGGTGTTGTATTGGAAATGGAGAAAGAAACATGGCTGAAAAAAAAGAATTGACTGGTCGAAAGTTATCTAGAAGTTTTAAGGTTAACACTTTACCCGACGCGATTGTTGATCAAAAGTTTTTAGGCAAACTGGGTACCGAGCTTGTGGTCGTTAGATTCAGGAACGGAAAAGATGCACTATCAATTTGCGTCGTAAAAGAGATTCAAGAGTCTGGTTTAATTAACACATGGGATGAGACGTTACAACAATGGTTCGCGTTTACTGTTGTGGAACCGCCTAAGTTGGTTAAACTTTATAAATTAATTGGATAAAAACTTTTTTAGTTCATCTCTATGTATAAAAAAAGCGATGTTTGGCGCTCGTAAAGTAATCCAAGAACACAATCCGACTAGATGTCCATCGGAATTAAATGCGCCGCCGCCTGAATTGCCGACCCATATAGGCGCAGACGCTTGTATGACCTTTGCGCTAATCGGGTGTTGTCCTAAGACTGGACCCAAGGCGTTGCGGATTGAAGCGATATAACCTTTCGTATAACTCCATGCCAATCCGATAGGGTGTCCTACGATGTGAAGTGGATCACCCGCTTTAACGTCTTTTAATGCTAAAACTGCGATAGTGTGATAAGACGTAGCGCTAATACTCTGAATTAAAGCCAAGTCGTGTTCTTTGTCAATTTTTTTAACGACGCCTATCCAGGTAAAGTCTTGAGGAATTATTCCATCTTTTATGTCACTCGTGTTTAAAAACATGGCAATGTCACCGACTGCGTTGTAATCTTGTTCTTCGTCGATAGAGAAAATCGTTCTACCAAGTACTTCTGCGCAGTGTGCTGCTGTTAAAATATGTTTATCGTCAATCCATACTCCACCGCAATATGGTGCCTTATCGCCGTTTGGACCAACGAGCAGCGCGACGGTCGCGTCCTGTACGTGCCTTGCGATTTGTTCGTCGTTCAATTGCTCGTTGAAAGTTTTTGCGGGATTAGCATTTGAGCAACAACCCGCCCCGAGTACTAAAGTTAATAGTGATATCGCTACACTTTTATAAACTTTCATTTGGCACTCTCTTGGTTAAAAACTTCTACTAAAATACCTATACACGCCCGAGTTCGTCTTTGAATATATTTGAAAAATTCATTGAAAATTTTTAAATTTGCAAAGTTGCAATCTACGATGATAGGATTTAATAATCATGAATCTTGTAGAAAGAATTAAGAAGTCTTACGAAAACTGGTCAATTACGCCCGTTTCAGAGTTAATGACTTACGCAAAAAAATGCGATGATTATGCCATCAATGAAATTACGTCGACTGCGATGCAAGCCGCGATTTGTGAATACATGGATCAGTCCGCCGGCCGAGCCCGCGCGTTATCTGCTGCGCTTGGAAGAACGAAAGAACCACCTATGGCAGATGTTTTTACAGAGGCAACTAACATGTTGGTGGACGCGATCGTCAGGAGTAAAAGGACTGACGTAAAAGTATTCTCGGAAAAAAATGTCAAATTGAAATGTGGATATAGAAAACCGGACGTTTCAATCTGGAAAAACGATAAATTAATCGGTGTCGTGGAGTGCAAAACCTGTTTGGGCCGCCGCCGTGACGACTGGAAAAATGATTACGAAAAGCGGGTTGCAGAATTGAGCGAACTTCAGCTTACCGAGTCGCAAGTTGTTTTGTTTGTAGAAACTGAACAAACCTGGCAGGGTTTTCCCGCCGAAGACCGGCGAACGTTGAAGACGTGGTTTACATTGTGTCCTAAGGGTTCTTGGCACGGCGGCGGCAAAACGGGTGAAGTTAAACTAGCAGAAAAACAAAACGCAGGAATCGTAGACAAATTTAGAGATCGTATTTGGGAGATCGTTTCATGAATCTAATCGCAATATTTGGTATCATTTCTACGATCGCAGTTTCTATCTGGGCGTTTTTGAAATATCTTGTTCTCGGATCTTATAAGATTGATAATGATATGAGCAAGAGACTCATTACTGCGGTGGAAACCGAAGCCAAATTTAAATGGATCATAACCAACGAATATGTCGATGACCCTCGGTACCCTGACATCTTTGAGGCTTTAGTATCTTTATACGACGTGTGGTTTTATATCAATAGAAATGAAAGACTCCTGACAGCAGGTTGGAAAGGGAAAGAAGAAACAACATTCATCACTTTTCCGCGTTGGCAACGAAGAAAAATCCTGGCGGCATTTCGAAGAAAAGCGTTAGACCAGTCGGTTCCTGTCATGCTACTGTCTCCACACGGCGGTGCAGATAGGCTGGGGGAATTGAAGGTGGATCGCGAATCGAAGACAGTACTGGACAATTGCGGCGACATTGAGGCAGAGGTACAGAAAGTGATTGACGGTAAGAAGTCGAAGACTGGGATTTTACTTTATGGTCCACCCGGGAATGGAAAGACTCAATTCATAAAACATCTTTCGAGAAAACACGCGTTACCAATCTACGTAGTGTACCTAAATCCTGAATATTCCAATCATGACATAGCCTTGTTGTTCTCTTCAATTCCTCATAGATGCATCGTTCTTTTGGAGGATTTTGATAATTATTTTGATAATCGCGACTGCGTCATGAAGAATGACCAGGTCAAGTTTACATTTGACGCCTTCATCAACGGCTTGGATGGGGTATATAATGACTATCGTCAGGTGATATTTGCAATGACAACTAACGATATATCGAAGATCGATGATTCGTTGAAGAATAGACCCTCACGGTTCAAGTTTGTAAAGGAACTCGGTCCGCCAAGCGAGACAATTCGATTAACGATTCTCAAAGACGAAAAATTGGTAAAAAAGACCGAAGGCTTATCGTTAGATGCCGTGTTTAATTACCAGACTTTATCTTCGACACCACGCCGTCGTACCAAGATTCGAGGTTCTTCTGGAAGGGCCACATCCAAAAATAATTCGCGGAAACAAAGTGAGATATGAAGAAGTTTTTTAATCTAGGTGTAAACACGCTTTCTCCGTGGTATTCGTACAAGGCCTTGAGGCTTTCTTCATAGGCTTCTTGTTCGAATTTTTTTCTGAAGTATGCGAAGACTGTAGGGAGAGGTAAGGCAAGATAAAGCAGAGAAAAAAGAAATCTTCCATATCGCTTTGCTTGGCGCATGTGGATTCTTTCATGTCGAATGATTTCTGCTTTACTGGTCAGCGTGTTGTTATCCCAAGTTTCAGGTACATAGACTTTGTTTCCAATAGTGGTAATGAATCCTGTCATGAAGTTTTTCATTTGACCAAAAGTAATTATTTTCAAAGCGATGTCGATAACCTTCATTAATTTTGATTCTTTTTTAGGAAGAATTTCAAAATCTGGAAATTCTAATTTAGTTTCTTCTATAATTTTCTGGTACTCTTCGGTGATGGTCATAATCGTCTCCTAGAATTAATTATTCTTTAAACCATCTCATACAGTACGAATATAATGATAATGTGTCAGACGTCTTGTATGCGCCGGGAGTATTAGTAAAAAGTCGCCTTGTTGGTGAACAATTGATTCTTTGGCCTTCTTATAAAACTTCGTCGCCTGACAACTCGTTAGGGAGCGTTTCTGACAATGATGTAATGATTATTTTGAAAACGAGGAAATCAAAAAAGATTACAAAAAATTTATCAGATGAATGGCAAAAAGGTTCATACCTAGTTTTGACTTCAACAGGTATTTTTGGCTGGGTCGGTGAAGGTTGGGTTCGTGCTGTAGACTAAGAGTAAAATTTTATGAAAGATACAACTATCGTTTTTACAACAGTTCTTATTTTTGTTTTTTTGTTTGGTGCTCGACCGATAAGTGAAGAATCTCCGGTCGTAATTCGTGAAGATTTTTATGCACTTAGGACTAACGAACCGCCGAACGAAAAATTGAACATCGACGATGAGTTTGAAGAGTATCCTGTTGAAGATTATTTCGATGAAATGTATACTGAAACCGAGTGCCAAGATTGTCTTCGGTCATCTGAGTCAGATGGCTGCCTCGAAGTACATACCGATTGTCTCGATTTACCCGACTGTACCGATTGGATATCTTGCGTCGGTTGGTGCGAAGCATACGAAGCTGACGACGATTGTTATGAACAATGTGATCTAGCTTTTATTGATAGTAAAAAGGTAGAAGTTAATTTGCGATTGTGTGTATGCGAGCTGTGCGCGATAAACTGTAGGGTTTTGTGTGGCGTTAAAGAAGGATATTAAAGTTCGGATTGGTCAATTAGTCATACCTAAGCACGAAGAATTTGTCCTATTAACGCCAGAAGAAGTTGCTCGTGCTCTTGAAATAGAGAGTTGGATCGAATGGTCTGCTGGTCAACCTGGAATCGTATTGAGCACTTCGCACGATGAAACTAGCGTCGCGGTTATTACGCCACGTGGTATAGGAACTTGTTTTATTGATGAAATTGTGAAATTATGATTTTTTCTAAAATGGCGAAGTTAAATTAAAGTTTCTTTGTTTTTTTTAATATTCGGCAAGTTTTTTGGTCTCATAGGCGTCGCATCCGGATTTGTCGATCAATATCGATCGATCGGATATTGTTTCTTAATATGCGCCTTTGGATTCGTTACGTCATCTGTCGTTTGCTCGTTGATACAAACGACAAAAGACAGAAAGAATTTTGCGCTAGAAGATGAAGAAAAAAAAATGCATTAAAAAATTTCGAAATAAGAAAGGGAAAATATGATTAAGTTTGCTGACGTAATTCTTGACTTACAACAAGGTGACTGTGGAAAAGGTAAGATCTCTAGTCATTTAACCAAGAAAGGAACTTACACGCATGTAGTACGATTTAATGGTTCGAATAACGCTGGTCACACCATTTATCATGACAATAAAAAACTTGTAACTCACAGTATTCCTGCCGGTGTAATTCATGGTGTTAAAAGTATTATTGGTCCTGGCTGCGTTCTTAACGTGAATCACTTTTTTAAAGAACTAAAAGAACTTGAAGATGCTGGCATCGCGACGGGGGAGGCTGTTTTTGTAGCTAACAATACACATATTATTACTGAATCACACATAACCGAAGATCGTACTGACGTCAAGATTGGCACGACGCGCCGAGGAAATGGTCCTGCGTATAGGGACAAATATGACAGGAAGGGAATTAGAGCGAAAGAAATACCAGAGTTAAAACCTTATCTCATAGATGTTTATGATGAATTTTATGGCGACAAAGATTGTCGAATCTTGTTAGAAGGTGCCCAAGGATTTTATCTAGATATTGACTGGGGGGATTATCCTTATGTCACCAGTAGTCACTGTACTGTAGGATCGGCCATTATGAATGGTGTGCCACCGCAGAAGATACGACATGTCTGGGGCGCTGCAAAGATTTATGAGACTTACGTAGGTTCAAAAAGATTTGAGCCTGAAGGTTCAGTCTTCTTAAAGATTAGAGAATTGGGTAGCGAATTTGGTGCGACGACCGGGCGGCCCCGACAATGCAACTGGTTAAATTTGGATAATCTTCAAAAGGCGTTGTTGATTAACGGGGTAACTGACTTGGTACTTTCAAAGATCGACGTGTTACAACAATTGGGCGTTTGGTCCTTGTATCACGGGGGTAATTTGGTTTCGTTCAGCTCAGAAAATGACATGGTCGAATACATAATCGATAGTCTTAATCCAACGTTGCGAATTTATTGGAGCGATAACCCTAATGGATTATGAATGGGTTAATTCGACTTGAGAAGAATAATTAGACTCCGTAAATGAGCGAAAGAAGAATTGATAAACCTTGGGGCCACGAAATCATTTGGGCCGAGACGAATCGATACGTAGGAAAAATTTTACGCATCGAAAATGGATATAGTCTGTCGCTGCAGTACCACAATGTCAAGGATGAAACTGTAATGGTACAGTCTGGTATTTTGACATTGATTCTCGGGCGAGGTGATTCGGAAGTGGTCCTCAAATTGCGTCCTGGCGAATCTCAGCACATTCCTACCGGAATGATTCACAGGATGTCTGCGCTCGATGGTGATGTCGATGTAATCGAAGTTTCTACGCCAGAGCTCGACGACGTTGTTAGGTTGGAGGATCACTACGGTCGTGTCTAAATCGTAGACTTGTAAATCTTTACGTCGTTGGATTAATATTGGCATTCACTAAAGAAATGCAAAAAAATCACTTGTGATTTTAATTTGTTTTTTCTCTGAAAGGAATAAATAGCCTCATGAATTTTATTAAATACATCACAGCAATCCTGTTATCGCTTGAACCGTCGTACTCTGACAAAGAGACGTGGGACGAGCGATCAGCAAGGATGGAAGTAATTGCTACGGCGATTGATGACGCGTCTTCGAAAGCAACATGCTCTGACAAATATGCCGCGCCAGATTGTGAAAAGACTTGGCCACAGAGTAAGAAGTCCATCGCTCTGCTTCTGGTCACAAAAGGCTTTTGGGAATCGCGTTTTGCAAAAAATGTTCACGAAGGCAAGTGTCGCAAATTTGAGTGCGATGCTTATACAGTAAATGGAAACAGGTTACATAAAGCCAGGTCACCGTGGCAAATTCAAAGAACGGGTCTCGTTTCAAAAGAGGAATATGCAAAAATGAATTCTTCTTCTCTTGAAAACACTACGTTGTCTGCCAACGTCGCTGTACGATACCTAGCGCTAGGCATGAAGTCTTGTAAAACGATTAGAGGTGCCATGTCAATTTATGGCGGCGCAAAGGTGTGTGATTGGTCGGGAGTCGCTCCGAGAGAAGCATTTTATAAAAAAATCAATGCAATGTCGGACGAACAGATTTTTGCTGCAGCCGACGCGCGTCGCGACAAAAAACAAAAGAAAGTTGATGTCACGTTTGCCAGTGACATAAAAAAGAAGTAAAACTGATGTTGTTCCCTTTCGTTGAAAATTCCTTTCAATGGAAGGGAACAAATTTCCCAGAACTTTACGAATGGTTGACCGGGCATACCTTTACAAAAAAATTTAAATTAAAAGTTCTAAAACCTGGTCAACCCAATTCTTCTATCGAAATTATAATTGACAATATTAAATTAGCTTTAAATATTTATGATTGGATCGTAAAAGACAACGACACTTATTACGTCGTCAAAGATGAAAAATGATTTTTTTTGTCAAAAAGAAATTAAAAATATATTTCGATCGCTTGTATAATCTGTATTAATGAAAAAGTGGTTTTTGTCTTTGGTTTTGGGATTTGTAATTTCTTGCACTTCTCAACCTGAATCACCGTCGAATATTCTGAATTCTTCTTCGGAAGATACCAGGCCTACAGAAAATAACGACGCAATTTTTTGTGAAGAAGATGAACAACGCTCGTGTCACATAACCCTTGGTCAGCATGAGGGCGTCATCAGCTGTTTCGTTGGCGTACAGAAATGCATCGATGGTGAATGGTCCCAGTGCAGCGATGGTGATGAAATAACAAAAGTTCCAGCCGACGACGGCGAACCTCTATCATTAACATCTGAAAAAGTTTGTGATGACAATCCCTGCGATCCTCGGTGCAGCAAGTGGGTCGAAGACGGAAAATGGAAGGCAGATGGTACGGTCTGCAAGTGGCC
>Ga0194129_10006041_pt1 | contig 15037 bp, 13 predicted proteins | sample TA2KigCa35mmetaG_FD_150862 | JGI IMG/M metagenome (GOLD analysis project Ga0194129, IMG submission 150862) | Freshwater microbial communities from Lake Tanganyika, Tanzania - TA2015038 Kigoma Deep Cast 35m | ecosystem: Environmental > Aquatic > Freshwater > Lake | place: Tanzania: Lake... | reverse complement strand
GTCCCGGTGTCTCGTGATCGTGCGGGCTTCGCGTCCGTGCAGAAGCCCCTGGGATGTACCCGATCGCCGCATCGTGTGGCGAGAGGAAGTCGGCCGGATCGCCCGGCTGCCCAACCTTCCCAGCCCCCGCGTCACGCCCCGTCCGGGGCCGCGGTCGCGGCGTCGGTTTGTCCTGGGGGGGAACCACCGGACGTGCCGGTGTCCGTCCCCTTGTAGCCCCTGACCCGTGCCTCCATTTCCTTGCCCGGCTTGAACGTCACGACGTTCTTGGCCTCGACGGGCACCGGCTCTCCGGTCCGCGGATTGCGGGCCAGCCGGGCCTCCCGTTGCTTGATCTGGAAGACGCCGAAGTTCCGCAGTTCGACCCGCCCGTCACGGACGAGGGCCTCGATCAGCGCCTCGAACGTTCGCTGCACGAGCAGCCGGGTGCGAAACTGCGGAAGATCGATCTCTTCCGCGATCGTCCGGACGATGTCTTTCTTGGTCACGGCTCGGGAACTCCGACCGCGGCCGACCGAGCGAGACGCCCCGCGGGCGTCGGGCTGGAGGACGGGACGAGAGACCGAAGCCTAGGCCTGGCAAGGACTAGTGTCAACCAACCGCCACCGCGGCGATTGGTCCACGACGACCCTGCCGTCGGTCATTATCGGCCGCATGACCGGCAAACTTGACGTCGACGGCAGGATCGAACCGTCCCCTCGCGACCGGCGCGGGCCAGGGGGGCGGCCGGGGCAGAATGGAGCGCGTTGGGGGGACGGGAAAACCCACTACACTCGCCGGGGACTTCCCGGTTCCGAGACCCTCGTCGCCATGCCGTCTCCCGCCGCTTCCGTCGCCTCGTCCCCGGCACTCGCCGTCACGCTCGGCCGGTTGCGTCTTCCCAACCCGATCATGGTGGCTTCGGGAACCTTCGGGTACGGCCGGGAGATGACCGGCTACATCGATCTCGCCCGCCTCGGCGGCATCGTTCCCAAGACGATCACGCTCCGGCCGCGGCGGGGCAACGAGCCCTGGCGGACCGTCGAGACACCCTCCGGCCTGCTCAACTCGATCGGCCTCGACAACGACGGCGTCGATGTATTTCTGGCGAAGCAACTGCCATTCCTCGCCGACTGTGGCGCGCCGATCGTGGTCAGCATCGCCGGGGCGAACACCGAGGAGTTCGTCTCGCTCGCCCGCCGGCTCGACGGCGTCCTCGGCATCGCGGCCCTCGAACTCAACGTCTCCTGCCCCAACGTCAGCCACGGCGTCGATCTCGGCACCGATGCGGCCACGTGCCGCGGCGTCGTGTCCGGCGTGCGGTCGGCCACGGCCCTGCCCGTGATCGCCAAGCTGACGCCCAACGTCACCGACATCGTGGCGGTGGCACGGGGGGCGGCCGACGGCGGCGCCGACGCCGTCACGCTGATCAACACCCTGCAGGGGATGGCGATCGACTGGCGGCAGCGGCGGCCGCTGCTCGGCAACGTGGTGGGCGGCCTGAGCGGGCCCGCCATCAAGCCCGTGGCCCTGCGGTGCGTCCACCAGGTTCACCGCGCGGTCGGCATCCCGATCATCGGGGTGGGCGGGATCATGACGATCGACGACTGCATGGAGTTCTTCGTGGCCGGCGCCTCGGCGGTGCAGATCGGCACGGCCAGCTTCGCCGAGCCGGTCGTGTCGGCCAGGCTGCTCGACCAGTTGCCGGCGGCAGTCGCGGAGGCGGGCGCGGCGAGCCTGGCACAGCTCGTCGGCACGCTCGCCGGGCGGCCGGCGGTCGGCTGCGGTGGCGCGTCGCGGGAGGGCGAGCATGCCGACTGAAGCGAGTCCACCACGCCTCACGCGGGCCCTGTCGGGCATCCAGCCGACCGGCCGGTTCCACTGGGGCAACTATTTCGGTGCCATCCGGCAGTACATCGACCTCCAGCCGGGCGCGCATCAGGCCGCCGACGAGGCCTACTACTTCATCGCCGACCTGCATGCGCTTACCACCGTTCGCGATCCCCCCGTGCTTCGCGGTTTTGTGCGGGATGCGGCCCTCGACCTGGTCGCCCTGGGGCTCGATCCGGACCGGGCGCTGTTGTTCGTGCAGTCCGACGTGCCGGAGGTCACGCAGCTCGCCTGGCTGCTGATGACCGTGACACCGATGGGCCTTCTCGAGCGGTGCCACGCTTACAAGGACAAGAAGACCCGCGGCCTGCCGGCCGACGCCGGCCTGTTCACCTATCCGGTGCTGATGGCCGCTGACATCCTGGCCTACGACGCGACGGTGGTGCCCGTGGGGGAAGACCAGGTGCAGCACATCGAGGTCTGCCGCGACCTGGCCGGAACCTTCAATCATCTCTACGGCGACGTGTTCACGCTCCCGTGCCCGCGACTCGTCGAGGGCGGGGCGAAAGTACCCGGGACCGATGGACAGAAGATGAGCAAGAGCTACCAGAACACGATCGAGGTGTTTGAGGAACCAGCCGCGCTCAAGAAGAAGATCATGCGGATCACGACCGACTCGCGGCCGGTGGACGAGCCAAAGGAGCCCGCGGACGACCACCTCTTCCAGCTGTTCGCCCTGTTCGCCGATGCGGCCGATCGGGAGGCGATGGCCGACCTCTACCGCCGCGGCGGCTTCGGCTACGGCGAGGTCAAGCAGCGGCTGCTCGCGGAGGCCGGGCGGTTTTTCGCCGAGGCCCAGGCTCGGCGGGCGGGCCTTGCGGCCGACCCCGAACGGATTGAGGCCATCCTCGCGGCCGGCGCCGCCCGAGCCCGCGCCAAGGCGGGGGCTGTGCTCGCCCGCGCCAGCCGGGCATGCGGCCTCGACCACGGGCCGCCCCCCGTGACGGGAAGGTAGCGATGAAGGTTCTCGGCGTCGGCACCGACATCACGGAGTGCCTGCGGATCGCCCAGATGATCGAGCGGCATGGCGAGCTCTTCGTGGGCCGCGTCTACACGCTGCTCGAAATCGAATACTGCCGCAGTCGACGGATGGCCACCCAGCACTTCGCCGGCCGCTGGTCGGCCAAGGAGGCCGTCTTGAAGGCGCTGGGCACCGGCTGGAAGCGGGGCATCTCCTGGCGGGACGTCGAGATCCGCAACCTCCCGGGAGGCAGGCCGCAAACCTTTCTCTCGGGGGGCGCCCGGGAGGTGGCTGAATCGCTCGGCATCCGCAGCGTGCTGGTCAGCATCTCGCACTGCCGCTCGCATGCCACCGCCTACGCCGTGGCGGTCGACGAGATTCCCGAGACGGCCTGACGGCCGCTCCACCGCATCAGGGCTTCGCGTCGGGCGGCGGCGCGGCGCGACGGATCGGTCGCTGCACTTCCGCATACTTGAGGAGCCCCGGTACGAAGGGGCTGTTGTAGGCGAGCATCCGCGGCGGTCCCGCCGGTTCCCATTCGGGATGCTCGCTCAGCCAGGCGTCGAGTCGCTCGGCACCCCGTCGGAAGGTCTGCTCCCCGTAGGATCCCCGCAGGCCGATCGAGGCCACCGTCGCCTCGGTCACGTCCTCGACCAGCACGGCCGCGTCGGCCGGGTCGGGGCCTGCGGCGCCCAGGTCGGGCCGCGCGTAGAGAAACGCCATCGACGCGGGGCCGCCCCGCTCCCGCGGCTCCCCCGACCAATCCATCGTCACCGGGGCGGTCATGGCGATGTCGTTCCGCTCGATGTGCCGGAAGAGCCGCATGAACATCCGGTTGTCTCCGTCGCGGCCCGCCGCCGTGCGGGCCAGACGGTGGGCGGGATAGGTCTTGACGATCACGTCGCCGACGGGGCCGGGAGGCGGGAAACCGGTCGGCAGCTTCGCCTCCGAGATCATCATTGGGCTCCGCGCCGCCGGTGGGTCGGCCGCCTCCCCGGTGAGGGCGAGAGCGAGGACCAGGACCGTGGCTGGAAATCGGCGGACAGCATTGTGCATCGGCTGGACCCTCGGTCGTCGACCTGGCCTGTCAAGCCGCCGCGGTCTCGTCCCACGGCTCGAGTTCCGCGACGCCGCCGGGCATGGTCAGCTGGGAGAGCGGGGTGCCGTCGGGCACAGGCGTCTCGCCGTCCCGTCGCGTCAGCCGGATCTCCTCCCGCCCGGCCAGGTGCTGCCGGAGCTGACTCTCAAGATCCTTCTGCATCGCTTCGGAGAGCTTCGCGAAGGCGGCCCGCCCCTTGCACTTGGGGAACTTCTGGCAGCCGAGCCAGGGGCCCCGCTTGCCGTCCCGAAGATTGAGCATGGCGCCGCACTTCTCACAGGCGAGCTCGGTGAGCAGGGGCGGCGGGGCGGGAAACTTGATGTTGCCCTTGCGGTCGAGGTTGACGATGAAGGCGGCCGGCTGGGACTCGGCGTCGGCGGCCTGCTTGCCCTTGGGTTTCGCTGGTCGCGGCCTGTCCTCCACGAGGAAATCACCGAACCGGCCCGTGCGCTTCACCATCGGCACGCCCGCCGGGGAGAGCAGGTCGATCTGTTCCGGAAGCAGAGGCCGTCGCTGGCGGTCGACGGGCATCGCGAAGCTGCAGGCCGGGACGTGCTTCGGCTTCCGCGCACGCGGCTGCTTGGCGGGCTTCTTGCCGCGGGCCGCCGGCTTGACCGGCTCGGGCTCGGCCACGTTCTCCTTGTATCCCGAGCAGGAAAGGAACTCCCCCTTGTTACCCAGCCGGAACTCAAGCCGCCGGCTGCAGACTGGGCACTTGTAGGGCGCGGGGTCGGACATCGCCTTGACGTGCTCCCGCTTCTCAGCCTCGGCGAGCTTGGGCACGAGCTCGTCGTGGAACTCGTGCAGCATCTCGATCCAGCCCTTGGAGCCCTCGGCCACCTGGTCGAGCTCGTGTTCGATCTCCCGTGTGTAGCCGATCTCGATGAACTGGTCGGCGAAGCCCTCCTTGAGAAAGCCGGTGACCGCCTCGCCGATCGCCGTGGCGTGAAAACGACGGTCCTGCTGGACCACGTAGCCCCGCTGTTCGATGGTGTTGATGATGCTGGCGTAAGTCGAGGGGCGACCGATCCCCTCCTCCTCGAGTTTCTTGACGAGTGACGCCTCGGTGAACCGGGGGGGCGGCGCCTGGAACTTCTGTCGTGGCTCGATGTCGAACGGGGCGAGCACCGTACCCTTGGCGAAGTCGGGCAGCACCTGCTCCCCGTCGTCCCGGGGCGCGCCGCTGACCCGGTAGAAGCCGTCGAACCGCAGCACCCGTCCGTTGGCCTTGAAGACGGCGCCGGTGTCGTGGTCGCTGCGACGCATCCGCACCGCGGTGGAATCCCATTCGGCGTCGGTCGACTGGCAGGCCAGGAAGCCCTGCCAGATCAGCCTGTAGAGGCGATATTGCTCCTCGCTGAGCGCGGCGCGAATCGCCTCGGGGCCGCGGGAGGGGTCGGTGGGCCGGATCGCCTCGTGGGCCTCCTGGGCCCCCTTGTCGCTGCTGGCGTAGAACCGCGGCTTTTCCGGCACGTAGGCCGCGCCGAAGGTATCGGTGAGATATTGGCGGGCCATCGTGATCGCCTCGCCGGAGAGGTTCGTGGAGTCGGTCCGCATGTAGGTGATCAGACCGACGCGGCCCTCGGTGGGCAGATCAATCCCCTCGTAGAGCTGCTGGGCGATCCGCATGGTGCGATCGGTGCTCATGCCCAGGCGACTGCTGGCGGCCTGCTGGAGCGTGCTCGTGATGAAGGGGGGATAAGGCCGCGACTTGGTCCGCGTCACGTCGATGCTCTCGACGGTATACCGGGCCGTGGGATCGGGACGGCCGGTGAGCCGCACCAGATGGCGACCGCGGCCCTTAGCCTCCGGCTCGGTCGTCCGGTCGACCCGCACGTCGAGCAGTCCTGCCGCTTCGGCCGCGGCCACCGCTGTGCCGGTCAGGTCGAGCGCGGAGTCCTTCTCGGCCTCGATCGCGAGGGGCCGCCCGCCGACTTCGACCAGGTCGCTCGACAGCGACTTCTGTTCGGCGAGCCAGGCCATCCGCTCCCGGACGAGCGGGCCCCGGCCGCGGTCGTCGCGACGCGCCAGGAAGGCCTTCCATGCGTCGTGCTGGCCGCCGACCGCCGCCACGTCGAACGACATGCAGCCAGAAATCTCCCACGATTCGGCGGGTGTGAAGGCCCTGATCTCCTGCTCCCGCTCGACGACGATCCGGGTGGCCACGCTCTGCACCCGGCCGGCAGAGAGCCCGCCGGCCACCTTCTTCCAGAGCACCGGCGAGACCCGGTAGCCGACGATCCGGTCGACGATCCGACGGGCCTGCTGGGCCTCCACCCGCGGCATGTTGATGGCCCGGGGAGACTGGAAGGCCCGCTGCACCTCCGACTTCGTGATCGCGTCGAAGGTCACCCGCTTGGCCTTGCCGGGGTCGACGTCAAGCACCTGGGCGAGGTGCCAGGCGATCGCCTCCCCCTCGCGATCAAGGTCGGTCGCAAACCAGACCTCGCGGGCGCCCTGAGAGAGTTTCCGCAGCTCGCTGACCGTCTTCTGCTTGTCGGGATCGACCTCGTACGTGGGGGCGAAATCGCCGTCGAGATCGACCCCCGGCACCGGCTGCTTGGAGCCCTTCGGAGCGCGCTTGGGAAGGTCGCGGATGTGGCCTATCGAAGCCTTGACCACGAATCCAGGACCCAGGTATTTCTCGATGGTCTTGGCCTTGGCGGGGCTCTCGACGATCACCAGTTCGTAGTCCCCCCGGGCCGCCGTGCGGCGGGTGTTCTTCGCGGCGGATCGGGATTTCTTGGCCATCGGGTCTGTGGGCTGCTGCCGGCCGAGAACCAGGTCGTCGGGATTGGCGCCGAGGGTGCCGGCGCTACAATCGCGACCGGGACGGCCGCCACAAGCGTTACCCTGCACTCTTCCGGCTTGTCAAGTGTCGGGTGCGGCGCCGTTCCTACGGAACGGCGATTTTCTTACGGGCGAGGCACATGGCCGGATCTTTCAATATCTTCCGCCGCTACCAGAAGGCGGCGCTGGCGGCCCTGGCGATCATGGCCATGCTGGCATTCTTCGCGCTGCCGCCGATCCTGCAGATGGGGGGCGACGGCGGTGGCGACGCCGGCGACGACCTGGTCCTGTCCTGGCAGGGCGGCCACCTGCGGGAGCGTGATCTGCAGCGGGCCGTGATCGTGCAACGGGCGCTCAACCAGTTTCTGATGGCACTCCAGGCGGCCGCCTCCGGCAGCGACCGCGTGCAGCCGCCGCTGCGGGACGACGAGAAGTCGGTGGTCGACGCCCTGTTGATGGCCCGGGAGGCGAAAGCCAACGGCTTCGTGGTCAGCGACGCGGTCGTCAACGACTTCCTCTCCGTCTGGACCGGCGACCGCGTGAAGCCCGATCAAATTGCGGGCGTGATCGACCAGTTGCGGGCGCGGGCGGGGATCACCGAGCAGGACATCTTCGACGGGCTCCGCACGCTCCTGCTCGGCAATCGCATGCAGTTGCTCACGCTGCGGGGCACGGATTTCGCGGGCTCACCGCCCGGCTGGCGGTGGGATGCCTTCCGGCGGCTCGAGCAGTCGGCGACGGTGGAGGTGGTGCCCGTGGTCGTGGAGTCGCTCGCCGGCGACGTGGTCGAGCCGACCGCGGCCCAGATGCAGGACCTCTACGACCTCTACGCCCAGGACCTGCCGCGAGCCCGTAGCGCCACCCCCGGATTTCGCGAACCGGCTCGAATCCGCTACGATGCCGTGCTCTCCACGCCCGACCTGTTCGTCGCCGAGTCGGAGAAGGAAGTCACCGACGAGGCGATCGCGAAGTTCTACGACGAGAACAAGGACACGCTGTTCAAGAAGGTTGAGCCGTCGAAGGACACGGATGCGGCGCCTGCCGCCGGCGGGCGGTCGCAGCCATCCGCTGCCGACCCGCAGGCCCGGGAGGCCGGGCCACCAGCCGATCAGCCCGCCGACACGAAACCGGCCGAGCCGCCGCCCGCGGGAGACGCTCCCGCACAGAACGCGCCGGCCGCCACGGAGCCGCCACCGACCGACGCCGCCCCGGCGACACCGGCTGCGTCCGACTCCGGGGCAGTCGCTGCAGGCGTCCTTCACCCCGTGGCCTTCCGCCAGCCGATCGAGCCGGCAGCCGCCGAAGCCCCCCCGGCACCTCCCGAACCGAAGGCCGAGCCCGTGGCGGAGGCCGACGTGGCTGCCAAGCAACCGGCGGACGCGGCCGCCAACCAGCCGGCAGATGCGGCCGTAAAGCCTGCCGCGGATGCGGCCCCTGCCGCTGCTCACGAGCCGCTCGAGGAGGTGCGGGACGACATCCGCAAGCGGCTTGGGCGTGCGGCGGCCGACCGCAAGGTGGGTGAGCTCTTCGACAAGGTGGCGGGGCGGATCGCCACCTTCGCCGACGATCTGGAACTTGCCGTCGGACTCAGCAAGGCGCTGCCCGCGGCGCCCAATGTCACCACCTTGGCCGCTGAACACGGCCTCGAGTCGCTGCAGTCCGGTTTCGTCGACGCCGGCGAGGCGGTCTCGGCCGGAGGTATCGGCACGAGTTTCTTGCTGAGCTTCTCTGAGCAGTTCGGCGTCCGGCAGCAGCAGTGGGCCGACATGGTCTTCGCCCCGGACGCCCCGCGGTGGCGGCCCCTGCGCACCCGCGACATCGCGGGCAACCAGTATCTTTCCTGGAAGACGGAGGACCGGCCGGAATATTCGCCGCCGCTCGACGACGTGCGGGACGAGGTGCGGCGGGTGTGGCGGCTGCTGGAGGCGCGGCCGCTGGCCGAAAAGCGGGCCAAGGAGATCATGGCCGGAGCCGCGGGCAAAACGCTGGCCGATGCGGTGGCGGGCCAGACGGGACTCCAGGCGATGACGGCAGGTCCCTTCACGTGGCTCACGCGGGGCACGGCACCGTTTGGTTCGGCACCGGTTGTCTCGCAGCCCGACGGCTTGCAGATGCCGGGCGAGGATTTCATGCGGGTCGTGTTCGGGCTCGAGGTCGGTGGCGCGGCCGTGGCGTTCAACGAGCCCCGCACGATCTGTTACGCGATCCGTCTGGCATCCTTCGAGCCGGCCGAGGAGGCGCTCCAGGAGCGGTTCGTGGACGCCTCCGCCGATCCGCGCCGGATGGCCCTGCTGGCCGAGGACGAGACCCGGGGTGTCCGCGATCGCTGGATCACGGACATCCAGCGGCGGTACGCCGTGGAGTGGAAGCGCGAGCCGCGCTGAGGGGCCGGCGTCAGCGTGGACGGGGCTTGAGCACCACCGTGGCCAGCGGTGGTAGGGTGAGCGAGAGCGAGTGGTCGCGACCGTGGTGCGGCTCCGGCCCGGTGGCTATCGCTCCGGCGTTGCCGACGTTGCTGCCGCCGTACCAGGCCGAGTCGCTGTTGAAAATCTCGTCGTACTCACCGCCGTGGGGCACGCCCAGGCGGTAGCCGTGGCGGGGCACCGGCGTGAAGTTGCAGCAGGTGATCACGAAGTCGTCGGGGGCGCGGGCCCGGCGGACGAAGGCCAGCACGCTATCCTGCCAGTTGTGGCAGTCGATCCACTCGAAGCCACGGCCGTCGAAGTCGAGCTGATGGAGCGCCGGTTCGCGTCGCACCAGGCCGTTGAGGTCGGCCACCGCCCGCGACAGGCCGCGGTGGCTGTCCCATTGCAGCAGGTGCCACTGCAGGCTGTCGTCGAAGTTCCACTCGTTCCATTGTCCGAACTCGCCCCCCATGAAGAGCAGTTTCTTGCCGGGGTGGCACCACATGTAGGAGAACAGCAGGCGGAGGTTGGCGGCCTTCTGCCAGAGGTCGCCCGGCATCTGGCCGAGCAGCGAGCCCTTGCCGTGGACGACCTCGTCGTGGGAGAGGGGCAGCACGAAGTTTTCGTGAAAGGCGTAGATCAGGCTGAAGGTCAGCTCATCGTGGTGGTATTTGCGGTGGATCGGCTCGTGCCGCATGTAGCGGAGCGTGTCGTTCATCCAGCCCATGTTCCACTTGAGGCTGAAGCCGAGGCCGCCGACGTAGGTGGGCCGGGACACGCCGGGCCAGGCGGTCGACTCCTCCGCGATCGTGAGCGTGCCGGGGAAGTGCTTGTGAACCTGGACGTTGAAGGTCTTGAGAAACTCGATCGCCTCCAGGTCCTCGCGGCCGCCAAAGCAGTTGGGCTCCCACTGGCCGGCTTCGCGGCTGTAGTCGAGATAGAGCATCGAGGCCACGGCATCAACCCGCAGACCATCGACGTGATAGCGGTCGAGCCAGAAGAGCGCCGAGGAGACGAGATAGTTGGCCACCTCGTGGCGGCCGAAGTTGAAGATCATCGTGCCCCAGTCAGGGTGCTCGCCCTTGCGGGGATCCTGGTGTTCGTAGAGGGCGGTGCCGTCGAACCGCCGCAGGCCGTGACCGTCCCGCGGGAAGTGGGCGGGCACCCAGTCGATGATCATCCCCACGCCGGCCCGGTGCAGCGCGTCGATCAGCGACATCAGGGCCTGCGGGGTGCCGAAGCGGCTGGTCGCTGCGAACAGCCCGATCGTCTGGTAGCCCCAGCTCGCTGAGAGCGGATGCTCGGTGGGCGGCAGGAGCTCCACGTGCGTGAAGCCCATCTCCACGACGTAGGGGACCAGCTCCCTCTCGAGGTCAGCATAGGTGAGCCAGCGGTGCGGATCGTCGCCCGGCCGCCGCCAGCTGCCGAGGTGCACCTCGTAGACGTTGAGCGGCGCGTCGAGGGCGTTGCGGGCCGCCCGCGTCGCCATCCAGTCGCCATCCCGCCAGTGGTAGGCCGACAAGTCGGTGACGATCGACGCGGTTCGTGGCGGCACCTCGGCGCCGAAGCCGTACGGGTCGGAGCGGTCGGTGAACGTGCCCTGCGAGTGCACGCGGTATTTGTAGAGGGTGCCGGGCCCGAGACGCGGCACGAACAGTTCCCAGATTCCCGACGGGATCCGGTTCTGCATCTTGTGGCCGACGCCGTCCCAGCCGTTGAAATCGCCGACCAGCTCGACCAAGTCGGCGTTGGGAGCCCAGACGGCGAACGTCACCCCCGTCGCACCGTCCAGGGTCTCGAGCTGCGCCCCGAGTTTCTCGTAGCTCCGCCAGTGGCGGCCCTCGCCAAGGAGGTGGAAGTCGTAGTCGGTGAGCATGACGGGCCGGTGCGGCTGCGGGAGAACCCTACAATCGTGCCACACGGCAGGGCTTGACGCGATCGCCGCGGCCCGTGCCGCCCGCATGACGGATGTCGGCCGTGCCGATCATGACGGCGGAGGCGAGCAGGATGGGCGACGACGGGCCCCAGGCGGGCGGATATCCGCGGTTCGCGCCGGTGGAGCGGGTGATCTCGGTGCGGGGCACGCCCTATCGCTGCTGGTGCCCGCCCGACATCGACGCGCTGATCGACGAGCAGGCTTTCGCCGCCGACGAGCGGATTCCCTACTGGGCCCACGTCTGGGAGTCGGCCGTGGTCCTGGCGGAGGAGATCGCCGAACTCGACGGGCAGGGGAGGCGATTCCTGGAACTCGGCTGCGGCCTGGGCCTGCCGGCGATCGTGGCCGCTCGCAGCGGCTTCATGACCATGGCCAGCGACTACGAGGAGTCGGCGCTCGAGGGCGTCCGCTACAACGCCGATCGCAACGGGGCCGGTGGGCTGGCGGTGCGACTGGTCGACTGGCGACGGCCTCCCGACGACCTCGGCCGGTTCGATCTGGTGGTCGCGGCCGACGTTCTCTACGAGCGGCATCACGCCACCACGCTGGCCGCGGTGATCGAGGCGGTGCTCGCGGACGGGGGGGCGGCGCTCGTGGCCGATCCCGGCCGGGCCAGGGCCGTCGACTTCGAGCCGGCCGCCCGGGCGGCCGGCCTGGCCGTGGAACGACGACCGGCCCGCCGGCCGCTGGGGGTGACCGACGGGCCGGCGATCGATGTCTATCGGGTCGTGCGCGGCTCGTGAGAGGGCTCGGGTCGGATCGAGGCTCAGGCCACCAGTCGCATCTCGGGCACGGCGCCGGTGATGCCGACGATGAACTCCTCGAAGATCTTCACGTCGAGGGCCGAGGCGGTGTCGGCCTCGGGATGGAACTGCACGCCGAAGGCCGTCCATCCCTCGACCGCGCTCTCGATCGCCTCCACGACCCCGTCGGGAGCGCGGGCGGTGACGCGGAAACTCGGGGCGACGTCGTCGATCGCCATGTGATGCATGCTGTTGACGCGGATTTCACCGTCTCCGTAGATGCGTTCCATCGCCGTCCCGGGCTCCACGAGCAGGGCATGCCGATGAGCCAGGTCGGTGGGGTCCTTGTGGGGGATCGCCCGCGGCAGGTCCTCGGGCAGGTGCAGAAAGAGCGTGCCCCCCTCGGTGATGTTGAGCAGCTGCACACCGCAGCCGATGCCGAGCACCGGCATGTGGCGGGCGCAGACGAGCTTGGCGAGCAGCCGGTCGAAATCCTCGCGGCGGGGCTCCATCATCCGCACGGCCGGATGGGGCATGTAGCCGTCGCGGCGGGGGTCGAGGTCGCCACCCCCGATCAGCACGATGCCGTCGAGCCGGTCGAGCATCTGAACGACGTCGTCCTCGTCGGCCAGCGGCGGCAGGATCACGGGCAGGCCACCGGAGGCCAAGATGCCGTCGTAGTAGCCAGCCGCGACGAACGAGAGCGCCGCGTGCTCCTTGCGGGCGGAGCGGAAATCCGTGTTGATGCCGATGAGGGGCTTGGCTGCCATTGAATCCTCCCTGACGTGTGGTTGACGCCGGTTCCCATCCTTGAGAGCCCGGGTCGCCTGATCGCGACGGCGCAGAACCTAGTGGTGTCCAGGGCATTTGCAACGACTTTGAGGATTTTGTGGCCGCTGCGGGGGGCTGCCACAACATCCTGTGCTGGCACTCGGCGTGCTAGCAGATCGGGCCCCGCGTTCTCCGTTCAGGCTCCGATCCAGGTCGCGTTTCGGAAGCTGCGTAACCAGGTCCGCTGCCGCTTGGCGAGCTGGCGGGTGCGGGCCTGGGTGCGGCGGATGGCCTCGGCCCAGTCGATCCGCCCGCCCAGCAGGTCGATCGCCTCGGTGTAACCAGCGGCCTGGCCGGCGGTCGGTCCGATGCCGCCGGGTGCCGCCAAGGCGGCTGCCGTCTCCTCGACGAGGCCGCCGGCGAACATCGCCTCCACGCGGCGGTCGATCCGCCTGGTCAGTGTCGCCCGGTCCACATCGAGGATCATCAGCCGCTGCTCGAACAACGGGTCGGGGGCCTGGGTCTGGGCGGCCGAGAGCGGTCGACCCGTCAGCCTGGCGACCTCCAGGGCCCGCACCAGCCGCCTCGTGTCGCGGGGGTGGATTCGGCCGGCGGCGGGGGGATCGGCCTCCGCGAGCCGCGCGTGCAGCCGCTCGGGACCGGCGGCGGCCGCTTCGGCCATCAGCTCCGCCCGGACCGTCTCGTCGGCCGCCGGCAGCTCGGCCAGCCCGTCCCGCAGGGCCCGCAGGTAGAGCGGCGTGCCACCCACGAACAGGATCGCTCGGCCGCGGGAGCGGCAGTCGGCGACGGCCGTGGTCGCGGCCGTCAGCCAGGTGGCGACGTTGAAGGTCGCGGCCGGCAGCACGAGATCCAGGCCGTGGTGGGGCACGGCCGCACGGTCGGCGGCGGTCGGCTTGGCCGAGCCGACGTCCCAGCCCGTGTAGACGGCGATCGAGTCGACGCTGATGATCTCGGCGCCGAGTCGTCGCGCCATAGGGACGGCGATCGCCGTCTTACCGGACGCCGTGGGCCCGGCGAGAAACCAGCAGTCTTCCCCGAGTGCCAGGCGGCCGGCGGAGGAACCGGCTTCCGAGCATGCTAGAGTTGGAAGGTTTCCCGTGGTCGGCCGGCGCAGGTCCGGCCCGGCAGCGGGAGCCGGTACGGCGGCCGGAGCGGATCGTGTCGGATGTTCGGTCATCGCGTCGCAGCGGCGAAGTGCTCGAATCGCTCGAGCGGCTGATCGCGTCGCGCAAGGGAAGCGATCCCGACCGATCCTACACGGCCCGGCTGTTGGCCGGAGGCGTGGCCGTGGCCGGTGCCAAGGTGGCCGAGGAGTCGGGCGAGCTGGTGAGGGCGGCGGCCGACGAGGCCGACGAGCGGGTGGTCGCCGAAGGGGCCGATGTTCTTTACCACATGCTGGTGCTGCTGGCGTGCCGCGACGTGCCGCTAGCGCGGATCGAGGATGAACTGGCCCGTCGCTTCGGCGTGTCGGGCCTCGCCGAGAAGGCCGCGCGGGCGGCCGGTGGAGGTGCGACGTGAGCGACCAAGGGAGCGCGTGGCTGCTGCGGATCGGCGTGCCAAGCAAGGGCCGGCTCTCGGAGTTGGCCGTCGCGTTGTTGGCCGACGCCGGGCTCTCGTTCCGACGGACCGAGCGGAATTTGTTCGCCCGCTGCAAGGACATGCCGGTTGAGATCACCTTCTTGCGGACCGACGACATCCCGGTGCTCGTGGCCGAGGGAGCGATCGGCCTGGGGATCACGGGTGCCGATTTGGTTGCCGAGAGTGGTGCGGAGGTGGTGCATCGTCTCGAGCTCGGGGTGGGGCACTGTCGCCTCGCCCTCTGCGTGCCCGAGGACGCCGGCATCACCGACCCGCGGCAGCTGGCAGGACGGCGGGTGGCCACGAGTTTCCCGCGGGTCACGCGAAGGTGGCTCGCGGAGCGGGGTGTCGAGGCCCACTTCGTCGAACTGATGGGCAGCGTCGAGGTGATGACCACGCTGGGCGTGGCGGATGCGATCGTCGATCTCGTGGAGACCGGCAGTACTCTGGCGGCCAACCGGCTGCGGGTGCTCGACGAGATCGGCCGCTACGAGACGGTGCTCGTGCAGGATCCCGCCCTCTCGCACCCCGAACTCGCCGACCGGATCGTGCGGAGGCTGGAGGGAATCGTGATCGCCCGCGACTGGTCGTTGCTGGAATACAACGTGCCCCGCGCCCGGCTGGCGGAGGCCGAACGGATCACGCCTGGCTTCAAGTCGCCCACGGTGATGACGCTTGAGGACACGTCGTGGTGCGCGATCCGGGCGATGGTTCGGCGGGGTGAGGCCCACGCGATCATCGAGCGGTTGGAGGCGATCGGTGCCTCGGCGATCATCGAGACCCGGATCGCCAACTGCCGGCTGTAGCGGGGGCGGTGATCAGTCGCCGTACGTGAGTCCCTGACGGGCGGCCTGGGCGCGGACG
>Ga0194129_10006040_pt1 | contig 15037 bp, 8 predicted proteins | sample TA2KigCa35mmetaG_FD_150862 | JGI IMG/M metagenome (GOLD analysis project Ga0194129, IMG submission 150862) | Freshwater microbial communities from Lake Tanganyika, Tanzania - TA2015038 Kigoma Deep Cast 35m | ecosystem: Environmental > Aquatic > Freshwater > Lake | place: Tanzania: Lake... | reverse complement strand
GTTGAGACACAGTGAGCCGGATCTCGGGCGCGAGATCAACGGCACGGGCGACTGATTCCGAGGAATCGCGAGACTGGCGGCGTACTGCCGCTCGCCGCCTGACCGCTCGTGCGAGCAGTTCCGCTACCGTCCGTAATGCGGCAGTGCGTTGCTGTTCGTGGCATGCAGACTTTTGTGGACTTCCCCGCACGGCTCATCGAATCTGCGTGAAGGGTGGTGTCGCATAAACAGATTCACGGACTATGTGAAAACCGCCGAGGCAGCGGAGATACTCGGCGTCTCTCAGAATACGCTGCGGAAATGGGCAGCTTTAGGTGCGATTCCAATGCACCGGAATCCGGCGAATGGTTACCGACTTTTCAATCGCATTGACTTGGAACGATTCTTGAAGAAAGCGGCCGAATCAGTGAGACTGAAACCTCGCAGCAGACATCGATAGAAGAAACTGGGATTACGAATAAACATGGACCAGGCGCAACTCAACTGGCTCACCAACTTCATCTGGAACATCGCCGACGATGTCCTCCGCGACGTTTACGTGCGCGGCAAATACCGCGACGTCATCCTGCCCATGACCGTCCTGCGCCGCCTCGACGCGGTGCTCGAACCAACCAAGGCTGCGGTGCTGGAAATGAAGTCCGCCCTCGACAAGGAAGGCGTCACCAATCAGGACGATGCCCTCCGCGCCGCTTCCAGCCAGGCGTTTTACAACACCTCAGCCTTCCTCCTGCGCGACCTCAAGTCCCGAGCCACGCAGCAGAAGCTCAAGGACGACTTCGAAGCCTACCTCGACGGCTTCTCACCGAACGTGCAGGACATCCTGAACACCCGCCACTTCTACCAGCCGCCAAAGCTTCGCACCCTCGCCGAGATCAGCGCCGACATCCTCAAGCTCGAACAGGAGACCGAAGGTCTGCTCACCGAGATCACGAAAGGGACAACACGATGAAGAAAATCGACGGCAAAGGACGATCCATCCGCGAACTGCTCGGTGGGGCAAAATACTCCATCGACTACTACCAGCGCGAATACCGCTGGCAGACAAAGCAGATGTCCGAGCTAATTGAAGACCTGTCGGCCAAGTTCCTCGAATCCTACGCCCCCAACGACGACCGCGGCGCGGTGGAGCAATACGGCCATTACTTTCTCGGCTCGATCATCATCAGCGACCGCGACGGCCAGAAGTTCATCATCGACGGACAACAGCGGCTTACCTCGTTGACTCTCCTGCTCATCTTCCTGCACCGCCGCTTGGAGGATGAAGAGGAAAAGAAACAACTCGCCGATCTCATCTTCTCGCAGAAATACGGCAAACGCTCCTTCAACCTCGACGTCCCCGACCGCACTCCCTGCATGGAGGCGCTCTACACCGGACAGCCATTCGATGGCGCGGAGCAGGTGGAATCCGTCGTCAACATTCTCGCCCGGTTTCAGGACATTGACGAACAGTTTCCCGACGAAGTGAAGGGCAATGCGCTGCCCTATTTCGCCGACTGGCTCATCGAAAACGTCCACCTCGTCGAGATCACCGCCTATTCCGACGAGGACGCCTACACCATCTTTGAGACCATGAACGACCGCGGGCTTTCGCTGACGCCCACGGACATGCTCAAGGGCTATTTGCTCGCCAACATCACCGACACGAGCGCCCGTAACCAAGCCAGCCAGGTTTGGCGTGAGCGCGTCGCCGAGTGCCAGCAATGGAGCAAGGAGGAGGACGCTGATTCAATCAAGGCCTGGCTGCGCAGCCAGCACGCCCGGAAAATCCGCGAGCGCAAACGCGACGCCAAGCCCGAGGACTTCGATCTCATAGGCACGGAGTTCCACCGCTGGATTCGGGATCAGGAGGAACTGCTGGGCCTTGCTAGGTCCCCCGACTTTGCCCGCTTCATTCAGCGCGACTTCAAATTCTACACCGGGCAATACCTCCGGACGCAGCGCGCCGGGGCGGAACTGACCGCCGGACTCGAATCCATCCACTTCAACGCCCAGCACAACTTCACCCTGCAATACTCGGTGTTGCTTGCCCCGTTACTGCCCGACGACGCCGAGCCGGACATCCTGCGAAAGCTCCGTGTCGTCAGCACGTTCATCGACATCCTCATCACCCGCCGCATCTGGAACTGGCGCAACATCGACTATTCCACGCTGCAATACGCGATGTTCACCGTCATCCGCGACATCCGCGGCAAGAGCGCCATCGAGACCGCGCAGATTCTGACCCAGCGTTTAGCAGAGGACCAGGAGACGTTTGCCAAGAACGAACGCTTTGCGCTGCACGGCATGAACGGAACTGTCATCCATCGGCTGCTGGCCCGCATGACGGATTACCTCGAAACGCGCTCCGGCCTCGCTTCCCGCTACGCCGAATACATGGCCACCGGGAAGAAACGCTACGAGATTGAGCACATCTGGGCCGACCACGCGGAACGCCACACGGATGAGTTCTCCCATCCAAGCGACTTCGCCAGCATGCGCAACCGTATCGGCGGCCTGCTGCTATTGCCCAAGAGTTTCAATGCCAGCTACGGCGACCTCACCTACGAGGAGAAGCTGCCTCACTACTTCGGCCAGAACCTGCTCGCCCGTTCGCTGAATCCCAAGTGCTACGAGAACAACCCCGGCTTCCTCCGCTTCGTCCAGGAGACCGGCCTTTCGTTCAAGCCACTGGCCTCTTTCAAAACTGCACAGATGGAAGAGCGCAGTCTGCTTTATCTCAAGCTGGCGGAGCACATCTGGAATCCCTCCCGCGTCATGGAGGCAGCCACAGCATGATCGAGGGACTCCAGCCGTATTCGGAATACCGCGATTCCACCGCACCTTGGTTTGGAGATGTTCCAGCGCATTGGAATGTAAAGCGGCTCGGCTCTGTGTTCGCCGAACGTGGCGAGACTAACGAGCGGCGCGAGGTCACCGATATTCTTTCAGTCCTCAAATATCGTGGCGTGCCGGTCTTTCCCGAGCGAAGAAACAACTGATTTTGTTGACAACCGGGCGACTGGAATGTGAGTGTTGCGGATTCGACTTTCAGGCTTTCTATGGTGACATGGGATTTGGCTTCATGGAATGCCACCACATCACGCCGCTCAGTGAAATAGGCACTGAAACTCTGACGCGATTGGACGATCTGGCACTGGTCTGCAGCAATTACCACCGAATGTTGCATCGGATCCCGAACGAGACTGTGAGTACGTTGCGAACCCGAATTCTGGCGACGCGGTAGTTCGAGCGTGATCATCCGCATGCCGATGAACAATTATCTCAAGCCATCCCCTCCCAAGCTGACAGCAGGGGCGCAATGGCGGCGATTTGCCTCTCCCCCATTCTGCGCTGCCAAACTTGACTTCACCTGGTGGGATTGAGAAACTTTTCGTGAAGAGTTCGAATTCTCGACTCGCGACGGGCGATTATTCTCTATCAAGAGTTCGCAACGCGAACGCATTGCAGTGGAAATTTAGCAAAGCATGGAAAAACCACGTTGGTTGAGAGACTTGCTGCGATTTCTTCCTTTGAAAAGCCAGTTTGTCCTCTCTGGAAACATTCAGGATCTGCAAGCGCAGGAGGTGACGGCGGGGGCCGTCTCTTCTGTTCCCCTGCAATCCGCCCTGGCAATTGAGTTATATGCTCGCGGATTCAATCATGTGCTTGCGTTTGACTTGATCCGCGGAGTTCGATTGCTGTCGAAGAGTGGCGTCCCACAAGCAGCAGATTCAGCAATTGCGGACCTAAAGCTTTTGCCGGCTAATGACTCGCAGTCGCCAATTGAGCGGGTCGGTATGCTTCTGCATGCGGTAACTGCCTTTGAGGAGGCTCCCGTCGTTCTTATCATTGACTTTGCGTCACGAATCACAGTGCGAAATGATGCACTCTCAGGCCCTGAACATACATTCTTTTCAAGGGCATTGGTTGCATCGCTTTCCTCCAAACCAAGACCGCACGGACCCAATCGCACTCCATTCTTTAACACTGTGATCTGGCTGGTGGATAAAGAGGGAGATTTGCCGGACTGGATGCTGCTCGGAAATCCCCGGATAAGGCATATCCCAGTCCCAAAGCCTGACAACATTGCGAGACGCGCAATTGCGCCGGGGCTTCTGAAAATGCTGCCGGGTGCAAATGACTCTGATCAGGATCAGCTTAGAAAAGCGGAGCCAGCGTTTGTCGAAGAGACCGAGGGGCTTCTTCTCATGGACCTGAGCGCTATCGCACAACTTGCCCGCAGCGAAGGACTCACGGTCCCTGAAATCTCCGACGCAGTCCGAAGATACAAAGTGGGGGTTTCTGACGACCCATGGAAGCGTATTGACCGGCAAAAGATCAGAGATGCAAAGTCGTTCATTCAGACAAGAGTCAAAGGCCAGGAACACGCAATTGTTCACGCTCTCGACATTATCAAACGCGCCATTATGGGTGTAGGCGGATCAAAACGTGGTGGCCGACCGCGCGGCGTCATGTTTCTGGCTGGACCCACAGGAGTTGGTAAGACGGAATTGGCCAAGACGATCACCAGCTTGTTGTTTGGCGACGAAGGTGCCTACATTCGATTTGACATGTCGGAGTTTTCTCAGGAGCACTCTGATCAGCGACTTATTGGGGCCCCGCCGGGGTATGTTGGATATGACATTGGTGGTGAGCTGACGAACGCCATCCGGGAAAAACCCTTTAGTGTTGTTCTTTTTGATGAAATCGAGAAATCGCACCCCCGGATCCTAGACAAATTTCTTCAGATTCTGGATGACGGAGTGCTTACTTCAGGGCGAGGAGATCGCGTTTATTTTTCTGAATCACTGATCATTTTCACCTCAAACCTTGGGATCTATCGAAGCGATGCTCTCGGCGGAAGGACGCCAAATGTCACCCCTGACGAAGATCCCCACAATGTTAGGCAGAAGGTCCGCTCTGAGATTGAGCAGCATTTCAAACTTGTCCTCAATCGCCCGGAAATCCTGAACAGAATTGGCGAGAATGTCATCGTTTTTGATTTCATACGGCGTCCGATTGCAATGGCGATCCTCGATCACATGATTGATGCAACGTTGAAGGACATAGAGCGGAATGGGGTCATTGTTTCACTGAGCGACTCTGTACGGGCAACGATTGCGGATCTTTGTTTGGCGGATTTGTCCAATGGTGGTCGTGGAATTCGGAACAAAGTTGAGCTACACCTTCTAAATCCGCTTTCTCGCGCTCTGTTTGAGCTTGAGGCTGCCCCGGGAAGCAGCTGGGTTGTTTCTGATATTTCGGCAGATGAAACGACTGAGTTTGTCTTGTCGCAATCGGGGGCTCGTTTGTTATGAGCGTACCTCTCACGATTTCGCGAATCCACTTCCCTGTGACCACACTTGGTCCCGGGCGCCGTCTCGGTATCTGGTTTCAGGGGTGCACAATTCGCTGCAAAGGCTGCATATCTGCCGATACGTGGGGATCCGGCGGACATTCGACAACCGACGAAGAAGTGCTAAACATCATTTCCCCGATCTCGTCCGGCATTGATGGCGTGACCATCACGGGCGGCGAGCCATTTGAACAGCCGGCAGCTCTCCAGTCGCTGCTCGCCGGATTACGACGCTTGCTACCGTGCGGTGTCGACATACTTGTGTACTCCGGATTTTCTATTGCCGCGATTGCTCCATGGCTTGAGAAAATGAAAGGAATGATCGATGCGCTGATTTCGGAACCCTTTGATGAACTGGCTACTCAGACTCGAGCGCTTCTGGGGAGTGACAATCAGAAGCTCAGTTTGTTAACGCCTCTCGGGCATGAGCGATTCCTGGCGTTTGATCGGATGCGAACTGAAGAGGACAATCAACTTGACCTTTGCATAGATGATGAAGGTATCGTCTGGATGTCAGGAATTCCCCGAAAAGGAGACTTCCGGATGCTCGAACAGATGCTGCGAGTGCAGGGATACTTGATTCGCACCTCGGGGGATGCCCGTACCCAATGACCAGCGACGCTGAACCTTATCGCATCTGTCCAGTCTGCGGATCTCGTCGTCCTGTGAGCGAGCCGAGTTGCCTTTCAAACGCCGGCGGCGGGATTTGCGGATGGGACTTACAACAGGAAGACATCGTCGATCCTCGTGAACCACAACAGGGGACAACGACAACACGGGACACTGAACCCACAGTCACTTTGAGTGAGTTGCGGTGCTCGCATGGGCACTTGTGCAGCCCAGGCGATCTCATGTGCCCAATCTGCAATGAGAACCTTTCGCTTGCGCCTGATATTGTCAACCCGGGGGATGCTGGCAATAACGACTTTGTTCCCGTGGATCAGGCCAGCAAGGTCGGTGACTGGAATGTTGTAAGCAGACTGAAGGCTGCCGGGGAAACGAAGCAGCGTTTCGTCGTCGAAAATGAAGCAACTCATCGACGCGCCGTGCTCACGCTCTACAGCAGAGACGCGAGCCCCAATGGTGCCGTATACGATGTACTCAGAAAAATCTCTAAGGAACACGTTCCTGAATTGCTGGAAACAGGAACCTGGAATGGACAGGCGTTTGAGGTTTCAGAAGAAATCTGTGAAGGCACTCTTGCGGACCTGAAACTGGACTGCACGAATCTAGAATCGGTCCGCAGCCTAGTCTTTGAGGTTGGCAAAGCTCTGGCGGTCTTCGCGGAAAAAGGTCTCCGCCATCGGGATATTCGACCAGAGACTATTCTTGTGCGTTCTCGGGATCCGCTTGATATTGTGATCACGGGGTTCGGTTCCGCTCGCCTGTCAGACCTTGATTTTGAAATCGAGTCTCCGCTTGAAACAGGAAGGTACATGGCTCCAGAAGCAGTCATGGGAGGCGTATCTGCCGCGTCCGATTGGTGGGGCCTGGGAGCCATTCTTCTTGATAAAGTCACTCGCGGAGAATGCTTCGCGTCGGCGAACGATCAGCTGTACATGATTCACGTGGTGGCCAATGGCGTATCGATTCCGTCAGGTATCGATACGAGGCTTGAATTGCTGTTACGGGGTCTGCTGGAACGCGACCGAATGCAGCGCTGGCAATGGCGGGAAGTCAAGGCATGGCTCGACGGTGTCGAGATTTCGGCTCCTGCGGCTGCTGTTACAAAGAATACTCAACCGTCCGGGCCCGGAATCACGCTTGGCGGACGAACGTATCGATCGGTAAATGAGTTTACCTTAACGGCTGCTAAAGTTGCTCACTGGGATGAAGCCGTCGGTCTTTTGTCTCACGGCACATTGGCGGCGTGGGCTCAGGACCTGAACCTCGATCCAAAAACTGTCGCCGCACTTCGGCAACTAACCGCAAAAGTAGAAATAGCAGACGATTTTCGTCTTGCGCTTGCATTGCATCTTTTGTTTCCTGTAATGCCCCTGATCTACCGTGAGACGATCATCACACCGGCCTGGTTAAGTTTTCACCCGGAAGAAGGATTCGACCTGATTTCCGGTCCTATACCGGAACTGCTTCGACAATACGGCGGCGAATCGCAGCACTGGCTGGACAGATTTGCACAGCGTTGCAGCGCATCCAGACACCGCGCTGACTCGTCTGGTATTGAACTCGACGAGGGTACTTTTCGCGTTTGTCTTCTTGCATCTTCGAGGTCACGACTGGAAACATTGTGGGAAGAACGACGTCCCAACTTTCCTGACGCGAATTCCTCTGGAGTGGCGGCGATACTCGATCGACGTTCACACTCTGATGTGGATCTCATTCTTCTTATTTCCGCAACGCTCGGGCAATTTCGATCAAGCGACGAAGTCATCGAAACAACGATGCAGAAAGCCCGCGAATCTGGAATAGTCTGCCCCGAGACAGAGACATTGCGCTCACTGATTCAGCAGAGACGGCTCTCGCTTTACGATGAGCTGGAAAAACGACTCGAGGGGTTTGCCAAATGTGGTGTAGATATCATTGACAAATGGGTCGATGAATTTCGCATCCGGAGGCGAATGGATATTGAAGAACTCCTGCTTGTGCTGTCGCTGCCTCGCGACGCATGGAAACAACCTCCGCATCAGCAGTATGTTTCGCAGCTGATGGGCTTCTTTGAGAAAAAGATGTCCGGCTCGATTCTGCGTGGTCCCCTGGTGCGCATGACGATTGGGAAGACAACCCCACGAATCGACCTTACGGAACTGGCTGTCGAGGAATCCGAAGCGGACGACATTCTCAATCTAATACTCCACAGAGGAGACAGACAGCACGCGATTTCCCAGCAGGTCTTCGATGAGGAGCAAAGTCCGGAACGCCGCCTCAGGAGACTGGACGCAAACACAGCGTCTTACAAGCGCGACACTGGTATCAATGGCGCCTACCTGGGATTTCCTTTCCTGCTCATAGGCGCTCAGGTCCCCGGAAGGAAACCACGAGTTTTGCCGGTACTCCTCTGGCCGATCAAATTAAACTGTTCAATTGGTGGCAGAGGCCGAATCAGTCTGGGGTTCGATACAGAACGCGAAGAGGTACGGCTCAATCCAGCACTCGAGGCGTTGATCGGTATCGATGCCGCCTGCGAGTGGCGGAAAGCTGCCAACGATCTGTTGTCTCGGGCTGATGTCACTGTGGGTAATGTGATGGATGGCTTCTGTCACCTTGCAGCCGCCAATCAACGAAGCTTGCGACGAATTCCAGAACGAAATTCATACATTGCCTCTCGTGCAGATGAGTTAACCTGCAGTGCCGTCTTGTTCCATGTTGCGTTTGCAGGGCAATCCGTCGTTGAAGATCTTCGACAACTCAGTGCTCGCCCAATAGCAGGCTCGGCCCTTGAAAGAATGCTGCGTCTTCCTGCCGGAGAAGTACCGGCAGACACAGAGGATCGTGTCACTGCTCCGTTGGAGTTTCTACTGGCAGAAAGCGACCCCTCTCAGGATCTGGCGATTCAAAAATCAAATGGCAGCACAGGGCTTGTGATCCAGGGACCACCTGGAACCGGAAAAAGTCAGACGATTGTCAATCTGATTGCCGACGCCGTTGGAAAGCAAAAGAGCGTTCTTGTTGTGTGTCAAAAACTGCCTGCTCTTGAGGTTGTTAAAAAACGTCTGGAATCGTACAAGCTGCAGGACCGCTTTTGCATGGTTACCGATATTCACAGCGACCGTTGGCCGATTATTTCCGCCATCCGTGAGCAAAGAGAAAAGATCAATGCAGGTCGAGAACACAGGGAAAGTCTATTCGAGGTCGATGATGATAATCTTCGGAGGCGAGCACACGATCGCCAACGTTTGATTTCCCGGATAGCTGCGCTGGAAGCAGAACTTGATGCAGCGAATCAGGCCTTCCGCATCGCAGACGCTCTCTCCGGCAAGACTTACCGGGAGATCATTGATGAACTACTGACAATAGAGTCTCAGATAGGGCCAGCCGGATGGGATTTGCGAGGTTTGCGCGAGATGTTTGCTCACATGAACGCAGCGGATGTCTTGCGAACGGAAGACGAGTGTAGTGCTCTGGCTGCAACCTGGCTTCAGTCAGACTTTGAACACAATCCGCTACGGAGCCTCAATGAGATATCCAGTGATGCGGGGGCTTTGGGTGAGTTACGAACCGAGTTTCGTGCACTGTCCGCTCTGGAATCCCACCGGGCTGAGATTGTTGCAGAAACTCCATTGGCTATTCGTATTGATGATGCCGAGGCGCTTGATCAGTGGTTACGACTACACAAAGACTGGCTGTCTAGCCTGAACGATCAGCAGTTTTCACTGTTAAGTGATTGGAGGAAACTGTTCATCAATAACCTGAACGGTCCTAGGCTGATCGAGTGCCTCTCTCACTTGATTGAAATCAGTGATGAGAATATTACCAGTGTTCCTGAAATGATGTCGCTTCGGAATCTCCTCGCGACGGTACCCGAACAGGAGATCACGGAACTTTCTCAGGAGTGTTCTGCATCAGCAGATCTGTGGCTGAAAGTCGAATTTGAGGGCAGCCCGCTTCATGCTTTCTCCGAATTTGTCGCAGACAGCAGCACTCTGAATCACCTGCAGATGCTTCTGACTACATTTCGAGATGCGGATCTCGCCAGAGTTCAGGCTTTTCAGAAGGCATCATCAATTAGCGATGTGGCACAGCACGAGCCCATTCAGGCATGGCTTGAGGAATTCGCCGAGATCTTCCGGAGCATTGACGCATCCACTTGTAGTCGAGTTGTGACATGGCTTCCGCTTTTTGAGGCTCAAACGGGAAGAATGACACGTGGCGAGACTCTCCTGAAAAGACTAGAGGCCTTCCAGAACCAACTTAATTTACTCAAAATCGATTCACATTCCGAATCGCTCTGCGAACTCATCAATGGAATCCCACAAGGTGAACTGCCAATGTGGTTCGAGACCGGAGCAAGAGCGTTCTGCGTCAGGCCAGGCCTGTTTTCGAATCTGAATCCCTTTCGCATGTTGGCCAGGCGGCGGATTCGAAAGTTCCTCATGTCCGCAAGTGTTGCCAGTGACCCATCCAGCGTAGTTGAATTTGCAAGATGTCTGGTGTTGGAGCAGCAACTGATATCAATGCGCCGTGAGTGGAAGAATGGTGGAATGCTGGGTATTTCCGTTGCGTCGGGTTTCCCCGCCATTTCGGCTCATGCACTGGAACATTACATCGCAGTTGCAGCTGCCCAGCTGCAAAAGGTTGCTCTTATCGCAGAGGCCTTTCAGACACGACCAATTCCCCTGAAAATCTCCGAAGAGAAACTTGCTGATCCAACGTCATACCAAACGTATGTCCGTTACCTCGAGGCTGTTGTACAACGATCCCTTACAAGGGCGCACTGCGGGACGATTCTTCGAGAACTGCGTGAATACATGGATAGTCAGTGGGTTAGTCAGGTTGAGAAATCGATTGGAGAGGGTGTCCCAGCGTCAGGAGACGTTCAGGAATTGCTTGACTCACTCCCAAGGCTGCAGGATTTCCAATTGTTTCGGTCACGACTCAAGTCAATGAACGGAATCGCCGGTCAGGTGTTCGCCGAGCTTTCTCATCACCGTTCCTATTTTTCTACTTTGCCCCAGGCCGAACTCAGAACGCACGTTTCCTGGTCGATCCGACAGAATGCATATCTTGGAACAGCGAATCGAATCACTCAGACTGAGAAAGTGTTGAACCGCGTATCCGTCGGTTCATTGCCTTACTGGATTGCATGCAAAAACGCATTGAAACCTGTGAAACGATTTGCAGATGCCATTGTTTCCTGTCCGGCACCACAGATCTGCTGGGAAGTTGCAGACCGCACTGCTGATTCACTTCAAAGAATTCTTGAGATGCTGCAGCAGAGTGCGAAGCGAGGGCATGCGCGGATTGCCAGCAGAAAAGCAATTGAAGACTTCACTCGATGGATGGAACCCAATTGGGTCGCTGCTTGTCTCGCAAACGTCAGTGAGGACATGAGCAATAAACCATCACTATCAAGAATCGATTCGGCAATGCCGACGCTGCATGCGTTTCTTGTATTCCGCAATCGCTGGCGTCAGTTAAGTGAAAACAATCGCGCCGTGTTTCGACAACTTTCGAAGACAAGGGATATGTTCCTTAAGCTGGGCGAATCAGCTCTTCCTGAAACAATGCGGAAGGTCATCGTAAGGGCGGCACTGCTGGCGTGGAAGAATCGGATCGAAATGGAGATTCCGCGACTGGCCACCGAACAAACCGAGTTTCGAACAAACGTCGCAAGGCTCCGCGAGTCGATTGAGAAGCTTCGAGCCCTAAATGCCGAGTTTCTAAACGAAAATATCAAGACCTCGAATCTCGCTGCTCGCTCGGAATGGGAGAACATTACCCGAAAGCAAGGGCCGAGAGCTCTAAGCTTCCGTGATTTCTACCAGCGAGGCTTGCAGCTTGGACTGCACAGTCTCCGCCCGGTTTGGCTCATGATCCCCGGAATTGCCAGCCAGATTTTGCCGCTGGATGCGGGGATGTTTGACCTCGTGATTTTCGATGAAGCTTCGCAGATGCCTGTCGAACAGGCATTGCCAAGTTTGTATCGGGCCAGAGTCGCTGTTGTCAGCGGCGACGAGAAACAGATGCCACCGTCTGCCTTTTTTTCGAGCCAGATTGAAAGCGATGAAAACGAAGCCGATGAAGCTGAACAGCCAGACGAAGATGCCAGTGATCAGGAGCGAGCAAACTACGAACAGGCATGGAATCGTCGTGAGATCAAGGATTGTCCGGACTTGCTCCATCTTGCGGAAGTAGTACTTCCGCGATCAATGCTTCAAATTCACTATCGATCGCGGTTCCGTGAACTCATCGCTTTTTCAAATGCAGCGTTCTATCGAAACGAGCTCAGCGTTCACGTTGCGCACCCTGACAAGCGTGTGATTGAAAAGCGGCCGATTGAGTATATTCCGGTCAATGGTACCTATGCCGACCAAACAAACGTGGCCGAAGCAAAGAAAGTCGTGCAATATCTGGAAAAGCTATGGAAGGCGTCATCGAATGCTCGGCCCTCAGTTGGAATCGTGACATTCAACAGAAAGCAGGCAGACGTGATTGAAGAATTGCTTGAGGAGCGAGCAGAGAAGAACAACTTTTTTCGCGATGTATATTCAGCTGAGCGGCAAAGGATCGACAACGATGGAGATATGTCCATCTTTGTCAAGAATGTGGAGAACGTGCAGGGCGACGAGCGCGATGTGATGATCTTTTCAACAACGTTTGGGCGAAATGAACAAGGCACCTTTCGCCGCAATTTCGGCGTCCTTGGCCAGAAAGGCGGCGAAAGACGCCTGAACGTGGCGGTTACTCGCGCGAGATTGAAAATTGCTATCGTTACATCGATGCCCATTGCTGAGATCTCTGACATGCTGGAGCAAAAGCGGAAACCGGCGAGTCCTCGGGATTTTCTGCAGGGGTACCTTGAATATGCCCATTTGCTCTCCAAAGGGCATTTGACTGACGCGCGACAATTGGCCAATCGAATGAATACTGGAGACAACTTAACAAAACAGCATCAGGAACGTCCGCTGTCAGGCCTCGTAGAGTCTGTTGCGACTTTTGTTAATTCAATAGGCTATGAGCCCCTGCGTCCAGATGCAGATCCGGTGCTTGGCGTCGATCTTGCAATCGTCGATCTGGAAACTGGGTTATTCGGCGTTGGAATTGAATGCAATGTGCCGAACCATCGACTGCTTTCGCGGGCGAGCGCGAGAGATATCTGGCGACAAAGCATGCTCAAACGGGTCTACAAGGAGGTAATCCAGGTCTCTCCTCGTGAATGGAGTGATAACAGAGAGGCTGAGTCCCGACGTTTGGCCACTGTGATTAAGAATGCGATTGGAGCAGCGAAATGAGCGGTCCGAAGGTCGTGCGAATCGTTTCGCTGGAAGAAATACTCCTAATCTGCAGGCAATGGCTGACTCGGGTGCAGGCTGAGATTGATCAATGGCTTGTGGTTGGCGAACGCAACCAACTTGTCACTGAGGACGACAAACGTAAAGTGCTCGGCGAGCTGCATCGTCTTCAGAAGCTTCTGGAATCATCACAATTCATGAAGGTTCAAAAGAACTGCGAGGCAACAATAGAGTGGCTGCGAACCGACATGGAGGATAGGCTTGAAAAGCAGCAGTTCGCAGAAGCGCAGAAGAACAGAATCCGGCGTTCACTGAGTTTCACGGCAGCAGCGATTGTCCGCAGAACCCGAGAAGTCGGTGCAACGCTTCCGCCGGACATTCATGTGATACTCGAACGTGCGGCCGAATCAGATGAGGTGAATATCGACAAGGTCAACTCCGCCGCAGCAGACGCGATGCGATTCATGGAGTCGTTTACGGCTGCAAAGAGTGCCGAGGTTGCGAAAGATCTTGCTGCCAGACTGTCAGATGGGCTGAAAACCCAGTCACTGCCTGAATGGCTCGCTGCATCGCAGGAGTTTTCGGACGACCCTCGACTTCTCATGGTGGAAAAGCAGCTGGTGCTTCTCAAGCAGCTTGCTGAAAACTCACTGATGGACACCTATCAGAAACGATTCTCGGCCGCGCGGGCTGAGACAGATGAAAGACGTCGCAGCCTTCTTTTAGATGCACTGCTTTTCGAGCTTTCAAACGTGACCAAAAAAGCATCCGAATGGTCTAACATCTGTCGCCAGTTCAGCGTCCTCAAGCTGGAATCGCAGTCGACAGGGCAGTCGGAGGAGCTCGCATCACTGTTTCTGCAATGGACCAGCGTCGAGGAGAAACGTGACGTAGCCGGAGCCAGATTGTTGTTTGAGAAGATCAACCAGGCACGCGATACCATGTCGAAGCAGAAAGCTGCCGATGCGAAACGTCAGGCACTCCTGAGTGGGCTTAAAACCATTGGGTATTCCGTCAGTGAAGGAATGGAACAACTCTGGAAGTCCGAACGGCGGGTTGTTGTCCGTAGTTCAGAAAACTCTCAAACTGCATTGGAACTAGCCGGCGACGTCGAATCAGGCCGATGCCAGATCCGTGCCGTACAGATTGAAGGTAACAGCCCACTCAACCGCGAGGACGCGAAACGCGTGGAAGAAAACTGGTGTCACGAATTCTCAAAACTTCAGGAGTTGCTGGCAAAACAGGGTGGCGAGCTGTCAATCGAGCGGAGTGTCCCCGCTGGCTCGCAACCGCTCAAGATTGTTCCGGATCACTGGGGCGAAATTACCGAAGATCCAATCACGCGACGGCGGGAGTTAAGAAAGTAGACTTAAGACCGGGAGGAGCGCGGGCCATTGTTCGGAAAGTTGCACTATTGCCGACTCTGCTCCGAAGCAAATCGAAAATGAGGTCGAGGGCTTCGTGAACGAAGAAGCCCGGACCATGCAAAAGACCGTCACGAAAGCGGATGGCACCGTTGAGACCATCAATGGCTGGACAATCACGGAAATCAGAGCCTGGTCGCCCGACCAGCGCGCCACTGGACGAAAAAGAAGGAGGGCCAGGACATGAGGCATCCGTACGTCGGCGATGTCGGAGATTTCGGAAAGTACGGTTTGCTGGGAGTGGTTGGCGGGAGAGACATGCCGGCTGCGGCGGTGTGTGCGTAAGTGGCTGAAAAAACTGGCGTTATGTCACGCGTTTTGGCGGGATGTCTCGGTTCGCGCATGAAAAAACCCCGGGGTCGAAATTG
>Ga0194129_10006039_pt1 | contig 15038 bp, 11 predicted proteins | sample TA2KigCa35mmetaG_FD_150862 | JGI IMG/M metagenome (GOLD analysis project Ga0194129, IMG submission 150862) | Freshwater microbial communities from Lake Tanganyika, Tanzania - TA2015038 Kigoma Deep Cast 35m | ecosystem: Environmental > Aquatic > Freshwater > Lake | place: Tanzania: Lake... | reverse complement strand
CACGTGCACGCCGCGACCGGTGAGGGCGTTGAGGTAGGCGGGCAGGGTGGCCACGAGGGTTTTGCCCTCGCCGGTTTTCATCTCGGCGATCTGGCCGTCGTGCAGCACCATGCCGCCGATCAGCTGAACATCGAAGTGGCGCAAGCCCAGCACCCTCTTGCCCGCCTCACGCACCACGGAAAACGCCTGGGGCAGCAGCTCATCGAGCAGCTTGCGTTCCCGCTCCAGGGTGGCCTCCAGGCTGAGGCGCCGGCCCTGGCACTCCTCCTGCAGGTTGGAGAGCTTTTCCTTGAACTCCGCCGTGAGCCCGCGCAGCTGCTCATCTGAGAGGGGCGCCACCTCCTCCTCCAGCAGACTGATATCCGAGACGATCGGCTGGTACCGCTTCAGCTTGCGGACATTGGGATCACCCAGCAGCAGCTTGAGCATGGAGAGGGCCGACGTGCGCTGGCGGCAGCCTACTCAGTGCTGAGCACGGTTCTCGATGGGACGCACCAAAAGCTGTGGCCCGCCAAACACAGCTAGGTGTGGTCACGACTTAAATGATGAGTGACCAAGGTGACATATTGACTCATCATCCATCTGGAGGTACTCAGGTCAGCTGGTTAATGCCGCTGGCTCCCGGGGAGGATCCTGAACTACTGACGACTACTCTTGCCACCTTAGCCAGACAAAGCCTTCAAGCAGATGAGCTGGTCATTGCTGCAGATGGCACGCTGCCAGAGGCACTTCTTGAGGTGATCGAGTGTTGCGGACTGCCCTGTGTGCTCTATCGTCAGGAAAGACAGTTGGGCATTGGCGCCACATTGGCTAAGGTGGCTCCCCTCTGCAAAGGGGATGTGATTGTGCGAATCGATAGCGATGATCTCTATGCACCCGAACACACAGCGACGATCGTCGCCGCGTTAGAGAGGGAACCTGACCTCGGCGCGGTGGGTTGTCAGCTCGAAGAATTGGACATGGATCAAGGTTTGCAGACCTCGGCTCGCCGCACGCCCACCAATCCACAAGAGGCGCGACGTTGGCTGCCGTGGCGCAATCCGTTAAATCACCAAACCGTTGCACTGCGGCGCGCGGCACTGATCAAAGCAGGTGGGTATTGCGATTGTCCAGGCTTTGAAGACTGGGACTTATGGTTCAGGATTAACGCGAACGGCTATAAGATAAAAAGCCTCGCGATGAGTACAGTTGTGGCAAGGGTGAATTACAACCATCTACAGCGTAGACGCGGATGGCAGTATGTACTACAGGAATATAACTTTTACCGAAGACAATTCATGAAAAGCCATGTAGGCTTTAGCATTTGCCTCGCGGCGATGTTGGTTCGACTGCCGTGGCGTGTTCTACCAACCTCTCTGTTGAGATGGTGGATGCGTAGTGGCCTGAGAGGATCACCAGCGATCGATCGAACCTGGGTCCCCAAGCTGATCAATCAGAAGTCTTGGCCAACGGGCTACCGAAAAGAGAAGTAGTGGCAGAACCAATAGCAGCGCGAATCGGTAGCCAGCCGAGAGGCATGCGAGCTGAACATGAATGGTCCAGGCGGTAACACCATGATGAGGATTCGCATAAAACTGTTGAATCCGAAGACACTTGATGACATAGCGACGCCAATCCCCATGAAGGAGCAAACTGAGCAAAGCAGAACGATCGGAGCGATTGGCAAAACCGCTAAAGCTGCTCAACGTCATGACCATTTCATACCACGTTGCCGCCTTGGGCCAAGACGAGGTGTCCGCAGAGCCGTGAATCACTGGCTGAGATGCCAAGAACAAGAGCTTGCCACCCTCCTTGGAACATCCCTGAAGGGGAGGGAAGAGATGGGACAACTTACTGGAATAACCCAGATAAGCGGAGCCGAGATGCCTGCAACATGACTCACAATTGAATACCCAGTTAGAAATAAAACAAAGGTTATTAAAAGCGCTTGGGTAACTGGAAGGAGACAACTGAGCAACATAGTCAGGAAGACTCGACACACAACAACAAGGCTGATTTCCAAACAGGTCTGAATCAAACTTCACGGCCATCACAGAAGCGGGAAGGGCGATTAATTGATCATAGATAATGTCAGCTGCTGACAAGGCAAACAGATCATCGTCACCAACAATCATCAACCATGGCGTTGAACAATGCTCAAAAGCTCTCAGAAAGTTGACGCCTGCCGATAAATTAGCCACATTACAGCGATAGCCAGCATTGGCACGGAGCCGGGTATTGCCCTGGGCTACAGCCTCAGCCAGAGAGCCCTGGGGATCATTATCTGAAACAACCACATCGGCGAAAGCGATGAGGCCAGAGGACTCAATACTCCTCAACAAGGCCTGCAGAGCAGCGGGTCGCCGATAAGTTGGGATCCAGATCGTAAGGAGCTTAGTCAAAGTGCCTACATTCACCGAATCAGCAAACGTCCAGCGCGGCCGAATCGACGGGCCAGGGAGAGTATGATAACGTCCAAAAGATGAACCAAGGGCCGCAGAAGTCGAAAAAATCCGCTCGCAATCAACAGATCACCCAGCCGATCGAAGCAGGCCAAGAGTTGACACAGAAAGCAATGAAATGTGTAGGGCATCTTGATACTCAAAGCATAGACTTGAGCATAAGCTGATGAAAAAGATTGACCATCTCGTGCCACCTGGACGGCGCGAGATCTCACGAGATCATGACGGTACTGTCGAATTTGCCGGAGAGTTTGGTGGGTTACCCGGTAAGCTAATGCCCCATATGGAGTATGCTCAGCAGTCAGAAGGTCCACGAGCGATGCTGCTTTGATGTTCATTCGGTTGAGGGGCTCTGGTGACAATTTCCTCACAGGGCCGCAAGACTTCAACTTGCGAATGAATTCTCCAGGCGAAGTCGTGAGAAAAGCACGAAGATCAACCGGAAATTGGCGGAAACAGCGTATTGGAAATGGATTAGCCGGCAAAAAAGTGGGGACACCAAGAAGCGCTGCCTCCAGCGATAAGTTCGTCAGTGGATCAAAGCTAATCAGACCGTTCGTTCTTGATAACACTTCAACAAGTTTTTCCCTCGTAGCCGGGAAAGCACGAGTGATGACTACCACCTGATAACGCAACAATTGGCGATGGAGGCTACGGGGTAAGGGCTTGATGCGCCCTTTACCGGTATACAGAGCAACCTGAGGACGGCAGGGTGGCTGTGGGCTATGACGGCTGACACAGCGCAACAACGCTGCATCAAGAGGAGGATTTACAAAGAGGTAACCCAGTTGCCGCGGAAGCGCGAACTCAGAGAAGGCCACCATGCTGTCGCCGAGCCGAATATCAGGGCTAAAGTTTGTAAGCAGACCAGGGGGGGCAAGCAACCACCACAGCACCGTGTCGTAGTGGCTACGAAGACGTCGGACGAGTTTTGGTGGTGCTGACTCAGGCACCAACAAAACTCCAGAAGGGGCCTCCAAGGGGTCAGCAATAAATGTGAGCTGGCGGTAGGCGTCTGGCAAGGATTTGAGATAATCTCGGAAAAAGGTATAGGGCTTAAAGGGAAGGAGATAGACGGGATTCCCCGCTGCCTGGAGCTGCATGGCTAGGGTAAGCATGCAGGCATGCCCATGGCTGCGTGCATTCAGTTCTGTAGGAATCAGCATGACCAACGTGCGACGATCATGCTGCGGAAGCAACGACAATCGAGGCAAGTTGCGTTGTGCGGATTGGAGCGTTGCAGGATGCTGGGCTGCAGCCAGCCAAGCCAAAGCGTGTAGCGGATGGATCCGGCCCGGCCCCTTGGCCAAAACCTTTGACAGGACGGTACCATACGCCAACATCAACTCCTCTCTTTGAGTTGCAAGCCAGGTTGCGACGCTGGTCAGCACCACAGAGTCTTGTTGATGCACAGCCAACCTGAAGCGCTCAGCCGCGACTAAGACTGGGGGCAGCTCAACAGGGAGGTCTGGTGGGCAAAAGCAGCGCCAAGACAGGCTGGCCAGGTAACTCCACCATCCAAATGAAACACAGCGCTGATCGAACCGACCGAGGCGACGCAACTGCTCCAGTGTGTCCGCCAGACAGTTGCGGCCAAGCAACTGAACGGCTGGGGATGGCAGATCGACGGAGCGGGTATGGCCAAAGGAAGCGAAATCCGCAGCATAGGCTTCTCGAGTCAGGTCTTGGCCTTGGGGAAAATAAACAGCCTCATGAGCTATCACCGAGGAATAGCCAGCTGAGACACAAATGCCGGTGGACGACTCAAAACCAGGCAATGTGAGGAGATCGCAGTGCTCCGTTCGCTCAAGCCATCCTGCTAGGTGCAACCAACCAGAGCTTCCACAGAGACGAACACCTGCCTGGAGTACAAGCAAGGGAGCATCGGTGGGCAATTGATCAGGAAGCTCGAGCAGAGACCCTGACAAGAGTTCAGGCTCGGGCCAGGGCTGAGACGGCGAGTTGGGCACCTGCCGTAATACAGGCTGGGCACCATCAAAGTCAGAGGATTCATGCGCGACGAACACGCGGGCTATTGGGAGTCCGACAGCTGCAACACTCTCCAGGGTGGCCGTGAGGGCGGCAGCGTCATTAGATTCCCGAAGAAACACCAACAGATGGCATGGCTGGATCGGTGTCGTAGCGGCAGCTGGAGCGCGATCGGTCAGAAAGCGGTAATGACTGGGCTGACCCTCAGTGCGAACAGGCCTAGTTCCAGAACCCCAGCGCCCATGTGCCTCAGCTAGGAACTGCTGGGAAAGCTCGAGCAACAGTTCCTTCGGCTGCGCTGATGAGGCAAGAGAGTTTTCCGAAAGCCGCCAGGCGTAGAGCGGAACGGGTAAGTAGCCAACGCTGTGATTGGCAAGATGGGGGACCAGGCGCAGGTAAAACTCCCAATCCTGAATGCCGTCAAAGCGAGAATCCATGCCTCCGCAGTCGCGATAAAGCTCGCTGCGCACCACTGTGAGATGGATTAAATAGTTGAACTCAAGCAGCGCCTCGGGGTTCCAGGGAAACTTGGGGATGTACTGGCAGACCATGCCGAGATCATCAAAGACCAAATGGTCGCTGTAGAGCAATCCACAATCAGAATGAGCTTCGAGGTGTTGGCGCACCAGTGCTAAAGCGCCTGGATGGAGGATGTCATCTTGGTCCACCAGGGCCACATAGGGGGTCGCGACCAGATCCAGTGCGGCGTTCAGGGCAGCAGAAACACCCGTGTTGGCAGGCTGGTGCAACACCTGAATCCAAGGATGGGGATCGAGCAGTGCCTGGATCGGAGCCCAAGCAGCGACGCTCGACCCATCATTAACCAACAATAGGTGGAAAACCTGATCACTCTGTTGGTGCAGCGAAAGTAAGAGCTGGCTGAACTGGAGGGGGTCAGGGTCAAAGCAAGGAACCACCACAGTAAGTAAGGGCGTGGTGCCTAGAGTTGGATGGTCTGCGATGGCGGCCCACTGGAAATCGTCCAGCAGTCCGTGCAACTCGCTCGGTAGTTGATGGATAGGGAACGGAGGCCACGCGGCCATTGGCAGCGTTGCTGTCATCGAACCAGCGAGCCGTCCAACTGCTTCATCAGCCCTGCGGCCGTGTCCCTCAATTGCTGATCAACGTTAGTCGGCTTCAAGCCCATGGATTGAAGGGCATCTAGGAAAGGAGCAGGATCAGCCACATAGGTATCGGGCACAGCATCTGGATTGATTGAGGCCTGAACGGGTGGAAGCTCATAAAGCTCGGTTATCCGCTGCGCCAGTCTCAAAAGATCCAGGGTGCAACTCACAGCCGCAAGGGGTTCAGACGGGTTAACTGAAAACGAGCCCTCATCACCTGGAGAGTTAGTCAGCAACCAATGCCATGCCAAAGCGGTGATGTCCTCGCAAAAGCCATAGCTGCGAAAGACGGGCATGGTGGCATGGATGCAAATCGGATCACCTCGCAGAGCCGTCTGAAGGAAATCTCCGAGGGCAAAGCGATTGGGATCGCGGATGAAACGACCAGACAACGCATAGAGACGCATGACCAAGGTGGGGACCATGGCAGCAAGCCTTTGTTCCTCTTCGAGCTTCAGTACTCCGTAGGGATCTCGCTCTAGCTGGGATGGGTCGCAGCTGGGTACAGTGGCGGCCGCACCTGAAGAAATCAACACCATGCGAGCCGCAGGTGCCAGGGTCAGAGCATCAACCAGTTGCTGGGTGATCCATCGATTGGTGAAGACATATGCCTCAAAACCAACATCCTGCAGACGATCACGGGTGAGAAAGGCACTATGCAGCACGGCCGCTAGAGGCTCAGCACGAGCGAGCTGCGGCAAAGCCTTTAATGGATAGATGCGATGCTCTATGCCGTTGACTGTGAGAAAACCAGCTCGGCTGGCGAACAATCGCACCCGCGAAGCGAACGTCGTTAGAGGCAGAAGCCGTTGCAGCTCATGAACAGCTGTTCGTCCTACCCATCCGGTGGATCCGGTAATAACCACAAGGCCTTCAGGGGGCAGCAGCGGTATAAAGGATTGCAAAACCAAGAGGCTCCTCAGGGCTGATCGAGGACTCGCCAACGACTTTCCAGCATCTCAATCCTGGCCTGATCCTCGTGATGCATGAGACCGTAATACTCACGCTTATTGAGCAGCCAGAGTAATTCGAAATGAACCGCGTGGCGAAGAGCCTCCGGCAAATTCACTCCCGCCAGAGCTGAGCCGGCAAAGACCACCTTGCGAGTTTCAAATCGATCTAATCGAATGGCGTGAAAACGTCGCAAACTACTGAGAGCATCACTCGATACAGCTCCACCCACAACAAATTGAAGGCTTTTCGCGCAACACAACCTGGCGATCTCCTCTCCAGGTTGTGTAATTTGCTCAGACTCAATACATTCACGGCCTAGGCCAAGGGATCCACTGAAGTCAACACGGCCAAAGACAACACCGTCGCAACCGGGGCGTTGGCAAGCGACATCAACCAATTCATTAATATGATTGAAGGCTGTTACCGTTTCAACATTAAAGAGGAAAGCAACATCTTCTTGCTCGAGAGCAGAAAAAACTTTATTCTTTGCTGCTATGTACTTGGAGAGCGCGTAAGGCGTCTCGACCATCGGAGCTATAATATAGCGGACACCAAACTGCTTAGCCTCTAAAAGATCCCGAATCGCCTCACATCCACCAATCTTGAGCGCAAGTCCAACATCAGCTTTATGGGCAATTTCGAGCAAACGCAAGAGCTCATCTGTTCGAGTACCCTCAGCCTCGAACTCGGCCTTTGTGGCAACAACACCGAACTCCTCTCGACCGCGGCGCAGAATGTCAAGCATTTTGCGCTCATGTACATTCATAGTTTAAGGTTCGCGGCTTAATATTACTGGATAAACTACCATAAAAAGCAGTTGGGCTGTGGTCAGCGCAAGGCCGTGGGCAAAAATTGCATCACTCGCTCAGCCAAAGCTTCAGGCAGATCGGGAGTCATGCGATGAAGCGGGTTTGATTCCATGCCGCCGCCGGGGGCGATCCTGCTCGAGATCTTGGGGTAGTACGTCTGCTCGGGATGGAGCGGAACCAAGAAGAGAGCTGGAGCGATGCTGGCCCACAACCGCTGGAAAGCAGGATCAGCCGACCATCCCTCTGAGAGCTCAAAGGCCTCGATTCCGTAAGCTGCCGCTAGGGCAAGCCAATTGGGAAAGCCAAGGCCAGAAAGCGCATCACAGCCAACATAAGCACCCTGAAAATAATTTTTCTGGGTCATACGAATGGAAGCATATCCCTCATTGCAAAACAAAAACATCTTGAGGTTGAGGCGATTCACCGCAACCGTGGCCAACTCTTGCAGATTCTGGGTAAACCCTCCATCACCCTCCACTAAAACGGTGCGGCGCAAGGGATCAGCAATCGCGACACCAATCGCACCAGAGAGGCCATAACCCATACTCGCCAGGCCTTTATTGGTGAGCATCGTCTGATGACGGCGCAATTGAAAAGATTGCATCATGACCGTAAAAGCACCGCCACTACTACAAGGAACAATGTGATCTCCCTCGACACAAAGACTCGAAAGCTGCAGCACCATATCGTATGGATTAAGGAATCCTGAAGGGGTAACATTGCATGGGTCAGATAACGGTAAAAGCTTTTGCACATCCTGGCTGTAACAGAGCCAGGACTGATGTTCCCCGAGTGGGTGACCAAGCAGAGCCTGCAAAAATTGATCTGCGTCAGCTTCAATCATCAGCACCACTTCCGGATTCGCCTTCGCCAGTTCAACCGGATCAATCTCCACTTGCACGACGTCACCTAAAGGCACAAATTGGCGCCAATTGAATCCTGTCTGCTGCAGTCCAAGGCGCGTACCCACTGCGACCACCAGATCGGACTGCTGAAGAATCAGGTTGCTCGAACGCATGCCCCAGGTGTTGGGCCTGCCGGCGTAATTGACGTGGTCAGCGCTGTAGCGGTCGGACCCATTCCAGGTGGTCATCACTGGCAAAGAAAGCCCTGATAGCTGGGGCTCGAGCAGCTCCGCCATCGGGCGTGACAGACCCCCACCCAATAGCAACAATGGCCGCTCCGCCGCAGCGACGCGGGTAGCCAGCTCCTGGATCAGCACCTGATCCGGGGCTGGTGGCGACGCCACCGCTAACGATCCAGCAGGTAAGGCTGGCAGCCCTGAGGCTTCCCCCCAGGCTGCGGGCACCTGAAGGGCCTGGACGTCCAGGGGAAGCTCCAGAAACACAGGACCAGGCCGGCCCTGCCAGCCAGCAGCCACCTCAGCCATGAAGGCCTCAGGAGCCAGAGGCTCGCGCAAACAGAGGCTCCTCTTGCACACTGGGGCAGCCAAAGCCACACCATCCACCTCTTGAATACCTAGCTGCCGCAGTCCAGGTGGCGCTAGGTCCTCCACCTTCACCTGACCGCCCAATAGTAGCACTTCCCGACTCTCCAACCAGGCACCGGCTAGACCAGTGATGGTATTGGTGAGTCCGGGCCCAGCGGTGACCAGCGCCAAGGCCTTGCCGATTCCAGGAGCAGCGGCACCAGCCGCGACCGTTGCATTGTGATACTCCGTGGCAATCACTGCGGCCACTTCATGGACAACCGGCACGCACTTCAAGGCTTGTCTTGCGGAATTGAGCAAGTGCATGATGTTGCCCCCAGCCACGAAGTAACAGTGGCTGTAACCGCTGGCGTTCAGCCAACCCATCAGGGCATCGGAATACTTCATCAGTGAGCCGAAATGGGGGAGCCTGAGGCAGTGATCTCCCGGCTCAGGGCTTTGAGAGCCTTATGCATCGCCGTGCACACCATATCGAGGCAGGCTGCATCGGCAGTCACCATCATCTCCTTCACGCCCAAGTCACCGGGCGCAGGTTCGTTGGGCACGATCAGGTGATAGTGACCAGGGGAATGCTTCTTATCAGCCGCAAATGCGGCGGCGAAGCGATCGGTGTCAAACGCGCGAAACTGCTGGAACTGCACCACCGGATGGAGTAGCGCTAAACAGTGATGCCATAGGCCTTGGGCCACGCTTTGGCCTTCCAGCTCAGCCACGAACCGAATCGAAGCCATCATCCCAACCGCCACAGCCAAACCATGGGGAATAGAAAAATCGGTTGCCGATTCGAGGGCATGGCCCCAGGTATGGCCGAAATTGAGTAGGCGCCGCTCAGCCTGATCAAATTCATCGAGCTCTATAAACCACTGCTTCGTGGCCAGGGTGGCATGGAGGAGCTCCGCCAACTGAGATTCATGCCAGATGCCCTGCAGCACTGGCTCAGCCAGCTGCAAGTAGGCCGCGAATGCCTCCGGACCGCGGCAGAAGGCGATCTTGGCGGCCTCGGCAACGCCACCGGCCAACTCCTGCGGCGGCAAGGTACGGGCAAATGCCGGCAAGATGTCGATTCGACCTGGGGGATGAAAGTTGCCGATGAGATTTTTATAGGCGCCCACATTGATCGAACTCTTACCGCCCAAACAGGAGTCTGCCATGCCAAGAACGGTTGTAGGTACATAGCTCCAGCTCATGCCACGCATGTAAAGCGAGGCCACGAACGTGGCGACGTCCTGCACGACCCCCCCTCCAATGGCCATGAGGTGGGAGCCACGCCCGAGACCAGCCTCTCTCAAGGCCACAAACACCGGCTGGATGGCCGCCAACGCTTTAGCTCCCTCACTGGCCTCAATCCAGATCACAGGAATCGCCTCGGGCAATGGCAAGCGTCCACGGAAGAAGGCATCCACCAACAAAGCATCGGCCTGAGGGCACCACTGACTCAGGTCGGCACGGTCCGAGAAGGACACCGTGTAATTGTCAAAAGAGCTATGGATCTGGAGGGAAGGAAGAACGGCCATGGTCAGAACTCAGACGTGCTTGAGGCCGGTGAAGCCAGCATCCACAGTGAGGAACTGACCGGTCATGGCGCGGTTGGCGCGGCTCACCAAGAAAGCCACAGCTTCGGCGATGTCCGAAGGCTCGGCCAGACGATGCAAGGCAGTTTGCGCTGTGATAGCGGCAATCTGCTCGCCTGAGAGATGGCTGCGCGTCATCGGTGTATCCACCACACCGGGAAGCACCGCGTTAATGAGGATGCCGCGGGCTCCCAGATCAAGGGCACAGGATTTCACCAAACCCTGAAGAGCCGCCTTGGAAACCGTATAAGAGAACTTTCCGGGGCGGCTCTCCAACTGCCAGATGGAGCTCACCACCACCAAGCGACTTCCTTGCTCAAGCTTGTTGGCTTCCAGCAGAGCCGTGAGGGAGGAAGCAACGAACACCACATTGCCCTGCCAGAGCCTCTGGAGATCCCGAAGCTCAAAATCGGTGATGGCATCGCTGCAATTGAGGCCCTGGGCCCACACAACCGCCTCCAGCGGTGGCATCCCAGCAAAAACGCCTTTTGGCAAGGGCTCGTCGTAGGAAACCTGAAAATGGTTAGAGGGATTTGGACCCGATCGCGAACCGGCTGTGCATACCGCGTAACCCCGGGCCTCAAGGGTTGCCAGGATCGACGATCCGAGGGCACCTCCAGCACCGAACAGCAAGGCATTGGGTCTCATGCCGGCAGCGGCTCAGCAGCCTTGCGTTCACGCACAAACGAGGAAATCAGCGCGATCTCGCGATCAATCATGGCCTCGCTCAACCCGGGATAAGTGCCCAAAAACAGGGCCTGTTGCATCAGCTGATCGGCACCAGGCATCTCGGTAACGGCAAGCCGGAGAGCGTCGGGGCGATCCTGGCGGAGCTGCACAAAAGCAGGCTGACGCAGCAGGTTGCCCCCAAACAACATACGCGTACCGACTCCTTGACTAGCCAAGTAACGACCCAAATCAGAGCTCGTGAACGGAGCCTCAGGTCGCACCAGTAAGAGAAAACCAAACCAACTGCAATCACTGCTGGCACCACTGGCGTCCCAGTTGAAGCGGCCAGTGGCCAGATCCAAATCAGTGGCATGGGTCGGCAGAGAAAACTGGAACACATCAGCCAAAGAAGCCAGCCCGAAACGAAGACGCATCCAATTGCGCTTACGAGCCTCGATGAAATCCGGCAGGCGGCGAATCTGAACACGACCGATGGCCGCCTGGGGATCGAGGGGTTTGAGGTTGTAACCAAAATGGGAATAGATGTACTTGTGGTCGTAGCCCTGAGGCAACTCACCGAGTTGCCAGTCGTAGCGTTTGTTGCAGGTGTCATCGCGACCGCTGGGGCACCAGCAGTCGCGACCCCAATCGCGGAAGCTCTCGACAATGCGCCGCAGCAGAGCACTCTTCACAACGTTCACCGAACCGCCCTCACCCATGGTGAGGTGGTGAGGCGGATAGAAACTCTGGGTGCTGAGATCACCCCAGGTACCGGTCCAACGGATGACGTGATCGGGACCAGCATCGAGGCCAGGGCTATTGGTGGGGAAGCCCAAGGCCTCCGCCTGAAGACGGGGGAGGGTGTAACTGCAGCCAAGGGCATCGCAGTTATCCTCGATCAGCCAGAGGTCATGCCGCCGGCAGAAGGCCAAAACTGCCCCAAGATCGAAGGGATTGCCAAGAGCATGGGCTGCCATCACGGCCTTGGTGCGGCCGGGCACGAAAGCGGCCTCGAGCTGATCCACCCGCAGGTTTCCGGTGCGGGGGTCGTTGTCGACGAACACCGGCACACAACCATTCTGGAGAATCGGTGTAACGGTGGTGGGGAACCCGGCGGCACAGGTGATCACCTCATCGCCGGGCCATAGGCGACGCGCCCCCGGTAGCAGGGGCGAGGTGAGCGCTGACAGGGCCAGCAGGTTGGCGGAGGAGCCGGAATTCACGGCAAGGCAGGCCCTGACCCCGAGGAAGTCGGCCAACTCCTGCTGAAAGGCCTCGCCCTCGCTGCCCAGAGTCAGCCAGAAATCAAGGGTGCTGCCGACGGCAGCTTCCACCTCCTCTTCCGTGAACACCCGCCCGGCATAAGGGATCGTGCCAGCGTTCGGATCGAAGGGGGCCCGCAGGGGATCGGTTGCAGGGCGGTAGGCGCGGTAAGCGGAACGGGCGTAACGACGGGTGAGGCTGAGAATCTGCGCCTTGAGGGCCTCCAGTTCGGCAGGACTGGCCGAGGATTCAGAACTGGAGGTCACACGCTGAGCCACTGCTAGTCGCAAGTTATCAGGCACCTCCATAACGCTGGATCTGCTCCAGACAGAGCTCCCGGGCCGGTTCACCGCCGTAGAAGCGGCGATACCAGGTCACGGTTTCGGCGATGGTGGCCTCGAAGTCCCAGCGAGGTTTCCAGCCGAGCTGATGGAAAGCTCGATCGGTGCTGAGATCAAGGCGACCGGCCTCATGGCGGGCTGTGGAATCAGCGTGGTTGTGCCAGGTGCCCGCCCAGTGGCGCAGGATCTCTTCCACCAACTGACGCACCGTGCGGTTGGCGCTGCGCTCCGGACCGAAGTTGAAGGCGGTGGCCAGGCTCGGATCCGCATGGAGCCGCTCTGCCAACTGCAGGTAGCCGCCGAGCGGTTCGAGCACATGCTGCCAAGGGCGGGTGGACTCCGGAGAACGCACCGCAATCGCTTCCTCCGCAATTAAGGCGCGGATGGCATCCGGCACGATGCGGTGTTCGGCCCAGTCGCCTCCTCCGATCACATTGCCTGCCCTGACAGACACGAGGCGCAGATCGGGACGTTGGTGAGGCAGGGATCCACAGAAACTGGCACGCCAACTGGCGATGGCCAGCTCAGCGGCAGCTTTGCTACTGCTGTAGGGGTCGTGCCCTCCAAGGGGATCACCCTCGCGGTAGCCGTAGTCCCACTCGTAGTTGTGATACACCTTGTCGGTGGTGATCATCACCGCCACACAGGGCTGTTCGAGTTGGCGAAGGGCTTCGAGCACGTGACAGGTGCCGATCACATTGACCGACCAAGTGAGCAATGGCTGGTTGTAGCTGCGCTGCACCAGGGGCTGGGCCGCCAGGTGAAACACCACCTCGGGCTGGAAAGCGCGGAGGCGGCAGGCAAGACGCTCGGCGTCGGCAAGATCGGCCCGCTCATCGCGGGCGAGGTCGGCGGCAAGGCCAAGGCAGTCGAACAGTGGAGGGCCGCCATTGGGCTCGGGGTCAAGGGCATAGCCCTCCACAACAGCCCCCCAGTGCAGCAACCAGAGAGCGAGCCAACTGCCCTTAAAACCGGTGTGGCCACTCAGCCAGACGCGGCGACCGCGCCAGAAATCGGGAGTCCAGGCCTGATCGAGCCGCTGGGTGATTGCCATCACCAGCTCTTCCAGGGGGCCTGACCAGCCTGCCAGAGCTCTTCGAGCAACTGACGATCGCGCAGGGTGTCCATCGGCTGCCAAAAGCCGTGGTGCTGAAAGGCGTTCAACTGGCCTGCCTCAGCGATAACGGGAAGACAGTCGCGCTCCCAGACGCTCTGATCGCCGCTGATGGTGTCGAGCACCTCAGGCTCCAAGACAAAGAACCCACCATTGATCCAGGATCCATCCCCCTGGGGCTTCTCCTCAAAGGCCAGCACGCGGCCGCGCTCGAAGGCAAGGGAGCCGAAGCGACCCGGCGGCTGCACGGCGGTGAGGGTTGCCCAGCGACCCTCGCGGCGGTGGAATTCGATCAGAGCGGAAATGTTGACATCGGCAACGCCATCACCGTAGGTGAAGCAGAACGAACCGCCCTCGAGATAATTGGCAACGCGACGCAAGCGGCCGCCGGTGAGGGTCGACTCACCGGTATCCACCAGCGTGATCTTCCAGGGTTCAGCCTTCTGTGCATGCACCTCCATCTGGTTGGTAGTCAGGTCAAAAGTGACATCGCTACTGTGCAGAAAATAATTGGCAAAATATTCCTTGATCATGTAACCCTTGTAGCCACAGCAGATCACGAAATCGTTGATCCCGTGATGGGAGTAGATCTTGAGGATGTGCCACAGGATCGGGCGACCTCCCACTTCCACCATTGGCTTAGGCCGCAGGTGAGTTTCCTCACTGATACGGGTGCCGAGCCCACCGGCGAGAATCACAGCCTTCATGCCCTACACCCAAAGGGGGAGACGATACCGGAGGCGCTTCAACCACAGCGCCACTAAGACCACAAGCAGCACATTGAGAGCGAGAGTGAGCAATTCGCCATTGAGGTTGATACGACCATCAATCACAGCAGTGCGAACCGGCTCCAGGATCCTATAGAAGGGATTAAAATCAGCGAGCACACCCACCCTGCCCAGGCCTTCCCGGTGATACAGAATCGGTGACACGAGAAACATCAGCTGAAGCAGAATCGGCATCAGTTGGCCGACATCCTTAAAACGTGAGCCAAGCACGGCCATCATCATGGTGATCCAGAAGCAAAAAAGGCCAAGATTGAGCAACGGCAGCCAAAGGGTTGTGAGGCTGTGCAATAACACCGCAGGGCGGATGATGCCGAAAGCCGCTAGAATGATCACAAACGCTTGCATGAAGGTCTGCAACTGAAAAGCCCACTCCTCAAGGCAATAAAAGATCGCCGGCAAGGCATTGTTCACCAGCTGGTCACGGCGGCCGGTAAACAATGCACAGCCGCTCAGAACCGACTGACTGATCAGTCCCCACACCGTGAGACCGAGCCCCAGATAGATCACATAGTTGTAGGGATTGGG
>Ga0194129_10006033_pt1 | contig 15047 bp, 11 predicted proteins | sample TA2KigCa35mmetaG_FD_150862 | JGI IMG/M metagenome (GOLD analysis project Ga0194129, IMG submission 150862) | Freshwater microbial communities from Lake Tanganyika, Tanzania - TA2015038 Kigoma Deep Cast 35m | ecosystem: Environmental > Aquatic > Freshwater > Lake | place: Tanzania: Lake... | reverse complement strand
GAGTGCAGTGATCTACCCACCGAAGAGGGTGTTCCGATTCCTGTGCGGTGGAGTAAATCGAGGTTCCCGTGGATTTCCGATGTCGCTTCGTGCGAGGAACTCTGGCGGACGCGTGCCGTCGTAGCGCGTCCCGAGTGGGAGGGGATGCGCATGGCAGAGTCGTTTGACTTCAAGCACGTTGTCTTTGTGCGCACCTGCAAGGAGTGGGCAGAGGCCCCGTCGGGGCTCGGGCCGATGACCAATGTGGAGTGCGTGTGTGACTTGCCGCCGTTTCATCAGGCCGAACCCCTCGGTAGGAGGCATGTCATGCCAACAGCGAATGTCTCTCTGACTTCGCATTTGAAGGTGCGGGCAGGGGTGTGACCGTTGGCGGAATTGTCGGGAGGTTTCTGGAAGCGTTGGGTGCCCGAGTCTCGCATCTCCTGAAAGGATCGCTGGGTCATATTCAGAGGGGGTGCGGTTCCGTTGATTTGAGCCCGCTTGTCCTGCTGTCGCTGCGGCAAAGACTGAGCCGCTGCGGGTACGCGTCGATATCAGGCAGCGATATCATTGGTGGACCGTGGCATCGGACGAAGTCATCTTCCGTGAGTGGCTTCGCGGGGCCGTCTCGCTGAGTCTCCACTTTGCTGAGGAATCTGTTCAGCATGTCTAACAGAGTGCCGCTTGTTCTAGGTCTTTCTGGTCATCGTGATCCACGGACTGACAGTCTTGAGGACATTCGTGCAAAGTTCCTTGCACTCTTGGATGATCTAGCCAAACGTTTCCCTGATACTCCCTTCGTCCTACTGAATGGACTTGCTGAGGGTTGCGATCAGTATGCCTCGCGATGGGCATTTGAATGGGCATTTGAATGGGCTCGTAGTCAACCGCTTTGCCCTTGGGGAGGGAGGCGGATTGAGATCATGGGCGTATTGCCGATGCCGCGCGAGTGGTACCGAAATGACTTTACCGAAGAGGCTTGGAAGGCTTATGAAGAGGTCGAGCAGATGTGCAGCGTTGTTTTCGAACTGCCAACTCAGGCCATTTCAGAGGCGCGAGAGGAGTCGAAGGATGCCGAGCCGCCTCAGTCGTCGCTGAGCCGAGATGCCTTTTACGACCAACTAGCGGCATTCATAGTGGATCAGTCTCACTTACTGATCGCGCTTTGGAATGGTGTCGATGTGGATAAGCCCGCGGGGACAGCCTCGGCTGTAAGGCGCCGAACAATGGGGCGATGCGAGGTTGCGGAAAGGATGATCGGGATGCCCCTAGTGAGCAGGTATGTATTCCAGCAGGAAAGATCGTCCCTTTTGCCTCACGGCGAACCCCTCTATCGCATTCCGACAAGAAGACAGATCGACGAAACACCGCTTTTCTGTCAATGGGACGAAGAGAATAGGAAGGCTCTTGAGCAGCTCGATGAGGCGTTTCGAATGGTTGACAGTGTGAATGCTGAATGTAGCCCGTCTGAGCGTGAGTTGTACGGCCGACCAATGAACTTCAAGCAGCTACAAGAGGTGGCGGAGGAGCGAGCAACCGCGCTTGACGGGCTGGCGAAGAAGTGCAAGCAGAAGATAGGCCGAGAGGCCAAGAAGGAGCCGGCTGTTGTGATGCTTGCGCTTCTCCTGTTTGCCTTGGTGGGGGCATTCGGCGATGCAGACTACAAGTGGAGTGAGAGTTGGCGCGTCCAGGCCGATCAGGGAAGTTGGAATCTCCCCCTCACTGCAACACTTGTTCTCCTGTTGCTTTACTGTGGTCTTCTGACCTGGCTAGTGAGGATGATTCGACGACCCACACGCCATGAGTTGCATGGAGTGTTTGCCCTCGCGAGGGCAGGGGCAGAGGGAATTCGCGTGCAAACTGGTCTTCTTCACCATGGACTGAGTTTGCAAGTCAGTCATCTCATGAGCGCCTTTGACGTTAGTGTTGGACGCCCTGTACGTCAGTTGCTGCGAGGCGGGTGTCTTGAATTGATCGTGTGTTGCGCGCTACGCAAGCAGCAGCCACTTGAGGATGTTCAGAGCAACGGCAGTGGCAAGTGGATTGATGGGCAGTTCAATTACTTTCGTGATGCGATTTCAGAGGACGGCCGCCGCAAGAAGTTGCAAAGAAGGATTGAGAAGCTCAAGGTTTGGTCGCGAAGGGCCACGCTCGCACTTGCCTTCGGCCTGCTGGCTTTGGTGTTGGTTGGGAGTTGGCTTGAGATTCAACCCCTGAGTTTCTGGATTGACCTTGGTTGTTTGCTCGTCGCACTAGCTCTTGGTTTCGCTGCAGTTGCCGAATTGCAGGACAGTTTGGAGCAGGTAGGCGAAGAACTGGAGAGCTATGAGCCAATGAAGAAGGTCTACGAGTTGGCAGTCAAGAGACTTCGAAAGGACAGAAACGCGGCAAACTTTGAAGACCTGCGCAAGGAAGTTGTAAAAGACTTGGCGCAAGAGGCAACTGACGAGTTCATGGGGTGGTACCTAGTGCGTAAACAGCGTCGCGCATCGCTGCGGCTTGGCTAGAGACTTCGGCGCGATCTTTACTTGAGGTGTGAAGTACTGAGGACAGGCAGAGAGTGGTGGTTTCCAACATGACAGAAGCTGAAATGATCGAACAGATTGAGGATCGTCTTGCCTCTGAGGCAGGTCAGCTTTGTAATGGGGACAGGCCACTTGCTGCCGGTAAGCGAGTCATTGACAGCATCGTTGCACTCATCCAAGAAACCTGCCAGACAACTCAAGGGGAGTCTCAGGAGTCATGAGGGTGGCCAAAGTTGTTCTTGGCAAAGATAATCCGGTGTTTCCAGGCACATTGACTGATCTGCAGGATGCAGATTTCATCATAATTCTTGGACCAAATGGATCGGGAAAGACAAGTCTTCTGAGTCCATTTCGGAAGCCTGGTTCGATGGGGAGGGTTTATGGGTTGGATGCCGACCACCGCGCGGAGGAGTTGACGAGCTCAACGCAGTATCAATCGCTTGCCTTTATCGCATCCCAAGCATTGATGGAGAAGGTTCAGAATCTGCGAGATGCGATTGCGCTCGCGTCAAATTCTCCTCGAGTCCAACAAGAGTCGACAGTTCTTCAGTTGTGTGTAAGACAACTCGAGAGCAGTGGAGGACCTCAGTCAGATGAACCCCCGATTCTCCGCCAACTCCAACGCACTTACCTCGACCTAGATGCTCGGTGTGGCGGGATAAGACGAACAACGGAGACATACAACGCACTAGGGCGCAAACTCGCGTCGGCCTGTGGGCGCCATTGGAATGGGTTTGAGCCAAGGCCCGACTTGGCTGTTTCGCTTGAGGCTTCGCTCGTGCCCGCGTTTGCCGGTGTCAGGGGATTCCAAGAGTGTGCTGTTTCGCTGCAGCGGTTGATCGGCTTCGCCCGAGACACCGATACCTTTGGCTCGCCCGCGCAGCGTCTTCGGTCAGCGCACGAACAGTTGGCGCGTGCGGTAGACGAATTGTGTACTCGATATCGACTGACTTCTGCTGGGGGCTGCCCCGCAGTTGTTTCGCAACTTGAACATCAGAAGCAAGTGACTCAGGAGCTGATTGATGCGAAAGATCGTCTTTCGGCCTGTCGTCGGGCTGCACTGAAGTATCTCGCAGGTATCTCACAGGAGAGCCGCGCTCCGTGTCCAGTGTGCGAGCAAGATATGCATGTGAGTCAGGTGCTGACACGGCTGAGTGAACAAGGTCAACACGAAGGAAGTGGCGCAGACCAAGAGACTGCAGGCTTGCGCGCGCTGATTGTGGAGATTGACCGAAGTCTTCACCTTCTTCAGAGTCGATCTGCAGATCACGCTCGCTGTCTTCAAAATGCGTTGGAGCACTCTGAAAAGTCGAAACAGATCCTGCAATCAGTGCTGAGCAGACTGACCCCCGCTGATGGCTGGGATCCATGGTTCTGCGACGCGCTTGCAGATCTCCGAGTCGAGATTGAGCGGTGGCTGGTCGCTCATTCGGATGCCACCACGGCGGAAGCGGAGCGACAGTTCGGGCAGATTGCGACCCTTGCTGGCGGCATCGACGATGAGGGGCAATTGCGCGAGAGACGACTTCGGAATGACCATGAGCCCCTGCTGAGGGACTTTGACCAGTTCCAAAGGCTGGGCTGCCTCTTGCGCGCCCGGCACGAACTCAATGCGGTTGTCTATCGGTTGGATGTTGGACGGCACGAGGCTGATCTTCGTAGGCGCCAGCAACTCGCACGGTGGACGCAGCTGATCGCGCGCATGGCTGAGGAACGCCGTGTGCAAGCAGAGACCGATCGGAGTCAAGCGCTTGACACTCCAGAAGCGCAAGGAGCCTTTCAACGTCTCGTGACGAGGTTTGAGGAGGTCGATCCTTGGCTTGCGGGTCTTCGCTATGACGGGAGCGAGGACGGTCGCAAGAACCCATACCTCCGGTCAGTCGATCCAGGTGAAAGTGTTCTTAAACTTTCGGAGGGGCAGACCGTCGTGGTCAATCTCGGCGCGGCGTTGACCGTTGCTGGTGTCCTCGCTCGGGCGGGGTCGGGGGTCCCGTGGGTGGTCCTCGATGAGCCCACCAACGCCCTTGATCAGACAAGTTCAAATGCCGTCGCTGAGTATCTCGGCAGTGTGACGATGCGTGAACTGCCATGTCAGATTTTTGTTTCAACCTTCGATGAGGGGTTTGCGATTCGTTTGCGCGAACGAGCGACAAGGGCGGGGCGGACTGTTCGACTCGTGCGATTGAACTATCACGAGCGAGGCGGCATCCCCTCTGAGAGGCGCCTGCGAATTGCTGGTATCGAAACATATCCGCCGCAACATCCATGAGCGATGGACTGAAAGAGAGCACGATGATCCAACTCTCCCATGCTGCCGACGCGCTGCTCGATCGATGTCTCGCATGTTGCAATGAACGGCATGCGCCACAGTCGTTTGGATCCTTCTTTCAGCATGCCGTTGCCCAGGCACTCGGGTGTATTGATCGCTACCGCGGTTGCTACGCGAATCCCGGTGCTGGCCAGCCAGATGTCATCGCCGGCGATACCGGATTCGAAGTCAAGACGCACATGGGTGTTTCCATTGAGTTGACAGGAAACTATGCAGCTATCCGCTCGCAGTACGCGCGGTTTCGGCTCATTTTCCTTCGGACTGATCTCCGTCCATTCCAGCTTGGGGTACTGGAGGTTCCAGCGACGGTTCCACGACGTATCAATCTTGGGGCGACGGTGGCCGAGGGACTTACGGTGGATGCAGATCTTGAAATGCAGTTAGGGAACGAGCTTTCGGCAACTCTTGAGGCGGTCGGCACCGACTGGAGTGATGCCCAATCTCCCGATCAGGCACGTGAAGTACTTCAACATCTCTTGCGGCGGTAGCGCCTCCGACAGCAGCCCGGGTTGAGTTGGCGAAGGCTTCAGAGTCAGTCAGGAAGTTCTCCACAGAGCCCTGAGCATCGAGGAGTCGATGTCAGTCCTTCCAGAACTGCGCTAGCCATCATTGTCCGTGGATTGCGCGTGCGGAGTTGCGTTGATGCCAGCCGGAACGGAAGCACTTTCGGCGCTGCGTGAAGTCTCGGCCGCATGGCGCCGCGCCGATCTCATGGCGTGTCGCCTCTACGGCAGTCCGTGCAAAGAGCACTGAGATGTGACTTGCGTTGAAATCAGGTTCACTTTCCTCACGCGCTGATCGCCTCCCAGAATGATCGGTGCTGAAACAGCCCGCGACCAGCGGTGTCGCTTTGTCCAAGCGGTTGTGTTGCACTTGGCATGTGCCCTGCGAGGGTCTCAGGCACGTGATCGCGTGTTACGACGATCAGTGCACATCGGTGTCGACTCGCCATGACGCACAGTCGGCCAGTCGCAAGGTCGAACTCGCTCGGTACGCGGACGCTCGAAAGTGGATGCGCAATGATCATCAGTTGACACTCTGATCCTTGCCACCTCTCTGCGGTATCGACGCGGATCTGCGTTCGCAGTTCCGATGGAAGTTCGTCGCGGATCGCTCTCACCATTTCTCGGCGGCTCGTAGTGATTCCAATGTCTTGAGGAAGCAGAATGTCATTGCGCGGTTTGGCGCGATCCCTCGAGGTTGCGACTGCCCCTGTTTCAAGTGCCCGAACGGCCGTCTGTACGATCGCGGACGCGACTCCACGATCCCCCGTAGCAAGAGTGCCGCTGGCGGGGGTCGGAACCAAGAGCAGCGAAGTCGAACGATCATTCAGCGCGTTGAGGGCTCGCTCAATGTCATCCAGCGGTCCGCTACCAGCCCTCGAAAAGCGGCGCTCTGTCGGTTGCGCTGCACTTTCGAACGCAAAGTCATAAAACGGAGCTATCGCCTTCGCAGAGTCATGGGGGAGTCGCCACGTGGCAGGAAGTTGATGCAGCTGAATCTGCCCATCTCTCAACAACACCTCAGGGGCAGCTACGTGGGGCGGCATGTCGGACGTTGCCCAGCGTTCGGTCGGTGTGGTCACGACTGGAGGCAATTGCCCTGGATCGCCAATGATCAGGAACCGACCAGTGAATCGCATGATCGGCAGAAATGTCGAGAAGGTCATTTGCCACGCCTCATCGATGAGGAGTGCATCGAGTACGTCGCACATGCCGATCAGCGACCACTTTGCCGAAGTGCCTATCACTACCTTCTTCCCAACAGGGAACTCCGATGTCTTTCGGACCGACAGCGTGCCATCGATCTTGTCATCTGCTGGTGCGGACGAACCCAGAAAGCGAACAATTGGACACTGGGGCGTTTCGTCGACAAGGCGTTTGGCAACATCGTTCGCCTGCTGATTTGTCTGGCAAACGACTCCGATGGCCTTCCCCTGTCCGGCAAGCGCAACGCACAGTTTCACCAAGAGCCTGGTCTTTCCTGCGCCCGGCGGTGATGCCACGACATCAGCTGTCTCTCCCTCTGAAGTCAATCGTTCGAGCAGCCGTTGGGCTAACGCATCGGTCTTGCGGCTGAGATCGGCTCGGTGCAGCGAAGGATCAGTCATCTTCGACATCCGACGGAAGGGGAGTGTGCCCTCTGTCTTGCCCCCGAAGCCGCGCAAGGAAGGCACGCGACGGCAACGCATCACTCTTGAGTCGATCGTCAAGATCCCACACCATTGCTGCAAGTCTGCGCCGCAGTTCGGGCTCGCTGGCCTCATGGAACACAACCCGCTTTGATCCCTGAAGCGGCTCCTGGTCTACGCCTAGCGGTTTGTTTGCCTGCAACACGACGAGTCGCCCGCCATTTGGGATCTCGTCGATGGACTGAATCACCCATCGAAGGCTTGAATTGGTGTCGATCGGACAGTGGGTCCAATCACCCTCCCGAAGCCTGAGTGGACCGAAGTCGGCCGTTTGCACGGTCAGACGAACGCGGAGTGTGCGTGGCGGAATGGTGATCAATTCGCGTTTGACCACGTCACCGCAGATTGCTTTTCCATTGTGAACGGCATCAGAAAGTGCCAGGGAATCATTATGAAGCAGTTCACCAGCGGCCTCCTGCCTATCAGCATCAAGTTGAAGAAAGTGACTCGCTGCGAAGAGAGGATCGTGATCCGTTTCGGGCGACCGCGAAGGCTCACCGCCCACAACGCGTGCGTTGTATTTCTTGAACATCTGCAGCGCTCGGATGCTCTGGGTCCGTATCGATGTTGCTGATGGGCTCACGGGGAGTTTCAGATTGCCCAGAGCCTGAAGTGCCGCCCCAACGCTGTCCAACCGTCTCGTCACTTCCTTCGCCAGAATGCAGTCCAACTCCAGCCGAGCTGATTCGCGTTCTGCATCACCTCCCTTACTCCATGCAGTGACGAGCGGCTCAAGCCCCCGTTCAACATCGGGAGTCAAGGATGTTGACAACGCAACGGACTCGGCGATCTCACCTCGGCTGAGCCGCTGGTGGAGCGTGCCATCAGGAATCATTGCCAGTAAGTAGCCGAGGTGCATCGTCCTGATTGGCTCGGTCGGAAACACGAGCACGGTGCGCAGCGCTTGGGACGCGACCACGCAGTTGGCTCGAAATGGATTCCCCGCACATTCAAAGAGTTCATGGCAACATCTGCCGCAGCAGTTGAGTCGAGAAAGCAAGTTGTCGTTCCCCCGTCGTGCTCGTGCAAAGCGCAGGGCAATCAAGTGAAGCATGTCAAGATCGGTGGGGCCGCCGATCCAAACTTGTGGCAGCCGCTCATCCGGTATCGGCTCCTCGTCCGTGGGTATGGAGTCAATGCCAAGGTGGGATATCAGTGCATCTCCGAACTCTGCCACCATACTTGACACGAGATCGCGGTTGCGCGGCTCTGGCACACTCAGGATTCGCGCGGGTCCGTCCGCAATCTTCCAGCCGATGGCCCACGGCAAAGACTCGCCGGCCATGCGCAGGAACGCGATCACCATTCGGTCGGCTGGATCGGATATATGAAGAGGCATGCTCTCAACGAGCGGAAGCGGGCGGCCCTTGAGATAGGCAAGAATTCTTCGCCGCGTTGAGCGATCTTCAGACATCGTAACCCTCCGCTATCTCCCGAATCATTTCGAGCACCTCTTGTTCGTGGGCATTGGAGGGCTCAGTGTTATTGCTCATGAGTTGGCGCAGCCGCGCGAGAGACATATCGCCCATGAGTTGCTTGACAGCGTCCCCAAGGATCTCGGGACGCTCTTCAGCCACTGCGTGAGCGCGGCAGATTGATGCCCGCTCGCAGAATGAGACGCAGGATTCGCAGTACGAGGTGGGTGCAGACTGGATCACAGCAAGGGCACTGTCGGGGTTCGGTCGCAGTTGCTGGGCCACCTCGGACAGCTGTCGGAGACCATCTCTAGCCCGCTGTATCTGAGCTCGGAGATCCTCGTCATGCCGCAGGCGTATTCGGTTCGAGCCAGAATGGCTAAGAACAAGGAATCCCCGCTCTGACACGCTGAGCGATCCCTCAAGATTGGCCGCTTTGAGTGTGATCTGCAGCGCGTGCCCGTACATGCCTGCCTGTGCGCGACTGGTGGCGAGTTGGGTCGTATCGGTGTAACCGCCCCGATCTGGATACACCTTGATCTCTCCCACAACCAACTCGCTCCCACTCTGGGTGGGCCGCACCGCTAGAGCGTCGATACACAGGGTCGCCTCTGGCAGCATCACTCCCCCCGGAATGCGCAGGCTCAGTCCTGAGGCGATGGTCTGCTGAGCTCTTCCAGCGGCAAGATCCCGGAGCCAATCGAGCGATGCTTCAATGGCAGCGTCGAGCGATGGCATCGGGCCACCGTTGTTCTGGAGGCGAAAGTCGACAAATCCAGTCGTGCCACAAGCGATGACGCCTGAAGCCTCGAGTTGATCCCGCAAGCGTGATGCATCATCCAGAAACACGCCCTCCTCAAACTGTCGCCCCCGAATGAGTGCGAACGGCGACTGCCCAAACTGAGCTTTGACTCCCTCCGCCTCAGCAACCATTCGCATTGGGAAGTTCACGATTGCTGACACCGCGTTCGCGTGACAGCGCGGATTCCGCGCCCACTGCTCAAATCGGCGGCGGGTGTCTTGAGAGCCGGAAGCCATTGAGAAAAGGTACCGCGTATCGCACCAGCGACCAGATGTCGGGCGATGAAAGCTCATAAGAAGTCGCATCGGTAATTCATGCCGAAGCGGCCCAAGTGCCGATCACCACCTTCGGCGCGCAGGGTGCGCGCCCCTGTCTTTACCTTGGAGGAATCATGCCAACTGCTGCTATTCTGCTGTTCTGCGGACTTTTTGCCGTGCAACCAAGTCTTGCTTTGGTGGACGATCATGGTGATGTCCCGTTTCCTGAGTTCCAGCGACCGGCGCCCGGGACGATCACTGATGCAGTGTCCGTGACATTGAACGACCTCGAGGCGGATATGCAGGACCAGGTCAGGTGGCTCGCCACTCTGATAGTGGACGGGCGTCTACCTACAGACCCCTTTCCGCCTCCCGAACCGTTTTTTGTGCTCTGGCGCCTGCCGCGCTCGGGGAGCCTGGTGATGATCGGTTCGAACGCAGGCCAAGACAAGCGCATGCTCTTTGTCCTAGCGCGCCATTCCGCTGACGGTTCATCCAAGGCAGGCAAGATCCATGTGACAGGGTTCTCAGTCGACTTGATGTACGACAGGCCATCGTTGTTGAGCGTTGAGGAGGGCGACTGCGATGGCGATGGAAACCCAGATGCACTGATACATAGTGCGAACGACGCCTCGGGCCTTGCCGGCCAATACAGCTCGAACTGGATCTTGCTGCTGCGCCCTGATTCACGCCCGCAATCTCCCCAAGCCAGCCTGCTCAGCCTGCCGTTTGCGATCCTGGACCTGTACCCGCTCGACGTGGATGGGAATGGGCGCCTTGAGTTCCTGATACGTAGTTTCGTCCGGTGCGAAAGGTGTACAGATGGGAGGCCTCACAACTTCTGGGTGTGGGATCTGATTGGTATTCAGGATGGACAACTAGTGAACCTCAACGCAACGGTCCGCGACTTTCCGCGGTTTGAGTGGCTGTCGTTTGACGCCAAGGATCGTTGGCGACCGCTCCTTTCGCCTGAGATGAAGTGTGACTTGTATGGCAGTGGTTGGGGATACCCGCCGTACCGACGCCGCGTCGCACAGAAGCCGTCGGCTCGGTGAACCGAGTTCGGTGAACCGAGTACGCAGAACGAGTCGATGCCGCTACGTCCGTTGCTGCTCTCATCGCAAGGGCCAAGGTTGACGGGCAGGGTGCCGGGTAAGTTGAAAGCGGAACCGGCGATGCGCATCTGAGGCACAGGCCCTTCGATCGCTGGGAACGCTCGCCTTGTCACTTGCGGATCTGTCGTGAGGTGGTGCACAGAGTGCTGATGGATTTACTGGTGGTCGTCGCCGAGTTTGGATGAAAGTGCATATTCATGAGTGAAGGGACGCGCGCTCGATGACTGAGTCTGATGTTTCCTGGGGGACCGCTCGGCCGGGGGTCAGAGTGGGCGCTGTTCAGTTGGTCGAAGCCCGTTCGTCTTTGTGTCGTTACGGAGAAGGCGGAGCCGTTGCGGGCACTCGCAGGTTGTAGGCCGAGATAGAATCTTCACGCACCGTGGTGCCCGACGAGAACAACTTCCGTGAGTGGTTTCGGTTGGCGAGCGAGTTGGGAGACCCAAGCGCACAGAACGCGGTCGGGTACTGCTACAAGGCAGGTCGTGGTGTTGCAGAGAGTTCTGTAGAGGCCGTCAAGTGGTTTCGTAAGGCAGCCGAGCAGGGGCATTCTCTGGGGCAGTTCAATCTCGGCGTGTGCTGTGCGAGTGGCGATGGGATCGCGAGGGACTTTGCGCAAGCAGCCCAGTGGTTTCTCAAGGCAGCCGAACAAGGACATGTTCGCGCGCAGTTCAACCTCGGCGAGTTCTGCAGGAAGGGGATGGGTGTACCGAGAAGTCGCGCCGAAGCGTTCAAGTGGTACCTCAAGGCAGGCGAACAGGGGCACGCGGGTGCACAGCATCAAGTGGGTGAGTTGTGCTTTGAAGGCGATGACGTTCCGAAGTGGCAACCAGCGGAAGAGCGCTGGCGAAAGGCGGTGAAGTGGTATCGACTGGCTGCGGAGCAGGGCTACACGAAGGCGCAGTACAACCTTGGCGTCAGTTACGCCAATGGTGAGGGCGTTACGCAAGACGCAGGCGAAGCGGTGAAGTGGTATCGACTGGCTGCGGAGCAGGGTCACACGAGCGCGCAGTACAACCTCGGCCTCTGCTACGACTTGGGCGATGGCGTTACGCAAGACGCAGGCGAAGCGGTGAAGTGGTATCGACTGGCTGCGGAGCAGGGCCACACGAACGCGCAGTTCAACCTTGGCGTCTGTTACGCCAAGGGCGACGGCGTTACGCAAGACGCAGGCGAAGCGGTGAAGTGGTATCGACTGGCTGCGGAGCAGGGCGACGCGGATGCGCAGTTCAACCTTGGCGTCTGTTACTTCAAGGGCAAGGGCGTTACGCAAGACGCAGGCGAAGCGGTGAAGTGGTATCAACTGGCTGCGGAGCAGGGCGACGCGGATGCGCAGAACAACCTTGGCGAGTGCTACCGCAATGGCGAGGGCGTTACGCAAGACGCAGGCGAAGCGGTGAAGTGGTATCGACTGGCTGCGGACCAGGGCGCCGCGGCTGCGCAGTTCAACCTTGGCGAGTGCTACCGCAAGGGCGAGGGCGTTACGCAAGACGCACGCGAAGCGGTGAAGTGGTATCGACTGGCTGCGGACCAGGGCGACGCGGATGCGCAGTTCAACCTTGGCCAGTGCTACGACTTAGGCGAGGGCGTTACGCAAGACGCAGGCGAAGCGGTGAAGTGGTATCGACTGGCTGCGGAGCAGGGCCACACGGAGGCGCAGTTCAGCCTTGGCTTCTGCTACCGCCACGGCATCGGCGTCGCGCAAGATCAAGCCGAAGCGGTGAAGTGGTATCAACTGGCTGCGGAGCAGGGCAACGCGGAGGCGCAGAACAACCTCGGCGCGTGCTACTACAACGGCACCGGCGTCGCGAAAGATCACGACGAAGCGATGAGGTGGTTTCGATTGTCTGCCGAGCAGGGGTATGCATCAGCGCAGTTCAACCTTGGCGAGTGCTATTTCCAGTACTTCGAAGAAGACGAAGCGGTGAAGTGGTATCGCTTGGCTGCTGAACAGGGCAACGCGTTGGCGCAGAACAGCCTTGGCGACTGCTACGCCAAGGGCGAGGGCGTTACGCAAGACAAAGTGGAAGCGGTGAAGTGGTATCGCTTGGCTGCTGAACAGGGCAACGCGTTGGCGCAGAACAGCCTTGGCGACTGCTACTACAAAGGCACGGGCGTGTCGAAGGACGAAGCCGAAGCGGTGAAGTGGTTTCGACTGGCCGCCGAGCAGGGCAACGCGTGGGCGCAGTACAACCTTGGCAACTGCTACTACACCGGCACGGGCGTGTCGAAGGACGAAGCCGAAGCGGTGAAGTGGTATCGACTGGCTGCGGACCAGGGCGACGCGGATGCGCAGTTCAACCTTGGCGTCTTTTACTTCAATGGCGAGGGCGTTACGCAAGACAAAGTGGAAGCGGTGAAGTGGTATCGATTGGCTGCGGAGCAGGGTGACGCCAAAGCGCAGTTCAAGCTTGGCGAGTGCTACGCCAATGGCGAGGGCGTTACGCAAGACAGAGTGGAAGCAGTGAAGTGGTATCGCTTGGCTGCTGAACAAGGAGAAGTTGAGGCACAATTCCTTTTGGGCTGCTGCTACGACAACGGTCGTGGCGTCACGAAAGACGAAACCGAAGCCGTGAAGTGGTATCGCCGAGCAGCTGAACAAGGACATGCCTTTGCGCAGTTCAATCTTGGTGAGTGCTATCTAATCGGCACCGGCATCGCGAAGGACGAATCTGAAGCCGTGAAGTGGTATCGCCTCGCCGCAGGGCAAGGCACGGCTCGCGCACAGTTCACCCTAGGCAGTTGTTTCAGTACTGGGACGGGCGTTCCGAAGGACGAAGCCGAGGGCTTTCGGTGGTTCCTTCTGGCTGCTGAGAGTGGGCACGCGCATGCACAGCTAATCGTCGGACTGGACTATTCGGCTGGCAACGGACATGTGTCGAAGAACCCGATAGTGGCGGCAAAGTGGTTCCGCAAAGCTGCTGAACAGGGGCAGGTCGATGCTCAGGTTCGCCTCGGTGGGTGCTACTTTTCTGGGTTGGGCGTCTCGAAAGACATAGCCGAAGCAGTGAAGTGGATTCGACTGGCAGCCGAGCAGGGCCACACGGATGCGCAGAAGATCCTCAATGTAATGTCTGAGATGAGGTGGGGGCCACTTGAGGTCTGGGCCGAGGTGATCGAAGCGGAGGTTGACCCTGCTGTGGTGACAGATCCATTGCTGCGAGATGCGATCAGGGCGACTGGACTTCCGTGGCGGGTGAGGGACAAGGGCACCAACATCGAGATGGTGCTGATCCCGCCTGGGACATTCAACATGGGCTGCAGCACGTCGCAGCAGCATGGGTGCTACAGCGATGAGAACCCCGTCCACCAAGTGACACTGACAAACGCGTTCTATTTGGGTCGCTACGAAGTCACGCAAGCGCAGTGGCAGGCGAGTATGGGATCGAACCCGAGCAGCTTCCGAAGCGCGAGCGCAGAGGTACCCCTAGCCCAAGTCCCGCAGCGACCTGTGGAGAAGGTGAGTTGGAACACGATCCAAGGCTTCCTGAGCCAGACGGGCATGCGACTACCGACGGAAGCGGAGTGGGAGTACGCGTACCGAGCCGGCACAACAACGGCGTTCCACGGCTCCACAGGGCAGCTGAGTGGCACGGACGACGACAACCTGCTTGGGAACATTGCGTGGTATGGCCCGTCGAACAGCCAGACGCGCCCAGTGGGCGGCAAACTCGGTAACGGTTTCGGCCTGCACGACATGTCGGGCAATGTGTTGGAGTGGGTGAACGACTGGTACGGCAGCAATTACTACTCAACGAGCCCATCGGTGAATCCGCAGGGGCCGTCGTCTGGTACGTTCCGTGTGTTGCGCGGCGGCAGCTGGGGCAGCGACTCCAACCGCTGTCGCGCGTCGTATCGCAGCAACATCAACCCCGTTGTCTCCGACTGCGTTTTCGGGTTCCGTGTCGCCAGGACTCCGTGAATTCCATCTCCCATCTTTGATTTTCCATTTACTCTTTTCTGGTGTTTCCTCTTTCTTCAGTTTCTGATTTCTGAATTCTGAGGTCTGACTCCGACCTTTGCGATTCACTCTGCGCGTGCGACAACGCGCTGTGGGATCGAGCGACAACACACCGCACGAGCCGAACCACAGCCCGCGTGTGGGCTGCGGCTGCCGCAGCACCCCGGCGTGGGAATGGATGCGAAGTAGCCGTTGGGCTGGTGCGGTGTGACCACCGCTCGACTTGTCACCCGCCAATCTGTCGTGCCATGCTGCACAAAGTGCCGATGCCTTCATTGGGCAGTTGTCGATGAAAGTGCATGTTCATGAGTGAAGGGAGGCGCGTTCCAATGCGAGATAGCCTGAGTCTGTTGGTGATCGCCGTGATGCTCGAATCGCCCGCCTCGGCAGGTGGGATCACGGTTGAACTGTCGGGCATGTCGATTGAGTGCAGGTATCTACCCACCGAAGAGGGTGCACCGATTCCTGTGCGGTGG
>Ga0194129_10006029_pt1 | contig 15058 bp, 10 predicted proteins | sample TA2KigCa35mmetaG_FD_150862 | JGI IMG/M metagenome (GOLD analysis project Ga0194129, IMG submission 150862) | Freshwater microbial communities from Lake Tanganyika, Tanzania - TA2015038 Kigoma Deep Cast 35m | ecosystem: Environmental > Aquatic > Freshwater > Lake | place: Tanzania: Lake... | reverse complement strand
AGGGGTTGCCGCGCGGGAAGTAGGCCTCGGCGAGCGCCGCGACCACGGCGACCTCGTCCCCGGACAGGACGGTTCGCCCCGGCGCCGCCGGGCGGTGGCGAAGCAGGCCCCACGCCGCGGCCCCCGCGGCGCCGGCGACGACCACGCCCACCCCAAGGCCAAGCTTCAAGAGCCCGCGCCGTGACAACAACGCCCGGGGCTCGGCGGCGTTGGTCGGGCTCGCGGTCGTGGCGCGCGGGGTCATCACGGCGGCTACCTCTCTCCGCCGGAGCCCGGCGGTCCTGCACACGCTACGGACCCGACGTTGTCGTCGACAAGCACCGAGCCGATCTGGGACCCCCGGGCCACCGCGCCGGCCAGCCGCGCAGGGATCGCGGATGACAGGCCGCGGCGTTGCCGCTAATGCGCGCCGAGCATGAGGTCCCCGACGTGAAGAACCTGATCGCCTTCGTCTTCGGTCTGCTGATCATCGCCGCCGGCGCTGGCGCCATGGTCTTCCAGCAAAAGACCCTTGCCGAAGAATTCGACTTCCAGCACCTGCTCGCGAACATCCACCGCGAGACCGCGCGCCAGACGTCGCTCGTCGCGCACTCGCCCGACGACAAGTTCAACTACGACCGGCAGCAGCTCGTACGCAAGCACGTCGAGGCCATCGAGGCCCTGCGCAAGAAGTATCCCGAGAAGCTCCAGCCCGACTCCTTCATCAAGGACATGGAGGCGAAGGCGAAGGAGGGCTCGAAGGACAAGGCGAAAACCGCCGAGTACCGCGCCCGCTACGACTACCTGAAGGAGATGTGGGACGGCTACCTGAAGAGCGGCAACTTCAAGCCGCTGTTCTCGGGCACCGCAAGCGGCGTCCGCTTCGAGGTCGTCAGCGTCAAGAAGAGCAACGAAGGCGGCGCCGACGGCCTGCGCTGGGACGTGTTCATCTACGGCGCGCCGCCCAAGGACCAGCTGCAGCTGAGCAACTTCCACGTCGAGACCTGGGTAGAGTTCGCCGACAAGGAGACCAGCGGCAAGCGCAAGGGCCAGCCCAAGCGTGCCGCCTACAAAGCCGACTACAGCCCGTTCCTCCCCTACGTCCTCGTCGACAAGCCGTGGGAGTGGTTCCCCGAGTGGCCGACGGGCGTGATGGTCGGCTACTACGTCGGTCTCCCCCAGTGGGACTCCCGCTCGACGTGGGCAGACCTGTCCCTCGACGGCACGCTGCGTACGCTGGGTGGCAACCTGATCCCGATGAAGATGAGCTGGAAGCGTCAGGTCATCGAGTCGTCCTGGAAGGGAACACCCGGCGGCAAGTCCGACGACCCGAACCTCGTGCCGCTGTCCGATGACGATCTGAAGGAGCAGGGCGTCACCCTGCCCGAGGAAGAGGACGAGGCGGCGAAGAAGGCGGCGGCCAACGCCGACAAGTGATCGTCGGCGACGTCGTCACTCGCAGGAGGCGCAGATGGGCATCGGCAAGAACCTGAAGTCCGAGGGCTTGAAGCTCGGCATGAAGGCCGTCGGCAAGCTGATGGAGGACCCGGAGCGGGCCTCGAAGCTCATGAAGGCTGTCGAGCAGGTGCAGAAGGGCAAGGAAGCCGTCGACGAGACGACCCACCGCCTGCTGAACCTCGGCCAGCTCGCGGCCGCCGCCGACGTCAAGGAGCTCTCGCGCGAGGCCGGCCGCGTCAAGCGCGAGCTGAAGAAGGCGCTGTCCCTCCTCGACGACATCGAGGCCAAGCTGGAGCGCTGACCGGGCCGCCATCGCCGGCGACGCGACAACCGGAGCCGTCGCCGCGCGCCCCCCCCTGCCGTGTACAACAACGATCCCTGCCGAGCCGCCGCACCGCGCGGCCCCTCCCCGGGCCGACGACACGCCCGTCGGCTCGTCGTCGGTTCGTCGGCAGCCGTCCTTGCCCTCGCGGCCGCATGTACGCCGTCATCCGCCCCCCCCGTCGATGCCGGGACCGCGTCGTCTCCGCCGGCGGCCGAGGCGCTGCGGTCGTGGGCGCCGTTTGAAGAGGCCGACCCGGTGCGCGCAGTGCAGGCGCGCGTCGCCCCACGATCGAGTGCCTGCGCGCAGGTGCGCGCCCTGCCCGACCGCGCGGCCGCCGACGCCATGGCCGACAAGATCCGCTCGACCACGGGCCTGCCGGTCGAGATCCTCGTCGCCGACCTGGGCCCGCGCGGGACGTGGTTCCGGCTGTGCGTCGGCGACGAAGAGAGCGTCGCGCGCATCGTGGCCCGCGCCACGCGCTGGACCGCCGCGGGTGGCTCCCTCGAACCCTTCCTCGACCCGCCGTCGCCACGGGAGGCGCGGTTCCTCGTCCACGAGCGCGGCTTCGCCGACCCGCGGCGCACCACGGTCACCGCCGCGCGCGCGCTGCTCGCCCGAACGGCGGCGCCCGGACCGTTGCCGACCGAGCCAGCCGTGACGCCGGCGCTCGCCTCCGAGCCGATCCCGGTCGTCGCCGGCCTACCTTTACCGCCGCCGGCCCCCCGGCCCGACGTCGAGGGCAACTTCGACGTGTGGTTTCTCGGCACGGCGGAGCGGCCGCTCGTCGCCACGACCGGCCCGGCGCCGGGCGCGGCCAACGCCACCGCCACCCGCGTCGTCGTCGTCGACGCCGACGGCATGCTCCTCGCGGTCGACCCCTCGCCGGCGCCGGGATGCGCAAGCTGCGTCGTCGCCGAGCAGCAGAGCCCGGTCGTGTCCCGTCGGGTCGTGGGCGCCGGTGACGTCCACCCTGCCCCCGGCGCCGAGCTGCTCGTCGAGGAGGAGACCGCCGACGGCACGCGGCTGCTGGCCGTGCTGCAGGCCGACGGGGCTGCGCTGCGCCGACGGGGCGCCGTCCTCCTTGCGCAGCGCACCGCCGGAGTGGCCCTGCGCGGCGATGGCGCCGTCGTCGAGGGAGACGGCGACGACGAACGCGAGGTCGCCGTCAGTCGGCTGGAGCTGCGCTTCGATGGCGGGGCGCTGTGCGGTCTCGCGACCCGCGCCGAGGTGTGGGGCACCCAGGGCGACGGCAGCGCCGGCCTTGCCCGCGTCGACGCGCTCGCCGTCGCTGGTGCGCCCGGGGGCGACGCGGCGGTCGTCGACTACATCACCGCCATCGACGCCGCCGGCGACCGCGACGCCGCGTCGCGCGCCTGCGCCCGGGTGCTGGGCACGAAGCCGGGCACTCTCGTGACCCAGCTGTGTCTGCAGCGGGTGCGAGCGCTGCTCGGCGAGCGGCGGCTGGTCGAGGCGGTGAACGCCGCTGGGACGCTGGCCGAGGGCGCGCCATCGCTGCGGGCTGCGGTGGCGGGGCCGCTGTTCGAGGCGATGAGCACGCTGGACGGGGACCCGCGGCTGTCGGCGGCGCCGTGGGACTGCACCACCACGCCCCTCGTCGCCGACGTCGCGGGGCTGCCGGCGGCCCAGGTCGTCGCGCGCGCGCGCGCCCGACTGCAGGAGCGCGTGGGGTTGGCCGACGTCGTCGACTCCGCGTTCGTCACCGCCGCGCGGGACTTCGGCGGCGACACGCCGGTGGGCCAGATCGCCTCGCGCTGGCTCGAGCGCCTGCGCGTGTCCCAGCCCGCGCGCCACGCCGCCATCGAAGCGCTCCTCCTGCCCGTCCCCGAGCCATCGAGCGCGACGACACCCGCGCCCGCTGCGGCGTCGGCGCCCGCGGCGTCGCCCGCGCCCGCTGCGGCGCCCGCGAACGAGACAACGCCGCCGAAAGGTCCGCGATGACGACGAATGAAGCCGGCGAAGCGCCTCATCGCTGGATCACCGCCAACCAGGTGACGGCGCTGCGCATCCTGGCCTTGCCTTTTCCGTGCTGGGCGCTGCTGGCGCGCATGGACGCGGCGAACACCGCCGACCCGGTGATGTGGGCGGCGTTCTTCTTCGGCATCGCCGTCGGCGCCACCGACTTCGTCGACGGGTGGATGGCGCGCCGCGACGGACCGACGACCTTGGGCGCGCTGCTCGACCCGGTGGCCGACAAGCTGTTCATCGCGATGTTGCTGCTGCCGGTCGTCGCCCACGCGCGCTGCCCCGGCTGGGCGGCTGGCGCGCTCTTCGTCCGCGAGCTGCTGATCACGTCGCTGCGCTCGTCGATGTCGGTGCGAAAGCAGAGCCTGAAGACATCGCAGCTCGGCAAGCTGAAGACCGTCGTGCAGATGGGCGGGATCGGTGTGTTCTTCCTGACGGTGTTCGTGACGCCGGCCGCGACGATGGCGGCGACGATCTTCGGCCTCGGCGTCGCCTTCGCCGTGAGCGCGGCGGCGTGGTGGATCGCGAAGCGGCGGCTGCCGCTGTGGTTGGCGTCAGCGCCAGTGCTGTTGTTTGCGGTGTTCCTCGTCGCCTGGCTGAGCCCGCCCGAGCGGGCGAGCGATCACGCCGGCGCCGTCGTCTTCCTGCTGATGGTGCTCTTCACCTGGGTGTCCGGCGCTGACTACCTGTGGGGCTCGGCCCGCGCGTTTCGCTCGACGGGCGGCGTCGGGCGCGGCGACGTCCTGCGGGTGCTGTGGAGCTTCGCCCACGGCTTTGCGCTGGTGCCGCTGCTCGCCCTCGAGGCCGATCGCACGTTCGCGCTGCAGCTGGCGCTGCCGGTGACCGTCTCGCTGTCGGCCGAGCTGTCCCTGGGCGGCGTCGAGAACCTCGTGGCCGCCGAGCGGGGCCGCTTTGCCCGCGGCTCGGTGGTGCCAACGATGCTCGGCGCCGTCGTCGTCGGCGTCTGCGCCTGGTTCGACCTGCTGCCGGGGGGGGCCGTGCTCGTGGCCGCCTGGGGCCTCGCGGGGCTGTCGGTGCTGAACCTCGCCGTGGCCTTCTGGCTCGATCGCGACGTGTTCTTGACGTCCTCGCGCTGACGTCGTTGCGCTGACGTCGTCGCGTGGGCGCAGCGTCCGCCGACGAAGGCGCCAGCGATCGAGGGGCACGCATTGCTTGGACGTGTCGCGCTCCCGGAGACCGGTCGAAGCGTCGTTCACGGCGCGAGCGGCGGGCTCGCGGGCAGCGCGCTCGCCACCTGGGCCGCGGCGCGACTGACGCAGCCCACGAGCCCCTCGGCCTGGGGCCGCAGCAGGTAGCCCGTGTGCTGACGGCGGGCGAAGTGGCCACCCCACGTCGCCAGCGCGGCGACGCGCTCGTCCTTGTCCCAGGCCCACTGGTCGAAGGCGCCGGCGAAGCGCGCGTCAGCGAGGTCGGCAGCGAGCCACGCCCGTTCGACGACAGGCAGCCGCTCGTCGCGCACGAGCAATTCGGCGCCGTCGCGGTCGACGCGGGCGATGGCTTGCAGCGCAAGCAGCGCCCGTTCGACGCGACCATAGAGCGCGCGCTGCGCCGTGGCGAAGGGCGCGCGCTTGTCGTCGTCGGTCGCCGCGGCGTACGCCGCCACGACCGCCTCGCGCAGCACCGCCGCCTTGCGCGCACCGTCGACCGCGTCGTGGGTCACCACGTCCGCCGCAGCGATCAACCCCGCGACGACAACGCGCTCGTCGACGTGGTCCAGCGCCGCGAGCACGGCGTCGGCGGACAGCTTCGTGGGCGCGAGGCGCGCGAGGCCGGTCAGCGCGTAGGCGTTGTCGACGCTGCCGGGGGAAGACAGCGCGTCGCTCATCGTCGCCACCGCGGCGCGGGTCGCCGCCGGCACGAAGCGCCCCTGGGCGTTGCGCCGCTCGGGGCGACCCGCGACCCGCACGAGCCCCTCGTGCAGCACCGCGAGCCACGGGTTCTCGACCCGCTCCCCGCGCAGCAGCGCTGTGTCGTCGGGCGTGTAGCGGGCGAGGGCGTCGACCCGCTCACGAGTCCGCGCGGCGAGCTGCTCGTCGGGGTCGCGCGCGTCGACGGCGCCGCCGATCTCGGCGTAGGTGCGTCGCAGCTCGCCCACCCAGGCGTCGAGGGCGGGTTGCAGGAGCGCGCCGGTGTCGACGACATCGAGCGCATAGGGCGGCGGCAGCGTCGCCGTCCGCAGGTCGGCTGGCTGATCGGCGCGCCGCGCGATCTCCTCGTAGAGCGCCGCGACCTGGAACGCCGCGCGCCGGGCCCAGACCCGGTCGGCGCCGCGCGCGACCGGCGCGTACGCCGCCGCGACGCCGTCGAGCAGGCGCCGGCGCGTCCGCGCCTCGTCCTGCGCCAGCCGCCGCAAACCCAGGGCCGGCCCGCAGACCGGTCGCGCGAGCTCGGCGCGTGCGCGGGTCTCCTCGGCGAGCGCATCGGCGAAGCGCACCGCCGCCCGGAGTTGCCGCGTGACGCTGGCGTCAAGGCCGCCCGACACGTCGTCGAGCGTCCGTCCAGCGTCGCGGGCCGCCGCCGCCGCCTCGTCGGCCCGCCCCGCGATGGCGAAGGAGCGGACGCGCACGACCCGCTGCAGCACCTTGAGCGGCGGGTCGAGGGCATAGACAGCCTCCGTCACCCGCAGCGCGGCGACGCCGTCGAGCCGTTGCTGCAGCGCGCGGCGGTCGGCGCTCAGGTCGGCGAGCGCACCCTCGAGTTCGGCGCGGAGCCGCGCGGCGCGCTCGTTCGCCGTCGCCCCCGGCACGCTGCGCCCCCGGCCGCCGTCGCCGCCGTCGGCCGGGGCGGCGGTCTCGCCGCCGGCCACGCTGGCGGCGGCGGGGTCGACCGAGGGATCTACCCCGGTGTCGACCCCCAGATCGGCGGCAGAGGGCCCAGACAAGGGCGCGCCCACACCAAGATCCTCGGGGCTCTGGGCGACCACAAAAAGAGCCGCGGCGATGACAACGACGTTGTGCATCTCCGGGCTCCTCTTCGTTCGCCGCCGCGCGCGCGGGTCACCTACGGGGGGCGCCGCGCCCGACGCCGTGACGGCAGTCGCGCGCGCGCCCCCCCCGGATCGGTCACTTGCCGGCGGGCTTCGGGTAGGCGTTCGCGTCGACGTTGGCGTCGGCGGGCTTCGCAACCGCGCCGCCGAGACGCTTGATCTTGTACGAGGCCTGTTTGCCCTTGAAGTGCACCGCCGCCGCCATGCCCACCGACTGGGTGCCGTCGAGCATCACCCAGCGGACGGAGTCGGCCGGACCGGGGTTCAGGTACAGGGAGTCGGCCCAGGCCTCGGGAGCGACGACCTTGTCGCCCGCGAGGTTCGTCGCGCGGCCGCCGGCTTCGGCGATGTTGCCGAACAGTCCGAAGGGGAACGCGCCTCCCTTGAGGACCTCGGCCATGACCGGATCGCCGACGTTGGCGCCCTCGTGGACGCGGTCGATGGCCGTCGCCCCGGTCATCAGCGGCGGACCGTGGGACACGATCACCTTATTCGCCGCCGTCGCCGCCTTGGCGAGCTCAGGCAGCGCGCGCACGTCGTCGGGCGAGTACTCGCAGCCGTCGGCGCAGTGGATGTAGCTCTTGTTGTAGTAGCCGGGCATCGAGACGAACGAGACGTCGTCGGTGTTGAAGACGCGGACCTCGTCCATGTTGATCAGGTTCTTGAACTTCGCCTGCGCGGCCTTGATGCCAGCGTTGAAGTCCTTGGCGCACTCGCGGTTGCCGATCACGACGAGCACCGGGACGCCGACGCTGGCGACATCCTCGGCGACGGCCTGCACCGACTCGGCCGACTCGCCGAGATCACCGCTGACGACGACGGCGTCGATCTTCTCGCCCTTCATCCACTCGGACAGCGCCTTCAGGTTGGCGGCGTTCTCGGGCGTGTGGTCCTTCACATCGGTGAGGTGACCGACGACGAACTCGTCGTCGGCGTCGGCGCCTTCCAGCGAGATCGTGCTGCCCTTGCGGATGTACTTCTTGCCGGCGATCTCGAAGGACTCCTCGGGGGTCGTCGCCGGGCGGCCGACGCACTCGGGGCGCGACTCGAACTTCGGCGGCGGCGGCGGCGCAGCCTCGGCCTTCGGTGCCGGCGGCGGCGTGTCGGCAGGCTTCTCGGCGGGGCACCCGGCGGCAGCCGCGAGTCCGACGGTGGCGAAGGCGAAGGTGATCTGCTGGGCGAGGCGCATTGGGTCTCCTTGAGCGGGGGCGCGGATTGAGCGCAGGGCGGGGGCGGTCAAAGTGTCCGGCGACGTGCTCCCCTGAGGCGCTTCGGGGGGATTCTTCGGGGTCAGTCGTCGGCTTCGTCGGCTTCGTCGGCCTGCGAGACGTCGAAGGCGCCGAGCGCCTCGAGCAGCTCCTGCAGCGTGTCGGTGGTCTGGTTGGTCTCGGCGGTCACTGCGATGCGGGGGCCGCGGACGCGCGCGCGGGGCGCCTCGGGCCAGTCGATGTCGTCCTCGTCGACGACGAAGTCCTCCGTGGTGACGCCGAAGTCCTCGAAGAACTCGGGCACGTCCTCGTCCCGATCGCCTTCCATCAGCCACTGGAAGAACGCATTCAGCGCCTTGGCGACGGTGCGCGCCGTCTCCTCGCTCTCGAACGTCCCGATGATCTCGACCTCTTGCATGACCGGCGGCTCCCTGTCGTCGCGTCGACGGTCGGGACCTGACACGAACCGCGCACACTGCGCAACCCCGCCCGACCGGTCGCCGCGCCGCGCGGCGAGGGAGCCGCCGCGTTACATTCACGGGATGCGCGCGCCTGCCACATTCGGGCTCCCCACCGCCCTGCTGGTCACCACGGCATGCCTCAGCTGCGACGAAGTCGAGCCCATCGTCGCCCAGACCGTCGTCCTGCGTGCGGTGCCGGCGCAGCTCGACCTCGGGCTGATCCCGCTGCTGTCGCAGGCCGAAGACAACGTCGTCCTCGCCAACGCCGGCAACGCCGCGTGGAACACGACCGTCCCGCCGCGGATCGAGGGGGCCGGGTTCGCGTGGGTCGGCGGCTGCGATGCTCCGCTGGCGCCCGGCGCGACCTGCACCGCGCGGGTCCGGTTCGCCCCCGACGCCGAGCGCCCCCACGAGGGGACGCTCACCTTCGCCGGTGCCGACGACGAGCTCGACGACATCGTCGTCACGCTGGTCGGCGGCGGCGCGCCAGCGAACATCGTGCTCCTGCCGTCGGCGCTCGAGTTCGGGGACGTGCTCGTGGGCCGCAGCGCGACGCTCACGGCGACGCTCGAGAACCGCGGACGCGAAGGCGTCACCGTGCCCCTGCTCACGGCCGCGCCCTTCTTCGTCGATGGGACGCCTGGCGGGCGCAGCGTGGTGGTCGCCGCGGGCGCGCGGGTGGACGTCCCGATCGTCTTCGCGCCCACCACGGGCGGGCCGGCGAGCGGCGTGCTGCGCGCCACCACCTGTGGCCCCGCCTGCGGGCCGTCGGCGACCCTGCGCGGGTCATCGGCGGCGCCGCGCCTCGACGTCGCGCCACGCACGCTCGACCTCGGCGCCGTCGCCGCCGGCAGCGTCGGCGAGGGTCCCTTGACGGTCGCCAACCGCGGCGACGCACCGCTGAGCCTGCAGGCGGTCGACGTCGACGGCGACGCGGCGTTCGCGGTCGACGCGCCGCCGCTGCCCCTGACCCTCGCTCCTGGCGAGGCTGTCGTCGTGGTCGTCCGCTGGGCGCCGACGCAAGGTGTAGCCGCGGCCACCGCGGTGGTGGTGTTCCGCTCGAGCGACCCGCTGGCGCCAGCGGCGTTCGTGCCGGTGTCGGCGTCGTCGCCCGGCGCCGGCCTTGTGGTGCTGCCGGCGCAGGGACACCTGGGCTTCCTCGACCCCGACGAGGAGCGCGAGCTCGCGGTGGTGGCGCGCGCCGCTGGCGACGCGCCAGTGCGCATCGACGACCTCCGCGTCGTCGGCGGCGGCGGGGCGTTCGTGCTCGTCGGTCCGCCCGACGGCGTCGTGCTCGCCCCCGGCGAGTCGGCGCAGTTCCTCGTCCGCGGCCGCGCGCTCCCGGCGGCGGTGCAGGCGGGCGGCGCCACCGCCCGCATCGTCGTCGACACCGCCGAGCTCCCCGATCAGGGCGTCGACGTCGCCTTCCTGGCCGGCACCGCGGGCTGCGTGCCGCGGCCGGTGCTGGCCCACGTGGCGCTCGGCGCGGTGCGGATCGGCGAACAGGCCGCCGGCGACGCAGTGGTCACCAACGCCGGCGACGCCCCCTGCACCCTCGTCGACGTCCGCCCCGGCGAGAACGCCGGCCTGCCCGCGTCGCCGTCGATGGAGTTCGACGCCCGCGGCCTGCGCTCGCTCGCCCCCGGGGCGTCCGGCGTCGTGCGCTTCGCCTTCTCGCCCCGCAGCGAGGCGCCGGCGAGCGCGACGGCGGTCGTCACGTTCGCCGAGGGAGCCGCGCCGGTCCTCGTGTCGGCGTCGGGCCGCGGCGCGCGCGGTGGCCTGGTCGCCATCCCCACGACCGTGGAGTTGGGGCCGGTGGCGCAGGGCTGCCGTGACGTAGAGGGAGCAGCGCTGCTCTTTGCCGATGGCGGGGCGGCAATCACCGTCGACACGGTGGGCATCGAGCCCGTGCTTGGCCCCCTCGCGCTGCTGCCGTTGTCGTTGCCGGTGGGGCTCCTGCCTGGCGAGACCGTTCGTGTCGTCATGACGGGAGACGCCGACGCCGCTGTCGGTGTGCACGAGGCGATGGTGCGGGCCGGCAGCGACGGCGGCGACGCGGCGGTGCGCGTGACGCTGACGGTGGCTCCGGCCAACACGCCCATCGAAGAGCGCTTCGTCGCCGCCGACATCGACGCCGTCGACGTCTTGTTCATCGTCGACAACTCCGGCTCGATGCTCGACGATCAGGCCTTGCTGGCGAGCAACTTCTCGTCGTTCTTCGCCCTCGCCCTGACCGACCGATCCATCGACTTCCGCCTCGGTGTCACGACCACCGACGTGCTGTCGCCGGGCGCCGCGGGCGGCCGCCTCGTCGGCTCCGTGCTCGACCGGTTCACTCCGGAGCTCGAGAGCGCGTTCGCCGCGCAGGTGCAGGTCGGCGCCGACGGGTCGGGGCTCGAGCTCGGCCTCGAGGCGCTGCGCCTTGCGCTCGAAGACCCGGCCGATCAACGCCTGATCCGCCCGGAGGCGGCGCTGTCGGTCGTCTTCGTCACCGACGAGGAGGACACCGGCGCGTTCCCCGAATTCCTCCCCGACCCGGCGCTGGCGCGCGAGCCCGCCGAGTACGTCGCCTTGCTGCAGGCCAAGAAGGATGGCGCCCTCGCCAACACGCCGGTGCTGGTCTCCGCGGTGATCACTCCGGGGTTCGCGACCCGCTACGAGGCGCTCGTCGACGAATTCGGCGGCACCGCCCTCGACATCACGAGCCCGACGTGGGGGCAGCAGCTCAGTGCCATCGGCGTCGACACCTTCTCCCTCGCCCGGGCCTTCGTGCTGACCGCGGACGCCGTCCCCGGCAGCGTCAGCGTGACCGTCGACGGCCGCTCCTCGATGGACTTCGCCTACGATGACGCGCGCCACGCCGTCGTCCTCGGCGACGCGCCGCACCCCGGCGCCGAGGTCGTCGTCCGCTATGTGCCGGAATGCTCGTGAGCCACCGACTCCAGGCGCTGGCCGGCGCCGCCGTGGCGGCCCGCCTGACGACCGCGTGCGCAGAGTGCGTCGTCGACACCGATTGCCCGCTGGTGCAGGTTTGCGGCGGCGGCGCCTGCGTTCCGGCGCCGGTGGCCGACCTCGAGCGGGTCGCGCCCGCGGACCCGGTGGGGGCGACGTTCGATCTTGTCGTCGACGCCAGCTTCGGCGGTCCGCGGGCGACGCTGCGGTTGCGGCGCGACAACGGCCAGCCCGGCGAGCCGTGCATCCCCCTGCTCGAGCGCGTCGTCGTCGTCGAGGGCACGGGGGACCACACGACGACGCGGGTGACGTTCGGCGGGCTGCCGTCGCTCGGCGCCGCGTTCGCGCTGCAGGTCACGCTGGAGAGCGCGGGCGCCGTGCCCGTCGAGCGCACGTACGCGTTCACCGGCGCGGCGCCGGGCGACGAGGTCGGCGGGGCCGTGATCCTGACGCCCGGCGACGACGTCGACGTCGACGTGACGCCGCTGGTCACGCTGACGGGCTCGGTCGAGGGCCGCGCGGTGGCCTTCGTCGCGCCGGCCAGCGCGGCGCCGTCGCCAAGGCGGGTGATCGCCGACGGCGCGGGGCCGGTCGCCGCGCCGCTGCCGCTGATGCGCGGGCCGCAGGTCGTCTGGGTCGAGACCGAGAGCTCGCGCGGCGTGCGGCGCTGCGGACGCGCGGTGCAGGGCCTGCCCGCCGGCGATGACGGCGGCGCGCTGGACCTCGTCATGGTGGCGACGGCGCCGGAGCCAGCGTGGGTCGGTCTGACGCTGCGCGCGTCGGTGGGGGGCACCGAGGCCGTCTGCAACGACGCCAGCGCCGATGATCGCTGCAGCGTCGGCCGCCCATCGGCGCCGGGGCGCCTCGTCACCGAGCAGCTGTCGCTGCGGCTCGACGACGGCGTCGTCGACGTCGGCGTGCTGCCCCGGATCGCCGTCGGGCCGGTGCAGGGGCTCGTGCGCGTGACCCACGCCGGGCGCCACGTCGGCTTCTTCGGGCCCTTTACGTTCCTGCCCGACGAGGGGCAGAGCTGGATCGCGGGGCGCGTCGTGCTGTCGGGCGGCGTCGTGGCGAGCGCGTCGTCGCTGGACCAGACGACCTTCGGCGCGCCGTGGTGACCGCGCACGCGCGTCCCTGCACGCCGGCGTCGTTCGCGTCTGCGTCAGGGGCATTCACGTCATTCGCGTCGGCGTCAGGGGCGTCTGCGTCATGGGCGTCTGCGTCGTTCGCGCCGATGCCTTGCGACGAGCCGGCGACGACGGCAGACCAAGCGCCATGACCGACTCCCCTGCCCCGCTCCCGCCCGCGCAGCGCGCTCGCCGCACGGCGCTGTTCGTCGTCCTCGTCAGCGGGGTGCTTGCGACGTTCATCGTGCTCGGGCGGCAGTCGGCGCCGCCGTCGATGCCGGCGTCGGCGCCGCACAAGCTGCGCCTGAACCTGAAGGGCGAGCTCGTCGGCGTCGAAGGCGAGCCGGGGCTCGATCAAGCGCTGCAGCCCGGGTTCGTGCTCGAGAAGAAGGCCGTCGAGGCGCGGGTCAACACGACGTGCCTCGCCTGCCACGGCGCCCCCGGCGAAGACCTGTCGGCGCACGCCTGTCGCCAGATCGGTCGTTGCCTGCCGCCGCACCATCCGCCCAAGACCGAGTGCATCAAGTGCCACCGCATGCCGCCATCGACGCCCTGAGAAGGGTCTGAACAACGCCACGAGCGCTCAGAACGAGTTGCCGACGTTGAACTCGAACTGGAACGGCTGGTCGCCGGCAGCGAAGCCGAAGGTGTCCTTCGGGCGCCTCGTCAGCGGCACGCCCCACTCAAAGCGCAAGGGTCCGAGCGGGCTCAGCCAACGCACGCCGGCGCCCACCGACGAGAACAAGCCGAACGGCAGCTCGGTGCGCGGGTCCCAACAGCGGGCGCTGCCGCAGCGCAGCGTCTGCAGGAACTGGCTAGGCCCGTTGCCGAGGTAGAACAGGTTCTCGTCGGCGCCGTAGGCGTTGCCGGCGTCGAAGAAGAAGACGCCGCGGATGCCCACCTGCTCGAAGACCGGGAACTCGAGCTCGACGTTGGCGATGAACTGCTTGTTGCCGCCGGTGCGGAACTCGACGAGCGGCGCCGACGGATCGTCGGACGAGCCGGTGCGCGCGACGGGCGAGATGCTGCGCAGGAAGTAGCCGCGGATCGTGTTGAACCCGCCGAGGTAGTAGTTCTCGAAGATCAGCTGGCTCTCGGTCTGCAGCACGCCGAACTCGACGTTGGCCTTCAGGACCACCCCCGACAGCTCGGGCAGCAGGAAGCCGCCGTTCAGGTAGCCGCGGGCGGTGGCGCTGTAGCGGATGAAGTTGTTGGCGAGGCCGGTGCTCTTCAGGCAGCCGAGCCCCGGGCACAGCGGCAGGTCGTGCAGACCCGCGCCGCGGGCCGCTGCCTTCGTGGCCGCCTCGGCGCCGGGCAAGAGCGCCGAGCCAAAGAGCGGCGAGGCGAGCTCCACCGAGCCCTGCAGGAACCAGCCCGCCGACGGGAACAGCCGGTTGTTGCGCATGTCGAACACCGACGACAGGCGCAGCGACGTCGTCCAGCGTGGCAGGTTGGTCTGCAGGCCGAGCAGGCGGACGGTGAAGTTGCTCTCGTCGATCTCGACCCGCTCGAGGCTGGCGGCCAGGAACAGCTGCAGGTTGTCGAAGTCGGGAATGTAGGGAAACAGCGTCGGCGGCGCGTCGGAGCGCGCGGCCTTCAGCGCGTCCTTCCAGCCGGTGGCGGCGCCGACAAAGGTGCCCACCGGGTAGCCGAGCGTCAGGTCGCCGCCCGACGAGTTGCGGGTGAAGTCGAGGAAGAAGCGGCTCGTGTTGAACGCCGACAGCGACAGCGTCAGCGGCTGCCCGGCGATGTCCTCGACGAAGTAGGGGTCGAGGTAGCGGAAGTCGAAGATGCGGCGGAAGCTCGACAGCTGCGCTGAGCCCGACACCGTCGTGCCGAGGCCGAGGAAGTTGTTGTACGAGATCTGGCCGTTGAAGATGATGTTCTCGGCATTGCTGAAGCCAGCGCCGATCTGGAACGTGCCGGTCGACTTCTCCTTCACGTCGATGTTCAGCGTCATCCGGTCGGGACGGCTGCCCTGCTTCGTCGTGATGTTCACCTTCTCGAAGAAGCCGAGCGCGTTGGCGCGCTGCTCGCTGAGCCGCAGCAGCGACGCCGAGTACCACTCGCCCTCGTAGACGCGCAGCTCGCGGCGGATGACGCCGTCCTGCGTCTTGGTGTTGCCGGTGACGTCGATGCGTTCGATCTTGACGCGCGGGCCGCTGTCGATGCGAACGACCAGCTCGAGCGTGTCGTCGTCGTGGGGCACCATCCCGGGCTCGATGTTGACGAAGGCGTAGCCGGCGTCGCGGTAGCGGTCGGCGATGGCCTGGATGTCCATCGCGACCTGCGAGCGCGAGAACAGCTCGCCGACCTTCAGCTTCGTGCGCTCGAGCAGCGCCTTGCGGGCGAACAGCGGGCTGGCGTCAGCCGGCCGGTCCTTCGGCAGCTCATCGACGACGAGGTCGCCGGCGACGCCGAGGGAGCGCAGTCGGAACTGCTTGCCCTCGGTGATCGGGAACGCCAGCGAGATGCGCGTCTTGTCGTGGCTCAGCTCGACGTGCGGCTTGCCCACCTTCACGTTGATGTAGCCGCGGTCCTGATAGAGCGCCTCGATG